>Ga0307372_10003026_pt1 | contig 27317 bp, 23 predicted proteins | sample OX1MG_FD_202533 | JGI IMG/M metagenome (GOLD analysis project Ga0307372, IMG submission 202533) | Soil microbial communities from Risofladan, Vaasa, Finland - OX-1 | ecosystem: Environmental > Terrestrial > Soil > Coastal area > Acid sulfate soil | place: Finland: Risofladan, Vaasa | collected... | reverse complement strand
GTATCTTTGCTATGTTCTGCAACAACCCTTCACCCTCTCACCGCTTGCGGGGAGAGGGTGGCGCGCAGCGCCGGGTGAGGGGGTGCGAGAATGCGTGATCGAACTTACGAAACCCTGCACTAACACTCGACTGGGCTGCCCTATGAGCACACCTAACCAGGAAGAGGATCTGAAACCATGAGCAACGCTCCCACGCCGCGCACCACCGCAGTGACCCTGGAAGATATTCGCGAGCATTTTCCCGCGCTCAATCGCCGTCATGGAGGCAACCCTGTGGCCTATTTCGACGGCCCGGGCGGAACGCAGGTTCCGCGCGCGGTGGTTGAAGCCATGTCGGACTATCTTTACCACCACAACGCCAACACTCATTGGGGTTATCCCACCAGCGCGGAGACCGATCGAACGATCGAAGAAGCACGGAAAGCCTTGGCTGACTTCTTGAATGCCAGCCCTGCGGAAGTTGCCTTCGGCGCCAATATGACCACTTTGACTTTTCATCTGGCGCGGGCACTTGGGCGCGGCTTGGGCCAAGGGGATGAAATCCTGCTGACGGAACTCGATCATCATGCCAACGTTGCGCCGTGGAGGGCGCTGGAACGCGAGCGCGGATTAACGGTGAAGGTTGCGCGCATGATCCCGGAGACAGGCCAGATTGATTGGAAGGATTTTGAGCGTCAATTGACGCGGCATTGCAAGGTGGTGGCGCTGGGAGCTGCCTCGAATGCCCTCGGGACCGTCAACGACGTTCGCAAGGCGGCGGAATTGGCGCGGAGCGTTGGGGCGCTGCTGTTTGTGGACGCGGTTCACTATGCGCCCCACGTTTTAGTGGATGTGCAGAAGATCGAGTGCGATTTTCTGGCTTGCTCGGCTTATAAATTTTACGGCCCACACGCCGGCGTCCTCTTTGGCAAGAAGGACCGGATGGAAGCCGCTGAATTCCCCAAGCTGGCTCCTGCCCCGGAGACTTCTCCGGAGCGAGCCGAGACCGGAACCCAGAACCATGAGGGTATGGCTGGAGCAGCCGCGGCTGTTGATTTCCTGGCTTCTTTTGGCCACGGCCAGACCCGCCGCGCCCGGTTGCAATCGGCATTCGATTCTTTCCACGCGAACGGCCAGGCGCTGATCGAGCGGCTGTGGGAGGGTTTGTCCGGGATTCAAGGCGTGCGAGTCTACGGCCCCCCTCCGTCTTCGTCCCGCACCCCCACCATTTCCTTCACGGTTGAGGGCGTGGCTTCGAGCGATGTCACTCGGAAGCTGGCGGATCGTGGTGTCTTTGTTTCCCATGGCAATTTCTACGCTGCGACTGTGGTCGAGCGGCTTGGCCTGGGTGAAGAGGGGTTGGTGCGCGTCGGCTGCGCATGTTATACGACGCCGGACGAAGTCGAGCGGCTGATCGAAGGCGTGCGGCAGATCAGCCGCTGAGGGAGCGTCTGGACCGCCTCCCCCCGGCCTTCCCGCCAGTCGTGTTCGGAGGTGTCCCATGGCACCCACCCCCCCAACAACTCCGCCGCACCCAACGCTCACCCAGCCCCAGTTGCTCCCCCGCTTCGCGCTGCGTCAGATGGCCTCGTTCGGCTTCATGTAAAACCTTCAAACGATCTCGATCTTGCCTGCTCAACACCACCATCTCCGGTGGTCTCATCCAATCAGGGTGTCGGATACCAACAGGAACTTTCTACTTGGTTCGAATAGGATCTTCTCACTTTGCTGCGACAGTCTGTGGTTCGTGCTTTCCCCCTATCAACATGTGGGGTAAACTGTCCGGGCATCTTCACGCAGAGGAGCATGTTCATGGTTCAAAAGCCGGAGGCAATCGCCGGAATCGATTTGGGTGGAACCAGCATCAAGGCCCTGATCGTTGACGGGAAGTACAAAATTCTTGCTGCCGTAAAGAGGAAAACCAAGGCCACGGCCAAGGCGGACCCTCTGATCGATGAGATCGCTTCCGTGGTGGAAGAAGCCTCGAAACAGGCAGGCCTTAAGGTGAAGGACCTCTTTGCGGTCAGCATTGGCGCTCCCGGCACCATTGACACCAAGCGCGGCATCGTGCTGGAAGCGCCCAACCTGGGCTGGAAAGACGTGAAGCTGGCCGATGAATTAAAGAAGCTACTGAGCGTTCCCATCCTGGTGGACAATGACGTGAACGTGGGCGTGGTGGGTGAGCACGCGCTGGGCGCGGGCGAGAAAGTGAGCGAGCTGGTGGGCATTTTTGTGGGGACGGGAATTGGCGGAGGCATCATCATCCATGGCGAACTTTATGGAGGCGGGCGTGGGGGCGCCGGTGAAATCGGGCATACGGTGATCCTGGCCGATGGTCCGGCGTGCAGTTGCGGCCACCGCGGTTGCGCGGAAGCGTTGGCCAGCCGCACGGCCATGGAGCGCGATGTGCTTGATGCCATCAAGGGCGGGCAGAAGAGCGTGGTTCCCAAGATTCTCAAGGAGAAAGAAAAGGACCGTATTACCAGCAGCGTGATCCAGGCAGCCATCGAGCAGAAGGATGCTGTGATGACGGAAGTCTTCAAGCGCGCCCAACACTACCTCGGCATTCTCGTAGCCAACATGGTGAATCTGCTGGATCCGGAGCGCGTGGTAATTGGCGGCGGCCTCGCCGAGCGGTTCGGCGAAGATTTTGTGGCGCCCATCCGCCAGACAGCTTACGAGTATTTCCTGCACGGACGGGACGCGAAGCGAATTAAGGTTTTGCCCGGCGCGCTCGGCGACAAATCCGGGGCGCTTGGAGCCGCGGTGCTGGCTCATAAACGGCTGGGCTGAATTAGCCGGCGGCTGTCAGCGATCAGCTTTCAGATTTGGCTGATAGCTGGCGGCTGAAAGCTGATTGTGGGCAATTCTTTTGCTTGTCGCCCTTCACTCGTCAGTTGTGACTAGCTTTTTATGTCTTCCGCTGACCCCAATTTGAAACCGTCCGCCGCCGGACCTCCCACCGGCGGGTTCGACTTGAAGCCCTTGTCCGTGACTCAGCGCGTGGTCAGCCGCGTGATTCTCGGCGTTTTTGTCCTGCTCGTCGTTTATTATCTGCTGAACATCCTGCGGCCTTTCCTGGCCGCTCTGATTTGGGCATCGATCCTCGCCACGGCACTATTTCCGGTTTTCCAGGGCATGGAGCGTAGAATGCGGCGCCCCAGGCTGGCAAGCGCCCTGACCTGCCTGCTGACCACCTTGCTGCTGGTGGTTCCCGTTGTGGTCCTGCTGGTAATGCTGGCGGGTGAATCGGTGATCGCGTACCACACGCTGGCCGTTAAAATCACCGCCGCGCCACGCGGGGAGCTGGAGACTTTGCGGAACAATTTAATCTTCGTCTGGGCTCAATCCAAGCTGAGCGCGTTGGGTCTGCCACCCCTCAATCCTGCGGACTTGGTGTTGCGAGCCGTGAAGCTGATGAGCGCCTTTCTGGTGGCGAAGAGCACCGGTCTGTTCGCCGAGTTCACCAGTTCAATCTTCAGCTTTTTTGCCGTTCTTATTACCCTCTATTTTCTTTTCCTGCACGGACCGCAAGTTATGGATGAAGTTCGCTGGCTATGTGGCCTCACTCGTGGCCACGATGACCAAATTCTGACCCGGTTCAAAGAAACCATCCTGGCGAGCCTGGAATCCAACTTGGCTTCTGCCCTCCTGCTCGGAACTCTCGGCGGCCTGGTTTTTCTCCTCTTCGGAATTCCCGCCTCGCTCTTGTGGGGGGCGGTCATGGCGTTTCTTTCCCTGATTCCGGTCATCGGCACGGCATTGGTTTGGTTCCCAGTGGTCATTTACTACGTGGTGACGGCGCACGCCGGGAAGGGCGCCGGCTTGCTAACGGTGTTTGTGGTCTTGATCGCCCTGGTCGATAACTTGGTGAAGCCTTTGCTCATGCGAAGACAATCAGAGATTCACCCCTTCTGGATTTTCCTGGGAGTGGTCGGTGGCGTGCGATATTTCGGACTCTTGGGATTAGTGCTCGGCCCCCTTGTGGTCACGGCTTTTCTGGCAATATTAGCCATCTTGAGATTCGGAGACGCAGAGCGGGAGATCGTTCGAGAGTAGTCCGGCCACGGGCGGGGCAACATCTCACGGGGCATCCACGAGACAACTGGAGAGAACGGCCGGCGTAGCGTCGGCATCCCTGCCGCCAAATTCCGCAGGTTGGATGCTGCCCCCTGGCCGGCTGCAATGATCCCAACGGGGATTATTAACAGATGAATGAATAATGACCAATAGTGAAAATGTTTACTCTGTTTGTCCATCGTTTTTCCATTTAAATTATGTACGCCTTGATTAACAACTAAACGTGACAACCCTCTCATTTCACGGCCTTAGCGCGTCTGGAAGTTTGATTGGCCCTCTTCGTGCTGTAGACATAGCCGACGCCGGTTGAAGGCACTAAGGCGCAAGCAATCGGGCCTCCGAGGCCGGACAAGCTGGCGCGGCAACCGCCAGATCAAGCGGACGGATTTTGAGAAAGGATCAACTCATGCGTTTCAAATCAATGGCAGCAATTGTGGGCGCTGTGATGTTTATGGCCACCACTGTTTGGGCCGGCAACAACCCCACTCAGATTACTTGGAACTTCAACTCACCAGCGGGCATTCTGGGCACATCGCAGACTTATACGGTCGATGGAATTACGTTGACTGCTTACGGCTTCTCCTCCCCCGGGAACCCTACGGATCTTTACGGGAAAAATAGTGGCGGCGATGAGAAAGGGCTGGGAATCAATGGTCTTTCCAACGACGAAATTGGAGGGACAAGTTTCATTCAACTCAACCTGTCACAACTCCTCGCGCAGTACAACACCGGATTCCTCACGCTCGGCAGCGTGCAGAAAGGTGAGAACTATGACGTCTGGCTTTCGAGCGGCTTGGGCACGCTGGGTACGGAGATCGTTACCAACGGAACGCTGGATCAAATTCAGTTTCCGGTGAGCCTGGTGAAGGGCTCGCCTTACCTTGGCATCAGTGCGGGAAGTTCGGGCAACGTCCTGCTGGGCTCCTTAAGCGTGAACCAAACGCCGGAACCTACCACCCTCGCTTTGTTTGGAACCGGACTCATCCTCGCGGCTTTCCTGTTCCGCCGCTACGACCGGACCCCTAGCCGGATTGAAGCCTAATCATCCACATTACCGGATGGCCACCGGCTCCACGCCGCTGGCCACCGGCACTTCTGAACTTTTTCCTCCTCCACTCCCACCCTTCTGCCTCACAGCGTTCGCCACCGGTCCTCCATTTGCGGGGCGGGATCAGAATCCGTGCAAAGCACTTGGCCCGGTTTATTCGCGCCCTGACGGTCACCGAGCAAGACTTTCGTGAATTATCTGGGCTAAAAGCAATGCTGTTCACATAAGGGGAGATCTCGAAGGGGCGACCCTGGTGGTCGCCCCCTACAGCGCGTGGAAATCAGGCTCCAGTGGGATAGGGGGCTAAGTGAACAGCATGGGGGCTGGAAGGTGTGCTAAACTTTGTTGGGGATATACCGATACAATCTTCGATGACTCACGATCACGCGGGCCGCGTTGCACAATTCCTTCCTCTCTTTGGTCTTTTCCTTTATTGTTTCTTTGCCGCTGGACTTTTCTTGAACGCCGGCCAACCCGCAATTCCGGCGAGCGGATTTCCGCAACCATTCTCGATCAACTCGCGTCCTGTGAGGGACCGGTTGCGGCCAACTTCTCGCAGCGCTTCACCGGCATCGTCAACCTCTCAGCCTAATTCCAAACAAACAACTTCTGCGCCCTCGAGTTCTATCGCGCCGGCGCTATTTTCGGCGCCACCCGGCACCAAGACTATTCCATACATTGTCAAAAGCGGCGAAAGCGTTACCTCCATCGCCTGGCATTTTCTTTCACAGACCGATTACATGCGGCGGACCGAGCTGGAGACTGCCATTCGCCAGGCGAACGGCTTGAAGAGCGGCGGGCTCAAACCCGGGCAAAATATTCAGATACCCGGCATCCCCCTCCACCCTGTGTTGGACAAGCCCGTAACCGTTCCCAAGACTTTCCAGGCGCGGGCGATCTACCTTACCGGCTGGACGGCGGGAAGCGCGCGCGGTCTCGACCTGATTCGCAAATGGAGGGATGTGGGCGGGAACGCCGTGGTCTTTGATATCAAAGACTACGACGGCGTTGTGCGTGTTCCTTTCGACCACCCGCATGCGTCCCACCAGGGTGTTACCATTCACAACCTGCCGAAGTATATCCATTGGCTGCACTCCCAGAACATGCACGTCATCGCCCGGATCGCGCTCTTCCGCGACGCCCACTTGGCGCAAACCTACGCGCAGATGGATGTTCGCTCCCGCAAGACCGGCAAGCCGTGGCTTGAAAATGGAAAGCTGGCTTGGGTGGACCCGTCCTTGCCGGCAGTGCAGGATTATGAATTGGACCTTGCAAAGATGGTGGCCGATGACGGAGCCGACGAAATCCAGTTCGATTACGTTCGCTTTCCTGCTGAGGGCGATCAGCCCGACGCGGTATTTGCCTTCCAGAAGGATCACCCGGACTGGCCGCGCACCAAAATCATCACGGATTTTGTGGCCCGGGCTTACCAGGAGTTGCACCCCGTGGGCGTCCTGGTTTCTCTGGATGTTTTCGGTGTGATGGCATGGGCCAGGCCCGTGGATCTGAACCATACCGGCCAGAATATTGCGCAGCTTGCCCGCCACTGCGACGTGATTTCGCCGATGATTTACCCATCGCACTTCTTTCACTTCGATGGTTATGCCGATCCCGGCGACGCCCCGGAACACTTTATTGCTGAGTCCATGCGCCGCTTTGCGGCAGCCACCGCGAGCAGCGGCGTAGTGCTGCGCCCGTGGCTGCAGGGATTCCACTGGAGGACGAAGACCTATTCCGTGGATTACGTCTTGACTGAAATCCGGGTTGCGGCCGAGCAAGGAGGCATTGGATTTCTTTTCTGGAATGCCGCCAATATCTATCCGATGCCTACGAATGCAATGGTTGAGATGCGCGCCGCCGGTGACCTTACTTATCGCGGCCGCATAGCGGCCAAGACTTCTCCCCCCGGAAAATCTGCCGGCAAAGCGCCTCCGGCTGCCAAACCGATTTCCAGTAAAGTTCCCATCCCGCCTTCCCGGTAACGCGTGGACCGGCGAACTTAGACAGATTAATCCGTGCCAATCGCCGCCTGCTGCGCCCCGTGTCGATGGGCAAAGGCGATGTGCGACTTAACAGCAATTCACAGGACCGGGCTTGAGGAAGAAGCGGGTGGATCGGGAAGGGTGGGTTGGGGGGGCCTGCAACCATCCGAATTGGTTGGTCCTATCATTCAGTTTGGGATTGATTGGTCCCGCAGCATAGCCAGTATGACGGACCAGGTTCCCAGTCGTTTCCGCATTGGCGATGATTCGCACGGAATCATGCCTTCGGGCGGCGGGATCTCGCGCCTCCTGTTGCGGCCAAGCGAGCTATCGGCTGCCGTGTCAACTTGTTAATGCATTCCACAATCTTTTCCACCGCAGACCGAGCCGCTCCAACTTCTTTGGCAACGAATCAGCATGGATTAAGGCAAATCAAAGATGGGGCCGTGATGGGATTAACGGTTGTTTACGCCATACTGAACGATCCCGCTACCAGTGAACCAGATTCTCGGGGTCTTCTACCACGACGACTTCATACTTTTCCAACATGGTCAGCAGGGCGTTCTCCAGGAAGAAACAGGGAATGCTCATTGGCAATTCACGCCGGCGTATAACTTGGAGAATGGGTGGGCGGTGCTGATCACCGTTTACCGCTCTGACTCCCAGCGCTGGGTTGATTGGCGGGAACGGAGGATGCCGGAATGATGCCATTTAGAAATGCCCGGTTTGTGGGGGAGAATTGGTGGAAAATGAAGTCGAGAAACTCCTGCTAGGAGGGGAGCACACGGCTGTCTTGAGCGTGCGCGCAGAGGTGTGCTTGCATTGCGGAGAACTCTTGTACTCACGGAAAGATGTCGAAAGGTTTGAAGAAATCAGGGACAAACTGGAGCGGCAGGAAACTTCTGAGTTTCGTCCTCTGGGGCAGTCCTTCCAAGTCGTCTGAGGGGAAGCGCCCGGCGCCGATCGCCGCGTGCGCCTCTTCGAATTGGACTTGTCACAGCTTTTTGACCTTGCCACTCGCCACTGTTTTATTGGCCATGCGCAGAATGCTCTGACCGTCGCCGCGCCCGAGGGGTCGGATACATCCCGACAAAAACGTCGGGACGTGTGCGCCACCCGCGTATCTCCGCTTCCACAAAAGAAGCTTTCTACACTGTATAAGTTGTGAAAAGGGTCAGCAAATGGGTAATATTACGCTTGCTGTGAATACTCTTCGTCTATTTCCTTTGCCATTGTCTCCAATTCACTGACCTTCGCTCTAACAAAAAACCCAAATATATATGCTGCCCGCGCATCCCAGGCAGCAGAGTCACTAAAATATACTTTCGAGCTGTTGTAAGGGGTAATTCAGCTCTCCAAGCACATGCGATATGGAATCATATGCCGGAAGCACCCCACGTTCCTCCAACGACTTCTTGAACTGTCCAATATGTTCACATACGCATTTCAATGACGACTTCGCTTCGCAGAGCTCAACTGTCGAATCCTGGTGACTCGCCATGAGGACTTTGCCGAGGAAATAACCGGTAGTAGAGAAAATATCGGCTAGTCGCTGATCTTTGAATTTCTCTCGGTGCGCCATTTCATCCTCCTGAAGACTATTCACGACTTGGCTCAGTACATTACGAACGATATGGCGTTGTTTGACAATCAACTCTCGAAGATTTACGGCCGTGAACTCGACGCGGCCGTCTTCATAGGTACTAAGAAGCTGAAAGTAAGTTCGATTTATAGATGGGCGAGAGATGTGATGCGAACTCTGCGGGGCTGCCCCAGGCCTGTCCTTCTTAGTCGGATGGCCGACGGTCTTATTGCGGATATCACGGATGTCGAAAAGTTCCGGGTAAGGTTTGTAGGGGAACCGCAGAGCGGCAGCGATATGCTGTAAGGCGTCTTGCTGAACAAACAAAACCTGAAGGATGCCGTAGATAAGGAGATACTGCCCACCGTGGTCGCGCGCCTCCGGACTTGATAAGTAGGCTTCTATGGCAAGCTCTGTGTCACCGATGACATCCAGCGAACTCGTGAGCATGTTCCAATCAGCACTTCTGGCAACGAGTTGCTGGCGCCGGCGCGCCTCAGTGACAAAATCGCGGATGCGCGTCTCAAGGTCCCGAATTGCGGTCCATTCACCAGAGAACGACATAACGAAGCGGGTAGCGGGTAGCCAACTCCGACACGGCATCGCGCTTTCAGAGATGGCTACCCGCCACCCGGCTGCGCGCGTTCGCGCTCCAGACGTTCTACGCCGTCATGCCGCCCCAGATATCTCGAAAATCCTCATTGCACACCTGCAGTGGGGCGTCGAGGGACTTCAGCGCGAAATGTTCGCTTTGGAGTTTAAGAACGTTAAGCAGGACCTCATGTGCGCATCTCAAGGCATCGCGCGCCGCCTCTCGCTGAGGACCGGAATTAAATACCAAGCCTCCGGACTCAGAGGCCTCCAGCCGGTCTAAAATTGCCCCTACCGTGCTGTGAGCGTGGCGGAGGGGAAGGTAGTAAGCCGGAACAATGAGCTTCCCGATATCACCAGCGGCCTTAGCCATTGAAACGAAGTCCAGTTTGCTCCAGGTGTGGTTGAGCCGCTTCGTTCCGCACCTTTCGCAGTCCGTCACCATGAACCGATCCTTCACCCGCTGGTATTCGGCCTCGACCTTTTGCATTCTGTCCGACGGTAAGGCGCCCCTCCCCATCGTGTCCTCAATTGCCTTCGCGAGTTTGTGCATAGCTATCGGGTGGAAATCAAGAAACGCCTCCGCCTCTCCGGGGTGGACGTAAAGGTACCGAGCTGTTACGGCCCGCTCGTACATTCCGCGCAGAATTTTCCAGCCTCCCACGCCATACCCGTTGCCGCACAGGAGGAGAATTTCAAAAAAGTCCTCGGCACAAAGCCTTCCACAGAAGTAAACGACGCGATCTACCGGCTCGCGGGTCGCTTCGGTCCGGGTCAAGGCAGTGTCGAGGGCCGTCCGGAGATTAGTGAATCGTTGCATAAATATGGGATTCGTTTTGGCGAACTCCGCCCATTCCTCTTCAAAACCGAACTGAACTCCGGAAGGACGGACGTCTGCGCTCGCTAGGTAGCCCCGTTCCTCGGCGCGAAGGCGGCGCAGCCAGCGCTTGCAGGCATACGCCGAACCGGACCATATCGCAACCATCACTGCGCCAAAGACAAGGCCGAACATATCCCTCTCTCCGAATGCCGCGACCAGCCCAATCAGGATACCTAATAATGAGTACCAGAACAGAATCACTGCTGTCGTCTGCCGTCCTACTTTGTGATTATGGCCGGACAACTTCATCCTCCACCGGCCGCTGTAGAACAGCCCGACGAACAGCAGGAGGTAGACCGTCAGCACACCCAACGCTCCGGCGACATCCCCAGGTTCGATGTGCGTCCTTCCCGCCTGACTGCTTGCCCCGACTATCAATAGGACGAACAGCGCAATCAGCGCGTCCGCCGTGACCCTCTTCATTTGCGATTCCTCACAGTATTGGCTGCCTTATCCGGAATTTCCATTATGAACTTTCCGCCCGACCGGTAACATAGACCTGATCGCCTCAGAATGCAATCGCCCGTCGGATTTTGGATGCTGAGCCTCTCAGCGATCGCGGCAGGCACCCGTTCTCCCTGTCGTTGGGGCCTCGACAGGCCGAAAGGGCCACCTTTCCGTCCATGCCTGCCGCGCCGCCGGGTGCTGGTGACATTTGGATTCCCGCTTTCGCGGGAATGACCGATAAGAGCGGGAGTGACCGATGAGGCAGGGCTTCCGATGTCCCCCCGCGCGGGCTCCGAACCACCCGGCGTTACTTTAATACCTCATTAATCTCGATATCGCGCTTCAATACGTCGGTCAAGAGGTCCGCAAGATCAATGCCCTTTTGTTCGGCTTTAACGGAGAAGTATTCCCAGACGCTTCGCTCAATCGAAGCGGGCAAAAAGACCTTGGCGCCGGACGGAATGTGATGCAGGCCGCGGACGCCTTGGCTGAAGTCTATCTCCGGCGTCATAGCTTCATCTTCGGAAGCCCGGTCATTCATAGCCTCTCCTCGTACTGGCGAATTTCTGTAGGCGTGGCTTGGCGGGCCGAAATAAGGCGGATCTTCGTGGTTGCAGGATCAGACTCCGACCAGAGGTAGACGACGGAAAGCATGGCGCCGTTGCTCGCCCAGCAAATGGTAGTGGTACATTTTCGCTACAGCAAACTGAACCACTACCCAGCCAATGGTGAACCAGCGTTCCTCGACTTCGTTGTGCTCCAGATCCGCAACCGTGAGGAGTCGCGGGTCGGCGAAGACTGTCGACGCAAGCTCTAAGGACACCCCGTGCTTACGCAGGTTCGCGGCGGCCTTAATCTCGTCCCACTCGAAATGAAACTGCCGGTCATTCAGGCCAGGATTTCCGTCCTCAAATCTCGACCGATCGATGACATACGCCTGATCGCCTTAGAATGCAATCGCCCGTCGGATTTTCGGACCTTGGGTCCTGAGCCTCTCAGCGATCTCGGCAGGCATGCGTCCTCCCTGTACTACTAATCCCGAACTTCTTCTCGGCGCGCGAAGATTTTTTCGCTCGCCACTTGCCACATGCCACTCTCGACAAGTTTGGCTGCGGCTGTGCCGCGCTAAGATTGGGGCCTCGACAGCCCGGACGGTGATCCGGTCCCGCACGAACAAGTTCTGGATGGCGCCCCAGACGCCCTCGCGGCGGCGAAACGTACGGAAATCCTTGCACAGGTCTTTGACGTCAATGATCGGTGGCATGAAGGCGGGCTTCCCCCGCAAACTGACGGGATGAGTTTCGCATCCCCCATTCTAAACGAAAAGTGGGAAAATCCCCTCCCGGACATTCGGGCAGGCAGGATGAGTCTGGCGCGCTAGTGGAATGACCCTCTCGAAAAGTTATGGACATCATAAAAAATATGCATTTCCATTTCGGCAGAATTTCGCGGATGATGAAAAAGAATCTTGTTGTCCAGTGGGTGGAGTGGTGTCTGTGTATGATGCTCTCAATTGTCGTGACGGGAAAGGTCTCTATCGCAGGGAGGAGCACGACGCCTGCGGCGTGGGCTTCGTTGCTCAACTCGACCAGCCGCCCTCCAACCACGTGGTTCGGCTTGCACTCGATTGCCTGTCGGCGCTGACGCACCGCGGGGCAGTGGATGCCGACGGAACCAGTGGCGACGGCGCCGGTATTCTCACCCAATTCCCCAAGGCTTTTTTCCTCCGTGAAGCTTTACGCCTTAATCCTCTTTTGAATCCCGCCTGGAAGCTTGCGGCAGGGATGTTCTTTTTCCCTTCAGATCCTCTGGAGCGGACGCGCGCCATGTTCCTGGTGGAACAGGTTGTGCTGGCCGAGGGCCTTGAAATTGCCGGTTGGCGGCGCGTGCCCGTGAATGAGAGAGTTCTTGGAGCACAAGCCCGTGAGACCCAGCCCGCGATCTGGCAGCTTCTGCTTGCGCAGCAGACGGAAGAAGAGCGCGAATTCGAGCAATTCCTGTTTCTGGTGCGCAAGAAGATTGAGCGGCGACTGATGGAACAGGACCCTATCCTAAAGGCCGGCACGTATATTTCTTCTTTTTCTTCCCGCAACATCGTTTACAAGGGTCTGCTCTCGCCGGCTCAGCTCGGCGCCTATTACACCGATCTCGGCGACCCTGAGTTTGCCGTGTCTGGCGCGCTCTTTCACCAGCGGTATAGCACCAATACCTTTCCGAGCTGGCAACTGGCGCAGCCATTCCGAATGGTGGCCCACAACGGAGAAATCAATACGCTGCTTGGCAACTGCAACTGGATGAGGGCTCGGGAACCGGTGCTCGAGCACCCCGTCTGGGGGCGCGAAGTGGAATGGCTGAAGCCAGTGATCGAACCGGGTGGCAGTGATTCCTCGAACTTCGATAATGCGCTGGAATTGCTCACGCGTTCGGGTCGATCGGTTCATCATGCTCTGCTCATGATGATTCCCGAAGCCTGGGAAAGCTCTGTGGAGATTCCCGCCGATGTGAAGGCGTTCTACCACTATCACGCCTGCTTGATGGAGCCGTGGGACGGGCCGGCCGCAATGGCCTTCTTGGATGGGGACTTGGTGGGCGCGGCGCTTGACCGCAACGGCCTTCGCCCGGCGCGCTACACCGTTACCAATGATGGCTTGGTGGTGCTGGGCTCCGAAGCGGGCCTTCTTCCCATCGCACCGGAACGGGTGATGGAAAAGGGGCGTCTTGGACCAGGCCAAATCTTTCTGGTGGACTTGGCCCACCAAAAAATCTTCAAGAATGAACAAGTGAAACGGCAAGTTTCGCACGGACGAAAGTTCCGCAAGTGGATTGCCCGGAACATGATCTTCGCGCCGCGATTGCGGGCGGCTGAAAGCTCGTTGGCACGTCCGGAAGGTTGGAGCCGGAGTCTTGCCGCCCGCGACCGCACCTTGTTCATTGCCACCCAAAAGGCCGTGGGAATCAGCGAGGAAGACGTGGAGATGCTCATCAAGCCCATGGCTTCTGAGGGCAAGGAAGCGGTCGGCTCCATGGGGGATGACACTCCGATTGCGGCGCTTTCCCGGAGGCCGCGGCCGCTCTATCATTATTTCCGCCAGATGTTTGCCCAAGTGACCAATCCTCCCATCGATCCCCTCCGCGAATCGCTGGTGATGTCATTAAATCTCTATCTTGGGCCGCGCCGTTCGGTGCTGGTGGATACACCTGAACACGCCCGGATGATCCGGCTGGAGTCTCCGTTCCTCTTGAGCGGGGAACTCGAAGAGTTGCGCCGCATGGCGCGCGGAGAGTTTAAGCCCGTAACCATTTCGACGTTGTTCGATCCCACCGGGGGATCCGACGGCTTGACAAAGGCTCTGGATCGCATCGTCGAGGATTGTGCCGCCGCGGCCTCGGCGGGGAGCTCGATTTTGATCTTGAGCGACCGCGGCATCGGTTCGGACCGCGCACCCGTCCCCATGTTGGCGGTGGTGGGCGCGGTGATGGAGCGGTTGATTGAAATGGGCGTGGGAAATAAGTCCGACCTGATTCTCGAAACCGCCGAAGCCTGGGAGCCGCACCATTTTGCCTGCCTCATCGGCTATGGCGCCGCTGCGGTCAATCCCTACCTGGCTCTGGAAATTGTGGCCGATCTGGCCCGCGCGGGTGAGTTGGGCGACCTTTCCGTCGCTGATGCTCTCGGCCGTTTCCGGGCTACGGTGGAATCCGGGCTGAAGAAAATTCTCTCCAAAATGGGCATTTCGACGCTGGCCAGCTACCTGGGTGGAAAATTCTTTGAGATCATCGGCCTCGATGACAACGTCGTGGGGAAACTCTTCCCGGGCACCCGATCGCAGGTGGGAGGCCGCACCTGGGATGACCTGGCGCAGGATGTTCTCGACCGGCACCGCCAGGCTTTCGCATCGCCGACCGGCAAGCTTGATTTTGCAGGATATTACCGTTTCCGCCACGGATTTGAACGCCACGCTTTTGCGCCCGACGCGCTTCGCAAGCTGCAGAAAGCGGCCAAGGAAAATAACGCCGAAGCCTATCGTCAATTTGCGCACGAAATTGAAACTCGTGAGCCGCTTGCCATCCGTGATTTGTTGCGGTTCAAGCCACGCCCGGCGGTTCCAGTCGAAGAGGTCGAGCCGGTGGAGTCGATCCTTCGCCGCTTTACGACTCAGGCGATGTCCCTGGGATCGGTAAGTCCCGAAACCCAGCGCACGCTGGCTATCGCCATGAACCGCATTGGAGCGAAGTCAAACACCGGCGAGGGTGGAGAGGACTCGCACATTTATGTGGAGCTCTTCAATGGGTTTTCTGCGGAAAACAAGATCAAGCAAGTGGCCTCGGGCCGGTTTGGGGTGACGCCGGAATACTTGGCCAGAGCGGAGCAGCTTGAGATCAAAATGGCGCAGGGATCGAAGCCGGGCGAGGGCGGGCAGTTGCCGGCTCACAAGGTGACGTCCTTCATTGCCCAGGTGCGCCGCGCCGTCGAAGGCATCGCTCTGATCTCACCGCCCCCGCATCATGACATCTATTCCATCGAGGATTTGGCGCAACTGATTTACGACCTTCGCCAGATCAATCCCCGGGCCAAGATTGGCGTAAAGCTGGTTTCGCAGGCTGGAGTGGGAACGGTGGCGGCGGGCGTGGCCAAGGCCGATGCGGATGTTGTCCTGATCAGCGGCCATGATGGCGGCACGGGCGCTTCACCGTTGAGCTCGATGAAGAACACGGCATCGCCTTGGGAATTGGGCCTCGCCGAAGCGCATCAGGCCTTGGCCGCCAACGGACTGAGGGATCGCGTCCTGCTGCGCGTGGATGGCGGCATGAAGACCGGCCGTGATGTGGTGCTGGCGGCGATTCTGGGCGCTGAGGAATTCGGTTTCGGGTCGGCCGCTTTGGTGGCGCTGGCTTGCGTGATGGCCCGCCAGTGCCACTTGAACACCTGTCCGGTTGGAGTCGCCACCCAACGCGAGGACCTCCGCGCCCGCTTCCCCAATGATCCTGACCGCTTGGTGAATTACTTGGTTCACGTCGCGAGTGAAGTTCGGACCATCGTGGCTCAACTTGGCTTTAAGTCACTCGCTGAGGTTTCTGGCCGGCCGGACCTGCTTGAACCGACCGGTTACGGTGTTCCAGGGCGGCAAGGTAACTTGGAATTGCGGCGGATCCTCGAGTGCCCACCCCGCCGGGGGGCAAAGCTGGCTGGTTCCTGCCGCGCGGCGCACGCTGTTGACCGCCTCGCTGCAAAGATGGTTGAGGATATCCGGCTTCCCCTGGAAGAGAAGCAGTCTATCGTCCGCCATTATGCCATCCGCAATACCAATCGGACGATTGGCGCTCGTGTGGCCGGTGAAATCGCCCGGCGGCACGGCAATCGGGGCCTGGAAGGAACGTCGGCGGAATTCCGTTTTGACGGCACGGCTGGACAGAGTTTCGGCGCATTTCTGGTGGAAGGCGTCCGGCTCTTCCTGGAAGGTGACGCCAATGACTATGTGGGGAAGGGAATGGGCGGCGGAGAAATCGTCATTCAGCCACCCCATGGTAGCCGCTTCAAGTCTCATTTGAATACGATTCTTGGCAATGCTGCTCTCTACGGCGCAACCGGCGGCCGTCTGTTTGCTGCGGGCCGCGCCGGAGAACGGTTCGCGGTTCGCAACAGCGGCGCCGTTGCCGTGGTGGAGGGAACTGGCGATCATGCGTGTGAATACATGACCGGCGGCACGGTGGTGGTGCTGGGTGAGACGGGACGCAACTTCGCGGCCGGCATGACCCATGGCGTGGCTTACGTGTTCGATCCTTTCTCCAAACTGGAACGACGCCTTAACACTGAATTGGTTCGCATGGAGCGCATTTTTGACCCGAATGAAGCGGGAACAGTGCTCGATTTGATTTCTTGCCATCATCAAAAAACCGGAAGCGAACGGGCCCGCCGCATTCTTGATTCATGGCTGGAAGACTTGCTGCACTTCTGGAAGGTCCAACCTCGTGGTGCATCCCTGGCCGTTGCCCGCAGTGCCGCTCCTGCCTCCTATTCCCGGGGCGAGATCGCCCGGGTTTCCTAACCCGTATTCTCCACAAACTTCCATCAGGGCCCGTTCAGAAATAACTGTTCCATCTTCCAACCGGCACCCCTCACCCGTCGCTTCGCGTCACCCTCTCCCCGCTGGCGGGGAGAGGGCAGGGGTGAGGGGATATATTCGGTCTGAAATGGAACAGTTATTATCTGACCGTCCTCTGATTGAGGTTCGCGAAGAACCCGGGATAGGATATGCCGCACGCCGCTTGTTAATTGGTCTCGGGTAGCGTCACGATAAGAATGCCATTTGAAATTTGGGCGAAAGCTTCCGAGGGATTTATCTTGGGAACCAAGTCAACGACTTGGAGTAGAGCCGGTTTGGCGGACGTGAGTGCAGCGGATCCGCTCCGGGGGTTCTCTGCGAGAATGATCACACGTTGTTGAGAAACGCCGATGGCGAGTTCCTGCCCGCTGAGGGAATTGACCCGGGCGAGGATGCGAATCTCCTGGCCTGTGTCGATCACCTCCAAGCTTTCGGCTTGGCTCAGTTCCTGCTCAGCCTGGACCCAATCTTCCAGATCGTGCCCGGCTTCGCAGCCTCTTGTCTCGTAGATTTCGTAGGCGCGGGAGGAGATCAATTGGTGGATGACGCTTTGCAATGTTTCGAGGTCCTGTCCTGTGAGGATTTTGGGTGGGTTTTCCGGTTGAATTGCCCTTCGTGCCGCAGTTCCGTCTTTCATCGAATCCTCCTGGTGAGATGTCTGTATATTATATATCAATAAGTCAGATGGTAATGTAACAGTAATAACACTATTCCGGTGTTCGCCGAATCCCCCCTCACCCCGTCCCTCTTCCCGCAAGCGGGGAGAGGGGGAACCGCGCAGCGGTGGGTGAGGGGTTCTGGTTCAAGCGTGTGCAGCTATTCTCCGACGAGCCATAAGTGAGCAGTATTGGAGTTAGCCGGTTCAATTCGCCTGGTCACCTCTGCACCAAGATCATTTTGCCAAGCGGTTATGGCACAATAGCAACTCAGGAGAAGCGGCGGACGTGAAGCAAGTCACGAAGCTACCCAAAAGCCAGAACCAAGGAAGAGTAGCCCGGAAGTACCGGGTGTTGGGACGAGTCCAGGGAGTGGGATACCGCTATTTCGCGGAGAGAGTGGCGAACCAATTAGGCATTCGCGGGTCCGTCAAGAACCTTGCGGATGGCTCGGTGGAAGTTTACGCGATGGGCCCGGAGAGCGACCTGGATGCTTTCAAGAGCCGGTTGGCAGACGGTCCCATCGCGGCGTCCGTGACCGCCGTTGAAGAGAGCGAAGAAGCGGTTCACAGCGATTACCACGGCTTCTTTGTTGAGCAGGGGCGATGACAAATCAATTCAAAGCCGGCAAGCACACGATCGGATCGGGGCACTCGCTCTTCTTCATTGCCGGGCCCTGCGTGATTGAGAATGAAACGCATGTCTTGAAGATGGCCAATAGCCTTGCGGCTGCAGCGCAGTCTCTGAAGCTCCCGCTTATTTTCAAAGCTTCGTATGACAAGGCCAATCGCACCTCCTTCAATTCGTATCGCGGACCGGGCATCGAAAGGGGGCTTGAGCTTCTGAAAAGAGTCCGGGAAAAGACGGGATTGCCTATCCTCACCGACGTCCACGACGTACGGCAAGTCGCTGCAGCGGCTGAAGTCTGCGATATCATTCAGATTCCTGCATTCCTTTCCCGGCAGACCGATTTGCTGATTGAAGCCGGACGGTGCGGGGCCGTGGTCAACATCAAGAAGGGTCAATTTCTGTCCCCTTGGGAAATGCGTCACGCCGTTGAAAAAGTAGCAGGCACTGGCAACCACCGCATCATCATTACCGAGCGTGGGACTTCATTCGGCTACAACAACCTGGTGGTCGATATGCGCGGCATTCAGGTGATGCGAGAGTGGGGATACCCTGTGGTGCTGGACGTGACCCACTCGCTGCAGCTTCCCGGAGGCGAAGGGAAGAGAAGCGGCGGCCAACCGCAGTTTATCCAAACGCTCGCCATGGCGGGGGTTGCAGCGGCAGTGGACGGTGTGTTCATGGAGGTCCATGACCGTCCCGCGCGCGCTCTTTCCGACGGCGCCAACGCTCTTGATCTTCGCCACTTTGAGCCGCTGGCCCGCAGGCTGCGTGATCTCGGCGCCTTCATCCGGCAGCGGCAATAGATTCGATGGAATCACCCATGAACCGCGGAGGTCTGCGCCCATGAGGCGAGCCACTTCACCCTGGATTCTGCTGCCGTGTTTTATCTCGATTCTTTCCGTCCCCGCCCGCGCTCAGGACGCTTCGGAAATTGCCCGGCTCTTCAAACAACACGAGCTGAAGCAAAACATCGTGAAGCCGTCCCAGGGCTTGCTCAAGCATCAGTACCTTGTCCCCAGCGGCCCCTACTTTCAACTGTTCGATTGGGACATGTACTTCATGGGCGTTGCCCTCAGCTACGATGGTGTGGGCCAGCCGGTGGCGGATTCCGTGAAAGACTTTCTGGAATTTGTGGACGCGGACGCCAACGACCAAGGATATACGCCGCGCGAAATCGCTCCCGATGCCCTGTGGGCGCTGCCCGAAATGAGCAAGCCGTTCCTGGCGCAGGCGGCGCTTCGCGCTTCGCTGACGATGGACAGCGCGGATTGGCTAAAGCCCTATTTCACCAAGCTCGAACATACGGTGGCTTTCTGGGAGAACACGCGCCGGTCCCCGGACGGATTCTTCCGTTGGTACAACGGCGTGGAGAGCGGAGTCGATAACAATCCCGCGGTCTCAGCCCGTCCTGCCAATGTCACGGAGGGCGTGGACCTGCAGTGTTACCTCTACCGGGAGGACAGCGCCCTGTCCATTCTGGCGGAAAAGCTCGGACGCCAACAAGAGGCCGCTGCCTATCGCCAAAAGGCGCAAGACCTCCGGACTCTTATCCAAATTAAAATGTGGTCCGATGCCGATGGCATGTTCCTCAACATCGATTCCACCACCGGCCAGTTCGTTCACGTCAAGACCTGGACCAACTTTGTGCCTTTGTGGGCGGGCGTTGCAACGCCCGCCCAAGCCCAGCGCACCATTCAGCAGCATTTGCTGAATCCCCGCGAATTCTGGTCCGTTTACGGCGTTCGCACCCTGGCGCCGGATGAGCCGCTCTATAATCCGCGTTCCGGTTATTGGCGCGGCCCCATCTGGGTGATCTCCAATTATCTGCTCATGCACGGCCTGATGAATTATGGCTTCAAGCAGCAGGCGCGGGAATTAGCCGGCCATACCGTGAGACTACTGATCCACGACCTGCGGACCACCGGCGGCATGAACGAATGCTATAACCCGGACACCGGACAACCCACCGCGGGCGGTCACTTCCTGAGCTGGGACCTGCTCGGCGAGCATATGATCCAGGAGGCCGCAAGCGGCAAAGACCCTACCGCGCTCAAGCCGTTTTGAACGGCGCGGCGCCCCTCACCCGCCGCTTCGCAGCACCCTCTCCCCGCTCGCGGGGAGAGGGTAGTTAAGAGGGGTTGTTCTTGACCCGAAACGGAACAGTCATTATCTGAAAACGCCTTCGGCGACGGCCCATCCGGTTCGGTCGCACAGGGATGGCCCTCGTTTGTTTACTACACAGTTACCCAAGCGTCAAGATCAACTCTTCACCTTTTTCAATCGTAACCTCAGCCGGAAAAACGAAAACAACTTCGTCTGCGGCTTGCCGCAACGTGTGCGCCAGCGGGCGCGAGCCAAGCCGGGCATCGGACACGTTCGATCCAGATTTTCCGGGCGCAAGCGCCACAGACCGGCACACCATGCTGCCATGAAGAACAGACAGCGAGAAGAAAGTTGAGCTCTTCTTCGCTTGCAGCTTAAACGAGCCCCATCCTGAAGCCGTGGACCAGAAGCAGGCGAAGTGTTCCGGATGAACGACCGGTTTTGCTTCGATGCTCTTTTCGACGCCGTGATAGCGGAAGCCACTCAAGGCCAGCAATCCGGCCCAACTGGCCAGGGGACGGGCGTAATGGAAGCCGCATTCGGCCTCATCCCAAGGATTGCGCCGCTCGCCGTCGTAGCGGCGGCGAATGTTTGAGATCAGCTCGACTCCTTCGGAAACTTTGCCCCGATACAGCATCAACACGGCGGCGGAGTATTCAAACCCCGTCATCACTTCTTGAAAATATGGAAAAGGGGTTTGCGGCCGGTTGCCGTGCGGATAATCGCAGATGACGAGGGCCGGCTCGTCATTCAAGGCAAAAGTCCGCATGACGCATTCATGGTGGGTGAGCGTTCGCTTGTAGTTGTATTGGTAAATGGATTCAAGAGTCTTCTGGATGTGATGTGAATCCAGCAGCAGTCCCAGGCCAACGGCCAGCGCGAAATACTGGCCCACGAGTTGGTCCACCAGGCAGCCCTCACCGAGTTGAAAGGTAGGATGCACGGTGTCCGGCGCGCCCATTCCTTCCGTCAGTCCTTTGGCAACCTGATCCGGGGGAATCGACCCGATCTTTTGGATGTAAAACTCGCCGTTGAAGAGATTGGCGTCAATCCATTCGCTGCCTTGCTTGAAAAGCCGCCGGTATTGCGCGGACGCTTCGCGATCTCCCACGGCATTTGCCATTTCTTCACCGGCGCGGAGCGCGCCCAAATACCAAATGCCGCAAAGCGGATTCGGGCCGATAAACTCCACGTCGTAGGTGTTGTGCTGCACGCCTTCCATCACTCCATCGCGGTTCGCGTCCCAGCCGCCGGGAATCCAGGCGAACTCCAATGCGCGGCGGGCGGCCGGCCAAAGCTGGTGCAGCCACGCCGTATTTCCGGAGAGCCGCCAATCATAATAAAGCTTCATAATGCTGGCCATTTGCCCGTCCGCCGCCGCCACACCAAAACGCTCGATGCCGTAGGGAAGGAGCTCGCGATAATCCATCAACCCCTCGGAGCTGGTGAGGAAGCCGAATTGTTGTTCGCGCAGCGACCGGGAAAGTTGCGGAAAGACGTTGGCAATCGCCGTCTCGTAGGCATAAACGTGAGTGCAGTTTCCAAAGCAGCAGCCGGATTGCTCGTTGCATCCTTCAAAACCATGGAAAGCGCCGTCCTGGGTGCGGAAGACGGTGGGAGTGACCAGCGTGGACAAATTGGCAGACGCCGCCTCGATGACGGCGCCGGGAAGGGTTGAGGCTCGCAAGGTTGAGGCAAATTGCCGGGTCAGGCTTTCGAGGCGCGGCAAGTGTTCGGCGGTGTATTCGGCGGCGTCCCAGGCATCCTGGAAGCGGGTGCAATAATGGTTTCCGATCCAATCGTTCTCGTGTCCTTTCGGGGCAGCCCAGCCGCATCGCGCCGGGGTGCGGTTGGGAAAATGCCAGCTTAGTAGAAATGTAAATTGCGCTTTTCCGCCCGCCGGAATCTCACGTTGAAGGCAAAGAGAACCAACGGCCGTGCGGGCCGCAGCCTCCGGACCCAACTCACCGTCACTCGAAAAATCATCCCAGAAAAGCAATGGGCTTTCCCACCAACGGGCGCTGGGCCAACCGCGCAGAAAAGTGAGCTTGCCAGCATTTGTGCTCAATGCGGCAAGGGCAAACGTTCCGGCAAGTGGGTTCGACGGCGAAAGAAAAGGGTTCTTCATCAACAAGCCATCCAGCCGCTGGCTGCGGCGATGTTCATTGATGCGCCCATAGGCGCCCGTGGGGTCGCCGCTCTTCTTCGATTCTTTGCCCACCGGATTCTCAACTGAAAAGGCGATGGCCACTTTGGCACGAGCCGCGCCGGGGTTGGTGACGGTGTAGCGAAGAATGGCGGCGGGCAGACCGGAATCGTCCGGTTCCAACGGGACAAAAGGAGTGAAGGCGTCCAGGCTCACGGTGACGGGAAAATCTCGATCTTCGAAATCCACCCGGGCCAGGGGAAACTCACCGGTGAACGTGCAGGAGGCAAGCCGGGGAAGACCGGGAACGTTGGCGGAGCCGAGGCCGCTCGATCCTTCATAGGGAGGCAGAATGCGGGCTTCGAGCACCCGCGCCGTGGGTTTCTGGTTTTCTACCTGGGCCCAAATCGAAGGAAAGGCGTAATCGGGTGAATGGCCTTGATCCGGGCGGTTGAATATCCACCATTCTTGCAGTTGGCCGCGGCCGCCCAAGCCGATGCTGCCAGCGCCCACTCCGCCCAACGGAAAGCAGATCATTTTCCGCTGGCAGCCCGTGAACCGGCGGGGGAACTCGATAGGGTCCTGGCGGGAATTAGACTGCACGTGCTTCTGGCCAAACTTTTCACCAAGAGTTCCGGCGGCGACTCCGCCGGGAATCGCCACCGCGCCCAGCGCAACCGTTTTCAGAAACCGTCTTCTACCCTTTTTCTTCGCAGTTCTTGCCATAGTATGACTTTATCTCACCTGGGCCGCGCAGAGTAAAGTGGATTCCAGTCCCCGGCCTCCGTAGGGGCGACCCTTGTGGTCACCTGCGGGCGGGCACCAGGCCCGCCCCTACCTGTGGAAAACCACTGGAACGAACCCATTCTTTGTCTCATGCTGTTTCTAACCCTTTGATTCTAGATAAATTGCTTGGGTTCGTCCCTGAAATCGACCTATCTTCATCATAATACAATGGTTAATCCATTATCGAATGGCTTTGCTTTTGGCTTTGCTTGGGTTTGCTCCAAAACTCGTCCTTTGTTTTCAATGGAGTCTGGATTCGTTCCGATAATAATTCCTTTTTTCGTGCACATCCCTATCCCTGCCGCGAAATCGGGCAGGCGCACCCTGCAACGACAACCCAAAAATGGATTCCCGTTCCCGCCTACGCCGGTAAGAGGCCATCCACACAGCAAACGCAGAGTTACAATACCCGCTCATTCAGGTCCACTTTCCTTGTTATACCTGTAAAGAAGGTGTACTGTATAGTACATATTCTCTTCGTTCCGGTCAAATGTTTTCTTGTTCCTGGCTGCCACGCCAAGCCCGGGGCGTTCGTTTCTTCCGGCCTCCCGCCGTCGTCGTGGAGCACGCTCTGGACAGAAACATCCAATCAGAATCGAAAAAGTTTTCCGCTTTCCCCGGGTAAATCCTGCAATGTGTTAGTGGCAATGATTTGGTTGAGTTCCGCGAAGTGCGGGGGCAAGGATTCTGGAGCCCGCACCCGCTGGCCGCTGAGCAAATGGACAATCTGCAAGGCGTTGACGATACCTTTGCCGCCGTAATGATTGTTGGTAATCACGTAGGTCTCGCCCACGCGTTCCATCAAGGCCCGAATCCGTTCCACCCACGGTTGAAGCTCATCAAGACGGTAAAGGTAGTTATAACGTTGTTCCGGCTCATTTTCGGAGTTGAACCACTTTTCGTAGTTGCGGCCGTGCAGCCGCACGTAGCCGACGGGGGCGGTGGCGACGCTGGAGGGCCCGATGGACCGGCCAATCACCGGTTGATCGATGTTGCAGAACCCAACGCCAAGGTCGCTCAACATTTGATAAATGTCCGGCTGGTTCCATGATCCGTGCCGCACTTCCACCACCAGCGGATACTCCATGAATTGCACGACAAGAGCGCCCACGTGCTCGCGGTTTTCGCGGGTATTGCGGAACGACCACGGGAATTGCAGGAGCAATGCACCCAATCTGCCGGCTTCGGCGATCGGAGCGATGCCCGCCTTAAACCGCTTCTCGTCTTCGCGGCCTGCCGTGCGGTCATGGGTGAAACCCTTCCAGAGCTTGGCGGTGAACCTGAAGTCCGGGTTGTGCTCGACCCGGCTCACCCATGCCTTCGCGTTCTCAGCCCGGGGCGGCTGATAGAAAGATGTATTGATCTCAATGGTGTCGAAGAACTGAGCCAGGTACCGGGCAGGATGGAATCCACGCGGCTTGGGGCGCGGATAGACCACGCCTTCCCAATCCGGATAAGACCACCCGGCGGGACCCACACGCACGCGGTGCTCAGGTTTGGAAGTTGGCATATTCGCCTTTTATTCGCTTTCTTATCTTAGGATAGAATCGGCTTCCGGGTCAACGGGCAAGAGCACTCAACCGTTCTGGAGGCGTGGCCATCAAGGAGGCACTCCCCGTCAAGAAGTCCAAAGAAAGCCAATCGCCGGTTGCCCTTCTTCTTCGAACCCGGTAGAATTCCGGCTTGGACCCGAATTCGATCCCGGAAGGAAAACGACTTCATGACAGAATGGTCAGATACGCTCAGGATTCGCCCGGCGCGGACGGATGATGCCAAGGAGATCGCCCGCATTTACAACCAGGGCGTGCAGGATCGCGTCGCGACTTTTGAAAACTCCTTCGTCAGCCCCGAAGAGCGTTACTTGTGGCTCATCGCCCGGCCCGAAAAGTATCCAGTGCTGGTGGCGGAGGTGAAGCACACGTTGATGGGTTGGGCCTCGCTGACGCCTTACAGTCCGCGCGCTTGTTACAGCGGCATCGCCGAGCTTTCCATTTATATTGACCGCAGCCTGCGCGGGCACGGCGTGGGCCAGGAATTGATGAAGGGCATGCAGGACGCGGCCCGTGACAAGGGATATTACAAGTTGGTGGGCCGCATCATGGAGGTGAATGGGCCGGGCCGCAAGCTGTGCGAGGTGACCGGCTGGCGCGAAGTGGGCATCCACCTGAAACATGCGAAACTCGCGGACGAATGGCACGACCTGGTGCTGGTGGAATACCTGATTGAAGCGAACCAGAAGTAGGAGGTTGGCGCATGCCGCTAGAAATAAAGCGCGCTTACGAAGATGCCAGCCGCAATGACGGGCGGCGCATTCTGGTGGATGGCCTTTGGCCGCGCGGCGTTCGCAAAGAGGACGCAAAGATTGATGAGTGGATGAAGACCATTGCGCCCTCGGCGGCCTTGCGCAAGTGGTACGGCCACCGGCCGGAAAGATGGGAAGAGTTCCGCAACCGCTATCGCGCCGAGCTTGCCAAGACTCCCCGAAAGGAATTAATGGAGCAGCTCGCGTCTGCTGCCAAGCATGAGAAAGTCACATTGATCTTCGGCGCGCGTGACGCGGAGCATTCGAATGCCGCCGTGATTGCGGAGGCGATCCTCCCGCGGATCAAGAAGAAGATGTAACCGGCGGCGCCCCTTGCGAGCCCTGCCCCCGTCCACCGCTTCATTCCTCATTGGCAGTGCCATTCCTGAAAAGGCCGTCTGTCGAATTGGATAGGGTGGATTCCTGCCTTAGCCTGCATTATTCAGTGCGCCCCAACGGCGCAGATCACCAGTGGGTGAAAGTCCCACCCAGATAGTTGTCAGTAAGTCTGGTAGCTGACAAGCGGCTTGGACCGGTAACGGGGAAGGCAGCACCGGCCGGGAAGAAACCGACGTACGCACCGGTTCGGGTCCACCGGGGTAGTGAGCACGGCATGCAAGGAAGGTGGTCTGGGTCATTGGGGGAACCCCAGATCGGGTGGAGGCAAGCTCCAACGCTCTCGGCAAGGAGAGCGGCCCGGCTGGGACTCGGAGAGGGTCATAGTACCGTCGAAGTCGGGTAATGCCGGCGGAGGGAAGGGCCCTCACTTCAGGGTATTTGTGAAGGAACCGAGGTTCGGTGATTGGCGCACAGCCTGAAAACACCGTTGTGGACCGGAAGCTCCCGAGCGAGCTATACGGTGAGGCGAAGGATGATTCCGTGTGTTTCATCGTGAAACCTGTCGGAGAGCCGGATGCGGGAAATCCGCACGTCCGGTTCGATGAGCGGGGAGGGGAAACGGAGCAGCCTCTGCTGCCACCGCGCCCGTCCTCGACTCTACCTAGATTTTCCGGTACGCGGGAAGGGCGGGGTATGAACCCTGCCCTTCCGTTGCGGCAGCGAACCGGGTGAGGGGGTGCTGAAGGCCGTTGCAAGAATACGTTACCGTAATTGCGAATGGTGGTACTTGGGGTTCGTTCCGAAAATTTCGGAGGCGCTCGCCACTCCCGCCACCTCCGGCAAACCGTCATGGAGTCCATACCATTTTAGCCGAGGGCAGGATGCATGGATGGAAAAAGTACTTTGTATCGATGCGATACATTGTATACAGGGGACAGGCGGTCCCTGCCTGGCATGGCAAGGCGTGTGCCGCTAGTGTAGTTAGGGTTTCTCCTGGGCTTTCCCCTTTGGTTCTTTCTCTCGCCGCCAGCGGCGCAGATTCAACCGGGCGATCCGTGTCGCCGCCTCCTGAAAGCGCCGATGCAGGTTCACCCGGCGCCGGACCTCCCCGGCCTGTTCCGGGGGGACGTTGAAAGTTTTCAACTTGCCCTCGGCAAAGACCGAGAGCTGATACTGGGCATGGAGGTGCTGGCCGTCGGCACACCGGCAGTTGGCCTTGCCACAGGTCCGCTGCCGCTCGACAAAGGAGCCGGGCAGCATCTCGCGTAAGGCGCCGAGACTGCGGACAAGACGTCCGCGCAACTCCAACTCAGGATCACCAGGCATCCGGGCTCCGGACCTCCTATCTGACATTGATAATACTGTCAGATACCAGCCCTGTCAAGTCCCGGTAGTGTCGCAGTCTGCTGTAGCGGCGCTCTATGAGCGCCGCAAACCATTGAGGATCGAAGTTCGGCGCTCATAGAGCGCCGCTACAGCAAACAAACTGAGACACTACCCAAGTCCCCTACGAGATTTGCAAAAACGACTTCCAAAGGGATAAAAGGTGAAAGCTACTGAGAATTAAAGCTCTATGGGTTAGCTGCTCCCGTTTGCGAAATCGCGGGCCAACTGTTGGGTAGTGGTACGTTTTCACGGCTGTAGCGGCGGTCTCTTACCGCC
>Ga0307372_10003025_pt1 | contig 27320 bp, 24 predicted proteins | sample OX1MG_FD_202533 | JGI IMG/M metagenome (GOLD analysis project Ga0307372, IMG submission 202533) | Soil microbial communities from Risofladan, Vaasa, Finland - OX-1 | ecosystem: Environmental > Terrestrial > Soil > Coastal area > Acid sulfate soil | place: Finland: Risofladan, Vaasa | collected... | reverse complement strand
ACGGCGACGATCGAGCTGAAGTGCAGTCGATGCCTGGAGCCGTTCCGGATTCCGGTCGACGCCGCGTTCGATCTGCGCTACCTGCCCCAGCCGGGACAGGCGGAGGCGGGCGCCGGGGCTGAGGAAGACGAGGTCGAACTCGGCGCGGACGATCTGACGTCCGCGTTCTACGAGGAGGAGACGATCGATCTCGGCCAGCTGATGCGCGAACAGTTCTACCTGGCGCTGCCGATGAAGCCGCTCTGCAGCGAGGCGTGCCGGGGCCTGTGCCCGGTGTGCGGCACGAACCTGAATCGGAGCACCTGCACGTGCCGCCCGGTGTGGGAAGATCCCCGGCTGGCGGCTCTGCGCGCGATCAAGAAGGACGACGATGCCTAATCCCAAACGTCGACATTCGAAGACCCGCACGGCCAAGCGCCGGACGCACGATGCGCTCGATCCGGTGGCGGTCGGCGAGTGCCCGCAGTGTCATGAACCCAAGCCGCCGCACATTGTGTGCCCGCACTGCGGATACTACCGCGGCCGGCAGGCGCACGCGGTCAAGGAAGACTAGCTGTCGGCCGCCCCGGCGAGGCGCGGGGACCTCGGTTGCGTGCCTCGGGCGGCGGGATCGCATCGATGATCCGGATTGCCGTGGACGCGATGGGCGGTGACTTCGGCCCCGGGACGATCGTCGAGGGGGCGCTGGCGGCGGCACGCCATCTGGACCTGGGCGTCCTGCTGGCCGGCCCGCGCGCGCGGCTCGAAGCGGAGCTGGCGCGGTACCCGGACGCCGGGCGCCTGGATGTCGGCCTGCTGGACGCGACCGACGTGGTCGACATGGCCGAGCCGCCCACGGCGGCCCTGCGGCGGAAGCCGCGGGCCTCGATTCGGGTGGCGGCCGAGGCGGTGGCCCGCGGGGACGCGGCGGCGCTGTTCAGCGCCGGGCACACCGGCGCGTCGGTGGTGACGGCCCATGCGGTGTTCGGCGTGCTGCCGGGCGTCGACCGGCCGGCCCTGGCGGCGGCCGTGCCGACCCGGCACCGGCCGGCGGTGCTGCTGGATGCGGGGGCCAACGTGGAATGCCGGCCCGCGCACCTGCTGCAGTTCGGCGTGATGGGCGGGATGTACGCGAAGGTGGCGTTCGGGCTCGATCGTCCGCGGATCGGCCTGCTGTCGATCGGCGAGGAAGAGACGAAGGGCAACGAGCTGACCCGGGAGGCGCACCAGCTGCTCAAGGCCTCCCGCCTGCACTTCATCGGGAACATCGAGGCGCGCGACGTGTACACCGGACAGGCCGACGTGATCGTGTGCGACGGCTTCACGGGCAACATCGCGCTGAAGATCAGCGAGGGGCTGGTCGAGGTCGTGGAGGATCTGCTGCGCGACGAGCTGTCCAGCACGGTGACCATGCGCGTGGGATCGCTGCTGACGCGGCGGGCGCTCCGCCACTTCCGGAAGCGGGTCGACTATTCGGAGTACGGCGGCGCCCCGCTGCTGGGGGTCGCCGGGCTGTGCATCGTCGGACACGGCCGCTCGTCGGTGAAAGCCGTGCGCAACGCCGTCGCGATGGCCTATCGGTTCGCCACTAACCGTTTCATTTCGCGGATCGAGCAGGAAATCGCTGCGGCCGCCGTCGCCCACTCTTGATCGCGTTCATTTTCCCCGGACAAGGCTCCCAGAAGGTCGGGATGGGACGGGCGCTCGCGGAGGCGTTCCCGGTCTGCCGCGACACGTTCGCGGAGGCCGACGCCGCGCTCGGCGAACCGCTGAGCCGCCTGTGTTTCGAGGGGCCGGAGGATCGGCTGACCCTGACCGAACATGCGCAGCCGGCCATTCTCGCCGTGAGCATCGCCGCGCACCGCCTGCTCGTGTCGCGCGGGCTGGCGCCGGTTTTCGTCGCCGGTCACAGCCTCGGCGAGTACGCCGCCAACGTGGCGGCCGGCACGTTCAGCTTCGTCGATGCGCTGCGCATCGTCCGCCGGCGCGGCCGGTACATGCAGGAGGCCGTGCCGGTCGGCGCCGGGGCGATGGCGGCCGTGCTCGGCCTCGAGGCGGGGCTCGTGGCGCAGGCGTGCGCGGAGGCGGCGGAAGGCGAGGTCGTGAGCCCGGCGAATCTCAACGGCGCGGGCCAGGTGGTCATCGCCGGGGCGCGGGAGGCCGTGCGCCGGGCCGGCGAGCGCGCGAAGGCGCTCGGGGCGAAGCGGGTCGTGGCGCTGCCCGTCAGCGCGCCGTTCCACTGCGCGCTGATGCAGCCGGCCGAGGCGCGGCTGGCGCCCGACCTGCGCGCGCTGGCCGTCTCTTCCCCGCGCGTGCCGATTGTCGCCAACGTGGATGCGGAGCCGAAGCGCGACGCGGCGTCGGCCATCGAGGCGCTCGTGCGCCAGGTGTCGGCCCCCGTGCAATGGGAAGCGGTCATGCGGCGTCTTGCGTCCGAAGGCGTCCGCGCGTATGTTGAAGTGGGTCCGGGGGCCGTCCTGAGCGCGCTGGCGCGCAAGATCGATCGCGATGCCCGGGTGGTGAGCGTCGACGGCCCCGACGGCGCGGCGGCGGCCGAGGCGCTGGCGCGCGACCTCCTGTAGGTCGGGATTCGGAGCGTCAGCGCCGGCCACCGACGGCGATGGGCCCCATCGGGACTGAATGATGGCGAGCACCGATCAGCGCTCGGACAACGTCGCGATTGTGACCGGGGCGTCCCGCGGGATCGGCCGCGCGATCGCCGTCATGCTGGCGGCCCGCGGCGCGCTGGTCGTGGCGGCCGCCCGCGGCGATCACGCCCAGGAGACCGTGGCGGCGATCACCGCCGCCGGGGGGCGCGCCGAGGCCGGCACGCTGGACGTCACCGACACGGCGAGCGTCGAGGCGCTGGTCGGCGGCGTGCTCGATCGGCACGGCCGGATCGACGTGCTCGTCAGCAATGCCGGCATCGCGCGCGACCAGCTCCTGATGCGGATGAAGCGCGCGGACTGGGACGCCGTGCTGGACACGAACCTGACGGCCGCCTTCACGTGCACCCAGGCGGTGCTCCGGCCGATGTTGAAACAGCGCCGGGGACGGATCGTCACGGTGACGTCGGTCGTCGGCCAGATGGGCAATGCGGGGCAGGCGAACTACGCGGCGTCGAAGGCCGGGCTCATCGGCTTCACCAAGGCGCTGGCGCGCGAGCTGGCTTCGCGGAACATCACCGTGAACGCCGTCGCGCCTGGCCTCATCGAGACGGACATGACGCGGGCGATCACCGGGGACGCCCGCGCGTCGTGGGCCGGGCAGATCCCGCTGGGGCGGCTCGGGACGCCGGAGGACGTGGCGGCGGCCGTCTGCTTTCTTGCGTCGGACGAGGCATCGTATATTACTGGGCACGTTCTGGCGGTGAACGGCGGGATGTACATGTAGGAGGATGGCATGGCGGTTACCGACAAAGTGAAGAGCATCATCGTGGAACAGCTCGGCGTGGACGAGGAAGAAGTGACGCCGGATGCGTCGTTCGTGGACGACCTCGGCGCCGATTCGCTGGACACCGTGGAGCTCGTGATGGCGTTCGAAGAGGAGTTCGGGATCGAGATCCCGGACGAGGACGCCGAGAAGATCACGCGCGTGAAGGAAGCAATCGAATACATCGAGTCGCACGCCAAGACGAAGAAGTAGCACCCCGCCCGGAGCCGCCGGCCGTTCACGCCTCTCCGATCAGCCGGCGGCCGGCGACGTGTGTGTCGCCAGGGCCGGCAGGCGCAGACGGAGGCATGTTGAGCAGACGGGTGGTGGTCACGGGCATCGGCCTGGTCTCGTCGCTCGGTGTCGGCACCGAGGCGAACTGGCAGGCCCTGTGCGCGGCGAAGAACGGGATCGGGCGGATCTCCCGCTTCGACGCCTCGCAGTACGCGTGTCAGATCGCCGGCGAGGTCAAGGCGTTCGACCCGCTGCAGTTCATCGAGAAGAAAGACGTCAAGAAGATGGACGTCTTCATCCAGTTCGCCATCGCGGCCTCCCAGTTCGCGATGGACGACGCCGGCCTCACGATCACCCCGGAGGCCGCGCCGCGGGTCGGGGTCTTCATCGCCTCCGGCATCGGCGGGTTCAGCACCATCGAGCGGGAGCACAAGGCGCTGCTCGAGGGCGGACCCCGCCGCATCTCGCCGTTCTTCATCCCCTCGGCGATCATCAACCTGGCGGCCGGCCAGGTGTCGATCCGCTTCGGCGCCAAGGGGCCCAACTCCGCCACCTCCACCGCCTGCTCCGCCTCGGCGCACGCCATCGGCGACGCCTACGAGATCATCCGCCGCGACGATGCCGATGCCATGATCGCCGGCGGATCCGAGGCGGCCATCACGCCGATGGGCGTCGGCGGCTTCGCCGCCATGCGGGCCCTCTCCACGCGCAACGACGAGCCCGAGCGGGCCAGCCGGCCGTTCGACATCGATCGCGACGGCTTCATCGTCGGAGAGGGGGCGGGCGTCGTGGTCCTCGAGGAGCTCGGCCAGGCCCTGGGCCGCGGCGCCCGGATCTACGCCGAGATCGTCGGCTACGGCATGTCGGCCGACGCCTATCACATCACCGCGCCGTCGGAGGACGGCGACGGCGCGTTCCGGGTGATGCGGCGCGCCATCCAGACCGCCGGCGTCGAGCCGTCGGCCGTGGACTACATCAACGCCCACGGCACCTCGACCCCGCCCGGCGACCGCATCGAGACGCTGGCCATCCGGCGCTGCTTCGGCGATCACGCCTACCGCCTGGCCGTCTCGTCGACCAAGTCGATGACCGGCCACCTGCTCGGCGCGGCCGGAGGGCTGGAGGCCGGCATCACCGCCCTGGCGGTGTACCATCAGATGGCGCCGCCGACGATCAACCTGGATCGGCCCGATCCCGCGTGCGATCTGGACTACGTGCCCTGGACCAGCCGCCCGATGGCCATCGAGTACGCCCTGTCGAACTCGTTCGGATTCGGCGGCACCAACGCCGCCCTCCTGTTCCGCCGCTACCAGGGCTGATCGGGGCTCCGCTTCGAGCCCCGGCTCGGGCGTTCGCGAGGACGCCCCTGCGCTCCGCTCTCTCCCGGGCCCGCGGTGCGAGTCGCCGGCCTTCGCCTGGAGCGATCGACGCCCGCGAATGTCTGCGTCGCAGGTCCGGCCCGCGTGACGGCCGAGCCCGTCTCGTGACACAATAAGCCGTTTGTGTCTGGCGTGGAGGCCGCGGTGGCGGACCCACGGCTCCAGGCTCCCGACGCCGAAGCGTGCGCACGAAAGTCATTTCACCAGCCTCGACACCCGACGGCGCGCGCCGCGCGCCCGCTGTGCGGCACGCTCCAGGCGCCCTGAGGCCATCGACGGGCGCGAACGGAACGGAGCGAGCCGGATCGCGAGCGAGTGGAGTGAGCCGGGGTTCGGGGCAGAGCCCCGAGTGAATATGAAGATTGCCGTCTGTATCAAGCAGGTGCCGACCCGCGAGTGGCAGCCGCGCCTGAACGAGGCGAAGACCTGGATCCGCGACCAGGACGCCAGTTACGAGATGAACGAGCCGGACGCCTACGCCCTCGAAGAGGGGCTGCGGCTGAAGGAGAAGCACGGCGGCGAGGTCGTCGTCTGCAGCGCCGGCCCGGCGCGCGCGGCGCAGGTGCTGCGCGAGGCGCTGGCCCGCGGCGCGGACCGCGCGATCCACGTCGAGGACGATCAGCTGGGGGCGGCCGACGCGTTCGTCGTGACCGACGCGCTGGCGGCCGCCATGACAGCCGAGCAGTTCGACCTGGTGCTGACCGGCCTGCAGTCCGACGATCAGGGCTTCGCGCAGACCGGGGTCATCCTGGCGGAGCGGCTCGGCATGCCGCACGCGACGATCATCATGGAAGTGCAGGCGGCCGACGGCACGCTGCGCGTGAAGCGCGAGCTGGAGGGCGGCTGGTTCCAGTGGATCGCGATGGCGCTGCCGGCGGTGCTGACGATCCAGAGCGGCATCAACCAGCTGCGGTACGCCACGCTCAAGGGGATCATGGCGGCCAAGAAGAAGGAGATCCGGAAGGTCGCCGCGCCGGCCGGCCTGACCGGCCGGCAGCGGATCGTGAAGCTCGATTTCCCGGAGAAGGGGAAGAAGACGCAGATGATCGCCGGCAGCCCGGCCGACGCCGCCCGGGAGCTGATTCGCCGCCTGCGGGAGGACGCCCGCGCGCTGTAGCGCCGGCGCCCCGCGCCCGTTGTCCTGACCGATGGTGTTCATTGCCGGGGGCTGCTGAATCATGATGCTCGTCATTGCCGAACAGCGGAACGGAGTCCTCAACCGCGCGAGCTGGGAGACCATCGCGGCCGCGCAGCAGATGGCCGGTGACCAGCCGGTGACCGTCGCGGTGCTCGGGGCCTCGGTCGGCGCCGTGGCCGCGGAGCTGGCCGCCGCGAAGGTGGCCGGGGTCGTGGCGGTCGAAGACGCCGCGCTGGAGCCGTACACGCCCGACGGCTTCACGCTGGCGCTCGAAGCGGTCGTCACGCAGATCGCCCCGCGCTACGTCCTGCTGCCGCACACGTACCAGACCCGCGACTTCGTCCCGAAGCTGGCGGCCCGCCTGGGGCGCGCGCTCGTCACCGACTGCACGATGTGGAAGCGGGCGGGCGACACGTTCTCCTTCACCAGGCCGATGTTCCAGGGGAAGCTGGTGGCGGAAGTCGTGCCGGAAGGCGCGGCGCCGCACTTCGTCACGTTCCAGATCGGCGCCGTGCGCGCCGACACGGTCGTGAAGGGGGACGCGCCGGCCGCGGTGACCCCGCTCCGGGTCGCGGTCGACGCGGCGGCGATCCGGCAGCGGCCGGAGCCGCCGTTCCAGGAAGCCAAGCAGGCGGTCGACCTGTCGCAGGCCGAGCGGATCGTCGCGGTCGGCCGCGGCATCAAGAGCCAGGAGAACCTCGAGCTGGCGAGGAAGGTGGCCGCGGCGTTCGGCGCCGAACTGGCCGCCTCGCGGCCGATCTGCGACGCCGGCTGGCTGCCGATGGAGCGGCAGATCGGCAGCTCCGGGCAGACCGTCGCGCCCAAGCTCTACGTCGCGCTCGGCATCTCCGGCGCCATTCAGCACCTGGTCGGGATGAAGGGATCCCGGACGATCGTGGCGGTCAACAAGGACGCCGAGGCGCCGATCTTCGAAGTGGCCGATTACGGCATCGCCGGCGACCTGTTCGAGATCGCCCCGGCCCTGATCGCGGAGCTGCAGAAATAAGCGCCGCGCGTCCGTCGCCCGTGGTCTGTCGTCCGTGACGAGCCACCATGAGTCCGTCCAGTCCCATGGAACGCGAAACCCTCGATGTCGATGTCCTGATTGTCGGCGGCGGGCCGTCCGGCCTGTCGGCCGCCCTGCGGCTGGCCCAGCTCCAGAAGCGGACCGGCGGCGAGCCGCTGTCGATCGCCGTCCTCGAAAAGGCGCGCGAGGCGGGGGCGCACATGCTGTCGGGCGCCGTGCTCGACCCCCGGGTGCTGCGCGAGCTGGTGCCTGATTTCAAGGACCGCGGCGCGCCGCTGGCGTCGGAGGTCCACCAGGACGCCATCTACTTCCTCACCAGGGGCGGCAAGCTGCGCTTTCCCGTCACCCCTCCGCCCTTCAGGAATCACGGCAACTACATCATTTCGCTGAACCGGTTCGTGAAGTGGCTGTGGGACCTGGTCGAGGCCGAGGGGATCGATCTCTTCTCGGGCTTCGCCGGCCAGGAGGTCCTGTACGACGGCGACCGGGTGATCGGCGTCAGGACGGGCGATCGCGGCATCGACAAGCACGGCCAGCCGCGCGAGAATTTCGAGGCGGGGGTCGACATCCACGCGAAGGTGACGATCTTCGCCGACGGCGTCCGGGGCAATCTCACCAAGCAGCTGCAGCGCCGGTTCCAGCTCGGCGCCGGCAGGGAGCCGCAGAGCTTCGCGATCGGCATCAAGGAGCTGTGGGAGGTCCCGGCGGGGCGGATCGCGCCGGGCACGGTGATCCATACGATGGGCTATCCGCTGAACACCGAGGAGTTCGGCGGCGGCTTCATCTATTCGATGCCGGACAACCGGGTCTTCGTCGGCTTCGTGAGCGGGCTGGACTACCCGGATCCGATGTTCGACCCGCACGTCGCCTTCCAGCGCTTCAAGCTCCATCCGCTGGTCCGGGGGATCCTCGACGGCGGCCAGATGATCCGCTACGGGGCGAAGGCGCTGCCGGAGGGCGGCTGGAACACGATTCCGCGGACGTACCTCGACGGCGCGCTGATCGTCGGCGACGCGGCCGGGTTCATGAACTCGATGCGCCTCAAGGGGATTCATCTGGCGATGAAGACCGGCATGCTGGCCGCCGAAGCGGCCTTCGAGGCGGTGCAGGCGAACGATCCGTCCGCCGTCCGGCTGCAGCGGTACGAGGCGCTGGTCAACGAGAGCCCGGTGCGGCGGGAGCTGTACCCGGTGCGCAACGTCCACCAGGCCTTCGGCCACGGCTTCCTCGCCGGCTTCCTCTACGCCGGCATCGCGCTCGTCACCGGCGGCTGGTGGTTCGACCGGATGAAGGGCGAAGCGGGGCAGGACCGGATCGAGACGCTCACCGGCTACTACACGCGGCGCGGCCGTGCGGTGCCGGCCGAGCCGACTGACGCGGTCAAGCCCGATCGCGCGCTGACGTTCGACAAGCTGACGAACGTCCATTTCTCCGGCACGCGCCACGACGAGGACCAGCCGGTCCACCTGCTCGTGCAGACCGACGTCTGCACGACGATCTGCGGCGACGAGTACGGGTATCCGTGCGAGCGTTTCTGTCCCGCCAACGTCTACGAGATGATCGTGACCGAGGCGGCCGGCAAGCGGCTGCAGATCAACGCGTCGAACTGCGTGCACTGCAAGACCTGCGACATCATGGACCCGTACCAGGTCATCACCTGGGTGCCGCCCGAAGGCGGCGGCGGCCCCCAGTACGACGGCATGTGACGACCCGGCCCGACTGGCGCTCGTCGCGCGTGAAGCGTGTCGAGGCGGTGCTCATCGCGGCCGTCGGCTACCGGGCGATCGCCTGGCTGGGGCGCACCCTGCGCTGGCGCGTCGACGGCGCCGGTCACCTGTCGGACATCGCCGCCTCCGGACGCCGGCCGATCATGGCCTTCTGGCACGGCCGGATCCTCACCGCCACCTACTACTTCCGCCGCCGCGGCATCGTCGTCATCACGAGCGCGAACTTCGACGGCGAGTGGATCGCCGGCATCATCCGCCGCTTCGGCTACGGGACCGCCCGCGGCTCCACGTCGCGCGGCGCCGCGCGCGCCCTGCTGGAACTCAGACGCGAGATGGCCGCCGGCCACGCCGCCGGCTTCACGGTCGACGGTCCGCGCGGGCCGGCCTGTTCGGTCCAGCCGGGCGCCGTCTGGCTCGCCAAGGCGACCGGTCATCCGGTGCTGCCGTTTCACCTGGAGGCGGCCCGGTTCTGGTCGGCGCGCAGCTGGGACCGGACGCAGATCCCGAAGCCGTTCTCGACCGTGGCGCTGGCCATCGGCCCCCCGATCGACGTGCCGCCCGACGCGGACGACGCGGTCATCGAGCGGAAGCGCCAGGAACTCGAACGGGCCCTGCACGCCTGCCGGACACGGGCGATGGAGATGGCGGGGAGGAGCGGGGAATGAGGAGCGAGGAATGAGGAGCAAGGAATGAGGAATGAGGAATGAGGAATGATGGGCCGAGCTGCCTGCCGGCCCTGGCGCTCGGGGCTGTGATAGATTGACTCACGGAATGTCCTATGCCTTCCCGTCTGTCGCTCGTTGACGAGACCATCGGCCGTCATCCCAGCCTGCCGCGCGAAGCGATCGTCAAGGAGGACATCCTCCGCACCGGCATCGCGTTCAGCCCGGAGGCGCTCGCCCTGGCCGGCCAGGCGAAGGCGAAGGCCTACTTCATCTTCTCGTTCGACCTCGTGCCGCTGGCCGAGATGCCGCAGGGCGAGCACTGGAAGGCGCCGGAGGAGATCTGGCTGGAGGGCGGCCCGTGGGGGTTCCGGCCGACCGTGATCTCGGTCCGTCTCAACCCGCACTCCCCCTACCGCGTCGACGTGGACGAGGGGCAGCCGGTCCTCCGCGTCGATGGCACGACGACGATCTGCGCCATCGCGTTCCCGCCGGTGCCGGAGTACTACACGCGCGCGCTGTCGAACGGCAAGCGCGTCATCGAAATCGCGCCGACGATCGAGTGGGGCTATCTCGTCTACCTGACCGTGTTCCGGATCTGTCAGTACTTCGGCAAGGCGGAGGAGTGCCAGTTCTGCGACATCAACAACAACTACCGCCAGCAGCTGCAGGCCGGCCGGCCGTACACGGCCGTGAAGTCGATCGACGAGATTCTCGAGGCGCTGCAGATCATCGCGGACACCGACACGGTCAGCCACGCGTACACCATCACCGGCGGCAGCGTGACGACGCGGCTGAAGGGGCTGTCGGAGGTCGACTTCTACGCGCAGTACGCCGAGGCCATCGAGCGGAAGTTCCCGGGGCGCTGGATCAGCAAGATGGTCACGCAGGCGCTGCCGAAGGAGGAGGCGCGCCGGTTCAAGGAGGCCGGCGTGCAGATCTACCACCCGAACTTCGAGGTCTGGGACGAGCGGCTGTTCTCCCTCATCTGTCCCGGCAAGGAGCGGTACGTCGGCCGCGGCGAGTGGCACCGCCGCATCCTCGACGCCGCCGGCATCTTCGGGCCCTCCCACGTGATTCCGAACATGGTCGGCGGCATCGAGATGTCCCGGCCGCACGGCTTCACCGACGTCGAGGCGGCGATCCGCTCCACGGCCGAGGGGCTCGACTTCTTCATGTCGCACGGCGTCTGCCCGCGGTTCACGACCTGGTGCGCCGAGCCGCTGACGACGCTGGGCAGGACGACGCCCGGCGGGGCGCCGCTCGAGTATCACGCCCGGCTGCTGGAGACCTGGCGCGACACCCACGCGAAATACCGGCTGCCCGTGCCGCCCGGCTACGGCGACCCCGGCCGCGGCCGCGCCGTCTTCTCGGTCAGTGCGTTCATGGACGTCATCGCCGCCGATGCCCCGCCGGCGCCCGCGGCCCCCGGCCTGTCGGCGGTGTCGTGACGGCCCGGCTTGAGTGCGTCGGTCCGAACGGACCATAATCCGCTCATCATGACGCGCGTCACCGTCTTCGGCGCCGGTCTGGTCGGCCGGGCGATCGTCCACGACCTCTGTCGCGAGTACGACGTGACGGCGGTCGATCGCTCGAGCGCGACCCTGGCCGCCCTGAACCCGCCGGCTCCCGTCCGGACGCGGGTGGTCGATCTGCAGACGCCCGGCGCGATTCCCGATGCGGCCGGGCAGGCCGACCTGGTCGTGTCGGCCGTGCCGGGCCACATCGGCTGCCAGACGCTCGAAGCGCTCATCCGCGCCGGCCGGAACGTCGTCGACATCTCCTTCTTTCCGGAAGAATCGCTGGAGCTGGATCAGCTGGCGCGCGACCATGGCGTGACCGCCGCGGTCGATTGCGGCGTCGCTCCCGGCATGAGCCACATGCTGGCCGGGGCGGTCGGGCGGGAGATGACGATCGACCGCTATGAGTGCCTGGTCGGCGGGCTGCCGAAGGCCCGGACGTCGTTCGCCCAGTACAAGGCCCCGTTTTCCCCGCGCGACGTGATCGAGGAGTATCTGCGGCCCGCTCGCTACGTGTCCGGCGGCCGGCTCGTGACCATGCCGGCGCTGTCGGATCTCGAGACGGTCGAGATCGACGGCGTGGGGACGCTCGAGGCGTTCGATACGGATGGCCTGCGGACCCTGCTCCGGACGATGCCGATTCCCGAGATGCGGGAGAAGACGCTCCGCTACCCGGGCCACGCCCGGGTCATCCAGGCGCTCATCGACGAGGGCGCGTTCCTGCCGGCCCGGCTCGACGAGACCTGTGCCCGCCTGTTTCCGGAGTGGGCGCTCCAGCCGGGCGACGAGGAGTTCACCGTCATGCGGGTCACGATGACCGGCCGCCGCGACGGGACCGGCCGGAAGGTCGTCTACAGCCTCTACGACGAGACCGACACCGCGACGGGCCTGACCTCCATGGCCCGCACCACCGGCTTCACGGCGACCGCCGTGGCGCACCTGGTGCTCTCCGGGCGGCTCGCCCGGCCCGGCGTCTGGCCGCCCGAGCGGGTGGGGATGGAACCATACTGCCTCGACCTCGTGCTCGCGGACCTGGCCGCGCGGGGCGTCGTCTACCGCCGCACGGACAGCCTCCTGTAGCCGGCGGGCCGGCGGGCGGGGGCGCGTCACCAGCTCCGCGCGCGCCTGCGCCCGCGGCCGCCCGCCTGCCCCGTCGCCCTCCGGTCCGTGCCCGGGAACCGCGGGCGGCCGGCGGCCGTCTTTACTTAAATCTGCAAATAGTTTATAAAACAAATGATTGTGTCGACGTATCGAATGAAGGAGCGGACGCGATGACGCGCAGGCGGATTCTCGCGGGGCTGGTGCTGCTCGCGGCCATCGGCGGGGCGGCGTACTACTCCCTGCACCGGCGGTCGGACACGCTGGTGTTGACCGGCATCGTCGACGGCAACGACGTGGTGGTGTCGTCGAAGATCACCGGCCGGATCGAGTCGCTCCCGCTGCGGGAGGGCGACGAGGTGAAGGCCGGGACCGTCGTGGCCGTGCTCGATCACCAGGAGCTCAGGGCGGCGCTGGAGGCGGCGACGGCCGCGACCTTCCAGGCGCGGCAAATGGCCGCGCAGGCGGCCGACCAGGTCAGGCTGACGCGCGCATCGGTGGCCGCCCGCATCAGCCAGGCCCGGGCACAGGTCCAGCAGGCGGCCGCGCAGCGGGACCAGGCGCAGGCGGTGCTCGACCAGGCGGCCTCGAACGATCGGCGGATTCAGGCGCTGTTCACGCAGGGCCTCGAAACCGCCCAGGACCGGGACAACGCCCAGGCGACCCGGGAAGGGGCGCAGGCCGGCCTGATGGCGGCCACGCGCGGCCTGGCCGCCACCCAGGCGGCCCTGCGCGACGCCGAGGCACAGCAGCAGCAGGTGTCGGTGCAGGAGCGGCAGGTCGAGGCCCTGCGGGCTGCGGCGGCCCAGGTCCGGGCGGCGCGGCTGGAGAGCCAGGCCAAGCTGGCCCAGTCCGAGGTCCTGGCGCCGGTGAGCGGGATCGTCAGCCTCCGCGCGGCCCGCGAGGGGGAAGTCGTGAACCCGGGCGATCCGATCATCACGATCTTCCAGCTCAGCGACACCTGGATACAGGCCGACGTCCAGGAGACCTACGCCGATCTCGTCCGTCTCGGCCAGGTCCTGACCGTGCGGCTGCCGTCCGGGGCCGAGGTGTCGGGGCCGGTCATCTACAAGGCGGTCGAGGCCAGTTTCGCGACGCAGCGGGACGTGAGTCAGACCAAGCGCGACATCAGGACGGTCGCGATCCGCATCCGGGTGGCGAACGCCCACGGGCGGCTGGTCCGCGGCATGACGGCGTACGTGCTGCTGCCGATCGGCGGGAAGGGGCGCGCATGACGGGGACGGCGCCGCGCGCCGTGGAGGCGCCGGACGACGGCGCGCGGTCGATCGTCGAGGTGGACCGGATCTCGAAGCGGTTCGGGACGCTGCTGGCGGTCGACCAGGTGTCGTTTTCGGTCCGGACGGGGGAGATCTTCGGCCTGCTCGGGCCCAACGGCGCCGGCAAGTCGACGCTCATCCGCATGCTGACGACGCTGGTGCCGCCCACGAGCGGCACGGCCCGCGTGGCCGGCCACGACATCATCCGGGACCAGGAAGCGGTCCGCATGTCAATCGGTGTCATTCCGCAGGCGATGACGAGCGACAAGGATCTGACCTGCGAAGAGAACCTGCTCATCCACGCCAGGCTGTACGGCGTGCCGGCGAACCGGCGCAAGGCGGTGGCCCGGGAGCTGCTGGAATCGGTCGATCTGCAGGACTGGCGCACGGCCTTCGCCCGCACGCTGTCCGGCGGGATGCGGCGGCGGCTCGAGGTGGCGCGCGGGCTCGTCCACAACCCGAAGATCCTGTTCCTCGACGAGCCGTCGACCGGGCTCGATCCGACGTCGCGCATGTCGGTCTGGGAGCTCATCACGAAGCTGCGGGAGACGCAGGGGCTGACGCTCTTCCTGACCACGCACTACATGGACGAAGCCGACCGCCTCTGCGATCGGCTGGCGATCGTCGACCACGGGAAGATCGTGGCGCTGGACACGCCGGCGGCGCTCAAGGCGTCGGTGCCGGGCGCCGCGGTGATCGAAGCGCGGCTCGATCCCGACCTGCCCGATGCGCTCGAACAGCTCGAGCGGCTCGACGGCGTGCGGAGCGTCATGCAGCAGGGGAACGCGCTGTACCGCATCATCAGCGACCGCGGGCCCCGCACGGCCGAGACGCTGGTCGAGCTGGCGCGCGCCCGCGACATCGAGCTGAAGAGCCTGTCGGTGCAGAGCACCAGCCTGGACGACGTGTTCGCGCATTTCACGGGCCGGGGCCTGGCGGAGAGCGAGGCCGCCCGGGCGGCCGAAGCGGCCGCCGCACCGGCGCCGCGCGCCGCGCACTGAGCGCCTGAACGGAGTGAGTCATGGATCGCGCACTCGCGATTGTCGAACGGGACCTGCGGAAGTTCATGCGCAGCCCGATGCTGCTGTTCGCCTCGCTGATCCTGCCGCTGGTGCAGCTCGTCATCCTCGGAAACGCCTTCGGCGGCAACATCCGGAACGTCCGCATCGGCGTCGTCAACGAGGACCGCGGCCCGGAGGCGATCGGCGTGGAGGAACGCCTGCTCGCGGTGGCCGCCAACGCCCGCACGTTCCTGCCGACGACCTACGTCAATCGCGGCGCGGCGCTCCACGACCTGCGCGAGGGAGACATCGGCGCCGTGCTGATCATTCCGGCCTCGTACTCCCGCGATCTGCTCCTGCACCACGCGCCGAAGCTGGCGCTCGTGACCGACAACACCGACCGGTTCATCAGCGGCAGCGTCGCGGGGACCATGGGCGAGGTGGTCAGCGCCATCAACCTGCCCGACGTCGCGGCCCGGGAGCCGCGGCAGCTGGCGCTGGACGTCGTCGAGCTGTACCCGTACGTCAGCTACATGAAATATCTGCTGCCGGGCTCGATCACGCTGGCGATCTTCATCACCGCGATGATCGGCGGCGGCATCATCTACCTGGACGACAAGGCGCTGGGCGTGCACGAGGGCTATCTCGTGACGCCGATCACGAAGTTCGAGCTGATTCTCGGATTCAACCTCGCCGGCGTGATCAAGGGGATCATGGCCGGGCTCGTGGTGCTGATCGTCGGGTCCATGATCGCCGGCATTTCCGGCCTGTTCCAGCCGGCGCGATTCCTCAGCCTGCTGCTGCTCACCGCCGTGTCGGCCACCGCGCTGATCGCGATGATGTTCTTCTTCGTCGCCCGGGTGAACGATCCGCTGGTGCCGCGCTCCATCTTCGGCGTGCTCAATACGCTGCTGTTCTTCCCGAGCGGCGCCGTCTATCCGATCGCGGCGTTTCCCGCCTGGATGCGCCGGATTGCCGCCGTCGACCCGTTCGCGTACGCCGTGCACGGCTACCGCGCGCTGCTGCTCACGCACGCCGGGCTCGCCGGCGTGTACGGCGACATCATCACGCTGGCGGTGTTCTCGGTCGCCATGCTCGGCGGCGCAACGGTGCTGTTCAGGAGGACCCTCTGATGGCCGAGGCGAAGGGGCCGGCGGCGGGGACTTCGGGGGCCGGAAATGGCCCGGCGGCCGGCCGGCGCCGGCGCGCCCGGGCCGGGGCGCCGCGCGGGCAGACCGCCGAAGCGGTCATCTTCGGCGCGCTGCCGCCCCTGCTGTCGGAACGGCCGGCCTACCTGCTGTGGCGGATCGCCTTCCGGTCGCGCGAACTCCTGGACCGGGCGCTCGAGCCGCTCGGCATCCGGGCACGGACCTTCGGCCTGCTGGCGTTCCTGGCGCACGTCGGCCCCGTCTCGCAGCAGGCGCTCGGCCAGTACGCCGGGGTCGACGCCAGCACGATGGTGGCGCTCATCGACGACCTGGAGGCGCTCGGTGTCGCGGAGCGAAGGCGCGACCCCAGGGACCGCCGTGCCTACCTGCTGCAGATCACGCAGGCCGGGCGGCGCCTGCTCGAGACGGCCGGCCGCCTGACCGGCGACATCGAGCCCGAGCTGCTGACACCCCTGAGTCCCGCCGAACAGCGCCGCCTCGTGACGCTGCTCAAGAAACTGAGCGACTGGGACGGGGCCGGTCAGGGGGGAGCACGAGGAGCCAGGCGATAGCCGCCGCTGGCGTCGCGCGGCCCGGGCGACGTACGATGGCGCGCACGATATGAACGCACCTGCCACCACAGCTGCCGTGGCGGTCGTCACGAGCGACCGGTTCGTCGACCACGTGACCCCGCCCGGTCATCCCGAGCGCCCGGAACGGGCGGAGACCATGCAGGCGGTCGCCGCGCAGTGGCAGGCGCTGGGCGGCCTGGTGCTGCCGCCGCGGCCGGCGACACGCGACGAGCTGGCGCGGGTGCACGACGCGCGCTACCTGGATCGCATCGCGGCCACGGCCGGTCGGGCGATGGCGCTCGATCCGGACACCGTGACGTCGCCCGACTCGCACGAGGTCGCCTGCCTGGCCGCCGGCGCGGCGCTGACGGCGGTCGACTGGGTCATGGAGCCGGCCGCCCCGGGGCCCCGCACGGCCTATGCGTTCGTCCGGCCGCCGGGACACCACGCCGAGCGCGATCGGGCGATGGGGTTCTGTCTGTACAACAATGTCGCGGTCGCGGCGGCGCACGCGCTCGCCCGCGGCGCCGCCCGCGTCGCCATCGTCGACTACGACGTCCATCACGGCAACGGCACCCAGGCGATATTCTATGAGGACCCGCGCGTCCTGTACGTGTCGACGCACCAGTGGCCCTACTACCCGGGGACCGGCGCGGCGGAGGAAACCGGCGCCGGCCGGGGGGCGGGATTCACGCTGAACGTCCCGCTCGAGGCGGGCGCCACCGATGCCGACTACGATCTGGTGTTCGCGACGGCCGTGATCCCGGTGCTCCGGCGGTTCGAGCCGGAGATCCTGCTGATCTCCGCCGGCTTCGACGCGCACGAACGCGACCCGCTGGCCGGCATGCGGATGTCGACCGGCGGCTACGCGCGGCTGACGGCCTCCCTGCGGCAGGTGGCGGACGCCTGCTGCGGCGGACGGCTGGTGCTGGTGACCGAAGGGGGCTACGACCTGCAGGCGCTGGGCGAGTGCCTCGAGGCGACGCTGCGCGTGGTGGCCGCGCCGGCCGGCGGCGGGGAGCCCGGGATGGCGGGGAGGGCGCCGGCGCCGCGCGCCGAGGCGGCGCTCGCCGCCGTTCGCGCGGCCCAGCGGCCGTTCTGGGGTGAACTATAATCAAATCGGCCGCAGGCCACGTCCGCGGAAGCGCCGGCCGCCGGACCTTTCCGCCCGAACCCGGAGCCTGAGCGATCGTGTCGGATTACCAACCACAGCAGCTCGACAGCAAGTGGCAGCAGCGCTGGACCGCGCGCCGCGCCTTCGAGGTCGAGGTCGATGCCGCGCGCCCGAAGTTCTACGCGCTGGAGATGTTCGCCTACCCGTCCGGGCACGCGCACGTCGGACACGTCCGCAACTACATCATCGGCGACGTCGTCGCGCGGACGAAGCGGATGCGCGGCTTCAACGTCCTGCATCCGTTCGGCTGGGACGCGTTCGGCCTGCCGGCCGAGAACGCCGCCATCAAGGGGGGGATCCACCCGGAGACGTCGACACTGGCGAACATCGCCCACATGAAGGGGCAGCTCCAGCGGCTCGGGATCAGCTACGCGTGGGAGCGCGAGATCGCGACCTGCCTGCCGGAGTACTACAAGTTCAACCAGTGGATCTTCCTCAGGATGTTCGAGCGCGGCCTGGCCTACCGCAGGCGTTCGACCGTCAACTGGTGCCCGAGCTGCCAGACCGTGCTCGCCAACGAGCAGGTCGTGGACGGCGCCTGCTGGCGGTGCGGCTCGATCATCACCACGCGGGATCTCGAGCAGTGGTTCTTCCGGATCACCGCGTACGCCGACGAGCTGCTGCAGGGGCTCGACACGCTGGCGGCCTGGCCCGAGAAGGTCGTCGTGATGCAGCGGAACTGGATCGGCCGGTCGGAAGGGGCGCGGGTGAGGTTCGCGCTGGCCGCCTCGGACGCCGGGATCGACGTCTTCACGACCCGCATCGACACCATCTTCGGCGCCACCTTCGTCGTGCTCGCGCCCGAGCATCCGCTGGTCGAGCGGTTCGCGGCCGAGGCGCCCGATCCGGCGGCGTTCCGCGCCAGGGTGCAGGCCTTCCGCGCGCAGGATCGCGAGGCCCGGATGAGCGGCAAGGAGGGGTTCGACACGGGGCGGCAGGCCGTCAATCCCTTCACCGGGGAGCCGGTGCCGGTCTGGATCGCCAACTTCGTGCTGGGGGAGTACGGCACCGGCGCCATCATGGCCGTGCCGGCGCACGACGAGCGCGATTTCGAGTTCGCCCGCAAGTACGACCTGCCGATCCGGGTGGTCATCCGGCCCGCCGGCGGCGCCGCGGCCGACGTGGTCGCGGAGACCGGGGCGGTCTCGAGCGACGGCGTGCTGGTGCACTCCGGGCCGTACGACGGCCTGCCGTCCGACCAGGCGCGCCGGGCGCTGACGGCCGAGGTGGGGCGGCGCGGCCTCGGCGAAGGGTCCGTGCAGTACCGCCTGAAGGACTGGGGCATCTCCCGCCAGCGGTACTGGGGGACGCCGATCCCCGTCATTCACTGCCCGACGGACGGGGTGGTGCCGGTGCCCGAGGATCAGCTCCCCGTCGAGCTGCCGAAGGTGGCCCAGTTCACCGGCCGCGGCGATTCGCCGCTCGCGCAGGTGCCCGGGTTCGTCAACGTGACCTGTCCGGCCTGCGGCGGACCGGCGCGGCGCGAAACCGACACGATGGACACGTTCGTCGATTCCTCGTGGTACTTCCTCCGGTTCTGCGATCCGCGGAACGCCGCGCTGCCGTTCGATCCGGCCAGCGCCGCGTACTGGATGCCGGTCGATTTCTACAGCGGCGGCGTCGAGCACGCCATCCTGCACCTGCTCTATTCGCGCTTCTTCACGCGGGTCCTGCGCGACGTCGGCCTGGTGACGTTCGACGAGCCGTTCACGCGCCTCCTCACGCAGGGGATGGTGCTGAAGGACGGCGCCGTCATGTCGAAGTCGAAGGGGAACGTCGTCGACCCGGACGACATGCTCCAGCGCTACGGCGCCGACGCGCTGCGGCTGTACGTCATGTTCGTCGCGCCACCCGAGAAGGAAGTCGAGTGGAACGACGCCGGTCTGGACGGGAGCTACCGCTTCCTGGCGCGGGTCTGGCGGCTCGCGGAACACTGGCTCGACAGCGTCCGGCACGGCGCCGCCCATGAGGTCCCGGGGACGCTGACGGAGGCCGAGCGGGCGCTCCGGCGGAAGACCCACGACACCATCCGCCGGACGACGATCGACATCGACGAGCGGATCCACCTGAACACCGCCGTGTCGTCGCTGATGGAGCTGGTCAACGAACTGTACGCCTTCAGCGAGCAGACGGCGATCGGCGCGCCGGGCGCGCGGACGGCCGACCGCGACGGGGACGGGGCCGCCGTGACGGTCGCCGACCGGGCCGAGACCTGTTTCGTCGTCCGGGAAGCGATCGAGGCGCTCGTGCTCATGCTGTCGCCGTTCGCACCGCACACGGCCGAGGAGCTGTGGGAGCGGCTGGGCCACCACGACGGCCTGGTAACCGCCCCGTGGCCGGCGTTCGACGCGGATCTGGCGCGGCCGGACGAGATCGTGATCCCGGTGCAGGTCAACGGCAAGGTGCGCGGCCGGCTCACCGTGCCGATCGACGTGCCGGACGAGCGGCTGCGCGAGCTCGCCCTCGCCGACCCGGCCGTGCAGGCGCACGTCGCCGGCCGGACGGTCCGCAAGGTGATTGTCGCGCACGGCAAGCTCGTCAGCGTGGTGGTACAGTGACCAGAACCCGAACACGATCGCAGCACGACCGGACCGCCGGGCTCCGCCCGCGGCCGGGGCAGGGGCGCGTGGCGCGCCTGCTGGTGGCCGCCCTCCTGGCGGCCGGCAGTTTCGGCCTGACGGCCTGCGGCTACTCGCTGGCGGGGCGCGGATCGTTCCTGCCGTCGTACATCCGGACGATCGGCATTCCGCCGTTCGGCAACCATACGAGCTTCTTCGACGTCGGACAGGTCTTCACCCAGAAGGTCCGGTCGGAGTTCATCGGGCGCGGCAAGTTCGTCGTCAGACCCGACACGACCGGCGTCGACGCCGTCCTGACGGGCGACGTGACCTCGATCAGCATTGCGCCGGCCAGCTTCACCGCGCAGCAGCAGGCCTCGCGCTACGTCATCACCGTGGTGGCGAAGATCTCGCTGTACGACAATCACGCGAAGAAGGTGCTCTGGCAGAACCCGTCGATGGTGTTCCAGGAGGATTACGAGGCCTCGAGCGGCACGAGCGCCCTCGATCCGACCGCCTTCTTCGGGCAGCAGACGCAGGCGCTGGACCGCGTGAGCACCGACTTCGCCAAGACCGTGGTCAGCTCCATTCTCGAAGCGTTCTGACCGGGCGGGCGCCCGCGGGCGTCCCGGCCGGCCTTCATGACACCCATGCCCGTGCTGTCCCCTGCCGCCGTCCGACAGCAGCTCGCGCGCGGCGCGCCGGCGCCGCTCTACCTGATCACGGGCGACGACGAGGTCGAGAAGACGCAGCTGGCGGCGGCGTTCGCCGATCTGGTGGACGAAGGCATCCGCGCGTTCAACGTCGAGCGGCTCCACGGCGGCGAGACCAGCGTGGCCGCGCTGCTCGATGCCGTGCAGACGCTGCCGCTCATGGCCGAGCGCCGCGTGGTCATCGTGCTCGACGCCGAGCGGCTGCTCGTCCCGCGCCGGGAGACCGAGCTGGCGGCTCGCGCCGCCGAGGATCTGGAGAGGCTGTTCGAGGCGCCGCCCGCGCATGCGGTGATCGCCCTGGTGGCCGGGAAGCTCGACGGCCGGAGCCGCGTCGTCAAGCAGCTGATGAAGCAGGCGGCCGTCGTGCAGTGCGGCGGCCTCGAATCGGTCGCCGATGCCCGCCAGTGGATCAAGGCGCGCGCCGCCGCGGCCGGCGTGCGGATGGAAGCGGCCGCGATCAACCTGCTCGCCGAGCAGGCCGGGCCGGACGTCGCCCGCCTCCGGGGCGAAATGGATCGGGTCCTGCTGTTCGCCGGCGGCGCCGGGACGGTGACGGCCAGCGACGTGCGGCAGACCGTCGGGGCGGCGAGCCTGCAGGACGAGTGGGCGATGGCGCGGGCGATCGAGCGCGGCGACGCGGCGGCGGCGCTGCGCGAACTGGCGCTGATGCTGGATGCCGGCCTGGTGCCGCCGATGATCCTCGGGCAGCTCGCCTGGGTCGTGCGCGCCAGGCTGCCGGCGCCGCGCGTGCGCCGCGCCGTCGAGGCGGTCTTCCGCACCGATCTGGACCTGAAACGGTCCGCCGGCGAGCCGCGCGTTCTGCTGGAACGGCTGGTGGTGGAGCTGTGCGGAGGCTGAGGTCGTTACGCGGTCGGCTTGAGCCGCTTCGCGATCCGCGACTTGTAGCGTCCCGCGGTGTTCTTGTGGATGATGCCCTTGGCCGCCATCCGGTCGACGAGCGATGTCGTCTGGTTCAGCGCCCCGCGGGCCGCCTCGAGATCCTGCTGATCGAGCGCCGTGCGGATCGCCTTGAGGCCGGTGCGCAGGCGGCTGCGCAGCTGCCGGTTGTGCTCACGGTTCTTGACGCTCTGGCGGTGCGCCTTGGTCGCGGAAGCGTGTGAAGCCACGGTCTGACGTCTCCTCCCGGCTGGCTCCCGGGCTCACCCGGAGCGGGCACCCGGACCCAGCGCGAAACCTCAATTTTAGCACAGCCGGCCGCCGCCCGGACGTCAGCGCCCGCCGGCCGGGCTGGCGCCACCCTCACCGGGCGTGCCATACTCCACGCCATGGTGAAACGCTCAGATCTCCCACCGGTGTCGGAAGAACCGATTGACCTCGTCTTCGACCAGTTCGAAGGCGGCGCGCCGCCGGAACCGCCGCCCATGCCTGAACCCGCGCCGGTCGCGCCGGCCCGCCTCCGCAGGCGACCGGCCGCGCCGAAGCGGGCGGCTGTCAGGAAGGCTGTCGGGGGAGCCCGAAAGGGCTCAGCCAGACGGGCTCGAAAGGGCGCCGGGAAGACGACCCGCAAAGCGGCCCCGAAGCGGAAGGTGGTCGCACGGAAGAAGCGGCCGGCGGGCCGGCTGAAGAAGTAGCACCATCGCCCGGCGCGTGCCGGGCGGTGACGGACGTGGCTATGGCTGGCCGATGATTTGGTACGGACCCGAGGCCGGTTTCGTGTCCGAGTAGCGCGGAATCGGCCGCCCGTCGATGAGGTCGACCGTCTTGTAGATCACCTGCCGCGAGCCGGTCGCGCGCGCCGCCGGCCCAGCGGCTGCCCGGACCCGGCGCACGTACCGGCGCGTCTCCGGATAGGGCGGCACGATGCCGCCGAACCGATCCACGGCGCCCGGCCCTGCGTTGTACGCCGCGAGCGCCAGGCGCTGGTTGCCGTGGTAGCGATCGAGCAGCTGCCGGAGATACGCGGTGCCGCCGCGGATGTTGTCGGCCGGGTTGTACGGGTTCCGGACGCCGAGTTCCGCCGCCGTCGCCGGCATCAGCTGCATCAGCCCCAACGCCCCCTTCGGCGACCGCGCCTCCGGATCGAAGCCCGATTCCACCTGAATGACGGCGCGGACGAGCGCCGGGTCGAGACCCTGCTGCCGCGCGCGCCGGCTGATCAGCCGCTGGTACCGGTCGGGAAACGCCGCCGCGGACGGCCGCGTCGTCCGGATCGTCTGCGCCTGCGCCACGGCGAAGGTCTGGCCGGCACCCGCCGGGGGATGGTCCGACAGCACGAGCGTCCCGCTGGCGTCGCGCCAGCTGTAGATCTGCGCGCGGGCGGGGGCTGCGATTCCCGCCAGCATCAGCAGGCCCAGCAGCAGCGGCGTGAGGGTTCGTCTCATTCGCGCTCCAGGCGGGCGCAGGGGGCCGCGACCGGGTGCGGCGGCGCCGGCCGCACGTCGGCGGACGGCTCCATGGTCACGGGAGCCGCGGCCCGGGCCTCAGACCCTGATACCACGGATCCTTTATCGGCACGAGGGGCCTCCCGCTGCAGTGGGCCGATTCTCAGTTCCTTGCGAGCAGTTCCCCGACCACCTGCTGACTCGCCTCCAGCATCTCGTCGATTCTCCCCGGCTCCCGGCCGCCGGCTTCGGCGAAATCGGGGCGTCCGCCTCCCCCGCCTCCGACAATCGGGGCAATCTGCCTGACAATCTGGCCGGCCGGCACGCGCTGCGTCAGGTCGGCGGTCACCGACACGACGACGGCCACCTTGCCCTCGTTCTCCGAGGCAATCACCACGACGCCGCTGCCGATCTGGTCCTTCAGCGAATCGGCCAGCTGGCGCAGGGCGTTCTTGTCGAGGCCGCTCACCCGGCGCCGGGCCAGCTTCACGCCGGCGATTTCGACGACGTGCTCCGTGGCGGCCGCCTGGCCGCCGCCCATGGCGAGCTTCGTCTTGAGGTCGGTCGCTTCGCGGGCCAGGCGCCGGTGGTCGGCCTGCAGGCGCTCAATCGCCTCGACCGCCTGATCGGCCGGCACGCGCAGCGACTGCAGGATCCGGTCGAGCGCCGCCCGCTGGTCGCGCGCCCACTGCCGGGCACCGAGTCCGGTCAGCGCCTCGATCCGGCGGACACCGGCCGCCACGCCGGCTTCCTGCGTGATCGCGAACAGGCCGATCTCGCCGGTGGCGCGGACGTGCGTGCCGCCGCACAGCTCCAGGCTGAAGCCGGGAACCGACACGACCCGCACCTGGTCGCCGTATTTCTCGCCGAACAGCGCCATCGCGCCGGCCGCGATCGCCTCCTGGGTCGCGCGCACCTCGGTCTGCACCGGCGTGTCTCTCACGACCTGCTCGTTGACGATCTGTTCGACCCGCTCCAGCTCCTCAGCCGACACCGGCTGGAAGTGGACGAAGTCGAACCGCAGCCGGTCCGGCGCGACGAGCGAGCCGGCCTGCTTGACGTGGGCGCCGAGCACCTGGCGCAGCGCCGCGTGCAGCAGGTGGGTGGCCGTGTGGTTGCGGCGCGTCGCGTCGCGCACCGCCTCGTCCACTTCGGCGGTCACAGGATCACGGACGGTCAGCCGGCCGTCGGTCACCCGCACGTGGTGCGCGCGCGGCAGCCCCGGGCCGGTCCGCACCACCCCGGCCACCGTCGCGGTCCCCGCGGGGCCGGCGAGCCGGCCGGCGTCGGAGACCTGACCGCCCGATTCGACGTAGAACGGCGTCCGGTCGAGCAGCACGTAGCCGGACGTGCCGGCGGCGAGGGTGCCGACCTGGTGCCGCTCCTCGTCGAACAGCGCGAGCACGAGCGCGCCGTTCAGGCGGGTGGTCGCATAGCCCTCGAACCGGTCGCCGGCGTTCGCGAGCGCCGCCCGCTCGGTGTTGGCGCCGAGGGCGAAGGCGTCGGCCTTCCGGCCGGTTTCGAACGCGCTGCCGGCCCGCGCCTTCTCGCGCTGGCCCTCCATCGCCCGCTCGTAGCCCGCGCGGTCGACCCGCACGTCCTGCGTTTCGGCGGTGTCCTCGATGAAATCGTACGGCAGGCCGTAGGTGTCGTACAGCCGGAAGGCCGCCTCGCCCGGCAGGATGCGCTCCGGCGTCTCGAGCGCCTTCGCGAGCTCCACTTCGAGCCGCGGCAGACCGTCGTTCAGCACGGTGTCGAACCGCTTCTCCTCCGCGAAGATCGTCCGCTCGATCATCTCGCGGTGCGTGCGCAGCTCCGGGTAGGCGTCGCCCATCTCCCGCACCAGGACGTCGACCAGCTCGTGGAGGAACGGCTCCCGCACGCCGAGCCGGTTGCCGTGCCGCATGGCGCGCCGCATGATCTTGCGCAGCACGTAGCCGCGCCATTCGTTCGACGGCATCACGCCGTCGGCGATCAGGAACGTGGTGGCGCGGACGTGGTCGGCGACGACCCGCATCGAGACGTCGGACGGCCGGTTCGCGCTCGCGGCGTACTGGATGCCGGCGATCTCGCCGATCCGCGCGAGCAGCGGCATGAAGAGGTCCGTGTCGTAGTTCGAGTCCTTCTGCTGCAGGACCGCCGTGATGCGCTCCAGGCCCATCCCCGTGTCGATCGACGGCGCCGGCAGCGGCGTCAGCGTCCCGTCGACGGTGCGGTCGAACTCCATGAACACGTTGTTCCACACCTCGATTTCCGGATCGGTCCCCGTGCCGCGGACGTAATAGACCTCCGAACAGCGGCCGCACGGGCCGGTCTCGCCCATCTGCCAGAAGTTGTCCTCGTGGCCGAGCTGCAGAATCCGGTCGGGCGGGACGAACCTGCGCCAGATCGCGTACGCCTCCTCGTCGCGCGGAATGCCGGCCTCGCCCTTGAAGATCGACACGACCAGCCGCTCGGGCGGCATCTTCCAGACGCCGGTCAGCATCTCCCACGCGAACGAGATCGCCTGTTCCTTGAAATAGTCGCCGAACGAGAAGTTGCCGAGCATCTCGAAGAAGGTGTGATGGCGGAGCGAGGGCCCCACGTTGTCGAGGTCGTTGTGCTTGCCGCTGACCCGCATCACCTTCTGGCACGTCGTCGCGCGCGTGTAGTCGCGCTTCTCGCGGCCGAGGAAGACGTCCTTGAACTGGTTCATGCCCGCGTTGGTGAACAGCAGCGTCGGATCGTCCTGCGGCACGAGCGGCGAGCTCGGGACGATGCGATGGCCGTGGCGTTCGAAGTACCTGAGGAAGGACTGCCGGATCTCGTTCGCGGTCATGACGGACATTGTACTAGGCGACAGGCGGCGGGCGGTAGGCGTGAGGGGGCGGCGGTGCGTCAGGGGGCCGGCGCGGCGCGCTGTCTCTTCCTCAACACACTCGCCACCCGATCGGACGGAAACCCCTGGCCGACGAGGAAGCGGTAGAGGCGGGCGAACGTGGCGCGGTCGGGGATCGAGGCGCCGGGCGGCAGGCGCCGGGCCAGGGCCGACTCCAGCAGACCGGCGGTGTCGAGCGTGGCGGCGACCTCCGCGACCGCCTGGCGGGCGAGGTCGCGCGCGATGCCGAGCTGTTCGATGCGCTGGACGGCCCGCGCCGGACCGCGATGCCTCAGCTCCAGCTCCAGGCGCGCGCAGGCCCGCGCCACGCGCGCGTCGTCCAGCGCGTGGTCGTCCTTCAGGCGGGCGATCGCTCCGTCGACCGCGTCGGGCGGGAACCCCCGCTGCTCGAGCCGCTCGCGGGCCTGGGCTTCCGACAGCTCGCGCCGGGCGAGCGCGCGCAGCAGGATCAGCCGGGCGGTGTCCGCGTCCTGCCGGTCGGACGGCGTCGGGGTCGGCCGCAGGCGCGGTCGCGGCAGGGCGCTATCCTCCGAAGCGGGTGATTTCGGGCGGACCCGCCGGCCGGGTCTGCTGGCGCGTGGTGCGCGCCACGTCGTCGCGCGTGAGGTCGGACGTCGTGCCGATCCCCTGCACCTTCAGCTTGAACTCGTCGACGTTCGACGCCCACCGCAGCGCCTCATCGTACGTGATGAGCCCCTGCTCGAACAGGCCGAAGATCGACTGGTCGAAGGTCTGCATGCCGTACTGCGACGTCCCCGAGGCGATTGCCCCCTGGATCAGGTTGGTCTTTTCCTTGTCGACGATGCAGTCGCGGATGAACGCCGTGCCGACGAGGATCTCGACGGCGGGGCAGCGGCCCTGGCCGTCGGCCCGGGGAATGAGCCGCTGCGAGATGACGGCGCGCAGCACGCTCGCCAGCTGGAGCCGGATCTGCTTCTGCTGGTGGGGCGGGAAGACGGCGATGATGCGGTTGATGGTCTCGACCGCGTCGAGGGTGTGGAGCGTCGAGAGGACGAGATGGCCGGTCTCGGCCGCCAGCAGGGCCGTCTCGATCGTCTCGAAATCGCGCATCTCGCCGACCAGGATGACGTCCGGATCCTGCCGCAGCGCGCTGCGGAGCGCGTGCGCGAACGACCGGGTGTCGACGGCGACCTCGCGCTGGTTGATGAGCGCCTGGTCGTCGCGGTGCAGGAACTCGATCGGGTCCTCGATCGTGATCACGTGCGCCGGCCGGGTGTGGTTGACGTGATCCACCATGGCGGCGAGGGTCGTGCTCTTGCCGCTCCCGGTGGTCCCGGTCACGAGCACGAGGCCGCGCTCCTCGCCGGCGATCCGCTTGAGCGAGGCCGGCAGGCCGAGCTCGTCGATCGTGCCGATGCGGATCGGGATGATGCGGAAGACCAGGCCGACCGCTCCGCGCTGCTGAAAGATGCTGCAGCGGAAGCGGCCGAGCCCGGCCAC
>Ga0307372_10003024_pt1 | contig 27321 bp, 24 predicted proteins | sample OX1MG_FD_202533 | JGI IMG/M metagenome (GOLD analysis project Ga0307372, IMG submission 202533) | Soil microbial communities from Risofladan, Vaasa, Finland - OX-1 | ecosystem: Environmental > Terrestrial > Soil > Coastal area > Acid sulfate soil | place: Finland: Risofladan, Vaasa | collected... | reverse complement strand
CACGCTGCTGGGCTTCGTCCACCTGCGCCGGGTCCCCGACGACCAGGAGTTCCCTCAGGCGCATCACACCGAGAAGGTCCTCGAAACGGTGTGACGGGGGATTGTGGAAGCGGGAATCCCGTGCCCGGCCTCGATGTCTGAGGTCGGGCATGCCCGCGTCAGGGCGCATCCCCTAAAAGTCAACACTCGGATCAAAGGAGATACTCATGACGACGACACAAGCAACAACCGCTCACCGGATCGTCGTGGGGATCGACGGCTCCTCATGCTCGATCACCGCCTTGGACTGGGCTGTTCGCCAAGCGCGATTCACAGGGGCTCTGGTCGAGGCCCTGACCACCTGGGAATGGCCCAATACCTACGGGGTTCTTCTGGTCGTCCCCGACGGATACGACCCCGAAGCAGACGCCCGAGCGGTCCTCGAGAAGTCGATCGAGGCAGCTCGCCAAGCACACCCCGACGTTGTCATTCAACCGATGGTCGTCCACGGCCATCCCGCTCCGGCACTCGTCGAAGCATCTCGTGGAGCAGACCTCCTCGTCGTCGGCAGTCGCGGTCATGGAGAGTTCACCGGCATGCTCATCGGATCCGTGAGCGAGCACTGTGTCAGCAACGCCCACTGCCCGGTCTTGGTGGTCCGTCCGACCTAGCCCGCAGTCCGCGAGTCGGCTGGTTCGCCACTAGATCGTCACCCAACATGACATTCGCCCCTGGCCCCCTGGCGATGGGCATGAGAACCTGAAGTGGCAAGGATTGATCGGAGGTGCCACATGCGAGTGCTCATCGTCTACGAATCGATGTTCGGAAACACGCGTCAAATCGCAGAGGCAATCGGGAAGGGCTTGACGACCGAGGCCAACAGCGTGGTCACCGGTGTGGCTGATGCACCGACCTCGCTCGATGATTTCGACCTCGTCGTCGTGGGTGGCCCCACGCATGCATGGAGCATGTCGTGGCCGTCCACCCGGCGGGGCGCCCCGTTGCGAGTGAACAAGCCCGGGAGCGACTTGGTGCTCGAGCCCGGTGCGAATACCGGGCCCGGCGTGCGCGAATGGCTCCAGTCCGTTAGCCCAGGAAATGCCAAAGCGGCAGCCTTCGACACACGTATGAACTCCGCGGCCCTCTTCACGGGGAGAGCGTCCAGGCGCATCGGTCGACAGCTGTCGCGCCTCGGTTACTCGATGATCGTCCCTCCCGAGAGCTTTCTGGTGGACAAGAAGAGCCATCTCGTCCCGGGTGAGCTCGAACGAGCCCGGTGGTGGAGCGCGAACCTGGTGACCGCAATCGATTGGACTCGAACCATTGGGCACTGATCCAAGAGGGCCGGAGATCCGCGCTCGGGCACCATTCGATCGTCACCACGTCTGACTCCACATCGGGGAACGAAGGAAGGCGGGCGACGTCGAGCGGTCTTGATTCAGAGATTCCGCTTGATGTTTCGAGACATGATGTCCATACAAGCAGCAGAACGCCGCACCGCCGCGCTCAAGCCCATTGCTAAAACCTAGAACTGTCCACCGCCGGCGCCAAACGCATCCTAGTGACATCGCCGGGATCTCCATGCAACGCTCGGCGACCATCAAGCCTGAGTATCACGACATTGCTGGCCCCCACGAGCGATTGCGTCCGCTGCGTCCTCGACATCGTGGAGCCCTGAGCGTGGGCTCGCTGGCTCGGGTCGGGCATGAAGTCGCCGATGCGTGTGGTGGAGGGCGCCGGACGGGCTTGCCCGGACCGCCCGGACATCCGAGCGGACCCGCAATGCCGAGGGTCGACTTGATTACCATAGTTTGCATGTTTGCTCTTAGCCATCAAACGGGCGTCACGCTCGCCGAGGTCGGCTTTTTGTTGATCCTGTTTGCTGGTGTCTGGCTCGTCGCCGCTCAAATCCCAGCCTTCAAGATGCCTACAGCGAGAACGATCGTGGCAGGCATCGCGCTCGCCCTCGCTGGCGTGCTTCTCATCATCGCCACGCACTGGGGTCACTTCGGCTCACCGACCGGTAAGTGCCGGGAGTCGCTCACCCAACCCCGGAGGTGACCCGACCTGTATCCGCGGCCGAGAGCGATCCCGGATAGTCCGTCTGGTCACGCCTGCCCTCGGAGGCGCACCCCTCCGGCATTAGATGCGCTACTCAAGCGACGCAACCCGGCACCTGCTCCGCCGTGCTGGACGCAACCCTTCCACGACCGGCGGCCGCGCTGCACGGGCATCGCTTCTCCGCACATGGCGGCGACAGACTCAGCGACGTCCCTTCCGGATGATCTTGAGCATCTTCATGTTGATGACCAGGAACCGCCCGAGCTGGACAACCAGGTTCTTGCGTGCCTGCAGCGTCTCGGCGGTTGGGAGCGGGGCGCTCGCTATGTTGGCTTCGGTGTCGTCCATCGAACTCCCTTCTTCTACTCGGGAATCAGGTGCCAGCCAGGACGGGCCTTGGCCTTGTAGATGAACATGTAGTGGAGGAGCAGTTTGATCCAGTGCCCACTCAGGCCGATCTCGCCGAACGTGTCCTTCAAGCTTCGCCCGGTGCCGGGGTACTTCACCAGGTCCGGAACGACCGGGTACATGGTCATAGACGCTGCACTCCCTTGGCGCAGCCCCGACCCGGCCGAGGCGACACATGCCGCACCCATGTCCGCCATCGAGGCCGCGTGGAACCGCGCCGCGGCGCCATGCTCGATCATCTCTGCGATGTTGGTCGCAGCCAGCTTCCCCATGATCCCCGAAGGCATTCCGGTCCGAGGGGGTGACGGGGTGATGACGGTTCCGCTGGGCGACTTCCTCGGTCGCGAGATCTGGTGGGGCGGGGCGAAGGCGATCCCCACCGCGAAGATGTTCGGGAACCGCGGCACCTGGTAGGTGCTGGGCCAGTCCTCCGCTCGCCACTCCTCGAACGGCCTAATGGAGTAGTCGGCATCGACCTTCATGAAGCCGCTGGGGGCGAAAAGCTCGGCGCTGATGTCCGCCCCGTCGGCGTCGAAGGCCTGGAGGTCCACCCCGCGAAACGGCGGCAGCAGCATGGCGAAGTCGAACGCGAGCGAATTGCTGGAACCGTCCAGCTGCTCGTAGTGGATGACGCCTTCCTCGACACGTGTGACATGGGCACCGCTGATCGCCCGGATCCCCCGCTCTCGAAAGAGTGACTCGGTCCAGAGCTTGGACGTCGTCTGAAACCCTTGCTGGGTGAAAGTCAGTCCACCAACGCCGAAGTCACCGAGTTCATACTCGTTGGTCAGGTAGACGATGTCGGCCAGTTCCCGCTCGCCGGCCTGGCGCACCTCGTGCTCGACGTTGAACGCGTACTCGAACGCCGCGCCCTCGCAGGTGCAGGTGCCATGCCCCATCCCGACGACGAGTACTTGATGCTCGCCCCGCCGCATCCGGTTGATCGATGCCTGGAGAGCTGCTGACGCCTCGACGGCGTGACCAGAGGTGCACACCGAGTAGGAGTGGCCGTCCGGCCCGAGACCCGGTGTGGCGCCGAAGTTGAGCTTCGGGCCGGTGGCGTTCACCAGGTAGTCGTAGTCCAACTCGACCTGCTCGCCGGCACGAGCCGGGTCGGTGTACGTGATCTCGACATACGGCTTCGGCCGGCCGGGGCCGCCCTCCGGGTGGATCGCCGTGGCCAGCGCCTGATGGAACTCGACCCCTTTGCGCTTGTAGATCGGTCCGAGCTTGAAGGTCACCTGATCAGTCCTCATCTTGCCGACCCCGACCCAGATGTTCGACGGGATCCAATTCCAGCTGGAATTCGGGGTGACCACGACGACCTCGTCGGACTGCTTCAGCATCCGAGTGAGATGGAGCGCCGCCGTATGGCCGGCGATTCCTCCGCCCAGGACAACGACTCGGGCCATGTCAGACCTCCTCGTTCTTGCGATCCGCTGTTCAAGCCAACTTGAGGAACATCCGTTGGACCTCATCGAGGGGATAGCCGGACTTTTCGGCTTCTTCGGGATGTTTGATGCAGTAGCTCAGCCCGCTCGCGATGAGCCGGAAGCCGACCTGGTCGAGTGCCTTGGTCGCAGCACTCAGTTGAGTGACAATGTCGCGGCACTCTCGACTCTCTGACAGCATCGTCTCTACGGCGTGCACCTGTCCCCCGGCACGCCTGAGCCGCAACCGGAGGTCTTCGACCACCTCGTGAGGCAGTTCCACAGTCACTCCTCCTTCATCATCCTGGGCGATCTCGTCGGCCCGGCGATCCCTGGTTAGTGGGAGAACTTCACCCTGGGCAGAATTCGTCCCAGCCACTTCGGCTGATGCCAGGCCGCGTGCCCCCCTAGCCGCAGCACGACCGGGAGCACGACCAGCCGGACGACCAGGGCGTCGAGGGCCACGGCGATGGCCAGGATCACTCCCATCTCCTTTGGGGCCAGGGGCCCGGACAAGGCGAACGTCAAAAAAACGGCGATCATGACCGCCGCCGCGGAGAGCACGACCCTTCCCGACGTCCGCATCGACCCGACCATGGCGTGCTCGGGATCAGGGTGCGTCTCGTAGCGCTCCTTGGCCGCCGACAACATGAACAGCGTGTAGTCCATGGCGACGCCGAAGACCATGGCTCCGAAGAACAGCGGGGCCCAGGCGTCGATGAATCCCTGGGGCTGGAACCCGAGCGGCCCAGACAGCAATCCGTTTTGGAAGATAAGCCGGCCAATCCCGAAGGCCCCGGCCACCGAGAGCGCCGTGATGAGCACGCCCATGGCCGCGATCAACGGGGCACCGAGGGCGATCAACAACAGCAGGAAGCCGAGGATGCCCAGGATGGCGAGGACGATCGGTGTGTGCGACGCCAACGACTGCTGGAGATCGTGGTTCTCCGCCGCCGCCCCGCCGATCAGCGTTCCAGCAGGAAGCACCTGGCGGAGGTGGTCGATGGTGGCGCCCGTCATGGTCGTCGAGGGCCCGGACGTCGGGACCACCTCATTGAGGGTCCACCCGGCGTTGGTCGGCCCCGGTACGACGCCAGCCACACCTGGCGCGTGGGCGAGGGTGACCATGGCCTGCGCCTGCTTGCCTTCGGGCACGAGTACCTGGAGGGTGCCCGGGGCTCCCGGTCCGAAGGCCTTGGTCACCTGGTAGTAGCCGACCCGGGCGTTGGCGCTGGGCGGAACGATCGTGATCGAGGGCATGTTGGTTCGCATGCCGATGACCGGCGCGGCGGCGAGGAGCAGCAGGACCAGGGCCGCCGCACCCGCCGGGAACGGATGGCGCCATAGGAACTTCCCCCAGGAGTGCAGCATCCGGTCGAGCCGACGTTCACCCTCGGGTCGAGGCGCCCGGCGCAGTCGGATCGCGCCCTTGTTGATGTTGGTCCCGAGCTTTCCGAGGACCGCCGGCAAGAGTGTCAGCGTGGCAGCCAGCACGGCGATGACCGACAGCATGATCCCGAAGGCCATCGACCGGAATGCCGGGCTCGGCACGATGAGGATGGCCGCCAGCGAGGCCAGGACCGTGAGCGCACTGAACGCCACGGCCTTGCCGGCAGTGTCGACCGTCTCGGCCACGGAGGCGATGATCGCCTCGCGGTCAGCGGGTTCCGCTCCCCGGCGTGTGAGGGCAGAGCGGAAGCGCATGACCAGGAACAGGGCGTAGTCGATCCCCAGGGCGAGGGCGAACATCAGCGCGAAGTTGAGCGCCCAGATCGATACCGGCGTGAACTTGGTGGTGAGGACCAGGGCGCCGGCCGCCACGAGTAGACCGGCCATGGTCAGAAGCAGGGGCAGGCCGGCGGCGACCAGGCTCCCGAAGGCGATGATCAGGATGATGATCGTCACCGGCCACGACAACATCTCCGAACGGAGCATGGCCGAACGGTTGGCCGTGTTGAAATCCGCCCACAGGGCGCTGTCCCCGGTCAGCGTGACCGTGACCCTCGAGGTGGAGAGTGCTTCCAACGGGGCGGCGACGGCGTCGGCGGCCTGGACCATCTTGTTGGCGTCGGCGGCGGCACCCGCAGTGAGGATGGCCGTCCGGCCGTCGCGTGACTCCGAGACCCCGGCCTGCGGGGGGATCACGGTGGACACCCGCGGATCGCCCCGGAGCACGTTGGTTGCCTTGGCCACGACGGCCTGCGCCTGGGGGTCTGACGCGATGGGACCGTGGTGGTCGACGATGACGACTTGCAGGCCGGTGGCACCGAGGCCGGAGAAGTCTTTCTCGATCATGGCCCGGGCGGCGACGGACTGGCTGTTCGAGGCCTGCCACCCGGCGCCGGCGAGCGCGTTTTCCACGCGAACAGCGAAGACGCCGAAGACCAGGAGGACGAGCAGCCAGGCGATGAGCACCCTCCGGAAATGGGTGGCGGCCCAGCGGCCGAGTCGGGCGAACGGGCTGGGGCGGTTGGCGTGGACCGTGGCGTCGGCTCCTCGAATGCTGTCCCGGAGCCGGGCGGCCTGGTCCTCGACGTCGGTTCCTACCGACACAGGCGGTGAGTCGAGACCGGTTCCTCGGGTCGCTGTCATATGGAGCAATCCTTTGATCAGACCGGCACCCGCACTCGGAATGAAGGGCCTATGCGCCGATACCTGGGGGGGTATTGGAACCGTACCATGATACCCCTGGGGGTATCAACCCGAGCGGCAAGTCGCTCAGCGGCGCTAGGCAATCAGTCGTAAGCCAGAGCCGAGCGCTCGACTGTCCGGTCCCGGCACCGGCCCACCGGCACCGATGGGAAGATCGACGAGTCGCAGAGCTTGGGGTGAGACGTCCCGATCATGCGGGCACCGGCAACGGATTCAGCCCGGGGGCTACCGGATGGACCACGGTGACCCTGAAGCCCGGTCGCTACGAGTTGGTCTGCGACCAACCCTGGCACTATGCCGCAGGCATGTTCGACGTTCTAACCGTGACCTGATGGCCCCCGGGTGCCCGCAAGTGCGTTCGGGGCACCCGCGAACGGAAGTTGGTGTCGCCGAAAATTGGTTGGAGTCCGGGCGTGATTTGTATCCAGATGTCGCGGGCGGGAAGAGCCGTCCGTGCGTGCGTGCGGTCGTGCCTCGGGCCGAGCCACGCAGTATTCGCGCTGCCGAGTGTGGGCTGGGTCCCATCGCCCCTTCAGCTACCTGTACTCACACCGGCATTTTACGTGCGATTAGCTGGCAGCAAAGCGTGCGCGGGTACCAATCAACGGCACGGTTAGCCCTGCCGCTCATCCCGATGCCGTTGGATCAAGTGGAAGCGGTGCAAGATGTGCTCTCGCGAAAGCATCTGTCCGTCGTGATTGCTGGCATGGCTTTGGACGCGTTCCACCAGCTCGTCCTCATCATCAGCATTGATCTCGGTATCGCAATGTTTGCAGGTCATGCTCAGGGTCACTATTGGGCCTCCTTGATCTCCAAGATGAAGCGCAGCTCGAATGGGCGTTCAATGCGCAGAGTGAAACCCACCTTTTGACCACATTCAGTGATTTGGATCGGCCACCAGTGGTCACGGCAGTAACTATTAACTACTTCGACCTGAAAAACCCGGTGTAGGCACGGACGCATCCCGGCATGGCGGATAGCTGAGTGCCCGCGTGAGGCTCGGTCCCGACCGCTCCGGGCATTTTCGCCCCCATTTTCCGGTCGCTTCCGGACTGGGGGCGTGACGGGAGAGGCCGGGTGCGGCTCAGGCGGCACAATGCTTCGGTGGTGGTGGATGGCGGGAGGGTGGTCCGGTGGCTTTGGGCCGGCTGGTTGGCTTCGAACCGTTCCTTGTTTCCTCTTCGATGAGAAGGGAGATCTTGGTGGCGTTGTGTGCGAGCACCCCCCATCCGCACCAGGTGCGCGCACCGTCGATGCCGTCGATCGCTGTGCGTTCCCACCCCCAGGATCGCTTCAAGTGTGCGATCCGACCTTCCGAACCGGTGCGCCATTTGATCAGCTTGCGGAAGCGCGGCGAGAACTCGACCTGCTGGCGGTGGGGACCGGGCCGGCCCCGTCGCGGGATGGCGACGTGTTTCACACCCATGGACTCGAGCTCCATCTCCACCGACGCTTCGCCATAGCCGCGGTCCGCGGTCACTGACTTGGGCACCTTGCCGAAGAGCTTGGTGATGCGGGTGATGGCCGGAGCGAGCATGGGCGCATCTGGCGGGTTGCCCTTCTCGACGACGTGGTCGACGACGATGCCCTGGGTGTTGTCGGTGACCTGAGCCTTTTCTGCCGCGTTTCCCGTAATGCCGCGCTCGGCCTCGGGCAGGCACGAACATCCTGATCACGGGGGGTGCCCTCCCCGGCGAGCTCGGCATTATCGGTTTTCGGACGCAAGCTCGTCTCCTCACGAGGAGAGGAGAAGCTTGTGGCAAAAGGAATACGGGTTGGCGGTCCCCTTGGGCCGTTTAGGGACGGCGTCGAGGAGGCGCTGCGGGAGCTGAAGTACTCGGAGGGCCGAGTAGCCCAGCTGCTCTTGTTGACAGCTCACCTGAGCAGGTGGCTCGACGAGCACGGCTCGGGCATCAGTGATCTGACTGATCAGACCGTCGAGCAGTTCTTCGTCGAATTTCGTGCTCACCACCGGTGGTGCAGATCTTCGAGATCACTCGCCCCCGTGCTTGCGCACCTACGCGCGATCGGGGTGGTGCCATCGACCGAAGTCGAGGTGGCGCAGAGTGCCGAGGAGGAGATGCTCGCCAGCTTCCAGCGCTACCTGCGCGATCAGCGGGGGCTCAGCGAAACGACGATCGAGGCATACGAGAACTACGCCAGGATCTGCCTGCGAGCATGGTGGCCAGACGGCCAGGTCGCCCCCAAGGAACTCGGTGCCGCTGACGTTGTCGCCGTCGTCCGTTCGGGCGTCGACGTCATGCGCCCACCCTCGCTCAGGTGCATGGTCACCGCCCTGCGCTCGTTGCTGCGCTTCTTCCATGCAACTGGGAGGACAAGCCGTTCGCTGGTCGAGGCCGTGCCGGCGATGGCGTCGTGGCCCCGGACGCTACCCCCTCCTGTTTCCGCCGGAGCTGCCGCCAGGCTGGTCGAGAGTTGCAACACGGCGACAGTCGCCGGTCGGCGTGATACGGCGATCTTGACCATGCTTACCCGGCTTGGGCTACGCGCCTACGAGGTGGCGGCGCTGGATCTCGACGACATCGACTGGAGGGCGGGCGAGCTGTGCATCAAGGGCAAGGGCGGACGCGTCGACCGCCTGCCCTTGCCCGCAGACGTGGGTGAGACGCTCGTCTCCTACCTGCGTGACGGGCGCCCAGAGTCACACCACAGGGCGGTGTTCTTGCAGGTGAGGGCGCCCTATGGAGCATTCACACGGGCGACCGTGGCCGGTGTGGTCGCTCTGGCTTGTGACCGAGCAGGCATGGCGCGATTCGGACCACACCGGCTGCGCCACCTGGTCGCCACCGAGACCCTGCGATCGGGCGCGTCATTGTCAGAGGTCGCTCAGCTCCTACGCCACGCCACGGTGAACACTTCGGCGATCTACGCACTCCCCGATCCCGTGGCGGTCGCCGCGCTGGCGAGGCCGTGGCCGGAGGTGACGCCATGAACCCGCTCCGGACAGCCGCCGAGGATTACCTGGCGATGCGACGTGCGCTCGGGTTCAAGCTCGGCATGCAGGGTCGCCTGCTGCTGCAGTTCGTCGACTACCTCGAGGGTTGCGGTTTGGAGACGGTGACGACGGACGCGGCCATGACCTGGGCGACGGCCCCGAACGGTGCCTCTCCTGTCTGGCACGGGATGCGCTTCGGCGTCGCCCGGCGCTTCGCCGAGCATCTCCATCTCCTCGACCCCTGCTGTGAGCTTCCGCCTCTCGACGCGTTGCCGGAACGGCACCGCCGGCTCCCTCCCTACATCTACTCAGCCGACGAGATCGCGGCCCTGATGGGCGAGGCCCGCCGGCTGCGCCCAGCGTTCAGAGCGGCCACGGCCGAGACCGTGATCGGGTTGTTGGCGGTGAGCGGCATGCGCTCCGGGGAGATCCTGCGGCTCAATCAGAGCGACGTCGACCTAGCCGCTCGCACGCTCAGGGTCGTGGTGTCGAAGGGAAACAAGTCTCGGGAGCTGTGCCTTCACGAAAGCACCGCCGTGATATTGACCGCCTACGCCAGGCTCCGAGAAGACACCTTCCCCGCCGCCAGCTCACCGAGTTTCTTCGTCTCGAGCACCGGCCAACGGCTGAGCCAGAGCACGCTCCATGCCACCTTCAGGCTCTTGGTGGAAGCGGCGGGACTGGAGCCTCCACCCGGGTCCAGGGCGCGCCGGCCGAGGCCGCACGACGTCCGCCACAGCTTCGCCGTCACCACTCTCGTGGCCTGGTATCGGGCCGGCGAGGACGTACAGGCCTGTTTGCCGGCGCTCTCAGCCTACCTGGGCCACGTCGAGCCGAAGGACACCTACTGGTACTTGTCGGCAGTCCCCGAACTCCTGTCCCTCGCCAGCGACCGCGTCGCAGGCCGCAGGGAGAATCAGTCATGACGGCGCTCGCCCCCAGTCTGCAGGCCTTCTTCACCACTCGCCTCGGCGCCGAGCGCGACGTCAGTCCCCACACCATCGACTCCTACCGGCACACCTTCCGGCTGCTCCTGACCTTTACCAAGGAACAGACCGGCAAGGCACCGTCGGAACTCGATCTCGGGGATCTCGATGCCGCGCTGGTGAGCGGATTTCTCGACCACCTGGAACACGACCGGGGCTGTGGCGTCGGGACCCGCAACACCCGGTTGGCCGCGATCCACTCCTTTTTCCGCTTCGCCTCCTACCGCCACCCCGAGCATGCCGAGACGATCCAGCAGGCGCTGGCCATCCCCCAGAAGAGGAGCGAGAGCCATCCTCGATCCTTCCTCACCGCGACCGAGATGGAGGCACTACTCGCCGCTCCCGATCGCAGCACGTGGCCGGGGCGACGCGACCACGTCCTGCTGGCCCTCGCCTTGCAAACCGGACTTCGCCTGTCGGAGCTGACCGGCCTGCGATGTCAGGACGTCGAGCTGGGCACGGGAGCGCACGTCAAGTGCCTCGGCAAGGGGAGAAAGCGCCGGGACACGCCGCTTAACAAGGCGACCGTCTCGCTCCTTCGCGCCTGGCTGCGGGAACGAAACGGTGAACCTGGAGACCCGCTCTTCCCCTCGCGACAGGGTGGTCGACTGAGCTCCGACGCGGTCCAGCGCCTGGTCGCCAAGCACGTCGCCGCGACGCGAGCGTCCTGTCCGTCGATCAAGTCAAAGCGCATCTCTGCCCACAATCTCCGCCATAGCTGCGCCATGGACTTGCTCGCGAACGGAGTCGACGTCGCCACCGTGGCGCTATGGCTCGGCCACGAAAAGCTCGAGTCCGTCAACGCCTACGTCCACGCCGACATGACGATGAAGGAGCGGGCCTTGGACCGGCGCTCGCCCCTCAAGACTCAAGCCAGCCGATATCGGCCGGGCGACGCACTCCTCGACTTCCTCGAGGGCCTCTGATAATGCCGAGCTCGCCGGGGAGGGCACCCCCCGTGATCAGGACGTTCGTGCCTGCCCGAGGCCGAGCGCGGCATTACGGGAAACGCGGCAGAAAACCCCTAATGCCGACAGCGGCATTACGGATTGTAACCGAACTCGACGGGGCGCCCCAGACGACCCTTGGCGATGGGGCGGGCGTCGGTGTCGTGCAGCGACACCACCCGGGTGCCCCCAGAGGGGACGTCGCCGGCCAGACGGGTGCGGGTCTGGGCCACGATCTGCTCCACCGCCCAGATGGTGCGCTCCAGTTCGTTCACCAGAGCCGTGGCTTTCCCCGACGCCGCGTCTCCGGCCCGGAGCAGCGCTCGCCGGGCATTTGTAGCCACGAAATGGGCGTCTTTGGCGGTGGCGTCGGCGATCCGGGCCAGTTCGCCGGTGAGTGCAAGAACCTCTTCCTTGGCGTCACCGCTGCGGCGGCGCAGCCACACGGCGACCTGATGGGCCCGGCGGCGAACCGACCGGGTGCGGTCCCGAAAACGTGTCCGGCGGGCTAGGCCGAGCGCCTGGATGGCCCGCACCGTCTTGGTCAGCTTGGCCACGCCCTTCGACAGCAGTCCCGAGTCGGTCGGATACGAGACGTTGGCGGGAACGACGGTGCTGTCGGCCCGGACCCGGTCGAGCTTCACCACGTGCGCCGCCATGGCCTTTCGAAGCAACGCCTCGTTCAGCTGGTCCACCACCTGCTCACCGCAGCGGGTGGTGATCTTCATGAGGGTGGTGGGGTGTGGCACGGCGTCGGTGATGCCGATGCGACAGAACCGTCGCCAGGCCAGGCTGTCGGTCACCTCGGCACACAGGGTTTCGAAGCCGAGTCGATACCTGAAACGCAGGAACATCATGCGCAGGTACGTCTCCATGGGGATCGATGGTCGGCCGATGACGGGATGAAAGAACGGAACGAACGGCTCGAAGAACACGGGGTCGTCGAGCAGGTGGTCCACCTGCTCCAGTCCTGGTGGAAGGCGCAAAAGCTTGGGCGGCAGGATTGCCTCCCACAGCGTCTGTTGGGCGTCTACTTTGGTGCGCAGCAACGGTGGCTCCATTCTCTTCGCAAAGGGGACTGGGGCCATCGTTGCTTCATTCGGGCCGGAACGCGAGCACCCTCCCAACACAAACGCGCTGGTCACGGGCGACTTTCACATCGACTTTTTCAGGTCGAAGTAACTAGGGAGCGGTCATGCCATGGGGGCGATCATCACGGTCGCGCTCGCTATCAGGAGCACCCCCCATCATCTTCAGCATCGGTACTCCACCAGTACGCACGAATCGGTAGATCAGGCCGGCTGCTAGCAGTAGCGCTGCAATGTTGAGGATCGATGTGTAGTTCCACTGAATGGCCGCCTCGGTCACCTTGGCGTTTCGCGCCCGAGGAACAAGCCCAAGTCCGTCGAAGAGGAGCTCAACCACATATCCAGCCAGCACCATCGTGGCGTAGAAGGTGCCGAGGATGAACAGCATCATGCGTGTGCCGTAATACTTCCGGTAGATCACCAAGATCGGCAGGATGATGAGGTCGGCGAAGATGAACGACGTCACTCCACCAAAGCTGATGCCGCCGTTCCAGAGCACTCCCGCGAGTGGCACGTTCCCGATCGAGCAGACGAAGCTCAGCAGGCTGACGATCGGCCCGATCAGGGGTCCCCAGACCTTGGCAAGCAGGGGATGGTTGACAAAGAAGAGGTGGCGCCAGAACGAGTGAGGAACCCAGGCGGCTACGGCCCCAGCGATCAGGAGACCGATGACGACGTCTCGGATCACTGCCGCCCACTCCATGATGAAGATGTGCGAGATTGAGGTGACGGCCTCCTTGGACCGAAGCCGCTGTCCGAAGCTACCGTCCTGTTGGATCGACATATCCATTGCGGCATGGCCCTCCATGGAACCAGCAAGACCTCTGTCCGCTTGGGTTCGGGCGGCATCGAGCAGCCGCTTACGCAGGAACAGACGAAACATCAGAGCCAAAAGCACGATCATGATCGGACCGCCGACAAACTCGGCCAATGTGAACTGCCAGCCGATGAGCAGAGCCAAGATGATTCCGAGTTCGACAACCAAGTTGGTTGAGGCGATCTCGAAGACCATTGCGGCGGTGAAGCTGGCGCCTTTGCGAAACAGGGACCGGGCCAAAGCCACCGCCGCGTAGGAGCACGACGACGAAGCCACTCCAAATCCGGTGGCAATGGCTAAGGCGCGGGGCCGATCGTCCCCCAGCAGCCTGATAATCGTGCTTCGTCTCACGACAGCCTGTACCACGGCTGACAGAGCGAAACCGAGAATGAGCGCCCACAGGATCTCCCAGGTCATCGAGCCGCTGATGGTCAGGGCATGCCCGAGAGCATCAAGCAACGATCTCATACTGGATTCCCATCCGGCGTTGCAATGCTCAGGAGCTCTCGGAGGCAGTGATCAAGGAGTTGGTGCGGGAAGGTCGGAGCCAGGGAGTAGAACACCACGCGGCCCTCCTTGCGGAAGGTCACCAGACCAGCGGTTCTGAGCATGCGGAGCCCATACGAGACGGCGTCTTCGGTGACCCCCAGGGCCAAGGCAAGGTCACCGACACAAAGCCGCTCGACGGTGGATAGGGCGAACAGCACCCGGGAGCGCACCGGATCGGCCAACAATCCGAGGAGCCCAGCCAGACGGCCGGCATCGTCAATGGAGATCAGGTCGGCTCTGACGGCAGTCACCTTTTCGGGGTCGACGGGGTGTTGATGGTCTGAAAGTTGGTTCATTCATTTCTCCGTGCATCCGCATGATCACACGGATATGCGTCGTTAGGCAAGGTCTTCAAATACCTCCCTGGCGGCTAGATCTCCGAGCCGTGGACCTGACTCGGCCGTTTCCTGCCGTCTCTCGGGACTGGCCTTCATCCGATCTGCCGGTCCGCCGCTCCGAACCACTGTTCGGCGCGCGTTGACGCCTGGCTTTAGTAGACGCGTGGCTTACTAGACGCGTGGCTTGGTACGAGCTGCCCTCGCCTTTCGAGTGGCTCATGATTGGTTCGCCTGCTGTCTTCGCCGACTGAGCCCAACAACCCTCTTGACAAACGTAGGAGCTTCGGATCGTCTTCCCGCCCGTTTCCGGGGCCTGGCCACTCGGGTATCCGTATATGTCCGGACGGTCAGACCGGAGCTGCCCAGCACCTCGAGTGGGTGATTATCGGTCACCCCGGGCTTCGTCGTGCTGACGGTGCTTGGGCGCCCGGCACCCTGATAAGGAGCGGCGACAGTCGGCGGGGAAAGTCGATGGAACGACGAGGTCGTTGCCGCTAGCGTGACCAACTCGTACGGGGGTTAGGAGCGTGTATGGATCGCCGTCGTTCGCGTGACGCCGGAGCATCTCGAAGGGCGGGCCGATCCGGAGTCGTTGGCTTTGTGCACAGAGTGCTCGGCTTGACGACGCTCGCTGCGCTACTGGGAGCAACCACATTGACGGTGGTGGTGGCGACACCGAAGCTGGCCGCTGCGTCATATGCGGTGGTCACCGAATCCAACCTCTGTTACCAAAGCGCTCACCGGTCCTGTGTCGACGGGACCTATCACGAGATGGACGCCTACCTCCCGAGCGGAGCGGTAGGCAAGACCCCAGGAGTGATCCTGGTCCACGGCGGCGGCTTTGTCGGCGGCGATAAATCCCTGTTCTCCAGGCAGGCGATGACTCTCGCCCAGAACGGCCTTGCTGCCTTCTCCGTCAATTATCGGCTGACCACTCCGACGTTCGTGGGATTTCCTGCCCTGGTCCAAGACGTCATGGCCGCTGTGAGCTACGTGCGGGCCCACGCCCGCAGGTTCCACGTCGACCCGAACCGACTGGGCCTGTGGGGATCTTCGGCTGGGGCGAATCTGGCCCTCGAAGCCGCGCTCGAAGCGTTCCAGACGGCCCCCTCCGCGCAGGTGAAGGCCGTCGTCGGTTGGTCCGGCCCCTACGACTTCGTCACCGGCCTCCCCGAGGAGGAGCCCGTCGTCCCGCTGCAGGTCTCCTACGGCTACGAATACGACGGCTGCAGCGACCTCTCGAACCCGACTTGTCTGGCAACGACCGAGTCGGCCTCGCCCACGTCCTGGGTGACGAGGGGTGACCCGCCGACGCTCCTGGCCAACTCGACGGACTTCAACGCGAGGTGCGAAATCGTCGATCCGGCCCAGGCGACCGAGCTGGCCGGCGACCTCGCGGCGGTGGGCACGTCGGTCACCGTGGAGCTGAACGGCGAGTGTGCGCACGCGCTCGCCTATACCAATGTCGAGATGCCGGGCACGCTCGCCTTCCTCCGAGCCCACCTGTTCGTCGCGCCGACGTTCACCTCGCCATCCTCGGCGACCTTCAGAGTCGGGAGGATGAAGACCTTCACGGTCAGGACGCACGGCTCGCCCCCGGCCACCCTGACCGAGAGCGGCGTCCTGCCGCTCGGGGTCACGTTCGTCGACGACCATGACGGCCGGGCAAGGCTCGCAGGAACGGCCCAGCCGGGGACAGCAGGCACGTACCCGCTCACGATGACCGCGTCGAACGGAGGCTCACCCAACGCGATCCAACATTTCACACTGACCGTTCACTGAAGGTTCAACCTGCGTGACCTTTCTGTGCCGTGTGCGTGCGCTCGGGGCTAAGGGCTACCCGAGCAGTATTCGCGGCACGCAGCGATTGTGATCGATCGGGCCCGTCAGGGACCCCTGGGGAGGTGAACTACCCCCGGCAGTTTCGAGCGGGTGCCGACATGGCGGTCGGGATGCAGCGCGACGGCCAAATAGCTGGGCATCTTGGAGCACTCGGCGTCGGCCCCCTGCATGGCGAACCCGGCCCGGAACCTTCTCCGGGCGGGTCTTACGGGATGCTCTCTCGGTTTGACGTTCCCGGACTCGTTGCCCCGGACACGGTTCCTCAACCGGTGACAGGGGAGTCGGACGGGTAGCCGTAACCGCTCGCAAGCAGTCGCTTACGCATATCGCCATGGACTCGTGGGCTGAGGCTTCGGTGCGATCTGAAGTCGGGGGCAACAGGGCCCCTGGGGAGGCTCCCGACGCGAAGAATCCACGGGGCTGGCCATACGCCTGATCGTCCCATCTGATCGGGGCATGAACGATATCGACCATCAACGGACAATCCGACGGAAGGAAATGGTAGGGGAACGTCGAGGCGACTCGGTGTGACGTGCAGTCGAGCGGCTTCGGCCGCTCTCGCCGTCAACACCAAATGTACGGGCACTGGTCGACGCAGGCCGATCGGATCCTCAATAATCCCGTCGATCAATAGCCGGTCGGGTCAACCGTAGTGACGCAGTGACGGCCAGACTCCGGTCCAGCTCGCCAACTGCTGGGTGCATAGGAAGATGGGGTCCCCCCGCTCCTCCGTCCATACGTTGTTCGGTGTCTGAACAGAGGCGACCAGGCGAACGCGACGGAAGATCCTCAGGAGTACCGATCGGGGGATGTTGATGGCAACGGTGGCAGAGTCGTTCGTCATGCCGCCCGGTCCCCACCACCAGTAGGTGTTGTGTCCGCTCCGAGCTGAAAGGAGATGATATTGGGGCCCATAGAGATCGATGGCTCCGGCCGCGCCATAGTCCCCCGTGAGCAGGACGAGACGAGATCGTTCGCCAGATGGCAGCGTGTTCACGATTCCCGCCACTTGCCGCACGTAGCTTGGCCAGCCGACGGTGGCACTCAGGTCCTTGTTGATCTGACTCTCCCACGAGCCGGTGGGAAGGGTGGACTCGGGCAATACGGGCAGGGTGAGGGGCAGCGCCACCACTCCCCCGACCACCATCACAGCGATCCAACCACGGACCCGACCGGGCTTCCCCTTGGACCGCAACCGGCGCTCCGCCGCCACACCCCCAGCGGCAAACAGGACGAAGTAGATGCCGGCCAGGTAGTACGTCTTGGCCCCGCTCAGGGTGAACCAGGCGGCGAGCACCACGTAGCTCACGGCCAGAGGACGCCAGCGGGAAGCTCGCCACAGGTGGACGAGACCGGTGATCCAGAGCACGGACAGCGCCGGTCCGACGACGATCAGCTGGGCGGGCATGAAGCCGATGGAGGCGCCGGGGGTGGCGTTCTCGGAGTGCAGGCTCCTGAGCATCGACAACTGCGCCCACCCGTGCTGGGCGTTCCACACGATGTCCGGTGAGACGATGACGAGGCCGATGGCGGCCCCCATCCATGCATGCTTGGACCACAGCAAGCGGTCGGACCCGGTGGCCAACCCGATGGCCAGGGCCACCACCAAGAAGGCCACATTCAGCTTGTTCAGAAGGGCCACTCCCGTGACGGCACCCAGCGGTACGAACCAACGGGTGTCAGCGGTCCGGATCAGGCGCAACGCGAGCCACGTGATCAGCGCCCAGAAGAAGCAGTCGAAGGCGGTGGTCGACAACAGGTGGAATGCGGCCAGTAGCTGCGCGGACGTCGCCGCAGCCACGGCCGCGATGGTCTGGGCGCTGCGTCCCCCGCCCAGTTCGCGGGCCATCAGACCCGCGAGCACGACCGACGCCGCCCCGGCCAGCGCGGGGAGCAGGCGCAACGACCACGCAAACGGGCCGATGAGTCCGTTGACCATCCAGGCCACGGCCGGCACCAGGGGCGGTTGGTCGACGTAGCCCCAGGCCAGGTGGTGGGCGCAGGCCAGAAAGTAGAGCTCGTCTCGATGCAGGCCATAGCGCGGTGACGCCAGCAGTTCGATGACCAAAAAGACGGCGCCGGCGGCGAGCACGGGTCCCCAGACCAACCGGGGCAGGCTGCCCGACCGGGGACCCGGCGGGGCGTCTCGGGAACCGTCCGGCCGGACGGGCGCCAAGGAGTCGGTCACGGGCCGGCCACCAGAGCCTTCACGGCGAACCGGATCACAGCTCCTCGACTGCCGGCTCCGGAGAATCGGGCCTCGTCGAAGCCCTCCAGGCGGTGCCAGGCGTGCCAGGTCAGCGCTTCGACCGCTACCTGGGCACTGAGCTCGGGATCGCCGAAGGCGTCGAGTCGTCCCTCCCCGGACCGCCGTTGCACATAGCGGGCGAACCGGGACAGGTGAGTTCTGCGCTGCCCTCCAAAGTAGAACTCCTGAATGGCCGGGATGTCCTCCGCACACTTCTCGAGCACGGCCAGCACGGGCCACAGTCTGGAGACCAAGGTGTACATCTCCTCCAGGATCTCCTCCAGCTCCGCGCCGACATCATCGGGAGCCTCGGCACGAAGCGCAGCCCGGAGCACCGGTGTGGCCCCGACGCGGGTGAGACCCGAGCGCACTTCTTCCAGCGTCACGGCCAGCGGAGGAGCGGAAATGGGCAGCTCGGGCAAGGCTTCCGTCGGCGAGGCGAAGAAGCCGCTCAGGACGGCGTGCAGCAACGCCTCCTTGCTGCTCACGTAGGTGTACACCGATCCCGCAGACAGTCCGGCGGCAGTGGCGACATCGGCCATCCGGGTCCGTTGATATCCCACGCTGCCCAGAAGCTGTCGCCCCGCTTCGGTGATGGCGCGGAGTCGATCAAAAGGGTGTCCCCTTCGCACAGTCAAAGTATTGACTGACTGGCTCATTTAGTCAATACCTCGAGGAGAGGTATCCCCCTTCTGTGACCGGCAGTTGCCGGAGGTAACGCCTTCATGATCGATCAAAGCAGCTGGCAATAGCCGATCGGCTGACACAGAAAGGAGACTGACGATGTCGGCAACTCTCAAGGTGACGCATAAAGCGATCGGAGTGGAGGTCCGTCGGGGCACGTTCGATGTCGTGGTCGACGGTGAGCGTGTCGGGTCGCTCGAAATGAACGACACGATCGAGATACCAATCGAAGCTGGGCATCACACCCGGCAAGTGTCAATGGTGCAATACCTGCTACCAAGCCATCGATCATCTTCCGCAATCACCACGCACAAGCGGCCTGCGCGAACCCAGTCCACAACTCGGCATCGGTCGAAGAGCCGATGTGCTACAAGAGCCCTCCAGTTGACCGCTGCGCTCGAGGAGCACTTGACGCCGGTCGTCACTGAGGCAAGGAGTGTTGTGTCCACCCGCCTATTCAACGTCCAGACAGCGAGCCGATCGTCTCACAAGGGTTGTTACTCCGGGTCCTCTTCGAGGGCCAGGACGGCAGAGCCGGCCGTGATCGCCTCGTAAAGTCTCCGGAGCTCATTGGTGATCCGCTGCCCATCGGTGGCCAGGGGCTCCGGGTCGAGTTGGCGGAGGACGAGATCGGGCGCGACGGCCAGCCGGGGTCGAATCTCGATGGCCGCAAGGTCGGCGTCGACTCCCCACCAAGACATTTGCTCGGCTACCTGCGTCCGGGTGATGCGATCTGGATCAGCCACCGGCCAACCGAACGGTCCGGTGTCGGAAGCTTCGGCCACGACACGCCATTGTGAACCGCCCTTAGGGGGTGAGCCACGACGGCGGGCCCGCAGACTGCCGAGCAGTTCCTCCTTGGTCCGCCCGCGCCAGGCGAAAATGAGAAATGGATCCCCGTCGAAGGCCTCCGCGAGAAGGTAGTAGACGGCCGCGATGTGTTTGCACGGGTTCTCCCAGTCCGGACACGAACAGGCCGAGTCGAGCTCGTCGGCCGATACCGGGAAGAGCGATGTCGACGAGTCGGTGAAGGCCTCTTCGATCTCCTCGGGCATCTCGTCCGCCAGCAGCCTGGCCGCGAAGACCGCGCTCGACGCCATCACGGACTCGATGGCGTCCCAATCGGAGGGGGGCAGCACCTCGCTCTCGATGAACACCCGGTAGGGCTTGGTCCTGGAACCCTGCACCGAAGCCTTCACCTGACCGGCGGCGATCTCCATGGTGAGCACCTGGCCGGTCCGGGCGTACCGCTTACCGCGCTGGAGGCGGCTGCCGATGCCGAAGGTCTCGAGCACCGTGATGAATCGCTGCGACCACCAGGTGTCGCCGATCGACCCCCGTTGACTTCGTGCGTGCAGGCCGCCCTCGACGGCGATCGGCGTGGATGGCGGGGGCCACCACCCGGCGGCGGGTGGCCCGGACCGACCCGGGCGACGTGGGGAGGGCGGGCGGCCGGCCGGCATCAGTCCTCCCCCACCGCGTCGGCGGACAGGGCAACGACCTCGCGCAGCTGCTCGGTGGACAGCTCGGTGATCCAGCCCTCACCAGAGCCGACGATGCGGTCGGCCAGGGCGCGCTTCGACTCGATCATGGCGTCGATCCGCTCCTCGAGGGTCCCCCCGCACACGAACTTCCGCACCTGCACACGGTGTTTCTGGCCGATCCGGAAGGCCCGATCGGTCGCCTGGTCCTCAACTGCCGGATTCCACCATCGGTCATAGTGCACGACGCTTGTGGCTTCCGTCAGGTTCAGGCCGGTGCCACCCGCCTTCAGCGAAAGGAGGAATACCGGTGAGCCGGTGGGGTCTTGGAACCGCTCCACCATCGCGTCTCGGGCCTTCTTCGACACTCCACCATGGAGCCACGGGATGTCGCAACCCAGCCGTTTGCGAAGATGCCGTTCAAGCATGTCTCCCATCTGCGTGAACTGGGTGAACACGAGGGAGCGGTCACCCTCGGCCGCGGCCTCATCGAGCACCTCGACGAGGCGTGACAGCTTGCCCGACCGGCCGGCAATGGCCGACCCGTCGGCCAGGAACTGTGCCGGATGATTGCACACCTGCTTGAGCTTCGTCATGGTGGCGAGCACCAGCCCGCGGCGTTCGATGCCCTGCGCCTCGTCGATCCGGGCCAGCATGTCGTCGACGACGGCCTGATAGAGGGTGGCCTGCTCGCGCGTCAGGGTGCAGAACTCCTTCATCTCGATTTTGTCGGGAAGGTCGGCGATAATCGACCGGTCGGTCTTCAGGCGGCGGAGCACGAAAGGGCCGGTGATCCGGCGGAGTCGGGCTGCGGCCTCGTCGTCACCCTCGCGCTCGATCGGGATGGCGAACCGATCTCGGAAGACCCTCTCCGAGCCCAGCATGCCCGGGTTGAGGAACTGCATGATTGACCAGAGCTCGGACAGGCGGTTCTCCACTGGCGTACCGGTCATGGCGATACGCGTCTCGGAAGGGATCGCTCGCACACTCTGGGTCGTTCGCGCCGCACCGTTTTTGATCTGCTGCGCCTCGTCGAGCGCGACCCGTCGCCACGAAACCTGCGCCAGCCGCTGCAGGTCGCGGGCGGCCAGCCCATAGGTGGACAACACCAGATCCACCGTCGCGACGTGACGGGCGAAGGCCTTCCCGTCGAGTCGATCCGATCCGTGATGGACGTAGACCGACAGGTTCGGTGCGAAATGGGCGGCCTCGCGCTGCCAGTTGCCGAGCACCGACACGGGGCAAAGCACGAGCGTCGGACCCACCGCCCTCGTGTTGCTCCGGCGCTTCGCTGTGGTCGTAGCCCCGCGGCGAGCTGACGCCTTGGCTGCACGGGCGCGTTCGTCGACCAACAGCGCCAAGAGCTGGGCCGTCTTTCCGAGACCCATATCGTCGGCGAGGCAGGCCCCGAGACCGAGATCACCAAGGAACGCGAGCCAGCCGAGCCCGCGCTCCTGGTAAGGCCGCAATACACCATCAAAGCCGTCGGGCGTGGGGATCGCTACCAGACGTCGGTCATCGGCACCGGCGAGAAGGTCACCGAGCCACCCGTCCGACTCGACCGCGACAACTTGCAGGCCATCCGTTGCCTGCTCGAGTCCGACAGCCGTGCGCAGAACCTCGCCTGCCGTCATGCGATCTGCGTTCGCGCCTCGCCTCTCGACTGCAGTGATGGCGGCACCAAGATCCTCCTCGTGCAGTTCCACCCACTTCCCGCGCAGCCTGACGAGTGGTTGTTTGAGACGCGCCAGATGACGTAACTCCGCAATCCCGAGCTTTTCATCCCCGAGTACCGCCTCCCATCGGATGTCACAGATACCTTCGAGCCCGATGGTGCTCGCCGAACCAGTGGCCTTGGAGCCAGACCGAGCGCTGAGTCGAAGGCCCAGGCGCGATCGTGAGGAATGCCACCAGGGTGGCGCTTGCACCCCGAATCCGGCCTCTTCGAGAATCTGGGCACCATCGCGAAGGAAGGCGAGGATGCCTGATGCGTCAGTCGCCAGTTCACAGGGTGTCATGTCGGACAGTGCCGGGATGAGCATGGGAACGAGCCGAGCGGCCCGGCCCAATCCCCGGAGCAGATGCTCATCGGGGTGTGCCACGTGACGCTCCAGGGCGGTGAGCTCAGGGCCATCGTTCCACACCGTCGCCGCCGAGACGATCAAACTCGGGTCATCAACAGCCTGCAGTGCGAACTCGATCCGCCATTCGTCTCTGCGCTCGGGCTGAGCTTTCCGACGCCGCCGGGTCCGTTCGGAATCACCATCCCCTGGCGCGGCAAGATCCTCGACCTCGTCGGCAGGGGGCACGATCCGGAAGCAGGTTCGCACCGGTTCCGACGGCGTGCCCGCGGTGGCCTGCCAAGCATGGAGTTTCTCGGCGAGCACGGTGAGTTCGGCGCTATCAGCCCCCACGGCTCCATCAGACGAGACGAGGGCGGACAGCCACGCGTCGACGGCACCCTGAGTCCTCGATCGACGTCCTCGATCACCACGTGGTCGATCGCGAGCGAACTGCCGAACCATCGCATCGGTGAGGCCCCACAGGAAGTTTCGGAGGGCTCCGTCGGGTGTCTCGAGGTCTGACTCCGATTGGCTGAGATCCTGTCCGTCGGGGAGTGTGCCCGCAGCCGTGAACGACAACGGAAGGGCCCACACCAGCCCCGCGATCCGACCACGGTCGTTCTTGTCGATGAGCGGACGCCAGTGGGCCCTCCATCCGTCCGCAGTGACATCGAGAACGGGGAGCACTCGACCCCGGGTGGTGAGCTCGAGAATCATGTTCGCCGCCAGGGCGGCGAATCGGAAATCAGCAGCCAGGGCGATACTGGATGGGTCGTTGGTCGAGGGGTCAACGGGGTCGCCCGCAGCCGCCATCGTCTTCGAGAGAACCGTCCACACATCCGGCCAGTCGAGAACCAGGCCCGATGCGGACCACACGGGGAGATCCTGCATGACTACCGGGCCCTCGAACACGACGTCCGAGGACTCAGCGTCGAGCCACGGAGAACCGCCTGGCCCTCCAACCGCGCCGGGCAGCCGGAGCATGAGTTCCACCTCTGCCGCGTCAGCCAAGCCCCCCACCACAGGTCCGCCTAACTCCGTGACGGCAAGTCGGATGCCATCGGCGCCGAGGGCAAAGGGATGGGGCCTCGGGCGCGGGCGTCGGGGCGGGCGTCCACGACGGGCCGTACCTGCACCTGTTCGGGGCCGGCCACCGTCCTCGGCCCACAACGCGAGACGGCCGACAGAGGTCAGCCACACGGCGTGGAGAACGATCACCCCGGAATCCTGCCCTCTCAGTGTGACGATGGACTTCACCTGCACGGCGGTGGCGGCGTGCCGCCCGTCGCATGGGTCAGGAAAGGGTTGGAGCAGCGCGACCCGGACAGTACGACCCGTTCGCCATTGCGGCCTGTGGAACGGCTCCTCGAGGTGCTGGCTTGGCTGATTCCACAACCAACTCGTTCACCCCGCTCACCTGGGCTGTCAGCGCGCTTGGAGGGACTCGAACCCCCAACCTTCTGATCCGTAGTTGCGAGCTTGGTTGTGTCTTGGCGTCGCTGAGAGTCCCGTCGCGTCGCAATTGTGCTGGTAGACATCCATATTTTCGGATGGTCGCGAGACGAGATGGGACGCTGCGCGACGTGAAGGGAAACAATTGTTGGCTCGCGTGTTGGCTTTTCGAAGTCCTCCTTGGGACGCTTTCGGCAGGTTCCAGCAACGTGAACTCCGGAGTTCCCGGCAGCCTCAGAGCCGATGCCAGGCGGCGCCACGACCGGAACCGTCATTGGCGATGCTGCCCTTCTCCTTGAGTTCACCGAGGACGATGCGAATCGTGTTGTCGCTCACGCCGGGCACGGCTCGACGAATCTCGGCAATGGTAAACGTGGCTGGAGCGTGGAGCAGGACATAGTCGCGCACTCGGTCCTGCTTGGTCCGACCCGATGTGCCAGCGGCAATCCGCTCCTCAAATCGGCCATATGCATCGCCGACCCGCCCGAGGAGGTAGCGAGCCCAGGGCCACAGATCGTGGTGCCCGTCGTCAAACCAGCCGATGGTGGATGCGCCCAGCGCACCGTAGTAGTCGTCTTTCGTGTCGTAGATCAGTTGCTCCAGGCTGACATAGTGGCCGACGCCGTAGCCGGTTCGACCCAACAGGTACGACGTGGCAAGGCGCGCCACTCGGCCGTTGCCATCTCCGAAGGGATGGATACAGAGAAAGTCCAGGGCGAACGCGGCGGTGACAATCAATGGGTGTAGCCCGTCTTGCCCGAGAGCAGTGACACTCCGGGCGACGAGCTCTTCCATGAAGAAAGGGGTGTCGGAAGCACTGACCGGCTCGAAGCGGATCTGACGAGATCCATCGGGCAATCGGTCGACGACCAGATTGTCGTCTGTCTTGAAGTGGCCGCCCCGATCTTCGGTGAACGCGAAAAGGAGTCGGTGAAGATACAGAACGAGCCCGACGCTCAGCTCCCCTGGATCCTGCTGATTCAGGTAGTCGAGAGCGCTGGAGTAGCCGGCGAACTCGGCCTCGCTGCGGTTACGGAACCCTCCTGGCGCGCCCGAGACGAGTCTGGGGACCCGGGCATCGTCGACGACGACGCCTTCGATCGCGCTCGACGCGATGATGGACTCCACACGGGATTGTTCTCGCAGAGCATTGAGAAGCTGAGGCAACTGGTCCGCGTAGCGCCCCTCAGCGCCGGCGGCCCGGTCGATCCGTCGCAGGATCGCAACGACGTCCCCGGGGACGGGGTCGAGGGTCCGCGGGTGTTGAAAGCTCCTCATAGAATCCCCTAATCATACCAATATGGTGGATAATTGGTAGGTTTATCGGTTTCGACGAGTTGATTTATCTCCTCCCAGCGACAAGCGCCACGCGTTCTCCGGATCTGCCCACCCGGCAACTCCGCCGGTTCTCGCAGCCATTTCTGAACCCTCCGGCACATGTGCCTCTTCATCAGGCACCACGGCTCCGTCGTCGTCGTAGCCACTGCATACGCTGTCCACGATGCCTGACGCACTCGATCCACCCGGCCCCCTCGGTGGAGATACGGGAGACACTCGGGCCGCGATCGCGGTCGCTGGTTCGGGGGAGGCCGACGGGCCGATGGGCGTAATCAGCGGACGGCCTCCCCTGCACCAGCGCCTCCTCGACGCCGAGGAGCTCGCCCAGCTCCAGGTGCTCCGGGGGGCCGTCGAGCCCTCCGCCCCGATCTACGCCGCCATCCTGTCCGTGCTGGTGGCAGCCAAAGAGCGGTACCAGGTGGAGGTCCGGACCGAGCACCTCGCCGCCGAACTATCGGGGGTGGGGCACGACGTCTCCCATTTGGCCCAGCAGCTCGTCCAGCTCGAGGACTGGGGCGCCGTCACCTGGACTCAAGACACCAACCGGGTGGCCCGGCTCGAGGAGTTTCGGCGCCGGCGCGAGCTGTGGCACCTCACCCCAGCCGGGCAGGCCGTCCATGACGCCGTCATCCGCGTACTGGGCGCCGCCGAGCAGTCCGGCTCGCTGCAGCGTGCACTGTTCCGCGACATCCGGGAGAACCTCGAGGAGCTGACCGCCGCAGTCGACGAGGGCGACGCGACCGCCACCTATCTTCGACTTCGGGATCTCGACGGGGCTCTGCGCGACCTGGCGGCGAACGCCCGCGACTTCCACGCCACCATGGGAGAGCTCCGACGCGAGCACGAAGTCGCCCCCGAGCGGTTCCTGGCCTACAAGCACCTGCTCATCGACTACCTCCAGCAATTCCTCGACGAAGTGATCCGACACCGGCTCACCATCGCCGCTCTGATCCTCGATGTGGAGCGGCGAGGAGTCGACCGTGTGGTGCAGCTGGCGGCCGAGGGGGACGATTCGGCCGGTCTGTTCGTGGACGTCGTCGCCCTCGCGGCGCGCTGGCACGAGCGATGGGAGGGGCTGGTGGCATGGTTCCGCCCCGGTCTCGGACGCTCATCGGGAGTGGAGGAGCTCGCAGGGGCCACGACGTCCGCCATCCGCGATCTGATGGCCCTCCTGCGGCGCCTGACCGAGAGTGCCACCCGTCCGATCACCCGGGCATCCGAGCTCCGCCACCTAGCCCGGTGGTTCTTGCGCTGTGATGCCGAGGAGGCGCACCGGTTGTTCGACGCCTCGTTCGGCCTGGCCCAACCCATCCACCTGGGTGCGGCGGTGGTCGACCCCGACATCGACTCAGGTGGTGCAAGCTGGTGGGAGGCGGACCCAGTCGAGGTGCCAGTGACCCTGCGCCGCTACGGCAAGCGTGCGGCGCCTCCGCCGCCACGACCGGCGGACGACTTCTCCGGGGTCAAGGAGGGGCTCGCTGCCGAGCACGGCCGGTACCGGGCCGCCCGGGTCGAGGCGGCGTCAGGGCTCGGAGCCCGTCCGGTCGAGGACCGTCGCCTGCCCCGGGGCGAGTTCACGCTCCTGCTGGAGCTGCTCGACCGGGGGCTGCACCGGCGGCCACTGAACGGGAAGTTCAAGGTCGAAGTCGAGGCCGAGGGAGTCCGCCTGTCATTGGCCACCGCCGACGTGACGACCCGGGTGCACGGACCGGGGGGCGCCCTCACCCTGGACGGGCTGGCGCTCGAGGTGCAGCGGGCGTGACAGTGGGTCTGGCCCGGGTGGCCGCTCAGCTCGACGTCAACGAGCGCGAGGACTTCCAGGAGGCGGCCCGAATCCTGTTGGCCCATCCTCTGGTCACGGCGGCGTGGCCGGCACCCGGGGTCCTGCCTGTGATCCGTCGTTTCGAGGAGCCGCTGCGCAACGAGTTCTGGCGGATGTGCCGCTGGCGCCTCGACCTCGGGGCCCGGTGCGCACGCCTGCTCCGACGAGCGCCCGAGGTGA
>Ga0307372_10003023_pt1 | contig 27327 bp, 29 predicted proteins | sample OX1MG_FD_202533 | JGI IMG/M metagenome (GOLD analysis project Ga0307372, IMG submission 202533) | Soil microbial communities from Risofladan, Vaasa, Finland - OX-1 | ecosystem: Environmental > Terrestrial > Soil > Coastal area > Acid sulfate soil | place: Finland: Risofladan, Vaasa | collected... | reverse complement strand
GTAGTCCTCCTGCGCGCGCGTGAAGGCGGGACGCCGGGCGACCTCGACCACGGCTAGGAGATGCTGATTAGATTATCGGGACTACCTATCATCTGAGATAGGATAGCCTAACTTATCGCGGACGCTCTAGGTTAATTCTGACCTGGTTTCGGCCACGTTGCGTACACCGTGGCGATGGTCGATGCAGTTTCGGTCTGGTGACCCATGTCGAAGATGAAAGTCTTGCCATCGGGAATGGTTGCCGGGCCCGGACCACAATTGGCGCCACAAGGCGCCTCTTCGATGTAGAAGATCTGACTCGCGGTCAGGAACTGCGGAGAGGACCGCACGTTCGCCAGCTGGGAACCCGCCCGTCCCCCGTGGCCGTAGAGCCAAACGTGAGGTATGCCCGCAGCGTCGCGCACTGTGAACGCCAGGTAGTCATCACCCGCGTCGGCCTGCGGCCTGATCCAGGCCAGCGCCTGTCCGATCGGTTGCGTGGGGCCGGCGACCGGGTCCCATGCATAGATGGTCGCGGCCAGGAGATGCCTGAAGTACAGCTTGCTGCCGGTGCTCCCCCACGTCGCCATCGTCGCGGACGCCTGTGAGTAAACCAGCACCCCAGACGGTGACTTCCTCACCTGGAGGTGCGCACCGGTTGCCGTGAATGTCTGCTCGAGGGCAAAGTACGCGCCGTCAGGCGAGAACTGGAGGAAGGAATCATCCTCGCTGGGAATCACGCTGCGCCCCGGCACCGCTCCGAGCGACCCGACCACCCTATCTCCGCCCCCGCTCAGGAGGTGGATGTTGACGCCTGTGGCGTCGGACACAAGGTAGGCAAGAAGGTCGCGGTGAGGGCTCCAGGCGTGAAGGCCGTCGAGGTAACCGCCACCCTGCCAGATCACCACCACCGACGAGATTCCAGAGAAGATGTCGAGGGTGATGATGGCGCTCGTCCCTGGAGTCCCCGGACGGTGCTGGCTGGCGGCCCACGAGATCTCGCCGGCGGTCACGAGTATCGGAGACCAGCCACCGGTCAGCTTGCAGATCGTCTTGGGGTGAAGGGGATCGGTGACATCCGCGATGACTTTGATGGCGAGTGCGGACTTCAACGTCACAATCGCCTCTCGGGCGCTGGGTTGGCCGGTGCAGACGGCCTTCATCACCGCCCACGAAGGGACCGGAATCGGGCTGGGCGGAGGCAGCGGTGACGGAGTCTCGCTGGGCAAGGGGCTGGGTGAGGGAGTGGGCGTCAGGCTGGCCACGTCAGAGGGGCTCGGAGTGGGCAGGACCGCCGTGGGAGCACTACCGCAAGCGGCAAGCACCAGAACCGCCGCCAGCGCACCCACCCCGAGCCTCACTGAGGGGTACAACGAGAGTTCTCCTGAGCACGTTACGAACACGAGCGGAAACCTGGACGGTCCCCTCCCACCCAACGGCACGCGGCCACGAGCGGAAACCTGGACGGTCCCCTCCCACCCAACGGCACGCGGCCACATTAGCGCGCGACTCTATAGAGGCTGTGAATACCTCACCAACCCGCCGTCCACGTAATAGGTAGACCCCGTCACGTAGGAGGAGGCGTCAGAGGCCAGGAACAGCGCCACCTCAGCGACCTCCTCCGGCCGGCCCATGCGCTGCAGCGGGACGATCCTCTGCAGCGTCGCGACCTTCTTGGGATCGTCCAACGTGTTGGCGTTGATCGGTGTCGCGATCGCTCCCGGCGCCACATTGTTGACCCGGATACGGAATTGCGCGAGCTCCAGCGCCGCGTTGCGCATCATCATACGCAGCCCGCCCTTGGCGGCGCAGTACGGGGTATAGCCGGGAAACGCCACATCCTCGTGGATCGAGGAGATGTTGACGATAGAGCCACCCTTACCCGCGTCGCGCATCGCGCGCGCGCAGGCTTGCGCGCACAGGAATGCGCCCTTGAGGTCGACGTCGAGCATGAAGTCCCAAGTCGCCTCGTCGATGTCCAGGAACGGCATCGGCCTCTCGACACCTGCGTTGTTGACGAGCACGTCGACCGAGCCCAGCTCCTTGATCGTCGCATCCACCATCGCCTGCACCTCAGGCGCCTTTGACACGTCAGCTTTGAACCCCATACCTTTGGGCAGGCTGTGCACGAGGGCCTTGGCGTCGTCCTCGTAACCGAGATAGTTGACGCAGACGACCGCGCCCGCCGCAGCGAATCGCTGCGCGATCGCGAGACCGATGCCGCTGCCCGCCCCAGTGACGATCGCAACCTTGCCGTTGAGGTCCACCTCACTCCCCCTCATGTCTTCGGATGATCAGATCGGCGACGAGACCCGTCCAGCCCGTCTGGTGCGAAGCGCCGAGCCCGGCGCCAGTGTCCCCGTTGAAGTACTCGTAAAAAGGAATTAGGTCATGCCACGCGTGGTCCTCCTGAAACCTGGCCTCGCCGCCGAACACGGGACGGCGCCCACCCTGGTCCAGGAATATGCCGACCAGCCGCGCGGCGATGTCGTCGGCCACCTGCGCCAGGTCACGCATCTGGCCCGACCCGGTCGGGTACTCGACCTTGAAGCCGGGGCCCAGGTAGCGGTGGTACACGCGAAGCACCTCGACCAGCAGGTAGTTGACCGGCATCCATACCGGGCCGCGCCAGTTCGAGTTGCCCCCGAACAGCCCGGTGTCCGACTCGGCCGGCTCATACCTCATCGAAGCCATGACGCCGCCCAGGTCCATGTTGCATGGATGCTCGAGGTGGTAGCGCGACAGGGCCCGTACGCCATGATCCGACAGAAATTCAGCGGGATCGAGCACGCGCGACAAGATGCGGCGAAGTCGGTCGGGCGAGACGATCGAAAGCATCCTCCAGCCTGCGTGCCCGGGGTCATGTATGTGCTGGATCACCTCGTTCATATCCGGACGGTGATCGACGAACCAGGTGGTCCTTGCAGCGAAATCCGGCAGCCGCGCCATGGTCTCAGGCCCGACGGTCGAGACGGCGAACAGCGGCACCAGTCCGACTAGCGAGTGCGCCCGGAAGGGCTCCTGGCTGCCGTCGGCGAAATGAAATACGTCGTAGTAGAAGCCGTCCTCCTCATTCCACAGGCCCTTCGCATTCATCGCCGATGCTATGAGCGCGAAGTGCTCGAAGAACTTGATGGCCATATCCTCGTAGGTCTTGTCGTGCTCCGCCAGGGCGAGCGCGACCTCGAGCAGGTTCTGGCAGTACATCGCCATCCAGGCGGTCCCGTCCGATTGCTCGATGTGCCCTGCGGTCGGGAGGTGAGAGCGATCGAATGGTCCGATGTTGTCGAGGCCCAGGAATCCTCCCTCGAAAATGTTGTTGCCCTCGCTGTCCTTGCGGTTCACCCACCACGTGAAGTTGAGCAGCAGCTTGTGGAAGATCCGCTCCAGAAACGCGTGATCCTGGCTGCCATCGATCTCGAAAACCCTAAGAGCCGCCCAAGCGTGCACTGGCGGATTCACATCACCGAAGGCCCACTCGTAGGCGGGAAGCTGGCCGTTGGGATGCATGAACCACTCACGACAGAGAAGGACGAGCTGCGCCTTCGCGAACTCAGGGTCGACGCGCGCGAGCGCCACGCAGTGAAACGCCAGGTCCCAGGAGGCGTACCACGGGTACTCCCACTTGTCGGGCATGGAGATGACGTCGCGATTGTTGAGGTGCAGCCAGCCGGAGTTCCGACCAGTCCACCGTGAGTCAGGAGGCTTTGGCTTCGCCGGGTCGCCGACGAGCCAACGGTGAACGTCGTAGTGGTAGAACTGCTTCGACCACAACATGCCGCCGAGCGCTTCGCGCAGCACCATCGCCTCGTCGGGCGAGGTTCCTGGCGGCGTCAGGTCCGCGTAAAACTCGTTGGCCTCCTGTTCACGCGCGGCCATGATCTGGTCGAAGTCTTGCCCGGACTTTCCGTCCGGGCTGAGTCGCATTCGTATCGTGACCGTCTGGCCGGGCTCGACCGAAAGGTGATGGCGGAACGCGGCCTTGGTGCCCTGTTGGGCCGGATTCACAGTTGGCAGGCCGCGGGTGACGTGATCATTGATTCCGTCCTTGGGGTACTGGCTCCGGCCGGCGATGCCCCAGAAGCGTTGCGTGTTGGTTTCGTTGTCACAGAAGAGAAGCTCAGGCGAGCGATCCGAGTGGAGGGTGCGGCTGCCAAGGAGATGTTGCTCAGCGCGCAAACCGCCGTTCTCCGCACGGATTGTCGGCATGCGATCGTCGAGGCCCCATGACCAGGTGTTGCGAAACCACAGGGTCGGGAGCAGGTCCATCTGGGCGGTTTCTGGGCCCGCGTTGTGGACTGAGACCTTGATCAGGATGTCTTCTGGGCCGGCCTTGGCGTAGTCGGCGGTGATCTCCCAGTAGCGGGCACGCTCGAAGACGCCTGTGTCGAGCAGTTCATACTCCGGCTCCGTGCGGCTGCGCCTGGCGTTCTCGGCCACGAGCTGGTCATACGGAAACTCGGCCTGCGGATACATGTAGCGCCAGCGCATCCACGAATGCGTGGGCGTCGAGTCGAGGTAAAACCAGTACTCCTTGGCGTCCTCGCCGTGGTTCCCCTGTGTACCGGTGAGACCGAAGATGCGCTCCTTAAGGATGGGGTCTCGGCCGTTCCACATGGCGAGCGCGAAGCACAGGGTCTGGCGGTCGTCGCAGAGGCCGGCCAGACCATCCTCGTTCCAGCGGTAGACGCGGGAGCGGGCGTGGTCGTGGGGAAAGTAATCCCAGGCGGCGCCGTCGGGGCTGTAGTCCTCGCGCACGGTGCCCCAGGCGCGCTCGCTGAGGTAAGGACCCCAGTGCTTCCAGGGCGCCCGCCCGGTGGCCTCGTCCAGGCGGGCTTTCTCGGCTGACATAGACCTAGGTTATGCCGCGCGGCATGTTTGGGTCCCGCTGGACCCGCGACCCGCCCACGTTGGAAAGGGTCGCGCCCACCTGCCCACCCCTTGCCTGCCTTCCCCGGCGAGCGCGGGGAGGGGGGTCTGGCCACCGTCGCGTTTCCGTGCACACCTTCACACTTACCCCCGTGAGATTCGGGCGAGCCCTTTGCGGCGATCTGGATGCCGCTTCCGAGCGCGAGTGGCTGGTCCCTGACGGGCTGGGAGGCTACGCCATGGGCACCATGGGCGGGCTCCGCACCCGCCGCTATCACGGGTTGCTCGTCGTGGCGACCCGCCCGCCGGCCGGCCGAATGCTCGCGCTTGCAGCCATCGATCCCATCCTCATCGTCGGAGAACGCCGTATTCCCCTGGCCGTGCACGAGTGGTCGTCGGGAGCGATCGACCCGAAGGGCCACCTCCATCTCGAAAGCTTCGAGCTGCTTGAGGGATTGCCGCGCTGGCGCTGGACCATCGGCGACGTCGCCATCGAGCGAGAGATCGCCATGGACCACGGCCACGCCTGCGTCGCGATCGTCCACCGCGTGCTGAGGGCGCCCGGCCCGGTCTCTCTCGAGTTGCATCCCCTCTGCACGTGGCGTGATGTGAATGGCGAGCGTTTCGCCAATGGCGCACCCACTGTCGCCGTCGCCGCTGATGGCTTCTTGTTCGAAGACGCATACCGCGTGGCCGGAGCCGGTTACGTGCCCGGCGGCGAATGGTATCGGGGCGTCCACTACCGGGTCGAGGCCGAGCGCGGGCTGGGCGCCACAGAAGACCTGTGGCACGCCGGACACTTCGCCGTGCAGCTCGAGCCCGGCGAAGCCCACGAGCTGGTCGCATGGGCCGGCTCACCGGGCGTGCCGCCACGCCGCCCGGCTGCGATCTTCGCCAAGGCCAGGCACCGCTCAGGCGCCGTAATCGCGACCGCCCACGCGGTTGAGGAGGTCGATCGCCTGCTCGCGGTCGCGGCGGATCAATTCATAGTTGAGGGGCCGATGGTCGTGGCCGGCTACCCGTGGTTCGGTGAGTGGTCGCGCGACTCGATGACCTCCTATGAAGGCTTGTTTCTCAACACGGGTCGCCACGAAGAGGGCCGCAAGCTCCTGCTTCGGGCCTCGCAAACCTTGTCGGAGGGAATGCTCGCCAACACCAGCGACAGCGGCGATGCGGAGTACAACAGCGCCGACGCCACGCTATGGTTCCTGCACGCGGTCGGCCGCCACGTTCAGCTGACGGGAGACCACGAGCTCGCCGCCGAGCTGTCGACAGCCATGCGCAATGTGATCGAGCATCACCTAGCAGGGACTCGGTATGGCATCAAGGTCGATCCCACGGACTCTCTTTTGCGGCAGGGCGCCGACGGCGTCGCGCTGACCTGGATGGACGCCCGCGTCGATGGTCAGCCGGTGACGCGGCGAGCCGGCAAAGCCGTCGAGATCAACGCTTTGTGGATCAATGCGCTGGCCACAGTCGCGACGCTGGAAGATCGCCTCAAGCACGACACCACCGACCTGCGCCGGCTCGCCCAGCTCGCGCGCGAATCTTTCAAACATCACTTCCCCACACCCTCTGGCTGCGCCGATGTCGTCGATCCCGACAACTTCCAGGTGCGGCCCAACTGCTTGCTCGCGATCTCTCTCCCCCACGCCCCGCTGCTGGAAGCAAGCCTGGTGCGGATCGCGGGCGCTGAGCTCCTGACCTCGCTAGGACTCCGCTCGCTAAGCCCTGCCGACCCCGCTTACCGCGGTCTGCATAGAGGCGGTGTGAGCGAGCGTGACGCGGCGTACCACCAGGGCACCGTCTGGCCGTGGCTGATCGGCGCATACGTCGAGGCAGCGCTGAGGACGGGCGTCGCCGTGACCGGAGTGCTCGACGGGCTCGAGCAACATCTGTGGGAATGGGGCCTGGGTTCCGTGTCCGAGACCGCTGACGGCGACGCCCCACACCGCGCCACGGGATGCCCGATGCAGGCCTGGTCGGTCGCGGAGGTCATCAGGGCCCGCCGGATGCTGCGCACCAGGGCAGCCACGACGAGGCAGCTGGCGCCGGCGCCGTGAGGATCGTCTCCCTGCTGCCAAGCGCAACGGAAACCCTTTTTGCGCTGGGGCTCGGCAAGCAGCTCGTGGCGGTCACGCACGAGTGCGACTACCCGCCCGAGGCCGCCTCATTGCCGATCGTCACGCGATCCACGCTGGGTCTGGAGGCCAAGGACAGCGGCGGCATCGAAGCGGCGGTGTCGCTCGCGGCAGCGGAGGGTCGCTCGCTGTACGAGGTCGACACCGCCGCGATACGTGATCTGCATCCCGACCTGGTCATCGCCCAGGACGTGTGCCGGGTTTGTGCGGTATCGGCAGACCAGGTGGCCGGCGAGCTGGACGGCATTCGCATAATCCGCCAGCATCCCCACTCGCTCGCCGACGTGCTCGCGGACATCGAGGAGGTCGCTTCAGCGTGCGGCTCCGACGCCGCGCCGCTGCTGGCCGGCCTGCACTCTCGGCTCGACGCAGCGACGCGCGACGCCAAACGCAAAGGCACCGTGCATGGGGTGTTTCTCGAGTGGATCGACCCGCCCTACCGGGCCGGTCACTGGACGCCAGATTTGCTCATATTGGCGGGAATCGAGGACCCCCTAGCCCGCGCCGGAGTCCCTTCGGTCGCGTTATCGTGGGCCGACGTGGTCGCTGCACGACCAGAGCTCCTGATCCTGGCGCCCTGCGGCTTCGCCAGGGATCGAGCGCTGGAGGAAGCCGCTCTGGTTCAAACCAACATCAACGAGGTCGGCGCCGCCCGCGTTGTGGTTCTTGATGGCTCTGCCTACTTCAACCGGCCGGGACCGCGGCTCGTGGACTCGTTGGAGCATCTTGTCGAGAACCGCTGAAGTTCGGCCGGCGAACTCCGAGAGCACGCCGGCTGCCAGGTATCGCCCGGGGGTCAAGGAAGATTTCGACCGCCTCTACCGCGCCACGTATCAGCGCGTGTTCGCCTCGCTCGTGTTGATCCTGCGCAATCCAACCGCCGCAGAAGACGCAGCCCAGGAGGGCTACCTCCGCGCTTTCAAAGCGTGGAAGAGTTGGAAGCAGGAGGCGCCGGCCGAGGCGTGGCTGTACCGGATCGCCCTGAACGTCGCATTCACGCACCGGCGGCGCGAGCGGCTGTACGAGATCGGCGAGGTGGTCCGTCGCCTCGGCCGGCCCAAAGAGGCCGATCCAACCGCGGTTATTCAGCCGGACCTGGCTCGCGAGCTGAGAGCGCTTCCGCCCAAGCAGGCCGCCGCCCTGGTGCTGCGCCACCTGCACGGCTTCACGAATCGAGAGATCGCCGCTGCGATTGGGATTCCGGAGCGGACCGTCGCGTCTCGCCTGGCGGCGGCCAAAGCCAGGCTTCGCGTGCGCCTCGGCGACGGCTTCGAAGGGGGATTGGGTACTTCGGGAAGCTCGACAGTCCCACTTGACGAATGAGCGCTCCAGGCGGCCCCGGTTTCGATCAGTGGCTGGACACGCAGCTCCAGCAGCACGCCGCCGCGCACACAGGCCCAAGCCCGCTGCCGACTCAGGCGCAATATCACGCGGCTTACCTCGGAGGCGGCGCCCATCTGCCGCTGCTCGCGAAGCTCGCGGCAGCCCTCTCGACTAAGGCGGCCATCGGTGTAGCCGCCGCCGCGTTGGTGGTCGGCGCGGCAGGGGCCAGCGAGTCGGTCATCACCGGCAGCCTCAACCCGAACGATTGGGGACAGCAGGTCGTCAGACAGGTCAACAACTGCAAAACAGCCCTGGCGCCTGGTTCGCACGGCGTCGGCCAGTGCGTCAGCTCATTTGCCTCGCAGCATGGCCAGGATGTGAGCGCCGAGCACCACGCAACTCCAACTCCCGGTCATGGCGTGCACACGCCAGGACCGCCCGCCGGCAAGGGCAACACCAGCCCGCACCCGACGCCGCCCTCCCACCCGCATCCAACCCCGCCGCACAACAGGAACAAGTAATGCTTGCTCGCGACTCGCGAACAGAAGGAGGTGAAGGCCAAATGACTTGGCGAGCCCTACGCCGCGCCCGGAAGCAGCAAGGCCAGGGAATGGTTGAGTACGCGTTGATCCTGGTTCTCGTTTCTATCGTCGTCATCGTGATTCTTTTGACTATGGGTAACCAGATCGCAAACGTGTTCTCAAACGTCGTTGCCGCCCTCGGCTAACACCGCCTGAACAACCAACCAGCGCATTAGCCTCGCCCGGCCCCCGCCGGGCGGGGCCCCCCCACCCCGGGAGGGCCCCACTGACCGCGCGGCGCCGCGGCGAACAACGCAGAATTCAGGCCCTCGTGAATCGTCCGGCATCGCACACCTCACGGCCGCCCCTGTGGCTTGCCTCGGCCGCCCTGGTCGCCGGGTGGGCTGCGCTTTACGACGTCGCCACCTGGGTCATCCTTTTCACCAGGCAATCGATCCACCCGGACTTTCGAATCTTCTACGTCGCCGCGGAGGCCGGCCTCCGTTACGGGTGGGCGAGCGTCTACGACCTGTCGACCTTACGCGCGCTCTCGTCGTCATTTCCGGCCGGCCAGAACTACATCAACCCTGCCTTGCCCTTCATCAACCCGCCCGTTTTTGCATGGTTGATCGCGCCCCTCACTGCTCTTTCGCTGCCAGTGGCCTACGTGGTCTGGAGCGCCCTGTCGCTCGCCGCCCTACTTTGGGCATGGCACATCGCCGCGCCATACGTGGGCCTGAGAAAAATCTCGCTGCTGCTGGCAGCGCTGGCCCTGTGGCCCGTGCTCGACGCGTTCTACTTCGGACAACCGACCCTGGTCATCGTCGGGCTGCTTGCCACCTCATGGTGGCTGTGCTCGAAGGATCGGCCGCTGGCCGCCGGAGCTGCCCTGGCGCTGGCCACCGCGCTCAAGCCGCACACCGTGCTCCTGGTCCCTTTCGCGCTGCTGGTTAGCGGGCGCTACCGGCCGTTCCTCAGCTGGGCTGGCGTCTGCAGCCTTCTGGCGATCGCCTGCGTCATCGCCCTCGGTCCCGCGGGTCTCAACAACGCGCTGCAGACGCTCGAGTACGGGCAGACCGACACCGGCCAGGCCCACTACACGCTGGCGTACGTCTTCGGTACGGGCCTCGTCGCGTACGCAGTTGAAGGCATCCAGGGAATCGCGGCGCTCGTCATCGCTTGGCGCCGGCGAGCCGACCTGGACATCGTCTTTGCGCTCGGCCTCCTGGGCTCTCTCGTCTTCGCCTTCCACCTTCATCAATACGACTACGCGGCTCTCATCCTCGCCGCGTGGCTCGTTTTGCGATCCGGACCGCCGCTGTGGCACCGCCTCTGGCTCCTGCTGGGTGTCGTGTCCATGCAAGCGATCAGCCTGGGGAATCCGCTGCCTCAGCTGGCCTGGGATTTTGCGTGGCTGGTCATCCTCGCGCTGGCGGCTCGTACTCCAGCCGGCGCACCGATCACACCCAACCTTGCGCCCGCCATCGAGGCGCCAGCCTAGGTCCGGCCGGCTTCGACCGCTTCTCGCGCCTCGCCCCTGATCCACCACACCAGCGCAACTGCAGCCAGTGGATCGGCCCACCACAGGCCAAAGAGCTGGTTCAAGACCAGGCCCGCGAATGCGACCGCCGCCAGGTAGAGGCAGACCAGGCTGCAAGCGGCATCACCTCGCAGGGCCGGACTACCAAGGCGGTCGGCCAATGCGAGGCGCCACCTCCACAGCCCCGCCATGATCCCGAGCGAGGCCAGAGTGAGCAGGATTCCAACTAATGATCGCTGCGGCTCAATCCGAAGCACCAGCGAAACGACAGCCGAAAGCACGATATACGCGATCAGCCCGTACAAGGCATAGCCGACCAGGCGGCTCGCGCGACGTTCACCACCGGACAGAGAGCCACGCTCCTCTGACTCCGACCGTTGCATCAGACGGTTCAGCACGACGATGGATGAGAAAAGCTCGACCCCACTGTCAACACCGAACGCAGTGAGGGCGACGGAATGGGCGATGAGCCCGGCGCCGACCGCGATCGTGGCCTCGATCACCATCCAGCCAACCGTCAGCACTTGGGCCAGCCGGGCCTGCTGCAGGATCGTCGGCCTCGGCGCCGCTATCGCCATGCTAGAAGCATAGAAAGGTGCTGTTGCGGCGCCTTGGCCATCGTTCACAATGACAGTCTCACGCGGCCGTCGCTTCGGCACTCGCTACGGGTACCTGACGAGAATGGAGGGGTTGATGACGAAACTACGTCTGCTGGTTGGAACTCACAAGGGCGCTTTTGTCCTCACTTCGGACGAACGGCGAAAAGACTGGCAGGTGGAAGGGCCGCATTTCGCGGGCTGGGACGTTTATCACGTCAACGGCTCTCCGGCAGACCCTAACCGCCTCTTTGCCTCGACCTCGCGCGGCTGGTTCGGGCAGGTGATCCAGCGCTCGGACGACGGCGGCAAAACATGGAACCCGGTGGGCAACGAGTTCCACTACGAAGGCGCGACGACCACTCACAAGTGGTACGACAACTCCGATCACCCCTACGAGTTCTTGCGCGTCTGGCACCTCGAACCATCGCTCACGGACCCAGACACCGTGTACGCGGGGGTCGAGGACGCGGCGCTGTTCAAGTCGACCAACGGAGGCACCTCATGGGAGGAGCTTTCAAGCCTGCGGACTCATAAGACGGCACCGACATGGGCACCGGGCGCGGGCGGCCTTTGCCTGCACACGATCATCCTGGATCCGACCAACCAAGACCGGATCATCACCGCCATCTCCGCCGCCGGAACGTTTCGGAGTGACGACCGCGGCAACACCTGGAAGGCGATCAACCATGGCTTGAGGTCGTCGCACATCCCTGACCCCGACGCCGAGGTCGGTCATTGCGTCCACCACATTGCCATGCACCCGAGCCGCCCCAACACGCTCTTCATGCAGAAGCATTGGGATGTGATGCGCAGCGACGACGCAGGTGACTCGTGGCACGAGGTCAGCGGCAACCTGCCTACCGACTTTGGTTTCGCGATCGATGTCCACGCCCACGAGCCGGAAACCATTTACGTCGTGCCGATCACCAGCGATTCTGACCATTTCGTCATGGAAGGCAAGCTGCGCGTGTATCGCAGCCGCAACGGCGGCAACGAGTGGGAGGCCCTGACCAAAGGCCTGCCTCAGAAGGATTGCTATGTAAACGTGCTCAGGGACGCCATGGCGGTCGACTCGGCCGAATCGTGCGGTTTGTACTTCGGAACCACGGGCGGTCAGGTGTACGCATCCACCGACTCGGGTGACAGCTGGGCGGCGATCGCGAGGGACCTGCCTGCCGTGCTCTCGGTGCAGGTGCAGACGCTGGCTTGATCCGGGTCGAGCTCCCGGCGAACCTTCGCACGCTCGCCGGCGTCGGCCGAGAGGTTCAGCTGCAGGTCGACGGGCCGGTGACCCAGCGGTCGGTCATCGATGCCCTCGAAGCGCAGTACCCGCAGCTCCGTGGCACGGTGCGCGACGCGCGCACCAAGAAACGGCGGGCGATGCTGCGGTTCTTCGCGTGCGAGGAAGACCTTTCCGACGAACCGCTCGACGCCCCTCTGCCCGAGCCCGTCGCGTCGGGCAAGGAGCCTTACCTGATAGTCGGGGCTATCGCCGGAGGCTAGCTCTAGGCTCCTGCGAGCTTGAACGCCTTGCGCACCAGGCGTTTGACCGCCGGTCGCTGGGCGTCGTCCGGCGAGCGCAGCGTCACAAACCGCGCATCCTTGCCGCCGCCCTGCAATAGGCCGCCGCCGTCGTCGAGCTCGCGGCCCCGATAAAAGAAGATGGTCGAGTGGTCGGTGAACGTGCCGACGCCGACCACGTTCACGCCGTCGACCGCATAGCGAACGAGCTTCCACATCGCGCTTTTGGAACGCGGCGGCTGGCTGCGATAAGCGATCTCATCTGCACCAGGCGCAGCCTCTTTCACAGTTTTGAGGGCGGCCTTGACGATCGGACGCACGTTCGACGGAATCCTCTTGAGTTGTACCGATAATGAAACGTCAGGTGGTGACATGGGCCGATTCTAGTTGCCGCGTGGATCCTCGGCTTTGCTGATCGGCTGGTCGAGTCGTGGCCTTACAGGGCTGAGGTGGAGTTTGAATGGAATCCCTGGCGCGCGAAAGCCAATTTTTATGTGCTGGTTGTCACAGAACGGCTTGTGCTGCGACTCGCCGCAGCGGCACAGCGTGGCGCGCGGCAAGACTTCGACGGAGCCGTCCTCGCGCTTGACCTCGACTTTGCCGGTGACGAGCAGCGGCCCATTGCGCACGGGCGTCACAGTGGTCGGGCCGTCGCGATCTTCCTGCGGACGGCCATCGAGTCTCCGGAAGAGCAAAGCGCCGCTCGGGCAGAGGCGCACGACCTCTTCGACCTCGTCGGCCGGAGCCATGTCCGGGAGCACCCAGGGTCGCCGGTTGAGCTCGAAGACGCGCCGATTCCCGCGCAGGCACTCGGCGACGTGGATGCATAGGTCTAGGTCAAAGCTGACCTCGATGTCTTGCCCCCGATAGACCTTACGCACCACCACCCACGATAGGTCGACTTTGGGACAGCAGCGATTCGTATAACTCCGCGGTGGTCGCGGCGATGGCCCGCCAGCCAAAATGCCGCAACACGCGCTCGCGCCCGGCTTTGCCCATCCGTGCCGCTAGGGCCGGGTCGCTGAGCAGTTGTTCGACGCGCGCGGCCAGCGCGGTCGTGAACGCTTCGACGTCGTTGGGGTCGTAATCGACGAGGTAACCGGTCTCGGCCTCGACGACTATCTCCGGGATCCCACCCACTCGCGAGGCGACCACCGCCGTCTCGCATGCCATCGCCTCGAGGTTCACGAGGCCAAACGGCTCATAGATGGACGGGCAAATGAACACTGAAGCACCCGAGTGCAGACGGATCAGATCTTGAAGTGGGATGTAATGATCGATCCAGACCAGGTTGCCCCGCTCGGAGCGGACGCGCGCGGCAAGCGCGCCAACCTCAGCTGCGATCTCGGGCGTGTCCGGACTGCTGGCGACGATCACCAGCTGATGCCGCGAATCCATCTTCAGAGCTGCGGCCAAGAGCAGTTGCAACCCCTTCTGCCGCGTCATCCGACCGTTGAAAAACGCGTACGGCTTGCTGCCGTCCACCCCAAAGCGAGCGAGTGCTTCCTCCGACCGTTGCGGGCGGTAAATCTCGGGATCAATTCCGTTGTGGATTACATGGACGCGTTCGGGCATCACCTCCGGGTAGCAGGACAGGATGTCGCCACGAACCCCATGTGAGACGGCGATGACGGCGTCGGCCGATTCCGTTGCGGTTCGCTCGCAGAAACTGGACAGGGCGTAGCCGCCGCCCAGCTGCTCCGCCTTCCACGGCCTCAACGGTTCCAGGCTGTGAATCGTCACGACATGTGGAATCGACCACATGAGCTTCGCGAGATGGCCGCCGAAGTTTGCGTACCACGTATGGCTGTGCACGACCTCGGCGCCCTTGACGGCGGCTCCCATTGACAGGTTGATCGACATCGCCTGAAGCGCCGCCGATTCGGGCTTCGGCTCCGCTAGAGCGGTCCAGGGTTCGTGACTGGTGACGCCAGGCTCATCGCGTGGTTTGCCCCAACAGTGGACTGAGACCTCGGCGAGGCGGCGGAGCTCGCGGGCAAGAAATTCAACGTGGGTGCCGGCGCCTCCGTAAACCTCGGGCGGATACTCGCGGGTGAGCAGAGCGACCTTTAGCCGGTTCGCCATCGCCGTCATTCTGGAGCTTGCCTTCCCTCACACACCGGCCTCCTGAGCTTCCTGCTGGTGGCCTGGTTCGTTCATCAGCTGCATCGGACCGGAGCTCAAGGTGCCGGACGCCACGCCGAAACTGTCGGCCTTCTACTACTACGGCACGCCACTGCTGCACGGCCCGCAGGCGGCGTCGGTCGTGGGAGTCATCGCGGTCGCCGCACTAGGGTTGGGCATCGGCGCGCTGAGGTTTGACCGCAAAGACATGGCGGTGTAGCCCGCTCCGAAGCCACATGTGGCCGCTGTTCGGTACCTTTTCGGCATGACTCAAGACGAAGGGGTCCTGGCCAACACCGACGTCGAGGCCGCTCCCGCCCTTGTCCCAACTGCTGTGATCCTCGTTGAAGGTGTCAGCGATCAGCTGGCGCTCGAGGCGCTGGCTCGGCGCCGCGGCCGCAATCTCGAGTCCGAGGGCATCGCCATCGTGCCGATGGGAGGCGCCACGAACATCCGGCGCTTCCTTGACGTGTACGGGCCTCGAGGCTTCGATACGCGATTGGCCGGCCTCTACGACGCCGGCGAGGAGGACGACTTCAAACGCGCCCTCGAACGCGAGGGCTTCGGATCGGAACTCACTCGAGCCGACCTGGAGCGGCTCGGCTTCTACGCGTGCCAGGCGGACCTGGAGGAAGAGCTCATCCGCGCTCTCGGCACGGCCGCGGTCGAGCGAGTCATCGAAGCCCAGGACGAGCTTGCATCGCTCCGGTCGCTCCAGAACCAACCGGCCTGGCGCGGACGCAAGGTCGAAGAACAGCTCCGGCGTTTCTTCGGCAGCAAGGGCAACAGGAAGAGCAGATTCGGGGCCTTGCTGGTCGAGGCCATGGATCTCACGCAGGTGCCTCGACCCCTGGATCTCGTCCTAGCTCATCTGTGACGAGCTGCGCGCGCGGCCCGCAACCAAAGCTCGCCCAGCAGCTTGAGCCACATACCTTTCGTAGACAACGGCTCTCATCACTTCGTGCTCCCGTTGATCGTCAACACGACGTTGCCCGTCTTCTGCTGGGTTTCGACATATCTGGTCGCTTCGACTATCTCGCCCAGCGGATAGGAGCGGTCGATGACTGCCCTGAACTTTCCGGCCTCGATGACCTTCTTGATGAAGAGGACATTCTTCTGCGTGTAATGAGGCGGTAACGGGAAAATCGCCTTCTTGTCCCCGATTCGCGACGTCCAGAGCGCGAGGAAGAAATTGCGGAACCCGTCGGTCGCCACATAGACACCGCCTGGTTTCAGTGAGCCTTTGCTCCGCTTGAAAGAGTGCTTGCCTACCGCATCGAAGATGACGTCGTACGTCTCGCCATTCTTGGTGAAGTCTTCTTGTAAGTAGTCGATCACTCTGTCAGCGCCGAGTGATTTCAAGAGGTCGATGTTCTTGGTGTTGCACACCGCGGTGACATCGGCCTCGAAGTACTTGGCGAGCTGCACGCCAGCGGTGCCGATGGCTCCGGATGCACCGTAGATGAGCATCTTCTGCCCCTCGTGGACGTGCGCCGCCTCGAGGCACATAAGCGCGAGAACGGCTCCATCGGTAACCGCGCCAGCCTGTTCGAAGGTCATGCCGACCGGCATGTGGGCCAGCGGGGCGGTCTCCTTCATGGCGATGTACTCCGCGTGCGCTCCGGACTGAAACGAACTGGTGCTGCCGAAGACGTGGTCCCCCACGGCGAACTTTGTGACGGCTGAGCCGATGGCTTCGATCTCCCCTGCCAACTCGGTGCCGAGGATCCGCTGCTTAGGCCGGCGGAGGCCGAAAAAGAGTCTGATCAGTGCAGGTTTGGCCGAGCGGACACCGATATCTGTTCGTGTGACCGTTGTGGCGTGAATCTTGATGAGCACCTCATCCGCTTTGGGAATGGGCCGCCCGACCTCGACAATGTGTTGGACTTCCGGCGGCCCGTAACTGTCGGCGACTACAGCTCTCATCTGGTTGCCTTCCCCTTATCGGTTGACTGGGGGTGTCGAATCGGCCCGCCCTGCTTCCACATCCGCCCGGCGCGGTAAAACTCCGCGGGCTTCCCGCCCGTCGAGCCGGGGCGGGCTCGGCGCCCAGTACGGATGACCCAGCCACTCTCGGCGACGACCCGCCTTCGGATGTTCGCTCCATCGAGCTGCACGCCCCACACGGCTTCGTACGCCGCCCGCAGCTCGGCGACGGTGAATGTCGGACCTAAGAACGCCGTTGCGATGCCGTGAGCTCAAGGGGAATGGCACCGCAGTCGCCGAAAGTGCGAAATGATCTTCTTCTAAGCGGAGGGAGTAGTTCAGTCGGTTTTCCTCATGCCGCGGCTCGGTTGGCGCCAGAAGTGCGGAATCCCGCGCGTGGCTTGGTTGCCCATTCGGGTCGTTATTCGAACCGCGCGAGTCAGCTTGATCAGCTCTACAAGCCTCGACTTCGGCGCCCGCCAGCCGGGGGAGCCACGAAGGGATCGACAACTTCCACGTCGGGATAGCGGCGGAACCCGCTGTCGCGACTGTAGATGCGTCGGACGCCGTGTTGCCTCATCAATGTGACCAGGTGGGCGTCGGGAACGTCATTCCCGCGGGCCTGGTCGCGACTGGTGCTCCGGAACAGCTCCCAGAACCCGTCCGCCTCGCCGGGCGTGCGGACGTGCGGCCGGCTGACGAGCGCCTCAACGTTGGCGGCGGCGTCGCGCGGGCTCAGCGGCTTCGGAAGGATCGCCGGATCCGTGACGATGCGCAGGTAACCAAGCATCGTGGGCCAGAACAGATACAAAAGATCAGGGCCCGCCGCCAGCCGCTGAACGAGTTGGATTGCCTGTTGGTGCACCGGCTCGGCTTGATTACTCGCGTAGATGAGAATATTCGCGTCGACGGAGGCGCTCATCGCGGCCCGTCGAGCAACGCCCTCACAGCTTCCTTGTCCTCGAGGTCAACCAACGGCCGGCCCAGGTCTTTCGCGATCCACTCGAAACCGGCGCCATCCGCCGGACGGCCGTCGTTCTGCCGGAGAGACGTGGCGAGCAGCTCCGAGGCGAGCTGGCCCATGCTCTTGCCTACGCCCCGGCTGCGACGCTTCAACTCCTTGATGACCGTCGGATCGAGGTCGATTGTAGTGCGCATGATGCGTGATGCTACCACCCCACGCATCAGATGAAGTACCCCTCGGCGGGTGAGGTCTCGGCGGGCGCGACAAATTCGCATTCGCCTCCCGCTACGACTGTCAGTCCGGGGCGAGAGGGATTCCGAGTAGACGGCTGGCTGAATCGTCAACCGTTCGGAAACTTTCCAAGCGGCACGCACTGGAGGGCTCGGGCGGCGCAGACAATTCACGGCCGTTCTCACTGTAATGGTGCCTGTTTGACCTGAAGCAGTGCTGCCTCAAAACCTCGTGTTCACCCAGCAGCCGGTTGCCTATTCGAACGCTGTCGGGAACTCAGAAGACGGTTGGGGGCCACGCGAAACCTGATAGGCGAAGTACCTTAACCGCCTGATGGCATCGCACCCGCGTTCCCTTAGTGAGACGCTATTACGCTCGTTCAGGCTCGCGCATGAGCGGTTGTTGACGGCTGCGCAGGCGCTGTCTCCGGAACAGTTCATGTGGAGCGCAGGCCCAAGTCTTCATTCGGCCGCTTGGCAGCTGTGGCATGCCGCTCGCTGGGACGACGTTTTCGCCGCCTACCTTCACAAGGCCCTGGCTCAGGAGCCTCGTCGTCAGGTCTGGGAGCGCGAGGCGCTGGCGGATCGATGGTCCCTCGGGGCCGCCGCGTTGGGCCGGCGCGACACGGGAACCGAAATGTCAGACGAGGCGGCGGAAGAGATGAGGTTCCCGGACCAGAAGGAAGTCGTCGGCTACGCGAGACTCGCCTTCGCCTACGCCGAGGCGGCGATCGCGCTCATATCGGACGATCAGTTGCTGGCGGCTGCGAAGGTTGATCCGGACAGCGCCACCAAGCTCGACAACGTCCTGATCTATCTAGAACACCTGAGCCGCCACCTCGGAGTGATCGAGGCGATTGGTGGACAGCATTGACAACTTCAAGACAGGGCACCTTGGCGTCAGCGATTCGGAATCCGGCCGCCCAGACGGTTGGTAGGCCGAGCGGGACGGTATTCGAACCGGCTCGACGATTGTTTCGCAGCTCTGACGCGACCAGATAAATGACTACAATGACCACATGCGAAGTTTGACAATCGGCATTCGGGAAGCCAAGGCTCAGCTCAGCCGTCTGGTCAGCGAGGCACAGCGTGGTACCGAATGGATAATCACCGATCACGGCCGACCGGTGGCCAGGCTGGCTCCCTTGGAGGATGTTCGGACTCCGCTGCCGCAGCGACTCGCGCGGCTTGAGAAATGGGGCTGGATCGAACCGCCGCCGAAGGAGCGGCCACGCGTTCCCCCGCCCTTGCGCATTGGAGCCGACGCCCAACGAGCGCTACAGGAGGACCGCGACGCCTAATCCGCAGGCCGTCTACTGGGATGCCTCTGCTGTTCTATCAGTGGTGATCGCAGATGTGCACAGCGCCAAGGCAACGACTGCCGCACGCCGCAACGACGCTCACCTACTGTCGACTCTCGCTCTTGCTGAAGCCTTGGCGGTGGTGGCACGACTGGAGCGGGAGGGCGCATTACCGGCGGCTCTGGCCGACGCCGCAAGGGATGTCGTCGTCAATGGCCCATGGCGACGGTTGTCATTGCAGCCTGATTGGAAGAGCGTCGAAACGCTGGCGGCAAGGTGGCCGCTCAGAGGCGCCGACCTGTGGCACCTCGCCACTGCTGACACGCTTCGCCGCGAGCTTCCCGACCTCAAAGTCATCACATTCGACACCCGCCTGGGCGTCGCGTCCCAAGGCATCGGCCTCAGAGTGATCTCCTAGAACGCAAATTGGCTAGGCACAAACTGGAAGCCAGCGCCTGTGGCCGGAGACGTCGCTGCGCGGTACCGGCAGCGTCCACGCGAGGAGTTGGTGCGGCTCATCGACAACCAGGGCAGCTTCGACATCGTTCAGCGTTCGGGCAACAGCTATCCAGTCGAGGTGACGGCAGCTTCGACGACCGCCCGAGCCATAACCTCCGAGTCATGACGATGGTCGATGACGGTGGTTTTTCGCCTTTCTCCAATGTCGGTTGACTTTATCGTCGCTCCGGATGGTCACTTGGTTGGCGAGGCTCAACGACTGGCGAGGCAAGTGGAGACATCTGAGTTAGGTAAACTTGATAGTAGTAGTATCAAGTAGCCCCGGCGGGATTCGAACCCGCGATCTCAGCCTTGAGAGGGCTGCGTCCTAGGCCACTAGACGACGGGGCCGCGTCGTGAGATTGCGTCCGGACGGACGCAACATCCTACCAAGATCATTGTCCCGAAACAGCCGCGCCACGTCGGACTCTCCCCGCCAGGTAGCGCTCGATCGCAAAGGCCGCCAAAGCGACCACAAGGATGGGCCACGCCAGCCACTGCAGGTGATATGACAGCCCGCCGCCAAGCGAAAGCGCCAGGCCTGTCAGCACGAGCGCCAAGGTGACGCGCCGTTGCCGGTCCCGAGACGGAACAAGCGCTTGGTACGAATGCTCTCGATGCCCGATACCGAGGCGCCGCCCCGCCCGCGCCAGGCGCACCAGCGTCTCCAGCGGGTCGAGCAAAAACAGCGTGAGGCCGACGGCCACCGCGAACAAAGCCATGGGACGCCCGAACTGGGGCGCGAGGAGCGGGAGACCGGCGATCGCGAAGCCTAGTGAGTAGCTGCCTGAGTCGCCCAGAAAGATCCGAGCCGGCGGGCTGTTGAACAGCAGGAACCCCAGGCATGCGGCGGCGAGCACGACCGCCAGCTCGACCGCTCCCGTGGACCAGACCCCGATGATGACCCCAGCGCAGCTCGCAAAACCCTGGCCACCCGCGAGGCCATCGATCCCATCCATGAAGTTGTAGAAATTGGTGACCGTCACGAGCCAGAGCACCGCCAGCGGCAAACCCACCCAGCCGATTGGAAGGTCAAGCGGCGGCGGCAGCGGCAGCCTGTCGATGCCTCCGACCACTGCGACCACTCCGGCCGCCACTACCAGCTGCACCAGGAGGCGGTAGCGGACCGGGACCGAGCGCCGATCGTCGATCACACCCAGGACGGCGAGCACGGCGGCGCCGGCAAGCAGGACGCCAAGGTTCCGGTCGAGAGGGATGCCGACTGCCGTCAGGTAGATGAGTCCGGCGGCCACCCCGACGACGATCCCGATCCCGCCCCCGCGAGCCGTCGGGGAGAGATGAGAGCTGCGCTCGTTGGGTACGTCGATCAGGCCAAGGCGCGCGGCGTTGCGCGCGACCAACCATACGGTCGCCGCCGCCACCCCGAAGCCGAGCACCATCGCCACCGCGAAGGCGGCGATCACGAAACTTTGCGCTGGGCAACCACTTCGCGTGCCGCGGTGGCAAACGTCTTCTTGGTTCGGAATCCCAGTTCGCGCTCGATTCTCCGCCCGCTGTAGATCGCGGGCACCGAGAGCTTGGAGAGAGCTGCGGAATCGAAGGGCAGCCTCCGACGTACGATCCGCTCGCCAAGATCGCCCAGGAGAGCGCTCGAGGCCAGGACGGAACGCGGCACGTGCCATCCGGGCGCCTTGCGCCCGAGCGCCTGCAGGACTATCTCGTAGATCTCGCGAGAGGAGTAAGGACGCGGCTCGGCAACTATGTAGACCTTGCCCGCCGCCTCGGGTCTCCGGGCGACGAGGATCGCGGCGTCGACGGCGTCGTCGACATGGAGCAGGCTGCGCTTCCCCGGGTAGTGGGGCAGCGGTGGAAACACTCCCCGATCGATCGACGCGATCATTCGCGGCAGCTGACCTTTGTGCCCGGGACCGTAGACCATCGGCAGCCGGAGGCATACGGTCCTCATTCCCGATTTACCGTTCATCGCCAGGACCAGCTCCTCGGCCCGGAGCTTGGCGCGGCCATACGGCGTGGTCGGCGCCGGCTGGGTGTTTTCATCGAGCTCGGTTGCGAGACCCTCAGGCATCACGGCGACGGTGCTGAAAAACACGAACGCCTTCACCCCTGCTTCGGACGCGGCCTGCAGCAGATACGTCGTCCCATCGACGGTCACCCTGATGTGCTCAGCTTCCGCATCTCCCCCTTCGTCCGACCGGTGCACGCGCCCGGCGAGGTGGAACACCGCCTGTGGCTTGATGTCGGTCAGCCCGACGATCGGGTCTTTGCCGATGTCGTTGGTGATCGTTTTCGGCCCGGTGCCTTTGCGCGACAGGCGGTATACATCGCTCCCGATAGCCTCGAGCCGCCTCGAGAGGAGCCCGCCGATGAAGCCATCGGCGCCGGTGACCAGGGTGCGGGCAAGTGGCGCCGGAGCTGCCTTTCCCGATCGCTTCTTCACGGTTCGCATTATTCCCGCATGGCCCGCTCCGCCGGGCCGAGCTGGATGGCTGGTGGGCGGCGTTGGGGTCGAACCAACGACCTCTCGCGTGTGAGGCGAGCGCTCTTCCACTGAGCTAGCCGCCCTCGGGGGGGACCATTTTACCTTCGCGGCTTACGATCTCTCTCATATGCCAACCACGGGCCAGGGGCCGCTGTCCGAGCAACACTGCGTCGCCTGCAAGCCCGGCAGCCCTCACCTGAGCCGGGAGGAAGTCGACCATCTGCTGGTCGAGCTGGATGGCTGGGCCGTCGAGGATGCCGGTGATCATCTGCGCCTGGCCAAGGTCTTCAAGTTCAAAGGCTTCATGCCGGGAGTCGAGCTGCTGAACCGGATCGCGCCGATCGCCGAGGCGGAACAGCACCACCCAGACTTGCTGGTCGCGTATGGCTCGGTGACGGTCTGGCTCTGGACGCACGCCGCCGGCGGCATCACCGAAAACGACTTCATCCTGGCGGCAAAGATCGACCGGCTCCAAGGCGATTGATTTCGCAAAAATCTGGGCGGCGCCGGTCGATGAGAGGCATGTGACGAAGTCTTAACAATGTCCACTTTGGATTGTCGTTAGATGCGTGCTAGGTTCAGCAGGCTCATGAGCTTCTTCGTCTGCTTGCTTATGCACCGGCGCGAGCGCGAGATACTCGTCCAGGGGATTCTCCCCTGGGGTATCGACGCCGTGGTCTTCTGCTGGCGCTGCGACCGCATGCGCGGCCGCGCAGTCAAGGTCCTTCAGCTAAACCACAGTCGCCTGCACGCGTAACCGCGCGGGTCAGCGCTCCAGTACGACAGCGGGATAGTAGGCCGGGAGGATGGTCCTCCGCGGAAACTGTCGGGCTGCCAGGTCCCGCAAGGCGAGGTCGACGTTCCAGCTGACCACGACGACCGCATCGCATCCGCTCAGCTGGTCGGCCGTTGAAACCACCTTGAAATTGGCCGTGTAGGCCGCCAGCACCTGCTCGTCGGCGTGAAGGACGCAGGCGGTTTGGCCGGCGGCATGAGTGCGATCGACGAAGGCCGCGGCCTGCTCGAGAGCCAGGGGATCTTCCGTGTACCCGCTGGCCTGGCTGACCGCAGCTGCGATCGCGCCCACCAGGACGATCGGCGCCAGCACCTTCCAGCGCGCGATCGCGGCTGCCATGAGGAACGCGATCCCTGGCACCAGGAAGATGAAAAATCGCGGATAGAGATAGGCGGGCTTCAGCCCCAGCCACAGGATCGCCACGACCACGGCGATCACGGCCACCGAGGCCCACACCCACCGTTCGGCGCGCAGCGCCCACAAGCCCAAGCCCGCGGCGCTGAGCCACAAACCGATCGGGAGCAGCACGGGCGCACCGAATAGAAAAAGGACGAGGTCGCGCGGAAAGTCCGGGTTGAACACGCTCGCTGGATATCCGTGCTCGACGAGCTCCATGAACTGGATGTTGGCGTTGGCAGCCCCACCGATCAGCGCGGCGCCGAGCCATGCGGGCGCCAGCTGGATCAACGGGTGCGCATCCCTGCGGGTCGCCATCCATGTGATGTGGGCGACGAGCACGACGGCGGCGAACAGCTGGGCTGCGATTGCGAGTCCCATCAGCATGGAGTACGCGATGCGGCGGGCGGGCGTGCGCTCCTCAGACGCCAGCAGCAAGGAAGCGAGCACCGACAGGAGGGCCGCGAGGCTGTAGCCGCGCAGGTCCCGGCCGTTGTCCACGAACAGCGGCACGGTTGCGATGTAGAGGGCGGCGCTCACGCCCGCCAGCATTCCGAACTTCCGTGAAAGGACTGCGCCCATCACGCCGACGGTCCCCCCCGCCGCCAGAGCGGGAAGGAGCCTGTACACGGCCTCGGTCCTCGAACCGGTCGCTGAGAAGATCAGGTGGCTGACCAGTGAGATGAGGACGTGGTCGTTGGAGGCGACGCTCTTGAGGTCGATGGTGGGTATGACGGAGCGCACGGCGAAGGCGTCCCAGAGGGACGGAGTGGCGATGAAGTTGGCGAAGGTGGCCGCGGCGTCGTAGCCGAAGGAGCGGTTGGAGCCGATCAGGTAGGCAGCCATGGTGGCGACGCCGAGGACGATTCCGGCAATCAGCGGGCCGCGACTTCGCATCGCGGGGAAGTTAACTACTTTGCCGGCTCAGTGCCTCGTTGACAGCATCTGCCAGCTCGGCTTCCGGCAGAATCTCTTCCCCTGTGTAGGCCGACGCTTGCATCCTGAACAGGCGCGCGTAGCGGCCGTTCAGTCTCATCAGCTCTTCGTGGGTGCCCTCCTCGACGAGCCTGCCGTGCTCCAGGAACACGATGCGGTCCGCACGCCTCACAGTTGAGAAGCGGTGAGAGATGTACACAGCTGTCCTTCCCTGCGTCAGCGAGTGCAGGCGCTCGAACAGGTCGTACTCCGCCTGAGCGTCGAGGGCGGACGTCGGCTCGTCCAGCAACAGGATCTTGGCGTCGCGCATAAAGGCGCGGGCCAGGGCAACCTTCTGCCACTCGCCGCCCGACAGGTTGACCCCGGCGTCGAACCACTTGCCCAGCGCCGTGTCGTAACCCTCTGGCAAGTTTGAGATGAGCTCGTCGGCGCCAGCCTGCTTAGATGCCTTCTCGATCGCCTCGCGATCGCCGATGTCGGGCACGTCTCCGAGTCCAATGTTCTCGGACGCGGTCGCCTGGTATGTCACGTAATCCTGGAACATCGCGCCGACCTGCTCACGAAGCTCGCCCGGATCCAGGTCCCTGACGTCGATCCCGTCGATGAGGATCCGCCCCTCGTTCGGGTCGTAGAGCCGGCAGATCAGCTTGAACAGCGTGGTCTTGCCCGCTCCGTTGCGCCCGACCACCGCGAGCGTCTCGCCCGCCCTCACCGTGAAGCTCAAGTCGGTGAGGGCCGGCTTGTCGGCGCCAAGGTACGCAAAGGTCACCTTCTCGAACCTGATCTCGCCGCGCATGGGGGCGGGCACCTTGAGCGGCGTTGCCTTGACCGGCATCGACGAGCGCGTCTCCATGAGCTCGTACAGGTTGTTCAAATAAAGGTTGTGCTCGTACATCCCTGAGAAGCCGCTGAGGATGCCCTGGATCGATCCCTGCACCGACTGTGCGGCGGCGGTGTACAGCGAAAGGTCGCCGAGGCTCAAGCGGCCGACGATCGCTTGCAGCGCCACATAGAGATAGGTGACCGACGTCGCGATCGTGCTGATGTTGCCAAGAGCGAATCCGGTGAGGTATCGCTGCGTGACCTGGGCTCGCTGGCTGGTGTAATAGCTCTCTGCGATGATCCTGTACCGCTCGATGAAATAGTGGCCGAGGCCAAAGAGCTTGACCTCCTTCGCGTAGGTGTCGGTGGTGACCAGGGTGACCATGTAGGTCATGCGGCGCAGGAGTCGCGATCCCCAACGAGCAATGGCGTAACCGCGCCAGCCGTAGCGCGTGTCGGCAATGAAAGCCGGGATCGGCGACACCAGCGCGAGGAGAGCGAGCAGCGGGCTCACAACAATCAGCAGGGCGATCATGGTGATGAAGGTCAGCAACGTCTGGAGCAGCCCGAAGGCGGTCGAGATCATCAGCACCGGCCGGTTTATCGAGTCGGTCTGGGCTCGTCTCAGGAGGTCGTAAGACGCGGGATCCTCATAGAACGAGAGGTCGAGCGATGCGGCCTTCTCCATCACCATCAGCTGGATTCGCATCGCCACCGAGTTCTGCAAAAGCTGCTGCGTGATATTCCGGACAGTCCCCAACAGCGCGGTGATGGCGAATAGCGCCAGTTGCAAGAGGGCGATGATGATGATGACGTTCACGGCGGTGAACGTCGGGCCGCCGTGCAGGTTGGGATCGAGGTCATGGAGCCGCACCACGTTCGCGACCCCCGTGGTGTGGATGACGATGCCTCGAACGACCGCGTTGATCAGCAGCTTGGAGGTGTAGGCGGCTGCGGCGGGGATCACTCCGGCGACGATTGTGGCCGCGAACAGGCCCAACGTCGTTCGCGGGCTTGCATCCCAGACCAGGCGCAGAACCCGCGGCAGCGCGGCGGTGGTGCCGATAACCGCTTGCTTGAGGTTCTCCCAGCGGCCACGGAGATCCTTCGGGCCTTCATCCTGGGGCGGACCTTCGAGCATCGGGTCGCCCGTGAGCCCGCTGTCGGCAGTTCCGGTTTGAGGACTCTTGCGGCGACCTCTCCACCACATGACCGTGGAGAGGTCGGGTTGGTGCGGCGGCATCATGCCCATCTATCTAGCGGGCAGCTTACCGACCCGGCGCCAAGCAGTATTGCCGGCGCCGGGTCGTTCGGCTAGAAGACTTGCGATTCGCTGGAGGTCGTGCGAGGTTCGGCCTGCTGGCTCGAGTGCCGTCTGCGAGCGCGCATCCAGCGTCCGATCATCACGCGTCGGTTGCCGTCGGAACTGCCTCCACCGCCTGGGTTGAACCGCTTGGTCACGCCGCCAAGCTTCGCGCCCCACGTCACGTACTTGTGGAAACGCTCTTCCGCCTCCTGGGCAATGCCGATGCGTGGACCGCGAGTCTCCTCGCGGAAGCGCGCGATGCGGCCGGCCGCGGCGCCCTCCTTCTCCTCGGGCGTGGAACCCGCTGCGCCGCCCACCTCCGGCAGAGCGCCGAGGACCACTATCTGGTCGTCCTCGACGGTGACCTCCACTCCCGTGAACCAGCCGTCTGGGAGTCTTCCGGCAAACCAACCCTTGATCGATCCGAGCTCTTTCTCATCCATGATTACAAGATTACTACGTAACAGAACAAGATGCAAGTGGCTTGATGCCGGCGGCCGAGTACATGGAGCCGAAATGCCGGCTGGGGTGGCGGTACAGCAGGCGAACCTGTTCGAAGCCGGCGCTTGCCGCCATGCCTTCCCAGGTGCGAAACGAGAAGGGATGCGGGACCCACGGGTTGCCTGTGTCAGTTTCGTACTCGACCACGATCAGGGTGCCGCCAGGCCGCAGCAAGTCGCGGACCGCGGCCAGGACTGGAGGCTTGTCCCGCACGAAATGCAGCGAGTTGGCCATCACCACGCCGTCAAGGGCTGAAAGATTCAGCGGGTGGGTGAAGTCGGCGACAACAGTTTCGATTTGGGCGCGGGCTGGAACTGACGCGAGCCGCTTCAAGGCACCCGAATCACGATCAATCGCGGTGATCTGGGCGCCCAGCCCGATAAGGTCCGCCAACGCGAAAGTGAACGCCCCGTCCCCCGCTCCGAGGTCGGCCCAGCGCCCGCCTTTGGCGGAGACCCCATCCCGAAGTAGGGCGACAAGGTCAGCGCGGTCCATCAGTTGGCAGCCTACGTGCAACGGATTCCACACGTCTCGCGCCAGCGATCCCATTCGAGTTAACGCTTTTCGCGACTT
>Ga0307372_10003021_pt1 | contig 27329 bp, 24 predicted proteins | sample OX1MG_FD_202533 | JGI IMG/M metagenome (GOLD analysis project Ga0307372, IMG submission 202533) | Soil microbial communities from Risofladan, Vaasa, Finland - OX-1 | ecosystem: Environmental > Terrestrial > Soil > Coastal area > Acid sulfate soil | place: Finland: Risofladan, Vaasa | collected... | reverse complement strand
GAAAGGGGCGGGGTTCTAGAATTATGCGCGCGGGCGGGGTCGAGGCGGGCTCCGGGCGGGGTCTGGGGGCCAAAAAAACCGGGACTCGCACCGCCTATTCCGGTCAGTTAAAATGAGACGTAGCAACCCTAGCGACGTGTCACATTGGCGACGGCGCTGGTCGTTGGCCTTCACGCTCCGCTACCGTGAAGTGATCGCCACGTCGAAGGACCTGGCCCTCGAACTCGCTGAGCTAGCCTCCAGGATTCGCCGCAAGGTCAACGCGGCACTCAAGGTCGAGTCGGAACACGGCAAGCTTCGCAAGCTGATGACGGCCTTCCAGCAGTCACTGATCCATGACCTGGATGAAGACGACTTCGCGGACATGTACGCCCAAACCATTGCCTACGGCCTGCTGTCGGCCCGTGTCTCGCGGCAGTCGGGGGCGCTGGTGGCGGATGACGTAGTACTCATGGTGCCAGGCACGAATCCGTTCCTTCGGGAGCTGATGGAAACCTTCCTCAACTTGGGCGGGCGGACGCGGAAGGCCAATGGTCAGGCCCTCGACTTCGACGAGCTGGGGATCGCGGAAGTTGTCGAGATGCTCCGCGCCGCAAACATGGAAGCGGTACTTCTTGATTTCGACAATCGCAACCCCCAGGAAGACCCGGTCATTCACTTTTACGAGTTGTTCCTCAAGGAGTACGACGCACATAAACGGACCCAAAGGGGCGTGTTCTACACGCCGAAGCCGGTCGTCTCCTACATCGTCCGCAGTGTACACTAACTTCTGCAAACGGAGTTTGGCCTGATCGATGGACTGGCCGACACGGTCACCTGGGGTGAGATGGTGGAAAAGCACCCCGGGCTGAAACTGCCGCTGCTAACCAACAGGGCGGGCGAAAAACGCACCATCTTGCCGGAAGAACCTTTCGTCCAAATACTGGACCCTGCCACCGGCACGGCCACGTTTCTCGTCGAGGTCATCGACGTTATCCACCGCACGCTCGTGGCGAAATGGAACCAACAGCGATTCACCGAAGCCCAACAGCGAGCGGCGTGGAACGATTACGTGCCCAAGCACCTGTTGCCGCGCCTATACGGGTACGAATTGATGATGGCTCCGTACTCCATCGCCCATATGAAGATCGGGTTGAAGCTGGGAGAGACTGGTTACCGTTTCCAGAGCGACGAGCGAACTCGGGTGTACCTCACCAACTCCCTTGAGCCGCCAGCGGAAGAAATGCAGCAGCAGCGAATCGCTGAGCTATCGGTGGCCCTGGCCCACGAAGCAAAAGCCGTAAATGACGTGAAGCGCGACAAGCGGTTTACGGTCGTAATCGGTAATCCGCCATACTCCAAGATCTCATCCAATCTCACGCCCGAGATGCGAGCTACCGTTGAACGATATCGTTACCTTGACGGCGAGAGAATCAAGGAGAGAGGTGCGCTTCAGTTTGAAATCAATCTTCAGGATGATTATGTAAAATTCTTTCGCTTCTGCGAAGAGTGCGTCAATGCCTCCAACAACGGTATCTTCGGCGTCATTACAAACAACGGATACCTAAGCACCCCGACGCTCCGCGGGATGCGGGACTCGCTTTTGGAAACATTTCGTTCTATTTGGGTCGTCGACCTCCATGGTCATCTCGCAAAGGGAGAAGTTGGACCTGATGGCGGCCAGGAAGGCAACGTGTTCGACATCCTTCAGGGCGTTGCCCTATTTTTGGGTCTTTGCCGCTCCCCCAAGGCCAGTGATGCAGAGATATTCCACGCGGAGCGATACGGGTCGCGTTCCGCCAAGTACGATTTTCTTCAAACGAACCATCGCCAGTCAACAGTTTTCAAGCAGCTTGCCCCATCGCCGCCATTTTACCTTTTTATGCGACATGACTCGGACCTCGCCCGGGAGTGGCAAGACTTTATCGGCCTCCCTCAACTTTTTCCTCGAAACAGCGCCGGGATCATTACCGCGCGCGACGCACTGGTGATCGATGAATCCAAAGAGACATTGGCTCGGCGCCTGCAACGATTTAGCCAAGCGACCGGCACCGAGAGTGCTATCTATGCAGATTTTGGTTTCTCCGAAAGCAAACGCTTTGATTTGCGCGAAGCACAAGCTGAACTCCAAAGACTTAGATCATTCAGCGAACCGATCCGCAAGCTGCTTCACCGTCCGTTCGACGAGCGTTTCATTTTTTTCCACCCAAGCGTTGTGTGGAGTCTGTCTCGCCCGATGGCAGAGCAGATGGTCGGCGGTGAGAATCTAGCACTGGTAGCGACGCGGCAGGTCACTCGATCCCAATTTGAGCACGTATTTGTATCGCGTCATATGATCGAGATCAAGGCGTGCTCGCACGACAGGAACACGCAACTGTTTCCGCTGTTTCTGTATGCGGCGGAGAGTGAGCTACGCCTAGGGCCCAGCGCAGAAAGTACAGTGAATCTCAACGAAAATGTTCTTTTGGCGATCGCGCGCGGCATCGGGCTCAAGCTCCAACTGGGCAGCCGTGTAGTTGGCAAGGAAGACGAACTCACGCCGCTTCGAGTATTCAACTACACCTATGCCGTTTTGAATTGCCCGAGCTATCGCGGAAGGTATTTCGAGTTCCTGCGTAGCGATTATCCTCGTATTCCGCTGCCGTCGGGCGCGACGTTGTTCCGTGCCCTCGCAGATCTCGGCGGCGAACTGGTCTCTCTCCACCTCTTGGAATCCGCCAGACTGCAAACGGCGAACACAAGTTTCGTGGGTAGCGCCTCCGCCGAAGTCGAAAAGGTGACCTACTCTCGCGATACAGTGTGGTTCGACAAGGGGCAGACCAGCGGTTTTCGGGGAGTGCCTCAGGATGTCTGGAATTTCCACATTGGTGGTTATCGGGTCTGCCAAAAATGGCTTAAGGATCGCAAAGGGCGGAGGCTCTCTAAAGGTCAAATGAACCGTTACGAGCGGATCGTCGCCGCAGTGCATGAGACGATCCGGATCATGCGGGAAGTCGATGCCGTCATCGACCAACATGGCGGATGGCCCGCCGCGTTCGTAGCGGGACCGCTGATTGTCGAGCCATCGGCGGGGGTCGCCGGCACCACCGAAGGGCTCCCCATGCCGGGTGAGGAGGACCGGCCGCTCCCTTTCGCGTAGGGGCCGAGCCCGTGGCGGAGGGCGAGGCCGATGATCGCCAGCCCGAAGCGCTATCGAACCGCGCTGTTTCATCGGGGGGTTCGAGCGATGCATTTGCCGTACCAATCGACCAAACGGAGCGGGAAGACGTGTTGGCGACGATCCGCGAGCTTTTCTCCGCGGGCGGTCCCCGTGGCCGTGAGGACGCCATCCGCGACGTGGCGCACGCTTTGGGCTACGGTCGCGTCGGATCACGAATCCACAAAGTCGTCGGCATCGACCTCCAAACCGCCGTGCGCCGCGGGATCCTCGAAAACGTGGGCGGCCGGTACTCGCTGCTTTGCCGCACTATCGGGGATTACACGCTCGACCACCTCGTCGAGATGCTCACGGCCGCGATGGGGCCGGAGTGGCAACGTCGCGACCAGGCGACGACGGCCGCCGCCCGGCACCTCGGCTTTCGCCGCACCGGCCAACGCATCCAGGCGGCCTTCAAATCAGCGATCAATGCCGCGATTCGCCGGGGGCTTGTCGAATGCGATGGCCCCCGATTGGTACGCAGGGTACGCTGAAGTTGTCGCGGAACAATACTCACACGGACTGCCCATTGGAGACTTGACCTTGAACGCGGATATCGAGCCGGAAGTCGAGGTGCCGGACGAGTTGCGGGCCCAGCAGGCCGCATTGCGCAACGGCGAGAAGCCGCGCGCCAAGGTCCGCGAGCTACTCTCGTGGTTCGATGCGGCGCGACGCGGCTTCGTCGTCGTGCGACGGGTGCGCGCGGCGTTGGACGCGGTTGATCTGGTCACCTGGCCCGATTTCGAGGGCGAGTACATCGACCAGGAAGTGTTTTTCATGGACAAGGCGTCGTTTCGGCCGCCAAAGCCGGCGCCTCCGGTGCCCGCCACCGAGGGCGCGGCGCCGGTCGTCGCCACCGCGGCCGTTGTGCCGTCGCACCGGCTAGGGCGGCTGAAGGCCGCCAACCGCCGCCCCGTTTCGGTGTCGCCCGCCGAGCGACTGGAGGCCGCTACCACACTCATGCTCACGCACGATTTTTCGCAGCTCCCAGTGATGCAGAGCGACCGGTCCGTGAAGGGGATCATCAGTTGGAAATCGATTGGGAGCAAGCTCGCGTTGGGGCGGGCCTGCGCGATCGTGCAGGACTGCATGGAACAGCACCACGAGCTGCGCGACGACGCCTCCCTGTTCGACGCGATCGGCATCATCGCGGAACACGATTGCGTGCTCGTCCGCGACCGCGAGAACAAGGTCACCGGCCTCGTCACGGGCGCCGATATCAGCGAACAATTCCATGTGCTGGCGGAGCCGTTTCTTTTGCTGGGCGACATCGAGAACCGCATCCGAGCGTTGATCCTCCCGCGATTCTCGACCGACGAGCTACGCGCCGTAAGGCTCCCCTCGGACGGCGGGCGCGCCGTGGAGGGGGTGTCGGACCTTACGTTCGGCGAATACGTCCGGCTGCTGGAGAACGAGGAACGGTGGAACAAGCTCCAGCTTCGGATTGATCGGTCGAAGTTCGTCGAACAACTCGGGCGAATCCGCGAGATCCGCAACGATGTGATGCACTTCGACCCGGACGGGATCGACGAGGGCGACCTTGGCGAACTGCGCAGCTTTAGCAATTTCCTGGATCGGCTTGAAAAGTTAACTGGTTGAGGGTCAGCACGTCCGTCAGAATGTCCGGTAAGAACGAGCATGCCAGATCCCTCTGAGGCGGAAACCCTGATCGCGTACCACTTCGTCGACGAGGCGGGCACGCCAACTCTTTTCGCTCGTCGCCGTAAACCGATCGTCGGCCTCGAAGGCTGTTCCAACTATTTCATTCTTGGGTCGCTCGAGGTTGACGAGCCCCAATCACTGGATCAGCAACTGCACGAGCTGCGGCTGAGGCTCCTGGCCGATCCTTACTTCAAGGGCGTTCCGTCGATGCAGCCTGAGCGGGGTCGCACGGCAATTCTGTTGCACGCCAAAGACGACCCGCCCGAGGTACGGTACGAGGTTTTCAAGCTGCTGGCCACGCAGAGCGTGCGCTTCCGCGCGGTCATCCGGGACAAGCACCAATTGCTTCACGAAGTAGCGGAACGCAACCGGGCGGACCCCGCATACCGCTACAGCGAGAACGAGTTGTACGACACGTTGGTCAGCGATTTGTTCAAATGGGGGTTTCACACAGCCGACCAAATCAAGATTCGATTTGCCAAGCGCGGCAAAAGCGATCGGACCGCCGCGTTGACCAAGGCGCTCGATCACGCGCGAGCCCAGTACGAGCGGAATTTCGGCGTGGCCGGCCATGCAGCCGTCGAGATTCTTCCCGGCCGTCCTCAGGACAGCGGCTGCCTACAGGCCGTCGACTACTTCCTTTGGGCGCTACAACGGCTCTACGAGCAGGAAGAGGAGCGATTTTGGGGCATTATGCGATCGAAGGCCACATTGGTCCATGACATGGACGACCGAAGGAAAAACCCGTTCGGCGTCTTTTACATCGCCAACAATCCACTGACGCTCGAGGCTCGCGCAAAAAAATAGCCGGCGGATATAGGGTCTCGGCGGGACAAGTCCCGACGACCACACGGCATGTAGCCGATTTTCGTCCACCAGCCGACGATAGTTTAGCTCGCTCGAGCCGGCACGTCAAGGTGGGCGCCGGCCCGCCTTGCTGCGCTTCGGTTGCGTCGGTCGGTGCGCTCCCTGCGCAAGCTTCGCTGCACAAGGCGGGCGGACGAAGGAGAGGAACAAAGCCTCACCCCCAAGCCCAAAGGGGACATTTCTCTTAGCGGTCCGTTTCACAAAGAACGTCGTGACTACGCCAAGCATTCTTGAGCAGCATGAACGCATTCCGCCGCGTCGCGGCGAGGTTGTCGAGCCTGGGGCGACAGCCCCAGGAACGCGCCAGAAAAACGGTTGTCCGCCCCGTAGGGGCGAGGTGGTCGCTCCATCACCGCGTCGACGTGCGATTGACCAACTCCCTTCGACGATTCCACCGCGCCCCTTCGGGGCGGACGACGAACAAATGGCGAGATACCTGGGGCTACCGCCCCAGGCTATGCACCATCGCCGATCCGCGGCGTCCGCATCGTGGGCCTTCCAGACCGATCGTTGCTCCCACCGAGGCCGCACAACAAAACCGGCCCGTTGTGTCGCGTTGTGTCGGACCACTTAGTCCCCAAATCGGGGCATTTCTACCGGTTGCCGACACGCTGCGAGTAACAGCTTGCGGCAACCGCTGGCCGCGCCTAAACTTGATGGGTCCGCGTAGACGCCACCTGCCCGTTGGGCCCGCCATGCTCCGCCTTCGCGCCTGTTGCCGCATCGTCGCCTGTTTCCTCGCGGGTAACTCTGCCTGGGCCGACGAGACCGTCAAGGAGGCCGTCAAGCCCGGCAATGCTGCGGCAAGCTCGCTGATCGAACGGTTGACGAGTTGAGTTGAATGTCCGACCCACGCAAGCTTGAAGCCGCCATTCGCCGCGTCCGCGACCAACAGTCGTTCATTCAGGAACTGCTGGTCGCATCCCTGGGCTGGCCGCTGGATGAAGCTGCCGCGCAAGTGGAGGACATCGCCTTCGATTGGTCCGCCGCCGACTTGCGCGCGAAGGGACTCGATCGGCACATGGCCGAGGGGACGATCCGCCAGTTGCAGCCAGTCGCCGGCAATCCCTGGGGCGTCTTTCTTGTCGAGTTCCGCCACCCGGAGGTCTTCACCACGGGCCGAGGCATGACCGGCCCATTGCGCGGCATCCTGCGCGGCCTGGTGCCGTCGAAGCGCAAGCAGTCCGATTTGGCTTCTTTCAAGCGCGAGCACCTGCTCTTCATCTGTACGCACGGCTACCAGCACTACCGATTCGCCTATTTCAAGTCGCCTCCCAAGGGCGCCGGCGCCGGCGTCGCGCCCTTGGCGGCCTTCGGCTGGGGACCAGGCGACCCAATTCGCACCTTGTGCGAGTTCAACCTGCCCGCCTTGGTCTGGCCCGAACCGCCCTGCGCCGCCGCCGCTTGGGTCGCCGCCTGGGCCGAGGCGTTCGACGTCGAGAAGGTTACCAAGCGGTTTTACGAAGACTACGCGGCCGTTTTCGCGCAGGTCGAGGGGGCCATCGGTAAGACCAAGGAGCTGAAGGGCGACGAACTCCGGCTGTATACCCAAACGCTTTTCAACCGCTTGATGTTCTTGCGCTTCATCGAGCGCAAGGGGTGGCTCGAATTCCAGGGCCGGCACGACTACTTGCGGGCATTGTTCGCGGCCGAGCCCATCCGAGGCAAGTCGTTCTACAAGGGCCGCCTTCAGCCGCTTTTCTTTGAGGGCCTGGCCGTCGAGGGAAAGCAGGAAAGCGAAGCGATCGGCCATGTGCCGTTCCTCAACGGCGGCTTGTTCGAACAATCCGACCTTGACCGCAAAGTCAAGGATCTCCCTGACCAAGTTTTCGCGGCGATCATCGCGGCCGACGGTCTTTTCTACCGCTACAACTTCACCGTCGAGGAATCGACGCCTTCCGATATCGAGGTCGCCGTCGACCCCGAGATGCTCGGCAAGGTTTTCGAGGAGTTAGTGACGGGGCGGCACGAATCAGGTTCCTATTACACGCCGAGGCCCGTGGTCTCATTCATGTGCCGCGAGGCCCTCAAGGGCGTCCTGACGGACAAGACGGGCGCCAAGGCCGAGGCGATCAGGTCGCTCGTCGATGGGCATGAAGTGCGTGGACTGCGAGAAACACACGCTCGTGAAGTCCTGAAGGCCCTGGACGACCTGAAGGCCGTCGATCCCGCCTGCGGCTCGGGTGCATACCTACTGGGACTGTTGCACGAGATGGTGAGTCTCTATCGCTTACTCTACAGCGAGAAGCTGACCCGCGATGCCCGTAGCATCTACGAGCTGAAGCTACGGATCGTCAGCCACAATCTTTACGGCGTGGACATCGATCCCTTCGCCACCAACATCGCGATGTTGCGACTGTGGCTTTCGCTGGCGGTCGAAGCGGACGAGCCTGTCCCGCTGCCGAACCTTGATTTCAAGATTGAAACGGGGGACTCGCTCCTCGCTCCAGACCCGCAAGAAATGCCCGACCTTTTTCGTGGACTCCTCCAGGCCGAGGCGAACGCCCTTGTCAATATGAAGGAGCAGTTCCTGACATCGCATGGACGCGAAAAGGAGCAGTATCGCGACCAAATCCGCCGAACGGAGCGGAAGCTCCGCACCGCCTTGTCCGAACACTACGGCGAATCCGTCGTTGACTGGCGAGTCCAGTTTCCTGAAGCTTTTTCCAGCGGCGAAAGAGGATTTGATGTCGTCGTTGCAAATCCACCCTACGTGCGCCAGGAGTTAATAACGGCCCTCAAGCCTTCCTTGGAGCAAATTTATCCGGAAGTCTATACGGGGGTCGCTGACTTGTACGTCTACTTCTACGCGCGCGCGATGCAACTGTTGCGACTTGGCGGGTTGATGGCCTTCATCACGCCGAACAAGTTCTTCCGGGCGGGCTACGGTAAGAAGCTACGCGAGTACCTGGCCTCATGCTCCCGCTTGCATGTCGTCGTCGACTTCGCCGATTTTCCCATTTTCCAAGCGATCACGTACCCGGCAATCATCATTGCGCAACGATGTCCCGCGATGCGCAAGCGGGAACAGGAGGACGTTCTTGCCTACAATTGGAAGCCATCCGACGAGTTGACGAACATTGCGCCAACCGTCGCGGCGCACGGTGTGCCACTCCCGCAGCGCGACCTGCCCCCCGAGGGTTGGCGGATCCTCGATCGCTCGGTTTCACAAGTGTTCGAAAGACTTCGGGCCACCGGAAAGGCGCTCGCAAGAAGCGTAGGTGGGCCGTTTTACGGGATCAAGACGGGTTGTAACGAGGTGTTTGAGATTGACGAGGAGACACACGCCGCGTTAATTGACGAAGACCCCCGGAGCGACGAGATCATCCGGCCGTGGCTGCGTGGTCGAAATGTTCGCCGATGGGACGTGGAATGGGGCGGCTCCTATCTGATTTTCGCCCGGCGTGGCATTGAAATCGATCGTTATCCAGCGATCAAAAGGTACTTGTCGGGGCACCGAGACCGCCTTGAGCCGCGACCGCCGAATGTCGCCGCGAAGAACTGGGCTGGACGGAAGCCCGGCACATATAAGTGGTATGAGGTTCAAGACGCAATTGACTATTGGGAAGAGTTTGAAAACCCCAAAATCGTTTACCAGGTCATTGCAACCTACCAGCAATTCGCCTTTACAGCGGAGCCGTTCCTGAGCAACGATAAGACGTGGATTATACCGCAACCGCCTGCGGGATTGATCGGAATTCTCAACTCAAAGCTCGCGTGGTTTTTCCTGGATCAAATTACGCCAAAACTGCAAGGTGGAGCGTTTGAGTTGAGATCCCCTTACATGAGTCAGATCCCGATCGTCGCACCAACCTCGGATCTGATTGCGAAGGTGAACGCGATCGAGAAGAGAGTTGCCGAAGTGGCCGGGCACTCGGAGGAAGTGATGTCATTGGAGGCAGATATCGATGAGATCGTAGTGCGCATGTATGGTCTGTCCAAGGACGAAGTGAAGGTCGTCGACGAAGCACTTGCGGTCTCCGACAACCGGTTTCCCCGGAAGCTAAGGGACACGGACGAGTACAAAGAGTACATGCGTGAGATGTTCGCCGAATAGTGGACGCCCGAGGAGCGCGGTGAATGGAACCTTTTTTCTTCGACACTGGAGGGATAGACCTGTTTGTGGATCCGAACGATAGACGGCTTCTGACTTTCTGGAAGAGGTTCCCGAAGAATACACGGCACTTTCTTTCTCACATTGTTTATTGGGAGCACCTTCGTCAGTTTTCCCCGAACCGCAACTCTCTTGAGCGACAACACTTTCTACATCGCGTTGATCGCGACGGTTTTGAATTCTTGAATTTTGGGAGGGACGAAGCCGACATCGCCGTGGACATCTATGTCGGCTTGAAACAGCGTTTTCCGCGTACAGCGGCTGGGAAACGCAGGCTCAAGGAGATGCACTGCGACATCATGATCGCGGCGATCGCGGTTTCTCGGGATAAGCGGGTACTGACGGCAGACGTTGGCGATTGGGCGGACATCAAGTTGGTAGTCGAGGCTGGGAAGATTGGGGTACTGCGCGTGCATGACCGCAAGGACATCACCGCGTGACGGTGTCAATCACACTTTTGTTGGGGGGCGGATCCAAAACGCTTCCGCACGTTGGTGCGCGGAGCAAAATGGTGAAGACAGCACCGGGATGGAGGCGCGAAAGTGAACGCGGATATCGAGCCGGAAGTCGAGGTGCCGGACGAGTTGCGGGCCCAGCAGGCCGCATTGCGCAAGGGCGAGAAGCCTCGCGCCAAGGTCCGCGAGCTACTCTCGTGGTTCGATGCGGCGCGACGCGGCTTCGTCGTCGTGCGACGGGTGCGCGCGGCGTTGGACGCGGTTGATCTGGTCACCTTGCCCGATTTCGAGGGCGAGTACATCGACCAGGAAGTGTTCTTCATGGACAAGCTCACGAGCTTGCGCGTTGCAAGGATGGAAAAAAACCGGCGGATATACGGTCTCGCCGGGACAGGTTCCGACGACCACACGGCGCTGCGGCCGAGTTTTGTCCGCAAGCTTTCATCAGGTTAGATTAACGGCGCAACACAGTCAAACGCGGCAGGGACAAGCCTGTGCCGGCTTTGTGCCGACGGCCCAGTTGGAGGTCGTCCCTTGCAAGGATCGCTTACTCTTCCTCGTACTTCATTTCAATTTGGATCCCCAGGAGTTTTCCAGATCCATTCGGCTCGTCGGTCAAGTTGAGCACACGCGTCGCCACAAAGAGCTGCTCAAAATCCTGTCCCGCACCCTCCCGTAGCGACTCGATCTGGTCCTCGTTGATGGTTGCGATGTACTGAAGGCCGTTCTTGTGGCTAACGCGCTTGGCCAGCCGGAACAACGTCAGCCGCTGGTGCGGGTCCATATCGGCGAACAATCGGCTGTCGTGAAACAGGAAGTCGACATTGTGTCGCTCGCGCAGCGTCAGAAGAAGCAAATCGTAGCAGAAGATTCGAACATCATTGATCCCGTCCGACTGATCATGCTCGATTCGAGCTTCGATGTTGTAGCGAATCTGGTTCTCATCTCTGTCGTTGTTCGCCACCACTAACCCCGCCGGCTTGTCGCCGTAGAACTCACGGGCGTATCCCCGGAAGATCTCCATGAGCCGATCAAGGTGCGGCTTCGCGCTCTTCAGGTACTCAGTCGTGTCGACCGTCGCTTGCCCCATTTCGGCCCGGATGCGCTGGGCCGCGTCCGTGTACTTGGCAAGGAGTGAGACGTAATCGTCGATCTTCCGCTTGCGAGCCGTCAGTTCCGCGAGAAACCGATTGTTTTCGGTGTATTCATCAAGGGCGCGGTGGGCATGAAGGAATTGAAGCAAACCGTCGAGTTCACGTTCCAGACCGGCGCGCCGTTCTTGCCACTTCTTCTGTTCAGCCACCGCTTGTTTTCGCTCCAAATCCAGACGGTTGAGGCGGTTTTCTCGCAGCCGGTTGTGGAATGCATCGACTTCGCTCAGGCGTTTCGTGACGGCGTTGGGGAGGGCGATCAGAGCTTCCTCGTAGAGGCGGTTCACTCGATCCGGGGTCACATCGGGCCGAATCGTCAGAGCGAGTTCAATGTCGCTCAGGCGGACGGCAAGAATGGCCTCTTCGTTCCGTGCATCGACAATTCGTTCGCGAAGCTCATTAGCTTTTGCCTCCCGCTCACTGTAGTCGCTCGCCACAACGAATTTGGCGAGGTCGTCTTCGAGCGTGACGATCTTCTCGCTTAGCGACGCCAGTTCGATCTCCGCGTTCTTCTCGCCGACATAGAAGTCGCGGAGTTCCTTGTCTTGCTTGTACTTCTTGGCGAGATCCACTTGCTCCTGAAGTTGCTTCATGGCGTCGTGTTTCGCGGCCGCCCGACCGTAGTCGAGGCCGAGGAGAAAACTCTGATAGAGGACGCGGTGATAGGGGGTCCACTGGGGCACCGCCGCGTCTGGCAAGTTGTATGACCCTCTTCCTGGGCGGACGAAGAAGCTGATGAGCGACCGGAAGGTAAGGCCGCTTACGTCGGCAGGGAGCGTGAAGACGCCGAGCTCGCCAAGCGATTCCTTGTACTTGCTCAGTTTCATTTCGGCGCCGTCGAAATGAATCTTGTCCTCGCCGACGCCACGCGTGACGCGGTAGACTCTACCGCCGTGCTCAAAGGTCAGCGTAAAGTCCCACCCATTTAGGTGGTCCTCGAACTGCTTATTCTTGCTTGCACCCAAGCAGAAGTGAATGAGGGCGACCGAAAGAGACTTGCCGACCCCGTTGTACGTTGACTGGATATTCTTCGACTGCTTCTGGGTGTGCCGTCCGACAATCAGCGAAAGGCCGGTCTGGTTGAAACGCACCGTCTTGAAACTGGATCGCGTCGATGTCAGTTCAATTAGCCGCATCGGAACAACTCGCCGTCTGGGGACACGTCAACCGCCCCGATGGAGTGCAGAAACGTCAGGGCAAGCACGAAATTCTCGACGCCGTGTGCGGCGGGCCATTCGGGAGTGTCGAGCTTTTCCCGCATGTGCCTCCAGAGTGCGTCAAACGGCATTGGCTTGACGACGACCGAGAGCACCAAGCCCGCCAAGCCGAGAACAGATTCGCACAGCAGAATATGTTTGTCAGGGAGAAGCACCAGGCAATCCTTTTGCCGCGTTGGGGTCGAACACGTCGCACGCCTCGAAGAAGTACCCTATCACCGCATCTACGGCCGTTACAGTCGCGGTAGTTGCGTTCTTCGGAAACAATGTAAAGCGGAAAACGCGAAACACCACATCGACCATCGGCGTGCCATCCTCCGGAGGATTCCCCGCGGCGGCCGTTTTTGCGGCCTCGTAGACGCCGACGACGTAGCGTTGTAACTCGGCGAGCGCGAACACGGAATTGGCTTTGAAATACTTTTCAATGTGCCCCGTATGGAGGGCACCGTTGCTAATCAGCACCGCGTTGGCGGGCGACAGGCCGTTCAGCGCGATCTTTTCCTGCAAACCTGGCGGTAGGTCAAGGCGTGAATCGGACTCGGCCACGTCGGCGGACATGATATACAGAACAACCGCCCCCAACACAGAATAATCGAGGCTTACGATTCGCGCCGGATCAGGGACCGGCGTGCCAAGGACACCGTCCCACTTGGCCGGATCGAGTTGCATGAAATCAGATTCTAGGTCTCGGCAACAGTATTGCGCAAAACTGATCCCCGGGTGTTCCTTGCGGAGCGCGTCTAGCTTGAGTTCGATGTCTTTCGGCGCGCCCTCATACTTGTCGTTGAACACGAACGAGAACTTCAGCACCCCCTGCGCGCTCGTACTCCCCCACTGTTCCATGACTTTCAGGAAGTCCTTCCCAAGCTTTGCCACGGCGTTAGGAACCTTGGCCCTGGGATTTACGGGTGCAAAAACCTGGTAATAATGCTTTTCAATCGTATGATAACCGTCATTGCCTCCGTCACCTTTTTTACCCTGCGGGGCAACGGTCGCAAAGTCCTGGCCGTGCTTCGCCTTCATCACGTCCCAGAACAAGTCTTGAAATGCCTTGGCGTTGGAGAGCACCGCCTTGCACTTGAACAGCAGACGCGCGAGCGCATGTTCTTCGTTCGTCGCCACGACGCCCTCCGAATGCCTACGATCATGATGGTCGAAGGCCCGCCATTGAATCCGCGACCCACTGCCCCCAGCGACGCGCTCGTGCCGCGAGCCGAGTGCCAATATCGTATCCGGGCCAAACGCCGATCGCAAGCCATGAATGGTCACCGTCGCCAAGGGCGACCGCCAGGTTTGTCGCTTGGTGCCGATCCGGGAGCGGAATCGGAATAAGCTGATCTTCGCCAACGAGCCCGGAATCTCGACGCGGCCCGAGCGCGTCGGCGGAAGACGCGGCGGCGCGAAGCGGGAGCTTGTCTGATGGTTTCACCCAGGTTACGATGGGAACCGACCTGGAGGGAGGATAGGGCAACGCAGAGGTGCGACCCGAGCGCCGCTGGCAAGGGCCGAGACCGGAGCCGGGGCGAAGCATCCGTTCGCCCCGCGCCCTTCGTCGCTGCTCCGGGATCGGCAGCAAAGCGATAAACCTTCGCGGCATAGGTGTCGACGGCCCGATTGCAGACCGTCCCACGCAAGCGGCTCAAGCGCGGCCGATACGACGGGGTTGCCTTCGCCGACCCCAAGGGGGTCGTATTCCACAGCCCAGGACAACGCCCTCGTTGTTCTACACATCGCTTGCAGCGACCCCTGCCGGCTTGAAGTCTGTCGATTTAATCACCGGTGGGACGAGAATTAACGACTTACGACGTAAACACGTAAACCACGCTGCGAGTAACAGCTTGCGGCAACCGCTGGCCGCGCCTAAACTTGATGGGTCCGCGTAGACGCCACCTGCCCGTTGGGCCCGCCATGCTCCGCCTTCGCGCCTGTTGCCGCATCGTCGCCTGTTTCCTCGCGGGTAACTCTGCCTGGGCCGACGAGACCGTCAAGGAGGCCGTCAAGCCCGGCAATGCTGCGGCAAGCTCGCTGATCGAACGGTTGACGAGTTGAGTTGAATGTCCGACCCACGCAAGCTTGAAGCCGCCATTCGCCGCGTCCGCGACCAACAGTCGTTCATTCAGGAACTGCTGGTCGCATCCCTGGGCTGGCCGCTGGATGAAGCTGCCGCGCAAGTGGAGGACATCGCCTTCGATTGGTCCGCCGCCGACTTGCGCGCGAAGGGACTCGATCGGCACATGGCCGAGGGGACGATCCGCCAGTTGCAGCCAGTCGCCGGCAATCCCTGGGGCGTCTTTCTTGTCGAGTTCCGCCACCCGGAGGTCTTCACCACGGGCCGAGGCATGACCGGCCCATTGCGCGGCATCCTGCGCGGCCTGGTGCCGTCGAAGCGCAAGCAGTCCGATTTGGCTTCTTTCAAGCGCGAGCACCTGCTCTTCATCTGTACGCACGGCTACCAGCACTACCGATTCGCCTATTTCAAGTCGCCTCCCAAGGGCGCCGGCGCCGGCGTCGCGCCCTTGGCGGCCTTCGGCTGGGGACCAGGCGACCCAATTCGCACCTTGTGCGAGTTCAACCTGCCCGCCTTGGTCTGGCCCGAACCGCCCTGCGCCGCCGCCGCTTGGGTCGCCGCCTGGGCCGAGGCGTTCGACGTCGAGAAGGTTACCAAGCGGTTTTACGAAGACTACGCGGCCGTTTTCGCGCAGGTCGAGGGGGCCATCGGTAAGACCAAGGAGCTGAAGGGCGACGAACTCCGGCTGTATACCCAAACGCTTTTCAACCGCTTGATGTTCTTGCGCTTCATCGAGCGCAAGGGGTGGCTCGAATTCCAGGGCCGGCACGACTACTTGCGGGCATTGTTCGCGGCCGAGCCCATCCGAGGCAAGTCGTTCTACAAGGGCCGCCTTCAGCCGCTTTTCTTTGAGGGCCTGGCCGTCGAGGGAAAGCAGGAAAGCGAAGCGATCGGCCATGTGCCGTTCCTCAACGGCGGCTTGTTCGAACAATCCGACCTTGACCGCAAAGTCAAGGATCTCCCTGACCAAGTTTTCGCGGCGATCATCGCGGCCGACGGTCTTTTCTACCGCTACAACTTCACCGTCGAGGAATCGACGCCTTCCGATATCGAGGTCGCCGTCGACCCCGAGATGCTCGGCAAGGTTTTCGAGGAGTTAGTGACGGGGCGGCACGAATCGGGTTCCTATTACACGCCGAGGCCCGTGGTCTCATTCATGTGCCGCGAGGCCCTCAAGGGCGTCCTGACGGACAAGACCGGCGCCAAGGCCGAGGCGATCAAGTCGCTCGTCGATGGGCATCAGGCGCGGGGACTGCGAGAAACACACGCTCGCGAAGTCCTGCAGGCCCTGGACGACCTGAAGGCCGTCGATCCCGCCTGCGGCTCGGGGGCATACCTGCTGGGACTATTGCACGAAATGGTGAGTCTCTACCGCTTACTCTACAGCGAGAAGCTGACCCGCGATGCCCGTAGCCTCTACGAGCTGAAGCTACGGATCATCAGCCACAATCTCTATGGAGTAGACATCGATGCGTTCGCCACCAACATCGCCATGCTGCGGTTGTGGCTTTCGCTGGCGGTCGAAGCGGACGAGCCGGTGCCGCTGCCCAACCTGGATTTCAAGATTGAAACGGGGGACTCGCTCCTGGCGCCGGACCCTCAAGAAATGCCCGACCTTTTTCGTGGACTCCTGCAGGCCGAGGCGAACGCCCTTGTCAATATGAAGGGGCAGTTCCTGAAATCGCATGGACGCGAAAAAGAACAGTATCGCGACCAAATCCGCCGAACGGAGTGGAAGCTCCGCACCGCCTTGTCCGAACACTACGGCGAATCCGTCGTTGACTGGCGAGTCCAGTTTCCTGAGGCTTTTTCCAGCGGCGAAAGAGGATTTGATGTCGTCGTCGCAAATCCACCCTACGTTCGGCAAGAGATGCTCGACGGTGCCTACAAGCAACGCCTTCTGGAGTTGTATGGTGCGGCCGTTGAGGGAAAGTCCGACCTTTATTGCTACTTCTATGTACGGGGACTTCAATCGCTCAGAAAAAACGGCATGCATGTGTTTGTCTGTTCGAACAGTTGGCTGGACGTTGGCTTCGGGGCCCGCCTGCAGAGTCACCTTCTGGCACATTCGCATATTCAGGCAATCTACGACAGTGCCGTTGAGCGGCAGTTTTCCACGGCCGACATCAACACCATCATTACGGTCATACAAAAAGCAAGGTCGCCGTTTACCGCCTTGACCTATTTTGTCTCACTTCGCGGCCCATTTGACCTTGCTATCCATGACCCAACACTTCAGCGGCGCGTCGAAAGGACGCACGAGCAGCTCGACCAGGATCTCGTACCCGAAACCAACGGGAAATCGAGGCGTGGGGGTAAATGTGGAAAATGGGGGGGCAAGTACCTGCGTGCTCCCGACGTTTTCTTCGCCTTTCTCAGGACGGAACGACCGATGTGCGCTCTTGGCACTGAGTTACGTTGGTCTTTCGGGAGAGGGCGACGGACAGGGTGCGACGAGTTCTTTTACTTGACGAGCGAAGAACTTTCGAGATGGAAGATCGAGCCTTCCTTCATACGACCATTAGTCAAATCGCCAACGGACTTCCGTGCGTGCGCGCCGAGGACGAGCGCCTTGGGTACTGGGTTACATGTCTTTCTCTGCCACAAGGACAAGGCTCACTTGCGCGGAACAAGAGCGCTCCGGTACATCATGCACGGCGAGGAACTCGAAGTTCATCGCAGGAATGTTAACGGTGCCGGTGGTCGATGGTACGATCTTGGTCCTCAACCCAATTCACAGCTTATCCTGCCAATCGCCTTTAATGAGCGGTTCTTTGTCGTTCTGAACGACGCGGCTGCCGAGGTCCACCAGCGGTTTGCGACCGTGATTTTTCAGCCGGGTTCCGTCGATCTCGTGAAGCCCGTAGCGGCGTTGTTGAGCTCGTCGCTGATTCCGTTGATGGCCGAGGTGCTTGGCAGGCGGTCATTGGGGCAAGGTGTCCTTGATTTTCCCCCGGAGGATTGGCGTGAGGTGATGATTCCGGACCCGACGACGCTTAGCGACAATGAGAAGCGTGAACTAACGCACCATTGGGAAATGGTTTCGCGAAATCCTCCGCGTAGTCTTGCGGCCGCGACAAAAACAACCGAATACCGCGAACTGGATGCCACGATCGCGAGGATTCTGTCGTTCGACGAACAGTTTATCGAACAGGTTAGGGTTCAGGCCGTCGAAATGGTCGCGGCGCGACTAAGGAAGGCGACAAGTGTTGCGAGAGCGGCAATGGGAGCCGGCATGGTGAGCCCGTGACAGGAAAGCAGGAACCATTGGGGGATTTTATCGGAAAACGGCTGAGGGATGTGCGAAGCGGCGTAGTCGACGAACTGCGCGCGAACTACCGTCGGATGGTAGAGGCGGGGACGGTCGAGCAATTCATCCGGCGCACCTGCGCGGCGCGGAAGTTCATTGATTCGCGTCTTGATGAATGGCCCACGCTCCTTGGTGGGACCGTAACGCCTTTTTCGACGTTTCGTGCCGCCTTTCTGGAGGAAGTGACGCTCAGGTTGGCCGGCTTCGCCGCGGCGGGGTCTCGCCATGCGAAGCACTTGCAGGTGGTCAAGCTTGCAACCGGCGAGGGGTTGGTCACAGGAGTTTCTTTGGCCTTTCGACGTGACAATCTTCCGCCGACCGTCCCGGTTGTGCTCAGGCGCGATCGCGAAGACGTCGTCGTTGGATTCCGCAGGGTGCTTCGAATCGAGGGACCAAACGGAACGTCGTGCGAATTCCCGGATGAGTTGATTCCCGCATGCGTCATTGCGTGTAAGATTTATGTTGACGCGACCCGTCTCGAAAATGTCCTCGCAAAAGTCAAGAACATTTCGGCACCGTACGCCAAGTGCCGGTTCATGGTAGTGGCCGAGTGGGATGCACTTGGCGATGATTGGCATGACGAGAATCGCTTGGTTCTCGACTCACTGTACTCACCGGTCGAGAGCATGTTATTCCTTCGCGGGGAATCAACTCGCCGGCCGCCAAATCCGAAGTTGCAGGCGGCATCGCTCAAGCACCCATATATACCTGCGCAGTTACGAGCCGTGGTCAAGTTCGTCGAAGAGGCCATCGACGGGTGGCAGTGAATGATCGATCAAGAACGGCGATCCGCCGGGGGATTGTCAAACACAATGATCCCCGGTTGGTACGCAGGGTACGCTGAATCCTCGACGTAAAAACACTCACTCGGCAGCCCATTGGAGACTTCATCTTGAACGCGGATATCGAGCCGGAAGTCGAGGTGCCGGACGAGTTGCGGGCCCAGCAGGCCGCATTGCACAACGGCGAGAAGCCTCGCGCCAAGGTCCGCGAGTTGCTCTCGTGGTTCGGCGCGAGGTCGCTCAGATCGCGTGTCGTGCCGAAAAAAACCCGTTCGGCAAATTAGTACCCCCACGGCCGCCGGAGTCGGGTTGGTGTGGACCGCGGAACGCCGATTGAACAGGGGGCTGACGCCCCCCGGTCGCCCATTCCAAGACGAACGGGGCGATGAATCGCCGCACTCCAAAGTCAAAAAATCAGCGGTCGGGTGACGGTCATGAGTTTCTCGCGTTCTCGTTGGTAGTCCCAAGCGTGCCAGGCCAAGGCCAAGGCGTCGGCGCGGTCGGGCGACCGGCCGCCCAGCATCTCGCGAACCGTCGCCTCGCGCTCGCCGTGGTCGTCCACGCCCCACGTTCTCGACTTGGGCGGCAGCCGTAGCCGACCGTCGCCGTCGTAGCACTTGGGCAGCACCGCCAGTTCCTCGCGCAGTTGACCCGCGTCGGGAGGCAGCGACAGGCAATGCTGCTGGCTCGACCATCGCTTGGCGGGCAGTGCGAGCATTTGCCGCAGGCGGCGTGTCGGCTCGAGCGCCATGCGCAGCTCGCCGTAGAGCTCGGTGCGACGGTTGAGGTACACCGCGGGCTGGCGCGATTTGCCGCCGAACTCGACGATCCTTAGCTGCCAGCCGAAACGGGACCGTATGCCGTCGGCGATTTGCTGTCCGCCGCCGCCCGCGTCGAACGCCACGGCGCCCGGGGCCATGTCGTAGCGGCGCATGAGCCGGATCGTGACGCCGGCGATCTCGGAGGTGTCGGGCGTGCGCTTGGCCACGATCTCGCGCACGCCGAACCGCCCCAGCACCACCCACACCGTCTCATCTCTGCGGCTTGGAACAAGTGAGGCAGGTCGTTGCGGGGCCTTGCTTGCGCCGCGGGTTCGTGTTGGGGGCCTTGCTTGCGCCGCGGGTTCGTGTTGAAGCGGCCCGCGTGCAATCTAACGGCGATCTGGCTTGGGGCGTCTTGCGGATTGGCACTTGGCGTGCCGTGGCCGGACGGGCAACCACCTGGGCCTGAAAACGAGACTTGACATAGACGTTAGTTCATGTACGATGTGAGGAAGAGAAAACTTTGGGAGTTCCGTAGCATGGAATTCCACCACTCTGCAAACCTTTTTCCGCTGATGCCCGAGCGGGATCTCGATGAACTGGCGGCGGATATCGCGGAGCATGGCCAACGTGAACCGATTACGATTTACGAGGGCAAGATTCTCGACGGGCGGAACCGGTTCAGAGCGTGCCGCCAACCCACCCATGGTTATACCTCACGCGACCAACCATCCGCCCAAGGACATCATCAGTCGCCGCCGGTTCGTGTCGGGCTCGCTGGCCGCGGCCGGCGCCTTGAGCACATGTTCCTGGCGGGTCGACGGCGCGCAGCCGGCCGCGCGAGCGAAGCTGCCGGTGGCCGGCGTGACGACCGTCTATTACGACAATTCGCACGCCGACGTGATCCTCGGCAAAATCCTGGAAGGCTTCGCCCACGACGGCGGCGCCGGGCCCGACCTGCGGCTGGTGTCGCTCTATACCGACCAGAGGCCGGAGAACGACCTGAGCCGCGGGCTGGCCCAAAAGCACGGCTTCCGCCTGGCCGATACCATCGACGAGGCCGTCACGTTGGGCACCGGCCGGCTGGCGGTGGCCGGCGTCGTGATCGTCGGCGAACACGGCCATTACCCCGAGACCTCCGATACGCGCCAGATCATGTACCCGCGGCGGCGGTTCTTCGATGAAACCGTCGCCTCCTTTCGCCGAGTGAAGCAGGTCGCCCCGGTATTCAGCGACAAGCACCTGGGCTACTCATGGGCCGACGCCCAACACATCTACGATACGGCCCGCGCCCTGTCGATTCCACTGATGGCCGGCTCCTCGCTGCCGGTCACCTGGCGGACCCCCTCGGTCGCGCCCCGCTTGGGCTGTGAATTCGACGAGGTGCTGGCGTTGGGCTACGGGCCGTTGGAAGGTTACGCTTTCCATGCCCTGGAAATGTCGCAGTGCATGGCCGAGCGGCGGCAGGGGGGCGAGACCGGCGTGGCGAGCGTCGAGACGGTGCAAGGTCCGGCCATCTGGGAAGCCCAGCGCGCCGGGCTCTGGAGCCGCGCCTTGTTCGACGCGGCCTTGGCGCGCGTTCCTCCCTATGGCCAGGGCAAGCCCGAGGAGTTGATGAACGCCGACGCGGCGTTTTATCTGATCAAGTACCGCGACGGGCTCAAGGCCACGTTGGCGATGGCCAACGGCGTGACCGACCAGTTCGTGTTCTCCGCGGCGGTCAAAGGCGCCTCCGAACCGCTGGTGATCTGGTTTCGAACGCAGGATGTCGAGCCGTTCGGGCATTTCGCCTACTTGCTGCGCGCGATCGACGACATGGTCCATAGCGGCCGCCCGTCGTACCCGGTCGAACGGACGCTCTTGACGACCGGTGTGCTCGACGCCGCCTTGCACAGCCTGGCCGCGGGACACAAACCCTTGCCAACACCCCAGCTCGACGTGCGTTACGCGCCGGTCGATTGGCCGTTCGCTCCGGGTACTCCGTGAGTCCTGCCCTAGCGTAGCCACGCATCTGCGAACCCACCCGCGAGTCCTTTGGTCGCGGGTCCGCCGCCGCTTCGCGGCGGCGGACCCGCGACCAAAAGGGAATTGAAGGAGATAGTAGAACGACGAGGGCGTTGCCCTGGGCTGTGGAATACGACCCGCTTGCGGTCGGCGACGGCGATGCCGTCGCCTCGTCCGCGTTGTGCCCGACGTGGCGTTACGCGGTTCGCGGCGCCGCAAAATCACCTTCATCGCCGCCTCGTCGATCTCGACGCCCAAGCCGGAACCCGGCGGCAGGGCCGCCCCATGTTGGGACAACCCGGCTTCATACCGCGCGTTGAAGTCCAGGTGCTTGCGGGCACCCTGCCGCAGCCCCTGGGCGTCACGATCGAGGCCCTGCTCGGCCCGGTCGATGCGGCCTCGTTCAGCCTTCTTCTCCGCCAACGCGAGCCGTTCCAACCGCGCGCCGAGTCTCGCCTGCGATCTTTCCCGCACATGGACGACGAGGGCCTCGGCAACGGCGGTCGGCGTCTTGAAGGGGGTGTGGGCCACGAAATCCAAAACCCCGACGTCGATCTCGTGGCCAATGCCGACCCAGACCGGCACGGGAGAGGCGGCGACGGCCCTGGCGATCTGCTCATTGTCGAACCAGGCGAGATCCACTTGGGAGCCGCCACCGCGCACGAGGCAGATCGCCTCGACGCCCAGCCGAAGGAAGTTTCGAAACGCTGTGAGCACCTCCAGCTCCAGCCGTTCGCCCTGCATACTGGCCGATGCGACGATGACCTTGAACGCGAAGCAGGATGCCGAGAGCGTTTTCGTGAAGTCGTTGTAGGCGGCGGAGTTTTCGGCCGTGATGAGCCCGATCCGCAACACGGCGGCCGGCAGCTTGGCGGCCTTGTTCTTGTCAAGGAGATGCTCCGCCTTGAGCCTTTCGAGAATCTGCCGCCGGTTCCGGTCGATCTGGGCTTCGCCGAACGTCGGGTCAACGTCATGGATCTGCAACTTGAGGCCGTAGACCTCGTGAAATTCGATTGAGCAAAAGGCGCAGATTTCCTTGTTGCCGGCCAAGGCGTCGGGACAACCCGCGGCACGGAGCTTTCGGTTGATGATGTCGAGACTGGACTTCCAGATGACGGCGCCGATCTTGGCGACCTGTCGGCCCTCGTCGTCGGTCTCCACCAGTTCGCCGTAAAGATGGCCGGAACCAAACCCGCCTTTCTTCGACACGAGGTGGGCCCGAACCCAGAACCTTTTCGTCGTCGCTTCGAGCAAGATCTCCTTGATGCGGGCCGTGACCGCCCGCAAGCGGTAGATCTTCGGTGGCTGGGCGGCCACCACGTAAATGACGCAAGCGAGGCCGAACAGGATCGGCAGCTAGTACCCCCCCTCCGGCGCCCCCACTGCTGATTCCCACCCCGCGAAGAATCAGTCCAGGCCGCCGCTTGCACCACTTGCACCTCGGGCAACCGTCTGCTACACATGACGGTATACTTCGCGCGGCCGAGAATGAGACATTCACGGCGACCACTTTCTCGTGGTAAAATGTCTCATTGATATTAATGGCCGCGTGAAGTATATCGTTTCGCCGATTCGTGGTTGAGTTGTCGCGCCATGGAAAACGTCTCGTGCCGTCCAGCTTTAGTCATTCACGATTTTGCCACATGCTGAGTCGTCGCCAGGCCCTGGCGGCGGGCGCGCTTTCGCTATTCGGCGGCATGAACCTTCCCAATCTGCTCCGGGCGGAATCGGCGGCAGGCACCCCACGCCGGCCCGGCAACGCCAAAAGCGTCATCATGCTCTACCTGCACGGCGGCGCGCCGACACAGGACATGTTCGACATGAAGCCCGCCGCCCCCATCGAAGTTCGCGGCGAGTTCAAGCCCATCGCCACCAACGTTCCGGGCATAAGCATTTGTGAGAAACTCCCACGGATGGCCATGTGGATGCACCGCGCGGCGCTCGTGCGCGGCGTAAACCATCGGGCCGGCTGCCACAATGAGATTCCCAGCTTCACCGGGTATGAACCGCCGCCCTCCAACGCGCAGGATCCGCCCGACAACCTTCCGCCGAGCATGGGCTCGGTGTGCGAGTACCTCAAACCCCAGGACGATCAACGCGCTGCCTACGTCCACTTGCCGGTGCCGCTGGGCTACACGGGCGTCGGTGAGTCCGGGCCTGGCGCGGGCTTCCTGGGCCGCCGCTACGATCCGCTATTGACCAGCGCCACGCCGACGGTCGACGAGGGCGCCGACGTGAGGAACCGGGCCCACCCGCCGCAGATCCGCGGCGTTCCTCGCCTCAGCGATAGCCAGTTGATCGACGGATTGACGCCGGATCGCCTTAATCGCCGCCGCTCGCTGTTGTCTGCTCTCGACGCCGGGCCGGCGAGGCACGCGGCCGAGGCCGCAGGTTTCGACCGCTTCCAAGAACGGGCGTTCGACCTCTTGACATCGCCCGTCTTGAGGGCCTGTTTCGATCCGGCGCTCATCGACCAGCGCGTGAAGCAGCGATATGGCAATACCCTGTTCGGCAACAGCGCGTTCATCGCCGGCAAGCTGGTCGAGACGGGCGTGCGGTTCGTCAACGTCATCTGGACATGGTACAACCTGGCGATCGCGGGCTTGTGGGATTTTGGTTGGGACACGCACGAGCACAACTTCGCGACCCTGGGGCATTTCTTGCCGCACCTTGACCTGGTGTACTCGTCGCTGATGGAAGACCTGGAGCAGAGCGGCTTATTGGACGAGACGCTCGTGGTGCTGACCAGCGACTTTGGCCGCACGCCGGGCGTGAACCGCACCGCCGGCCGCGATCACTGGACGCACTGCTACTCGACGATCCTGGCGGGGGCCGGCATTCGCGGAGGCACGATCCATGGCGCGTCGGACAAGCACGCCGCGCTGCCCATCGACGGTTCGGTTCGCCCGGCCGACCTCTGCGCCACGATCTATCAATGTTTGGGCATCGATCCTGACATGGTCGTTTACGACCGGCTCAATCGTCCGCACAAGATCTCGCAAGGGGGCGAGCCGATTGGGGCGGTGTTAGCGTAAGGCAACTCCCTCAAAATAACGTACCGGCTGATCCGTTTTGCCGTTGAATTGGGACACGGTGTTTGATGGTATATATCTAGCGTGGCAAAGTTTGGGACCGTGGTTAGGGGAGGCAAATGCCTGCGGGTGGCGCTGGAGAGAAGCGTGACTCCGCCCAAAACAGTTCCGGGTGGCGCCGGAGAGCGGCGGGAGTTCAGCCGACTCGCCCTGCTCGGCGGAAACGAATCGAACTTTGCCCCAATTCGTCAAACCGCCTGGTGGATCTCGGGATGGCCGAGAAGTCTCCTAAAATCAGAATGGTATCCATGCAGATTTGTTGATACAAAGAAATTACTCGACGAAGACACATGGAACATCGCTGACTACTGGAGTTTGAGCATGCTGACGATTGCGGGGCGACTCCATTCCACTCGTGATTTCTGCGACGGCGTCTCGCGTCGCGACGTCCTGAGGATCGGCACGCTCGCCGCGATGGGGACGGTCGGCGGGTGGACTTTGCCGGATCTCCTGCGGGCGGAATCGCTGTCGGGCCGCAAGTCGCCGAAATCGGTCATCATGATTTACCTGGTCGGCGGGCCGCCGCACCAGGATATGTTCGATCTCAAGCCGGAAGCGCCGAAGGAAATCGCCGGGCCGTGGCGGCCGATCGCGACCTTTAGAAAGTTTTTGTTGGCTGCCATCGCAGCCGCCAACGCCTCGTCGGTCATACCCAAATCCTGAGCCGCCCGTTTGAGCACGTCCTCTTTGAACTTCTGCTTAACGGCATCCAGAGGTTGGTCATAGGTGTTTTGAAATTCCGAAGCGGAGTCCAGCCCCGCCTTCCGCGCCACCGTTTTCTCAGCGCCGGTCAACTTCGCCTTTTCACCCAGGGCAGCCTTCTTTTCCGCCAGGGCAGCATCGACACTCATTTTTCTTCCGCCTCGGTCGGCGACGACGTACCGAAGATCCTTGGGCCTCGGTCTTCCAGGCGGTGTCGATCAACGGGAACATGGTTTAGTATTCCGATGCGTCGCTTGCGGCATTCCCAGTCGCCGCCGAACCGAGCGGCTGAAATGTATTGTACCAAGTCGCCGGCCGTAATACTGGCCGCGCCGGCGTGAATCTTTGCGGCTTCGCGCGCCGCGTCGCGCAAGTAGCCGAATTCGCAAGAATTCCGGACGGGGGTGGCGAAACGGCCTGAACTTTTGCGAGTTCCGCTACGGGATTGCGCTGGCGCTCGTCGGCCCCATCCCCGCTCGTCGGGGTGGTGAACAAGACGGCCGGCTAAGCGCGCTCCGCCGCGCGAGACGCCAAGGATTCCATCCAGCTCGTCTAGCTCGTCTGGATAGTGAACGAGATTCCGAGCCACACGTCGCGGCATTCCATCTTCTTCACCGACCGCGGCAAGCGCGGTGGGGTCGCGGCGAGTGGCGGCGCGCCGTTGTAGCATTCCATCTTCTTCACCGACCGCGGCAAGCGCGGTGGGGTCGTGGCCCCTGGCGGCTCGTTGACGAATAGCGCGGATTCTTCCCACGTTGGATTGGTGGGCGGTGCCCACCCTACACCGCACACTAACCCGCAGCGCAAGCAAGGCAAGCCGTTACGCGCCTTGCTTGCGCTGCGGGTTCGTGTCGAATCGTTACGCGCCTTGCTTGCGCTGCGGGTTAGTGTCGAAGCCATCGTCTCCCATGTGGTCCGGCTCCGCGCCGCCGCCTGCGCCGGGGAGCCGGACCACAGACGCACGGTCTTGAGGGAGGGGACGTGGAGCGATCCCTTAGCCATCCAAACTGTCCGCTCCTGCCGGGCAAGCCGGCGAGGGGGCGGGGGAATGCTCTGTCGCCGCTTCGCGACTGGCGACCCGCGGCCGAGGCCGTTGCACGAGCGTCGGATTAGCATTCGATCACGCCTGTCACAATTAGACCTGCCTGTCGTCGGGCAGTAGCCCAACGTAGCAGGCACACTCCGTGTGCCGTAGCTTTCCGCCCACCGACGTCGACTCGCCGGAGGTTACGGCACACGGCGTGTGCCTACTAGTTTCCCCGGCCGCGCCGGTTTCCGGGCATCTGCGGAACAACGAGGGCTTACGCCCCAGGCTACACTCTGTCGCCGCTTCGCGGCTGGCCGCCCACGCCCCAGGCCGTTGTTCCAGCGTCGGATTCGCATTCGATCACACCCTGCTCGCCTTGGTCTGCTTGTCGCGCCGGTCGGCCGCCCTCGGGCGAGTCGGTTCGCCTCCTGCGCGCACACCGCCCTTATTATCTCCATTCCCACCACCGTTTTCAATCGTACGCAAGTCCAGTCATGCGCACGACGTCCGCCGAGAACGATGGATGCCTTGTTCCGCGGCACTCTTTAGGCGTCGGGTTTGGTCGGCCGATCCGCTGCCCGCCCCGCCGACGCCCCGAAGGGCCGGTCATGGAACTAAACTGTTACGAACGTGCCGCCCGTCGAGCCGCCGATCGATGGTCAGCGTGGTCGACGCGCCGGCGGCCACCGTGGAGGCGTAGGGCGTGACCACGCTGAAACCGGCCGGCAACACGAGTTTCGTGGATCAGCCCGAAATTACTCCTCCTCCTCCTCCCCACAACGAGTTGCGCTTATCTTGATGCCATTCAGTTCTGACCCGAATGGCACTTGAACCTTTGTAAGTCGTTGTGGGCAAACTGGTATGGACAAAAAGGCCTCGCTTGCCTAAGTGGTGTTTGTGTTACCCACCCAAGGCAAGGAGGCCGAACATGGATACCGCGTT
>Ga0307372_10003020_pt1 | contig 27331 bp, 21 predicted proteins | sample OX1MG_FD_202533 | JGI IMG/M metagenome (GOLD analysis project Ga0307372, IMG submission 202533) | Soil microbial communities from Risofladan, Vaasa, Finland - OX-1 | ecosystem: Environmental > Terrestrial > Soil > Coastal area > Acid sulfate soil | place: Finland: Risofladan, Vaasa | collected... | reverse complement strand
TCAGCTCCAAGCGGTTCAGCGTGCTCTTGCCTGCCAGCGCCTTGCCTTGATCCCGCGCCCGCGCCCGGCTCTCCCCCGTCGGATCTTCCTTCTCGGCCAGCACCGCCATCAACGGATCCTGCCGCAGTTCATCATGATCGTTCAAATCCTCGTACCCCAACGCCAACCCGTACACCCGCTGTGCCACAAGCGTAGGCAGCATGGCAGGTCGGAGGGTAGTGGTTCAGTTTGGTTGCTGTCGCGGCAATCTGCGACCGCCGGGCTTGAATTCTCAACGGCTTTCGGCACTCCGAGGCTGCGGAAACAGCTCATCCACCCGCCGCCAGAGGCCCTTGGCCCGCGCCAACTCCACCACCACCATCAGCCCCGCCAGGCTGGTCAGCCGCTCCTCGCTCTGCTCCAGCTTGATCGGCTATAAAGTTTGCTGTAATTTATTCATCACAGTTCACCTTGTTGTGGTGTGTTTGGGACTTTCCAAATCCTTATAACACTTCCACTGGCAAGGTGTTCTGCTATTCTCCCTTCCTTCAATCGCGATGATCGGGTTTCTAATGGGGCTTGACAGAATCCGCGACGGCTTTTGACAAACTCCCGGAAGGCTGTTAGAGTGCTGAAAGCGTGAAAGCAGGTTCTTTGCCAGCCTTCCCGTTTTGACGAGCTGCCAGGAACGCCGTCTCTTTTTACGCATCGAGGATCACCATGCATGGCATCGTGAAGAAGCTGGTTCGAGACCGGGGTTTCGGATTCATCCAAGCAGACGACGGGCAGGAACTATTCTTCCACCGCAGCTCGCTGGAGGGTCTTAACTTCGACCATTTGAAGGAAGGCGCTCAGGTCGAATTTGACCTGGAAACAAGCCAGAAGGGTCCGCGCGCGGCGAACGTCCGGCAGGGACCAAGCTAGCCGGCGGCTGCGCCCCTGACGTTCTGTGAGGGCGGGCACAAGGCCCGTCCCAGCAATCGGTCAAGGAAGCACAACAATCAACCCGCAATACGCTGAGGAGAGTTGTGCCTTGCCAGGCCTTTTTTCCCCACGGCACCCTCACCCCGCAAGCGGGGTGAGGGTGCCGTGGGGAAGCAGTGCTTTCCGTCGCGGTGGGTGAGGGGCCCGGATTCAATGAGGTGCAGTTATTCTCGAACGGGCCTTAGCTGAGCAGCCATTGCCCTGAAACCTCCACAAACTTTCCTCCCTGAAGCATTCATGCGTTGGATTATTCCCCAAGTCCAAGACGAACCCGTAAAGATTATTTCCAGTCAGCTTGGCGTCTCCACGATGCTGGCGCGGTTGCTGGTCCTGCGTGGGGCGGACACCGCCGATGCGGCGGACCGCTTCCTGAATCCACAACTTTCCCAGCTTCATGATCCTTTCCTGATGGCCGGCATGGAAGCGGCCGTCACCCGCGTGCGTTCCGCCCTCAATCGCAAGGAAAAGATTTTGATCTACGGCGATTACGACGTGGATGGAACCACGGCCGTGGTCACGCTGCTCGCAGCTCTGCGCTCTCTGGGCGGCGGCGCTTCGGTCCATGTGCCGCACCGGCTGGAAGAAGGTTATGGCATGAGGGCGGAGGTGATGGAGCGGGCGGCGGCGGAAGGATTCGGCCTGGTGGTGAGCGTTGATACGGGCATCCGCGAGCATGAAGCGGTGGATCGGGCCCGCGAGTGCGGCATCGATTGCATCATCACCGACCATCACCTGCCCGAGGACCGCTTGCCTGCCGCCTGCGCCGTCCTCAATCCGCGCCGTCCGGATTGCGCCTACCCCGACAAAAATCTTTCCGGAGCGGGCGTCTGCCTCAAATTGGTGCAGGCTCTGCTCGGATCGCGAATGAACGAAAGGCTGCTGCGGTCCTACCTGAAAATCGTGGCCATCGGCACGATCGCCGATGTGGTTCCGTTGGTTGGCGAGAACCGGGTGATCGCGAGTGTGGGTCTTTCCGCCCTGATGGATGCTTCACCGCCCGCGCCGAATGCCGGCCGCCGCGGACTCGGAGCCCTGCTGGCCGCTTCCGGGCTTGAGGGAAAGAACATCACAGCCACCGATGTGGCTTTCCGCATCGCCCCCCGGTTGAACGCCGCCGGGCGAATGGATCACGCCCGGGAAGTGATCGCCCTTTTTACGGCGCAGGATGGGGATGCCGCGGCCATCGCCCAGCACCTTGAGATCCTGAACCGCGAACGGCAGCAGGTGGAGGAGAGGATCCTGAACGAAGCCCTGGCGCAAATCGACCGGCGGCCAGAGATGATGCGGCGCAAGATTCTTATCATCGCGAGTAAGGGATGGCATCGCGGCGTCATTGGCATCGTAGCCTCACGGTTGGTGGAGCGGTTCCACCGGCCGGCCCTGGTGGTGGCCCTGGAGGGTGAAATTGGCCACGGGTCCGGCCGTTCCATTCGCCGTTTCCACCTGCTGAATGCGTTGGACCATGCGGCTCCGCTCTTTGAGCGTTATGGAGGCCATGCGCAAGCGGCGGGCTTCAGCCTGCCGGCGGCACGGATTGAGGAACTGGCAGACACGCTGGAGAGATATGCGCAAACTGTTTTGACGGAGCAGGACCTTGATCCGGAATTAAGAGTAGACCTGCAGGTGAATCTTGCAGAAATTGATTGGGTGGCCCTTGCAGACCTGAAAAGGCTTGAGCCTTGCGGCTTCGGAAACCCCAAGCCGGTGCTTTCGGCAAGCGGGAAATTGGAAATGCCACCCCGTGTGATGAAAGAAAAGCATCTAAAACTGAGGGTGGGCGCGGACGGAGCGTCCTTTGATGCGGTGGGTTGGAACTTTGCATCGCGCACCAGTCAGATTCAAGCCGGGCAATTTTTGGAAATGGCATTTACGATCGAAGAAAATAAGTTCTTCGATGAGCCCAGCATCCAACTGGTCCTGCGGGACATCCGGGAAACAGGACTGGCAGACCGGCCTTGACACGATTCGGGAGGAAGCCCAGAGTCCTTTTGCAAGCTGTCGTGGGCCCATGATTCGACCTGACATCGAAATGCAGGAGGCAGAAGAGACAAAGATTTTGGCCCGGGCCCGCGCGAACTGTCTTTCCCGAGCGAACCGTCATTCCCGCGAAGGCGGGAATCCAGGGAATTCCGGGTTTGGAATGGAAAGGCAGAAACAAGGGTAGTGGGTCAGTTTGCTGGTGCGGCAGGCATCCTGGGATCGGTGTGCTGGGGCAGTTTTAATCCGGGGTAGATCATGGATGGGGAAGTCGATGGGTCTGGCGCATGAACGGTTTTGACCTTCAGACCGAAGCGAATCACTCTCGTTCCCGCAAGCGACGTCTGGCCGTTTTGTTGGGCGCGGCCGCGGTGGTGGTGTTTGCAACCATTACGGTGAGCTATTGGAAGAGTCTGAAGAAGGCTGTTCACGCTACCACGGTGGTCCCAACCCTTCCCAAGAACGTTGACCGCTCCCTTTCCGGCTACACCTTCACCCGCTCCGAGGGAGGCCGGCAGACCTTTACCATCCATGCCGCGCGCACCCTGGCCTACAAGGATGGCGGCGAGACGGTGCTGCAGGATGTACGCGTGGAGATTTTTGGCCGGGAAGGAAATCGCCACGATTCGCTGACCGCGGGGCAGTGCGTGAATGACAAGAGCGGCGCGCTGTCCTGCTCCGGAAAAGCTGAGATTGAGCTCCGGTCCCACGCCGGGCAGAAACCCAGTATGAACTTGCGCCAGCATCAGCCTCTGTTCCTGGATACCTCAAACGTCTCCTACTCTCCCCGCCAGGACGTGGTGCAGACGAATTCTCCGGTTTCCTTCCGCTTCGGTCCTGCCAGCGGCTCAGCACAAGGACTTGCCTATGCCACCAAGGAGAACTGGCTGAAACTGGAAAGAGACGTGGTGATACACGTTCCCCCCCGGCAAGCCAAGGAGGCCGCTGGGATGAATGAGAACCGTGGGACCCATCAATCCAACCCCGGCCAAACTGCACCCCCTCTGGACCTCACCGCCAGCAGCCTCTTCTACCGCAAGGACACGGGAGAAATCAGGCTGCAAGGGCCGGTGAAAGTGACGCAAGGGAACCGCTCCTTGACTTCGCCCCAGGGCGTCATTGATCTGGATTCGGAAAATCGCGTGCGGCTTGTATTGCTTCAGGGTGGCATCCAGGCCGTTGACCTTAACCCAGATTCCACGCTGCGCGGCACAGCTCAAAACGTGCAAGGTGACTTTGACCCGGCTTCCGGCGAGTTGAGCAAACTGATCGCTACTGGAAACGTGCGGCTGAACGGCTCAAACGGGCGAACAGGTTCGGCGGGGAATGCCAGAAGCCTCGCTGCGGATCGTGTCCAGATCAATCTTGAAGGTCCCCAAAATGTGGCAAAGAATGGAACCGCCACAGGAAACGTCCGGCTCTCGCTCGAAACCACTCCGGCTGACACAGAGGCGAACGGCGCGAAGCCCGCGGAGACGCAGCTTTCCGGCGGACAGAACACGCTGACCGCTTCCGAGCTTGACTTTGTGTTTCGGAACGGCAAGGCGCTCCAATCCGCGCAAACGCCCGGACCCGGGAAATTGGTTCTTGTCCCCGCAACGCCCGGCGAAGGCAAACGGGAAATCACAGCGGACCGGTTTTCCATGATTTTTGACACGCTCGGCCGCCTCACCACACTGCGCGGGCTCGATTCCAGCCACATCACATTCTTCCCGCCTCCGGGCGGCAAGACCCGAGCTATGCCGCAGGAGAGTTTTTCCGACCAGATGCAGGCGAACCTCAATCCCGCCACCGAAGAGATGGAAAGCATCCGGCAGTGGGGGAATTTCCGCTACCTCGATGGCGACCGCCGCGCCACTGCGAAGCAGGCCGAATTTGAATCCTCAAGCCAGGTGCTGACCCTGAGCGGTGATCCGTTGCTGCTCGATGCGGATACCCGTATTCGAGCATTGCGAGTGTTGATCCAGATGGATACGGACACAGCCATTGCTCAGGGTAAAGTCCAGTCCACCCACTTCGGGGCCGGAAAGGCGGGCGCCAAGGCGCAAACGGCGGCCCAAACTGAGGCCGATGCCGTCAATGTCCTTGCGGATAGCGCTTTGGCGAAGCGGCAAAGCCAGTTCGTACACTATGAGGGCCACGTCCGCGCCTGGTCACGAAGCGACGTGGTGGAATCTTCCGCTCTGGATATCCAGAAGAAGGAGGGGCGAATCAATTCCGGGGCGGGCGTGCTCACGTCGCTACTGCAGCCGTCCAACGTGGTGACGCCGGGCGGACCCTCCAAGCACACCCGTGCCCACACTCAACCGGTCACGGTTCGCGCCGACCGGCTTGTCTACTTTGAAGAAGGCCGCGAGGCGCGGTACCTGGGAAATGTGGATCTGGAGACCGGGGGAGCCGTTTTACATGCCGATCAACTGGATGTTTACTTTTCCAAACCCTCGGCTTCGAACGACTCAAAGGTGGAACGGGCATTGGCCACGGGGCACGTGGTGGTGACGGAACCCGGCCGCCGCGCCACCGGCAACCAAGCCGAGTATTTTGCCAAGACCGGTAAAGTTGTGATGACCGGAGGCCCGCCCACGGTCTACGATGAAGCGCAAGGATTTACCACGGGCCGCCGTTTGACATTCTTTATTGACGGTGCTAGCCTCATTGTCGATGGGGAAAAAAAGGCACAAACGCTTTCAAAACGCCTCATGGTGCACGAATGAATCATGCAAATCCTCTCGACAGCCGACCTCACCAAAGCCTACAAAGGCCGCAAAGTAGTTGACGGAATCAGTTTGAGGATCGCCCAGGGCGAAGTGGTTGGCTTGCTGGGACCGAACGGCGCCGGGAAAACCACCACCTTTTATATTATTGTCGGCCTGGCGGCTCCCGATGCCGGCAAAGTGCTGCTGGACGGCGTGGACATCACCGAGTTCCCGATGTACCTGCGAGCCCGAAGCGGCATCAGCTACCTACCTCAAGAGCCTTCCATTTTCCGCAAATTGAGCGTGGAAGATAACCTGATGGCGGTTCTTGAAACTTTTCCCATGTCGGCCCACCAGCGCCGCGAACGGCTGGAGGAACTGATCGAAGAATTCGGATTGCAGAAGGTCCGGCGCAGCTTCGGCTATCTGCTTTCCGGGGGCGAGCGGCGGCGCGTGGAAGTGGCGCGATCCCTGGTGATTTCGCCCTCCTTCGTCCTGCTCGACGAGCCTTTTTCCGGCATTGATCCGCTGGCTGTGTTCGACATCCAGAAGATCATTTTGCAGCTCAAGGCGGCGGGGATCGGGGTCCTTTTGACTGATCATAACGTGCGCGAGACCCTTCAAGTCACCGACCGCGCTTATATCATCAGCAACGGCAGGATCTTCCGCTCCGGAACGCCGGAGGAGTTGGGCAATGACGCCGAAGTGAAGAAAATCTACCTGGGAGACAATTTCCGATTAGCGATCTAATGAACCGCGCGCAACCTCGAATCGGTTTGAGCCTGAAGGTTGCGCAAAGGCAAATCCTGACACCCGGGCTTGTGCAGATGGTGAAGCTGCTCACCCTCAACAAGCTGGAACTGCGGGATATGATCAACGAGGAGATGGTAGCCAACCCTCTGCTGGAGGAGTTGCCTGAGGCGGTGCCCAGCCTGGATGATGTCCAATCCAAGCGAGAGACCGAGGCCCCGGAGCCAGTGGCTCCTACGGGGGATGGCGCCGATGCCGACCGGCGCGATGCTTTTCAGGAGGTTGACTACGGTTCTTTCTTTCGGGACTATTTGGACCCGGGCTTCAAGTCTCCCTCTGCTGAAGATACCGAAAGGCCATCCTTTGAAAATTTTCTTTCTCGTCCCGCTTCGCTCGCTGACCATCTGCAATGGCAGTTGAGCCTTTCTGTAGCAGGCGACGCAGTGAACGATGCCGCATTTTCGATTATCGGCAATCTGAACGAAGACGGCTACCTGACCGCGACCCTGGAAGAAGTGGCTCAAGCGGGAGGACACAAACTGGAGGACGTGGAGGCAGCGCTGGCGCTGGTTCAGGAATTTGACCCGTTGGGCGTGGCCGCCCGGAACGTCCGGGAATGCCTTCTGGCGCAACTTCGGGTGCTCGCTCCGGAAAATGAGCTGGCGCGGCGGATTGTTTCCGATCATCTGAATGACATTCAGGATCAGCATTTCCGCGAAATAGCGAGAGCGCTGGGATCAACCGTTGCGGCCGTGGAAGAGGCGCTGGAATGCATCCGCCGGCTTGATCCGAGGCCCGGCCAACGCTACAACGATGTTCAGCCCCGCCTGATTGAGCCGGATGTGGCGTTCGTGAAGGTGGATGAAGTCTATCGGGTGGTGATGAATGAGGATGGACTGCCGCACCTCCGCCTCAGCCACCAATACCGCCGCATGATGTCGGATTCAACCGCCTCGCGCGAAGTGAAGAACTACGTGCGGGAGCGTTTCAACTCCGCAATCCAGTTGATCAAGAACATCGAACAACGCAAACACACCATCGTCCGTGTTTGTGAATCGATCATCCGCCGGCAGATCGAATTCCTGGATAAGGGTTTGGATTTCCTGCGGCCCATGATGATTAAGGATGTGGCGGAGGAAGTGGGCGTGCATCCTTCCACCGTCAGCCGCGCCGTCTCCAGCAAGTACGCGCACACTCCCCAGGGCGTCTTCGAGCTCCGCTATTTCTTCTCGGAGCCGGTGCAGGGACCCGCCGGCGGCGATCTTTCCCTGATTAATTTGAAACGGCTGGTGCAGCGGATTATCGAAGGGGAAGATTCCGCCCGGCCGCTGACCGATGAGCAGATTACCGCCCTTCTGCGGGAAAAGGGTATTTCCGTAACCCGGCGGACCGTCGCAAAATACCGCGAAGACTTAAAGATTCCAAGCACCCATCACCGGAGAAGGAAGCCATGATCGCACCCTTCCGTGCCTTCCTTCCGGATCGAATCGCGGAGGTTCCGAGATGCGGATTGAGTACACAGGCCGCCAACTAGAAGTGTCCCCTGATTTGCGCCAATACACTGAGGAGCGCCTGGGCAAGCTGATCCGGGTTCTCCGCAACCGGTGTGACATACATGTCATCCTGAGCGCTGAAAAACACCGGCGGATCGCGGAAATCACCCTGAAGTGGAGAGACCACACCCTGGTGGGTGTCGAAGAGACCTCCGATGAGCGGTCTTCCCTTAACGGCGCCCTGGACAAGCTGGAGCGCCAGGCGGTGCGGTTGCTGGAGAAGAAGCGCACCCGCAAGCGGCGTCCCAAGCCCACCCAGGCGGTTCGCGTCAATGTTCTGGCGGGCCAGAGATCAAATCACGTTGAACGCGCCGTGGTGGTGACGGAGCGAATCCCCATCAAGCCGTTAACCCTGGAGGAAGCCATCGAGGAACTGGAAAGCGCCTCCAACGGCATTGTGGTCTTCAGAAATGCGGAAACCGAGCGGGTGAACATTATTTACCGCAGCCCCGATGGACGCATGACTCTGGTTGAGCCGGAATCCTGAAATTCTGGCTGCGGGTCCACGCCTGATCTGGCAACCTATTTTTAACCCGGCCTCATGAAGTCCAAGTCCGCACGCACGCCGTCGAAGCAATTTGTCCTCATCACCGGGCTCAGCGGCTCGGGCAAGGGCTCCGTCATCAAAGCCTTTGAGGACCTCGGCTTCTACTGTGTTGATAACCTGCCCATCGACCTGATCCCCAAGTTTGCGGAAATCTTGCAGCAGCCGGGAAACCACATCCAACACGCCGCCATCGTGGCGGACATCCGTGAAGGCGATGCCATCAGCCGCCTGCCCGCTCTCTATCAGGAACTGTCGAAGACCAATCCGCAATTCTCGCTGGTTTTCCTGGAGGCTTCGGACGAAGCCTTGATCCGCCGCTTTGAAGAGACTCGGCGCCCGCATCCCCTCGGACGCCACCTTCCCGTGCGCGAAGGGATTCGCCTGGAACGCGTCCTGCTCCGGCCGATGCGGCAGCTCGCCGACGTGGTCATTTCCACCACGCGGTTAAACGTCCACGAATTGCGCGAGCTCATCCACACGCGCTACGGTGGCGCGGCCACGCGGAAGTCACTGCTGATCTCCGTGGTCTCGTTCGGTTTTCGCTTTGGCGTGCCCACCGACGCCAACCTGGTGTTTGACGTGCGCTTCCTGCCCAATCCGAACTACGTGGCCAAGTTCAAGCGCAAAACCGGGAGGGATCGCGGGGTCCAGAAGTTTATGGAAAAGTATCCGCAAACTCGCGAATTCGTCAAACGCCTCTCTGACCTTTTGTCCTACCTGCTTCCGCACTATATGCGGGAAGGCAAGAGCTACCTGACCGTGGCGCTGGGCTGCACCGGGGGCCGGCACCGTTCCGTGGCGCTCGCCGAGCAGATGGCGGAAATTTTGACCCAGGAGGGATACCGCACCCGGCTTACCCATCGTGACATCGGCAAAGTCTCCCCTTAAGGTCCGGTGGCTTTCGAGGCCGCGCGGATCCTCTCGCTCGCGGTGTAATATCCACACTCCAGAACACGGTTTCCACATATACTTTTCAGGCTGATTCGCATGGTTTTCTGAAATGACAACGGTATCCTCAAATATCCTGGCCGTCGATATTGGCGGTACGCATTTTCGGGTTGGCCTCTTCAATCATAAGGGCCAACTTCTGGAAGTCACGAAATCCGCAACCTCGCACGAAGGCGGGCGGGAATGGATGCTTGCGCAGCTCCACCAGCACGCCGCCCAGCTTCTCGACACCCGCCCGGAGACCGTGAGGGCTTGTGGCATCAGCTTTGGCGGCCCGGTTGACTATGCCAGCCAGCAAGTCACCTCCGTTCATACTCCAGGCTGGCGGAACTTTCCTCTTGCTTCGTGGGTCAAAGACACTTTTGGCATTCCCGCCTTGCTGGATAATGACGCGAATTTGGGCGCGCTCGGCGAACTTCACTTCGGCGCGGGACGGGGCGCGAATTCTCTGATCTACATCACCATGAGCACCGGAATCGGCAGCGGCTTGGTAATCCATGGCAAAGTGTTCCGCGGCAGAGACAGTATGGCGGGTGAAATCGGCCACTTGCCGCTTTCGGACCTGCCCATTCCTTGCACCTGTGGCGGCTCCGGCTGCCTGGAGGCGCTCTCTTCCGGACGGTCGATCGCCCGATCCGCCCGCGAGCTTGCTGCAAGCGACCCACAGGCGGCGCGGCGCCTGATGGAACTGGGCGGGGGAAATGCGGAAAACCTTACAGCGCGGTTGGTGTTTGACGCCGTGGACGAGGGTGACGCGGCGGCAACCGGCTTGCTCCGGGATGCGGTCTATTGGCTGGGGAGAGCCTTGACCATCGCCATCCGCCTGATCAATCCGGACAAGATCATCCTGGGCGGGGGAGTCGCTCAGGCCGGAGACCGGCTCCTCATCCCACTTCGGGAAATAATGGCTCAATGGAAGTCCGGGAACTTCCCTTACACCACGGAGATCGCGACGGCAGCCTTGGGCAATGAATCGCCGCTCTATGGCGCGGCGGCGCTCGGTCGCGAGCTTTTGGATTCTACTGGACTTTGAACCGGTACGGCCCCGCGCAACTGGAAGGCATTTACAGTTCCTCTCGCAGGCTTCAATCCGAATCGTGCCGCTGCTCCTTCCACGGATCCCCATGCCGGTGGTAATCGTTCTGTTCCCAGAATCCGGGCCGGTCCTGCGGCATGAATTCAAGGCCACGAACCCACTTCGCGCTCTTCCACGCATAGAGCCTCGGCACAACCAGGCGCAACGGCCCGCCATGCTCCGCCGGCAGCGGTTCGCCGTCGTGCTGGTAAGCAAGAAGAACATTGGCCTCCAGCAGGTCCGCGAGCGGTACATTGGTCGTGTATCCTTCGGAACAATTGACCAGCACGTGCCTTGCTTCCGGCTTGGGGCGCGTGAGGCCGTGAATGGTACGGAAGGAAACTCCCTCCCAGCGGTTATCGAAGCGGCTCCAGCGCGTGACACAGTGGAAATCCGAGGTAATTTCCGTCTTCGGCAATTCCAGAAACGCACCCCAATCCAAACTCACCGGCCGCTCGACCAAGCCGCAAGTTTCAAAGAGCCAAACCTTGGAATCGAACGCTGGGACGTTGGCATAATGCAGAACCGGCCATTTCAAGGTCGCCGATTGCCCGGGCGGCAGCCGTCCCTCGGCCCTCATTTTCTCTTGCAGGACTTTCCGCTCCGCATTGTTTGCGAAGATTCCCATGCCTTTATCGTCACACTCGCAATCTGCTTACGGCGTGACGATCAACTTGCCTTTCATCTTGCGGTGGCCCATCCCACAAAAGACTGAGCAGCGAAACTCAAACGTTCCGGCTTTGCTGGCGGTGAATTCCACGGTTACCGGCTGGCCCTTTGGAAGCTTTTGATTAATGCCAAGGGCTTTGATGGCGAAGCCGTGCGTTGCATCCTTCGACGTGATGATCAGCTTCACTGGCTGGCCTTGCTTGACGGTGATGGTGCTGGGATCAAACTGGTATTTCTTCGCCGTCATTTTGATGATCTGGACGGGAGCACTCTGCTGGGCTGCCACCGGGATTGTTCCTGGCAGCACCAGGGCCACCGCCAAGAGAATTGACTTAAAACCTCCGATTGAGCCGCGATTCATAGATGACCTCCAATGGTTTAGTATCGCTTCGCCTTAATTCAGGATCGCACAGTTCCATCGAATTTTATAGGCGGGCCCCTACTTCCAAAGGATCAAGCCCAGGCGGAACATGGGCAGGCGCAGCACCTCGTAGCCCTGAAATCCAGCGGCTTCGGCCAGCGTCCTCAATTCATCTCTCGTATAGGCTTGGCGAACGCTGGCAGGACCGTCATGCCGGCTGAGCGGGCTTCGGAAAAAGGGGCCAAAACAGTGGCTGATGAAATAGGCCAGCCCGTGACGTTCGAGATCGTTGATGAGCACGGCTCGGCCCGCAACCGAGGACAACTCCTGGAGCAGCCCCTGGGCGCTTTCGCCGCAGAAGTGGTGGAGGAAAAGGTTGCACATCACCACATCGACGCTCCCCGGCGCCAGAGGAAGCTCTAACGCATCACCAATAAGAGGGGTCAGCCCATGGAGCATGCCCGGATGACTCTCTAAATGGCTCAGCCGCCGGTCGAGCACGAAGAGTTCCGCGGAAAAACCGCGGCGTCGAAGCCGTCGCTGAAGGTCTGTTGCCATGCGGGCATCGCCACAGCCCACGTCCAGAATGCGGGCCGCGCCCAGACCGGTCCGCTCAAAAAACAGGAGGAGAAGCCTCATGCTGCCGGAGACGCCTCCAAACCAGCGGTTCATGGTCCAAATGTCAGCGAGGCTTTCCGCCACTTCGCGGCGCGTGCCGCGATCGTCATCCAGCAATTCCGCCGCCGCGATGCGCTGCATCAGTTCCTAGCCTGGATTTTTCTTGATCTTGCCGCCGCTTCGTCCCGGTTAAGACCGTATCCTAACGGTCTTCCAGACAAGGATCGTGGAGTGCCCGAACTAGGCTCGATGCTGTTCACTGCAGATCCTTTCATGAATAATGCACACGGTGAACCAGATCCCCTCACCCACCGCTGCGCGGTCCCCCTCTCCCCTCAAGCGGGGAGAGGGCTGGGGTGAGGGATCAGATGGCGCCTCTGACATCAAGATCATGAGACTCGCCTTAACTGAGCATTATTGAGGCTGCGCTGGTTACTGGCCGCCATATATTCTTTGGAGGAAATCGGCTACATTTTTTTGCAGTCCCGCATAAGTCATGTTGAATTCGGTCTGAAGCAGATTGCTGAAGTCAGGATGAGCGCGCATCAATCGGAGCATTCGTTGAACGCCTGCCATGCCGTAGGTATCCCGGAAATACTCAAGGGCCGCCAGCGATTCGGCGTAGCCCATCACGGCCCGCTTCTCGGAAAGGTTCAGGAACGACGCTTGCAAGGAAGAAAAGGACGGAGTCTCACCCGCGGCCATGGCTCCGGCAAGTTGCTTGCCCACTGCCGTGAGGGTCGATCCGTCTTCCCATTGCGCAATGCCTTCATTGAACCACGCCGGACAGCGATCGAGGGTCTCCTGGTGAACAAAGGAATGGGTCAGCTCGTGTTTCAAGACTCGGGCCAAGTCCGGTGTGATGGTGGACAGCCCGGAGACGGGAACCCGAATTTTGCCATCATTCACTGCCCCGGCCCAACTGGGCGAACGGGTAATATCCCGGAAAGCCTGCTTTGGATAAAGAATCACGTGGATGGTATCCTGCGGGAAGTAGTCCAGGTCACGTTCGAGCGATTGAAAATCGTCTTCAAGCACGGGAACCATTTGGTCCGCAAGGTCCTTCACCGTTCCCTCATCGAACAGTAACAGGAAATGTTGGCTGTGAAGCATCTGGTAGGAACCTGAAATTTGCCGCTCGCGTTCCGCCTGCGCCACCGCCTGCCGGATTCGCGGGTCATCGTGCAGCGCCAGAGCCTTCTGCCACTCGATGATCGCCTGGCTCAGGTCCTCCATCGCGTAATAGGCCGACCCCAACAACAAGGGAATGTCCGGCGATTGGGTGTGCTGGTCTTGCGCCGGGAGCAGAACTTCGATGGCCTGCCACGAATGATTCTGTTTAATCAACAGATACCCCAACCCGGTTTCGAGCGTTGGGTCGTCCGCAATGCGGGTGAGCGCCTCGCGGTATTTTTCAATCGCCGCTTCCGCGTGTCCCTGCCGCAGCAGGAAAATGGCGGCTTGCTGATAGGCCTCGGCAAGGTTGTGCCGGCTTCCCTCGGAAGGGTTTCGGTCAAATGCCGCATTCAGTTGGCGAATGTAGTCATCGTTCACCTCGCCGTTCTGAATCACCGGGGAATCCGCGTCGGAAGTTGCAGCCGCCTGCACGGCGGGTAACGGAATGGTAAGCTTGAGCCTTTGAGGCGGCTCGGATTCGGCTGGTTCCTCATCTCCGGGCTGGGTGGGACCAATGTGATCCACCAGGCTGCGGGGAATGGTGAATTCGTTGCCGACCAGATCGTAGGTTACGTTCTCCGAGTCCGTGCGGGCGGAATCGGCCACGATCCTGTTGCCATTCTTGAGGTAAATTGTCTGCTTGGCGAGGCCCGCGCCGGAGGCAACAAGGTCCAGGGTGAGACAGAAACAGGCAAGTCTAAGCCCGGCGAAGCATCGCTGATTGCGAGATGCGGGCGTCACGCGATGTGTGGCCATCCTCAAGGGCATTATACGCAGCAGTCTTCATAGAGTCGAGGAAATGCGCCTCGAAATTGCTTTGACAGGAAAGGATACCCGGCTACTTGCAGATCATTTCCAACCATGTAGATTGGATTCTTACGCTGATGATCTGCACAGCACGTGTTCAACCACCCCCCGGCCCGCCGCACCACCAAGGTGGACCCCTTGGTAGGCTTGCGGCATGAGTAAGGGCGACCCTTGTGGTTGCCGGAATGATGGGGCGGGTACAAAACCTGCCCTTAACCTCAATACTGTTCAGACAAGGGGAGATCTCGTAGGGGCGAACCCTGGTGGTCGCCTACGGGCGGGCACCAGGCCCGCCCCTACAGCGCGTGGAAATCGGGCTCCAGTGGGATAGGGGGCTAAGTGGACAGCATTGCCCCTAACCTGGATTATTCGTGAACTTCCTTTGGAGGATCGGAAGGGCATGGCGTTAGCCGTGCCGAACAAAGACATCTCGAACGTCACCCGTCTCGCATCCCGGACGGCTTGTTTTAACAAGCCGTTCAGGGCGCGAGACCTTCGTAGACCTAATTCCCGCGTCTTTGGCGGGGTTGAAACGCCGCCCCTCCGTTCATTCCCCAACATTCGCCCATCCTGGTGAAAAATCCGGATTGGTTACCCTGCAATGGCCAGCTACACCACCAACTCCGGCACTTCCAGCTCCTGCATGTCGAAGGCTTGACAAAAGGCGTCCACCACCTCAGGGTCGAAATCTTTTCCGGAGCCTTTCACGATAATCTCCCGGGCATCGAACGGCGACATGGCTTTACGGTAGGGACGGTCACTGGTGAGGGAATCGTAGACGTCGGCGACGGAGATGACACGCGCTTCGACGGGAATCTCCTCGCCGTGCGCAGGGTGATAGCCGGAGCCGTCGAACTTGTCGTGATGAGCAAGGATAATGGGAAGAATACGTTGCAGCGTTCCGCCAACCGGCTCGAGAAGCCCCGCGCCCTCGTGCACGTGGTTCTTCATCTGCCCAAACTCCGTCTCCGTCAGGCGCGCCGCCTTGTAGAGCAGCTCGCGGCTGATCTTGAGCTTGCCGATGTCGTGCAACAGAGCTGCGCCGCGCACGTCTTCAATCCGGTCTGGGGCCAGGCCCAGGCAGCAGGCGATCTTGATGGCATAGATCGAGACGCGGTAGGAATGATTCTCCGTGTACTTGTCGTTCGAAATGAAGTGCCGGAGGATCATGAGCACTCCCTGATAGCTGGTGCGGAGCTCATCCAGGTGGGCCCGCTCATTTTCATGAAGCGTCCCCATGGCGTAAGCGGTGACCAACAGGGTTCCGGCCCAGCCGATGAGGTCGGTGTAATGCTGCGAGGGGAGCGAGTTGAGGACGACGGCATGGTGGAAAAACAATTTGTCGATCCGCCCGGAAAGAACCACCAAAGTGACGCTCAAGAGCGCCGTCAAGGTGGCATGACGACGGCCGTAGAAATAAGCCGAGAATAGGGTGGGTAGCGTGTACAAACCCAGCAGGACGTGACTGGAAGCCACCAGGAAGTTGAGCATGACGGCGATCAGCAACATGCAGGCGATCAGCCACACTTCCATCTTCATTTCCCTATGGGCCTGGATGCCGGATGACTGCAATCGCAGCTTCTTCATTCGTGCCTCTTGCGGTTGAACTTTTCGGGATGAGAGCAACGGTCCACAGCGTTTACCGGAAAATGGGAGATGCGGATGCTGCCTCTCCTGCCCATTTTATCGTCCTAATGGCGGCGGGACTTGAGAGGCAGATGATGCGCCGCCTTATGAGCATGGGCCCCTGCGAGGGCTTGGCGCCCAACGGCCCCTTTAAGAAGACCTCCGCTTCGAGTGGCCTGGAGCAAAATGAATGGTAGAGCTGAAATCACTGAATTCATTAGTTGAAGGAAAGAACCGATGCCAGCGATAAGCAAAGTCCGGCACCGCTACAGCAAACAAACCGAGTCACACCAGGGGATGGGAGCCAAAAGGGGCATCAGGATTTCTGGACTGCGAAACTTTACATAACCTGCTGAAAAGTGGCCTCTGCTTCGCCGCAGCCGGAAAGGAATGCGTGGCTTGAGGAGTTTGAGCACGCCAGTGACCGGGAAGAATTGAGTCGCGTACTCTCGGCCCGCATCTTACAGTCTCGGCGAGTGCCAGTGAGTATCCAATAGGCGCCGGCGGGAGACTTGCCCTGTCAAGGCAAAATAGAAAATTCCTATTCCGGGTTAACCACCTTGACAGATTACTAATCATAGGTTGTAATATTCAGGCATTCAAAACAACATATATTGAAAAGGCCGCCTGGCTTCTGAGCGGGACGAATTCTTCAAGGCCGTCGTGGTCTCTAGCCGCATTTAAGTTCTGGACTGCTTTCGGGACCGCGCAGCCAGCCATTGACAAGTTCATCAAGATTCTGGAGATTGAATCTGCCCACGGCTCCCAAGCGTTCCAATTCCTCGTTTCGGGAATATCGTGATTGTCGGGAAGATCTGATGGCCACCTATGATGGTCAGTTTCCGACACGACTCTCACCAGGTTTCTTGAGGCGGCAACCGACAATTTTCGACGACGACCAATCCGGCCGGTGTGCGGAAACTCAACAATGATTCGGGGGGGCCGTACGCTCCAAGCATCCTTGTTGGACTGTGGACCCAACCGGCTTCTCCTCTACGGCTGTGGTTGATGGTGAGATGACCAAACCCTCAAAAGCATTTTTGCGTCTTGCTGTTTTATGGATAAGGACCTTGAGCGTGAAAATATGTCAATACGCCGAGCACGTGAACGGAACTGGGTATTGGAAACTCGCAGATGCAACTGGAATCTGGTGAATTGCCGTTAAGTTTTCTTTTGTTGATGCTGGGAGCCGCCGTTCCCATGGTACTGGTGGGAAGCCGCGCGAAGGGAGCGAGGCTTCTGGCCGCCGGAATGCTTATTGCTGCCTGCCTTGCGGGCTCCTTCGTGGCCGCGCTGGGCTTCTGGCGAACGTCCAGCGTTCTTATGGATTTCACCGGCTTCACACCCTTTCCATTCACGCTGGAGATCGACCGTCTCAGCGCCCTTTTCCTTCTCTTAATCTGTGTGGTCGCAGTCCCAGTCGCGGTTTTTGCTGTACCCTACTTTGAACACCACTGCCCCGAACGCCGCCGGAACTGGATGTGGATATTTTTTTCGTGGTTTCTCCTCTCGATGATTGTGGTTGTTACGGCGTCCACAGGTTTTGCTTTTCTTGCGGGCTGGGAGTTGATGACGCTCCTCTCCGCCGGCTTGATCCTGATCGAGGGAGACTCCGCTGAGCGCCGTCATAATGTCTTCATCTACCTGCTCATGATGCATGTAGGCGCCGCGATGGTGGTAGCGAGCTTCTTTCTTTTCCTCCCCTATTCTCACGGTCTGGATTTTGCATCGATTCGCGCGGGAAGCGCCGTCTTGCCTCCGGCGATCCGGACCCTCATTTTCCTGCTGGCTTTCGTGGGATTTGGAACCAAGGCGGGCATTATTCCACTTCATCTCTGGCTGCCCCGGGCGCATCCGATCGCGCCCAGCCCTGTGTCAGCGATAATGTCCGGCATCATGCTCAAGACAGCGGTATACGGGTTTGTGCGTTTCGCTTTTGACTTTCTTGCCGGAGGACCGTCGTGGTCCGGATATCCCATTCTTGTGGCCGGCGCCGTCTCAGGCTTGCTGGGCGTGCTCTATGCGATCGGCGAACACGACCTCAAACGGCTGCTGGCCTATCACAGCGTCGAGAACATTGGGATCATTTATCTGGGATTGGGAACCTCTTTGATTTTCCTGGCCTGTCATGCGCCCCTCTGGGCTGCTTTAGCCCTGGTCGCAGCTTTGTTGCACACCTTCAACCATGGTCTATTCAAGAGTCTCCTGTTTCTTGGCAGCGGCGCGATTTCGCATGCCACCCACACGGTAGACCTGGAGGAACTCGGCGGGCTGCAGCGCCGGATGCCGGTCACCGGCCTGACGTTTCTTATCGCCTGCTGTTCCATCGTGGGCCTCCCGCTATTCAACGGCTTCGTCAGTGAATGGCTTACATTTCGCAGTTTTCTCGCTGGCGCAGCTCTCATGGGCACGAAGGCGCAGGTTGTCCTGCCGTTGATGGTAGGCGTCCTGGCCCTGATTGGCGGGTTGGCAGCGGCGTGCTTTATCAAGGTATTCGGCGTGGCGTTTTTGGGACGACCGCGCAGTACAGAAGCGGAACACGCTATCGAGGCGCCGTTGGCGATGCGGGGCGGGATGACGTTTCTGGCGGCAGCCTGCCTGCTGATCGGAATCCTGCCGGGTGTTCTCCTAAAGCCGCTTGTTGCGCTGGCCCAAGGCTTGGTTCCTGGGGCCGGAGTGCCGCCAGAAACGCTGGCCATCACCAGGGTCCTTCCCTGGATTGCCGTGGCGGTGATCGGAATCGCGGGGGCGGCGGCATTGGCTGCGGCGCTGGGCCGAGTGCGACGCATCGTTCCGGCGTGGGGTTGCGGGCTTCCAACGCTGACAAGCCGGATGCAGTATACATCCACCGCTTTCTCGAAGCCCATCCGGTTCGTTTTTTCCGCCGTCTACCGGCCCGATCGAAAAATCGTGAGACTCCCCGCTGACCAGCCGTATTTCCCCGTATCCATCTCGTATAGCTCGGTCCGCACTACTTCTTACGAGAAGTCTCTCTACCGGCCGTTCGCGAACCTTTTTGTTGCAGCGGCGAACCAGTTGCGACGCTTGCAGACCGGGAACATTCAAGTCTATTTGCTATACATTTTTCTGACATTGATTTCCTTACTTATTTTTCTGAGGTTCCGGGGATGAGACTTGCGCTGAATGTCTTCCAGTGGCTGCTGCTGATTCTCGCCGCTCCATTGGCGCATGGAATCATCGCCCAGGCCAAAGCGCGGTTGCAGCGGCGCCGGGGCGCCAGCATCTGGCGGCCGTATGCCGATATTGCGAAGCTTTTCCGCAAGGAAGATCTTGTGCCGCCATCCGCCTCGTGGGTATTTCGGGTTACCCCCCTTGTATTGTTCGGAGCGATGGCATCGGCGGCCGCATTTGTCCCTGTGGTGCAGGGATCTGCGCTGCTCGCCTCCCGGGGTGATTTCTTCCTATTTGTATATCTGCTCGCGCTCGGGCGCTTTTTCCTTTCCCTTGGAGCGATGGACGGAGGCTGTGCGTTCGGCGGAATGGGGGCCAGCCGTGAAGCCCTGATCTCCAGTCTCGCCGAAGCCCCGCTTTTACTAGGGCTGGTCGCCGTCGCCATTCTGGCATCCCATGCTGATATCGCCGGAATGGTGGGGTGGACGCTGCAGCAGAACTTTTTCAAGATTTCCGCGGTCCATATCCTGGCCTTCCTTTCTTTAGGCATGGCCGTCCTGGCCGAAACGGGCCGAATGCCCGTAGACAATCCAACGACCCACCTCGAGTTAACCATGATCCATGAAGGAATGGTGCTGGAATATTCCGGGCCGAGCCTGGCCTTGGTCGAGTGGGCGAGCGCGATCAAGCTCCACGCCATGCTGGCACTCTTGATCGCCCTGTTTGCCCCCTGGGGCATGGCGCCGCACGTCTCCGCCGCACCCCTGCTGGTGGCGCTGTTGGTCTACTTTGTAAAAGTGGGTGCGTTAATGGCTTTGCTGGCAGTGATCGAGAGCAGCGTGGCCAAGCTGCGTATGTATCTCGTGCCGGGTTTTATAGGAGTGGCTTCCGCAATGAGCGCCCTGGCGGTGATCTTTGCGACACTGGTAAAGAGGTAGCGAAAATGGGTCTGGTAGAAATTGCGGCGGGTAAGGTTCTGAGCTCATTTTCTGCCTTTCTATTTCTTACGATCCTTCTGCTGGCTGTCGCGCGCCGGATTTCGACCTGCGTGCTGCTCTTCAGCCTGCAATCTGCGATCATCGCCGCAGAAGTCTTTGCAGTGGGATTTCAGGAGAGGCTCGCCGAGGCTTACGTCGTAGGGGCCCTAGTTTTCCTGATTAAAGTTGTGGCGATTCCATACGCGTTCTTCCGCCTGATGGAGCGGCTGAAGACCGTCCGTGAGGTGAAAGCTGCAACCACTCCAACCCAGTCGGCCTTCATCGCCGTAGCGATGATCTTCTTATCCTACGCGGCGGTTCATTCGTATGGCCAGTCCGTTCATGTGCCTGCAGATGCGCTGGCGGCGGCTGTAGCTCTGATTCTCACTGGTGCCTTTCTGATGGTGAGCTGCAGAAAGGCCCTGATGCAGATGCTGGGGCTGCTGGTGATGGAAAATGGGATTTTTCTGGCGGCCCTGGTCACGACGTTCGGGATGCCCCTGGTGATCGAAATCGGCGTTTTCTTCGACGTGCTGATGGGGCTGCTGCTGATGGGAATCTTTGCCTTCCGCATCCGGGACACGTTTGAACATCTCGACGTGTCGAGGTTGCGGAGGCTTCGAGGCTAAAAGAATGATTCTCCTGTTACCCCTGGTGATCGCGCTTTTGGCGCCCGCTCTGATCCTGACATTGCGGGATCCGCGAGCCGCCACTCGCGCGGCGATGTTCGCGGGAGGGTTGGAAGCGGTTTCGCTTTTTGCCATCGTCTGGCAGGTGCACACGCATGGCGCTCTTGAGGCCGGCCGCTACTTTCGGGCCGACGGGCTCAGTTCGATCTTCCTCTTCAACATCGCTTTTATTTCCTCCCTGGTGCTGGTGTACGCCTCGGGATATCTGAGCCACACCGGCGAAGGGCGCTTCTCTTCTCCCCGCTGGTTCTACGCTCTGGTCTTCTTGTTTCTCTTCACTATGATCAGCGTCTGCTTGTCGGCGGACCTTGGACTGATGTGGATCATGATGGAGGGAACAACGCTGGCCTCGGCCCTGCTCGTGGGTTTTTACAACACGAAAGGAGCGGTGGAGGCGGGATGGAAGTACTTGGTGGTCTGCACGGTGGGAATCGCTTTCGCGCTTTTCGGCACGATTGTGCTCTACCTCGCCGCGTTCAAAGCGGGCATGAATCCGGCGGCGGCGCTCGATTGGGTTTCCCTGATGGATGCGGTTTCACGCAAGGGGTTCGACCCCCATTTGCTGAAACTCGCGTTTGTGTTCGTCATGGTGGGGTACGGAACCAAAATCGGCCTTGTCCCGATGCACAGTTGGCTGCCGGATGCGCACGCCGAAGCTCCTACACCCATCAGCGCCCTGCTTTCGGCGGTTCTGCTGAACTGCGCCGTCTATGCGCTCCTGCGCTACGTCGCCATTGTTTCAAGAGGCGTGGGACCGGCGTTTCCCCACACCTTGCTGCTGATTTTCGGTCTCGCGTCCATGATGGCCGCCGGTTTGCTCATCTTGGTGCAACGCAACCTGAAACGCCTGATGGCCTACAGCAGCATTGAACACATGGGAATCATCGCCGTGGGACTGGGACTGGGAAGCCCTCTCGCTCTTTTCGGCGCCCTGCTGCACATCTTTAATCACTCCGTTGTGAAGTCCCTCCTCTTCTTCAGTGCAGGGAACGTCCGGCAGAATTTTGATACATTGCGCATGGAAAGCATCAGCGGCATGGCGCAAACGCTCCCGCAGACCAGCGCTGCGCTGGTGATCGGGTGCGTGGCGATTGCCGGCCTGCCGCCGTTCAGTCTTTTCGTCAGTGAATTCGCCATCCTTTCTGCGGCCTTCTCCGAGGGTCATTATCTGGTCGCCGGAATCTTCTTGGCCGTTCTCTCGATTGTCCTCGGCGGTCTTGCGCATCACCTGTTTCATCTGCTGGGCGGGGAACCCAAACGGCTACCTGCCCGCGCGAAACTTTCACCCTCGGAATACACGGTGATGGGAATCGCTGCGCTCTGCCTCTTATTCTTTGGAGCGCGGATTCCTTACCTATTCGACGCTCTGCTCAACCAAGCGGCGGCGGTGTTGAGATGAATGGGAAGGCGGTGGCGGGAATTCCAGCCCGGGAGCCGGCGCCTCCGAGAGGCGCGCTGAACCTCCCTCGGCGCTCTGACGGGTCCGCCGCCCGCCTGGTCACGCTCTTCGGAAGTTGCGGGCAAAACCGCGAGTGTCGGGCCCACTATGTATTCGACGAGGGCGTTCCGGCCTACCGCGAAATCGCGCTGCCCGCGGACTCGGGCATCAGCTCCATTACCTCCCAGACGCCTGCGGCAGCCTGGTATGAGAGAGAAATTCACGACCAGTACGGCGTAGAGGTTAAGGGACATCCAGATTTGCGTCCTTTGCTTTTCCACGAGAATTGGCCTGCGGGTGTGCATCCCATGGCTGACCAAGTGGAAAACGTTCCCTGGTCGAAGGGTGAATACCACTTCTTGGAAGTCCAGGGCGAGGGGGTTGCAGAGGTGGCGGTTGGCCCCGTTCACGCAGGAATCATTGAACCCGGGCATTTCCGCTTTAGCGTGGTGGGTGACACCGTGCTGCACCTCGAGCTGCGCCACTTCTACACTCACAAAGGCGCCGAGAAACTGCTTGAGGGCCGGCTCCTGAGAGATGGAACGATGATTGCGGAATCGGTTTCGGGAGACAACTGCTTCGCTCATGCCGTGGCGTACTCCCAGGCCGTCGAAGCGGCGTTGAACACGAGCGTTCCGCCGCGCGCCGCCGCGATCCGTCTGATTGGCCTCGAACTCGAACGTTTGACCAACCTTATCGGGGATGTCGGAGGCTTGTGCACGGACGTGGGCTTCAGCGTGGCAGCGGCACAAGCAGCACGTATCAAGGAATCTCTGCTTCAGGCATCATGGCGTTGTTGCGGGACACGGTACTGGCGCGGGGTGGCAACGCCGGGCGGTCTTCGGGCGGATAAGGATTCAGAAAATATTCGCGAACTTGGCCGCGATGTGGCGAGAGCTGCGCGCGAGTTTGCGGACTTGGCGCGTCTTATTTTAGGAACACCATCGATCCAGAACCGGTTTGAAGGGGCCGGAATGCTGCCCAGCAAGGTGGCCCGGGATCTCGCGGTGGTAGGACCTGTTGCGCGGGCCAGCGGCATCGATCTCGATGTGCGCCGCGATCATCCCTACGGTTACTACCGCCGGCTTCAACCTGAAGTGCCGGTCACGCATTATGGAGATGTGATGGCCCGCGCAAGAATCCGTATCGAGGAGGCCGCGGCCGCCGCTCACCTGATTCAAGAAGCTTCAAGCGCCTTGCCCGCCGGGAGCACGCTTGCCACGATCGAACCCCGTGGGGAAGTGCAAGGTCACTCGGCGGTTGAAAGCCCGAGGGGAGAGCTTTTTTATTGGCTGGAAGCGCGAGACGGCCGCTTGGCCCGCTGCCATATCAAGTCCCCATCATTTCAGAACTGGCCCGCGATGCCCTTTGCAGTGATCGGCAACGTCATTGCGGATTTTCCCCTGATCAATAAAAGCTTTAACCTTTCCTACTCAGGATGTGACCGGTGATTTTTGACGTGATCGAGCGGAGTTTGCGGCAGCGCAATCGGGTGATCCGCGTTGAGGAGCTGTTGGACAATTGCAACGGGAGCCGCATGCCTGCCGTCCTCGCAGCCCGTCTGACCCCTGCCATTTGCCAAGGGCTCGCCGAAGTCTGCCCCACCAAGGCCATTACCCTCGGAGAATCGGAGGGCAAGCCTTACTTGCAACTTGACTACGGAAAGTGCGTCGGCTGCGGGCGCTGTATCGAAGAGGGAAGCGGCGCAGTCGAGATTGCACATCATCTTGAAGGATGCGGAGGACAGAAGAATGATTTGATACGCCGATGGGATATCGGCCGGGGGATTCAGATTACGCCTCCCGCACCTGAACCGAAGGCCTCCGCGTCGCGGGTTTACGAGTTACTGGGCAGGGCGCTCAACGTCCGCCAGCTCGACGCAGGCTCCTGTAACGGGTGCGAAGCGGAAATCACCGCACTTACGAATCCCTATTACGACCTGGAACGGTTCGGGATCCATTTTGTCGCCTCTCCCAAGCACGCCGACATGCTTCTCGTCACGGGCCCCGTCACTCGTAACATGGCCGATGCCGTCAAGGCCACCTACGAGGCGGTCCCTGCACCCAAACTGGTGGTAGCAGTCGGCGCCTGCGGATGCAGCGCTGGCGTATTCGCGGGCAGCTATGCTGTTTGCGGCGGTGTGGATGCGCTGATTCCCGTCGACGGCTACATCCCCGGCTGCCCGCCCACTCCCGCCATGCTTCTGACCGGAATTCTTGAAGTTCTGAGAAAGCATGCCGGGAGGCGAGTCTAAATGCGGGGTGACCGTTATCCGGAAATTAAGCCGCGCTTGGAAGTTTCCAGACGAACCCGGGATGATTTCTAAATAACCGGGTTGACATGTTACTTTGAATATATAAATATATACAGGAAAAAAGTGGTGTGGCGTTTCCCGCCCGGAAAGATCGAATCATGCCGGAGCTAAGTCAATTTAAAGCCGAGTTTTTTAAGGCGCTGGCCCATCCTTTACGGATAAGGATTCTGGACGCTCTCCGCGACGGTGAGGTCGCAGTGAATGATCTCAGCTCCAGGCTTGGCGTCGAGCAAAGCACTCTTTCTCAACAACTGGCGATCCTGCGGAACCGCAGTATCATTTCGGGTAGAAAGAGTGGAACCAACGTGCTCTATTCCGTCCAAGACCTCGCCATCTATCGCCTCTTGGATGTCGCGAAGGAAATTTTTAACAATCACTTGATTGATATTAAGGACATGCTGACGAACCTTCACAACATTGGGTAGTGTCTCAGTTTGTTTGCTGGTGCGGCAGTACCCAAAATTGCGACGACTTGACGCCTGGACATATATTTCTTGAGTTGTATATGTGTCTGTCTATCTATATATAAATTACTTGTTGCCCCGCCGCCGCAATTCCCGACCGCGCGCGATGCCATTGATTTCCACAATTCGAGCTCAAGACGGGTTGTCAGAGGTTAAGATGAGACCCACATAAATGTTTGCGAAGAATTTGTGCAATCTGACTTAGACACTGGTAAGCGAAGGGAGTATGGAATGACGAGGGAAGGAAAACCAGCGCGCCGTTCCGCCGCGTGGTTCGGCAAGGCGGACAAAGACGGATTTGCGCACCGAAGCTGGATGCGCAATCAAGGATGGCCCGACGACGTGTTCGACGGGCGGCCGGTCATCGGCATCTGTAACACGTGGTCGGAGCTGACCCCCTGCAACGCCCACCTTCGCATTCTCGCCGAGCGTGTGAAGCGCGGGGTGTGGGAGGCTGGGGGATTCCCGCTCGAGTTCCCGGTCACATCGACGAGCGAATCGAACCTGCGGCCCACAGCAATGCTATTCCGCAACTTGGTAAGCATGGATGTGGAGGAGTCGATTCGCGCCAATCCCATTGACGGCGTTGTCCTGATGTGCGGCTGTGACAAGACAACACCCTCGCTGATTATGGGGGCAGCGAGCTGCGACGTGCCGGCCTTGGTGGTTTCGGGCGGACCGATGCTGAATGGAAAGTTTCATGGCCGGGACATCGGCTCTGGGACGGATGTCTGGCGGTTCAATGAGGCTGTGACAACGGGCGCTATGAGCCAGGAAGATTTCATGGAAGCAGAGTCCTGTATGTCCCGGTCGGCCGGCCATTGCATGACCATGGGAACGGCCTCGACCATGGCCTCGATGGTGGAAGCGCTGGGTCTTTCCCTACCGCACAATGCCGCTATCCCGGCGGTCGATTCCCGGCGAATGGCCTTGGCTCATCTGGCCGGCCGCCGCATCGTTGAGATGGTGCGTGAAGACCTGCACATCTCGCGCATCCTGATCCGGGAGGCGTTTGAGAATGCGATCCGCGTGAACGGTGCGGTGGGCGGCTCGACGAATGCCGTCATTCATCTCCTGGCGATCGCCGGCCGGGTCGGAGTAAAGCTGTCACTGGACGATTGGGATAAGCTGGGCCGCGACGTGGGGACGCTGGTAGACCTGATGCCCTCCGGCCGCTTCTTGATGGAGGATTTCTATTACGCCGGCGGGCTGCCGGCGGTGATTCGAACCCTGGCAGAGCATGAATTGATCCACCGGGATGCACTGACCGTGAACGGCAAGACGCTGTGGGAAAACTGCCGGAATGCTCCTAATTGGAATCAGGAGGTGATCCGTCCGTTTGAAAAACCGCTGGTGGCGAGCGGGGGGATCGCCGTGTTGCGTGGAAACCTGGCGCCCGATGGCGCAGTGCTGAAGCCTTCCGCAGCGTCGCCGCACCTCATGCAGCATCGCGGCCGCGCCGTGGTGTTTGAAAACATCGAGCATTATAAAAGTCGCATCGCCGATCCCACATTGGACGTCGATGAGAATTGCATCCTCGCGCTGAAGAATTGCGGACCCAAAGGCTATCCCGGCATGGCCGAAGTCGGCAATATGGCGCTGCCTCCCAAACTCCTGCAACGCGGTATCACGGATATGGTGCGGATTTCTGACGCGCGGATGAGCGGAACCGCCTATGGCACGGTCGTGCTCCACGTCTGCCCGGAAGCCGCGGTCGGCGGGCCCCTGGCTCTGGTGCAGGATGGAGATTTAATCCATTTGGACGTGAACGAACGCCGGTTGGAACTCGAAGTATCCGAAGAAGAGATGGCGCGGCGGCGTTCCCAATGGCGCCCGCCCGAATCCCCGATGAAAGGAGGATACCAGGAGCTGTACTTTCAGCACGTCATGCAGGCCAACACGGGGGCAGACCTGGACTTCCTGACTGGCTGCCGCGGCCATGACGTTTCGCGCGAGTCCCATTGAATCTGAGCAGATAAGAAGTGCTTGAAGTCTGAGAACGAGCGGTAGGCCGACCAAGACTACGGCTGACTCTTCACGAGCAGTCGCGCATAAATTTATGCCACGCATTGTACAAACCCTTACCCGTTGTTGCAGCAGAGTTAGGATGTCGGGGCGAGAGGATTTGAACCTCCGACGGCCGGTCGGGTTGTCGTTATGGAATCCCTCGTCGAAAGCAGACTGGTCCACTGCCGCCGATGGCGAGCCCGAGTTACGGTACTTGCCGGCGCGACTATGGCTGATCGGCCTCGGACACCTCGGCCAAGCCTATTTGTAGGGTCTCGGTCTTCTTCGCTATCCCCATCCGACGGGTCTATCCCTTGTGTTGCAGGATGTCGATATCATAACGCCTTCGACTGAGAGCACGTCGATTCTGACCGATGCCGCTCTGGTCGGCCAAAAGAAGACGCGTGCCACGGCCACCTGGGAGTGCGCTTCGCCGATTACGTGGTAGCGGACGGCGAGTTTGCCACGGCCCCCTTTCTGCACACGGTGGGAAAGCTGGGCTGGCAGGTGGTCGCACGTCTCAAAGCCAACCTGCCCGACTTAT
>Ga0307372_10003017_pt1 | contig 27343 bp, 34 predicted proteins | sample OX1MG_FD_202533 | JGI IMG/M metagenome (GOLD analysis project Ga0307372, IMG submission 202533) | Soil microbial communities from Risofladan, Vaasa, Finland - OX-1 | ecosystem: Environmental > Terrestrial > Soil > Coastal area > Acid sulfate soil | place: Finland: Risofladan, Vaasa | collected... | reverse complement strand
CCTTGCACTTCTAACCCCAGCGCGCCGATTGGCGTCATGGTATCGCGCCAGCTACCGAAGTTATAGATGCTGGTTTTGAACGCCACCAGGTTCGGCTCACCTGGCTTTGGCCGGTAATCCCAGGCAAATGCTTCGCACCTGCCGGTTGCCTTGTCCACAACGCGCCCAATCACCTGATACTCGATGCAGAGCCCATCTTTGGCGAACATAGTGAGCGATTTGGTTTTGAATTGGAACGCGGTGCCCGGTTCCGCGATTTCCAGCACTGCTGTTCGACCATCAGGACAGTGGAGCGAAAGCTCGGTAATGCGCCGCACATCGCCCGTAGAGACCAAATCAAGCGCCCAATCCAGACTGCGCAGTCCTTTGCCGCCGCGAGCAAGCGTGGGCAGCAGCGTGCGCTCGGAAACGCGCTTGCCGGTAGACAATGCTGCGCTCCAGTAGGCCGTCATCGGGTCAAGTGCGTTTCCGATGCTGTATAAGGTGCTGGCGATGCTCATGCGTGCCTCCTAGAGAACGACAACAACGCCGCGGGCGTCATACCATGTAACTTTTCCGGTATCGCTGTGCCAGGAGGCGCGAGCGTGGGTGAACTCCTGTTCCATGACGGTGTACGGCGTTTTATAAAAACTGGTCATATTCTGCTCCACCTGTAGCGGCGTACCAAAGTTGCAGCCGTGTTTCCATCTGCCGACCAACCATGCTTGCGGAATAGCATGCGTCGGGTCGCATGGAATGGTTGGAAGTGGCGGCAAGGTTGGAAACGCCTCGGACAGCATGGTTTGCAGCAGATTCCAGACAGCCAGGTCGTTGGCGTTGGGCAGGAGCAAATTGGGCGCTGGCGGCGGCGTCGAGAGCCACGGAACGTCTATGGCCGTTCCTGAGATCAAATCCATGCGGTTGTTGTCATATTCGCGCTGTGAGCCTGGAGCCAGATTGTGTCCGACGTTTGCCATATCGCGCACGTAAAAGTTGCCTGATGGCGCGATGCCGGTTGCAACGATGCAGTGATTGCCGGTCGGTGTCCATCCGTATGGAATGATGTCGCCGAGGCCAACATCGTAAAAGCCTGTTTCCGCTCCGCAGATCATCACCGGCTTTCCGGCCAGCAAAGCTGCTTTGACGTTTGCCATGTCGCTGTCGTGTGCAGAGTTCGCGCTGATGGGCAGCGGCGTATAGGCGACACCCAAGCCTTTGAGCATGGCGTACTCGGCATCCAGACTCATGCCGTTCATGTTGGATGAATCATTTGAGCCTTCTTCCGTGGCATACCACTGTTCAGCCGTCGCAATCACCTGTGCAGGTGTGCCGCCTGGATTGCCTGTGGGCGGACCAGCAAAGTGCACGAATGCCGCGCAAAACGCCACGCACTCGTACGCCGATTTGCCTGGCTGAAACTGGTCAACCGGTGCCGGAAAGACGGCGACTTCACCTGATGGTGTGAGCGTCATAGAGCCTCCTTAGACGTAGCTGTAAGTGAACGTCACCACCGGCAGCAGTGTACCCAGGCTCATGTTTGGCCCGGTGTACAACGCAAGTGTGAAGAACAGCTTGCCAGCCGTGGTTGCCGCTGGCGTTGCCGCTGCGGTAATGTACTGGATAGCGCCTTGCAATGACTGCCACGTCGCCATCCATGCGCCCGTGCCGGGTGAAACGCTGCCTGCTGTGCCTGATGTGGCCGCGAGCGTGGTGCCGACCGAGCCAGCACTGACCGTTGTTCCTGACGTGCCATACAGGTTGCCTTTGAGGTAGCTGGCATCGCTGGTGTCAGTGGTCTGCCCGTTCACAATGGGCGAACCGCTCTGACCACCTGGCTGTGTGCCAGCGGATGGCGCGGTGTGCGTATTATCGCCCCAGGCAGAGAGCGTTGGAGCAGCAGCGAAGGTGCCAACTGCATCAAAGTCTATGGCGAACACATTGGCCTTGCCGTTGGTGCCGTCATATGTCGCGCATTTGATGCCGGTGGTATCTGCTGAAAAGCCCCAGAGCTCAGGTATCGCACCCGTTGAAGCTGGTCGGCTGTACTGCGGCCAGGATGCTGAGCCCGTACCTGCGGCACCAGCGCCAGACGCGCACCAGCGATACTCATTGGCACCTGCCGAACCGCCAAAGGCGATGGCGTTCCAGGTGGGACTCGCATCAGTGCCTGAATTGAACATGCTTCTAATTGTCGTGAAATCTGAAATTGTCGTTTTCCTTTCTTATAGCAGCGGGCGGTACACGTTGCCTAATTGCTCCAATTTTTTTGCCAACGCTTGATGGCGAGCCACCATCGGATGCTGGTCTATGCCATCAATGATGGTTGGGTTATCTTTATTTCTGCGCACAATTTTGATGTTTGGCGCATTCAATTCCGCGTCGCTAAAATTGACTTTGAGCGTCATTTGCGTGCCGCATTCGCACATCGGCAATTGCACCTCATTGGGGCCAGTCCATTTGATATCCTCGTGGCTGGCGTGATGCACATTGGACGTGCCGCCTGATACGCGGTGCGCCGCGCTTTGCTGTGAGATGATGGTGTCGCCCAGCTGTTGCAGCTGTTCAGGCGGTAGGACGCCAGCCAGTCGTTGCTGCATTTCAGCGGCAGGCACAACGACGTATTCCATTTGGTCATGATGCGCGCAGGTGCGAAACGCTTCCCAATCGGCGCAGCTGTGATGGCTGCACTCAGGATTGGTGCAATAATACTCAAGATCGCCCGTTTCTTCGTTGTAGGAATGTAGCCCCATACATTTCTTCCTTTCAGTACTGAACCGTGTGTGGCCCGCCCACAAACGCGTTGGTCGTTGCCGCACTCACCAGTGAGTAGGCTTGCAGTCCGCCCATAGTCAGACTGCCGTATGACGGATTGCCCGCGCCGCCGCCTTGTCCGTCGCTCGTTGAAAGCGCGGCAGAAACCGGCACCGAATTGCGTGATTCCGTTTCGATATAGCAGGTCAGATAACAACTGCTCGTGTAGCAATTGCCAGAAATGTTATAGTTGCCGTATTCTTGCGCACCGCTCGGTTGCTGCAAGTAGTATAGAATTTGATTGAGCGAGAGCGTCGTAATTGTGTCGCCCGTTGCCACTACCGTTAGCGCCATGTTGTTTTCCTCAATATTGGGCGGTGTACTTGCCGCCGCATGCGCCGCCGCCTTGCGCCGATGTCCACGTCGTATAAATCAGAAAGCCGTGGCTGGTTTCCTTCGCGAGAAGCAGCGTATTGAAGTACGCTGGTGGGCTGATATCCGTCGTATCAACCGATACCGACACCAGCGGCGTATATTTTGAGAGCGTGGCAATATACACCGCGACCGTACAGCCGCTCGTGTACGTGTTCCCAGAGAGCACGTAGCCACCGAGTTCCTGCCCGCCCGCAGGCTGTTGCAGCACGTTTATCACCTGATTGTAATCAGTGGCATGCACGTTATGCCCCGTAATCGCCAGTACCAGTGCCATGGTTTTTCCTCTAATATTGAAAAGTAATAGCGCCCCCACAGCGTGCATTTTGCTGCGCAGATGTCGTGATGGCATACACTTGCACGCCATACGATTTCAGCGTTGCCGTTATCGGCAGCGATCCCGACAGGCCAGTCATCGCCTGGTCGGTGACATCCACCGTTGCCGAGACCGGCGTGCTGCCTCTGGAATGGCTCGTCACATACATCGAGACCGTATCAGCTGCCGGTGCCGGGCCTTCCAGATAGTAATGGCTCAATTCTTGCCCGCCCGATGGCTGTTGCAAATACTTGATGGCCTGATTGATATCTGCCGCCTGAATCACCGTGTTTGTCGTGTTGAGCGGCACATACGTGAGTGTCATAGCGTCCTCATGGTTCTGTATTCACTGACCAGGAAATGCACGGCAACGTGATGCCGAGCGCCGTATTTAAGGTTTCAAGCGCCATGAGTGCGGACAGCGATTGCGCCGTGTTCAAAGCGCCCCACACAATTGCACCTTCCGTTTCCGCGTTGTTGGCCGCAATTTGGCTCACCCGCGAGACAAAAAAGGTCGTGATACTGCCCATTTCGACAAGAAACGCCTGCACAGCCGTGTTTCCTGCGCTGCCTTCCGGGTATTGCGGCAACAGAACCTCGAAGCGATTTAATGCAGTACTCATAGCATCCTCAATTCACATTCACGATATAGGTAGTGGTCAGACTGTTTGCCGACGTTTTGACGAAGCTATACAGCGCATGCGTGAGCAGTGTGCCAGTACCAAGCGTGGCGGTCGCCCCGACGCCATAGAAACCGCAATTGGTGTACGCCCCATTCGCGCTGCCCGCGCCGAAGAACGTGGACAGAGAGACCGCGTTGCCGGAAATAATAGCCGCCGATGGCGCAGCGCGAAAGATTTCACCATTGACCACCACGTCGCCAGCAGACAAGGTGGCAATCAGTCCCGTGCCGACAGAGAAATACTGCGCGAATGGGTTGATGTTGCCGATAAGACCAGAGTTAATTGAGCCGTTGCCGACATAGGTGAGAATCTGCGTGCGTCCATTCTGCGTCACAATATTGGGTACGTCGCTCTCCAGATAGCGTTCGCGCTCGGCTTCGCGTAATTTCGGCCACCACATAGCGTACTCTGCTTCACTGATGGGCGGCAGCAGGTACGTTTTGATACGCCCCACTACCCGCGTATTTTCCACAACCTGTGTGCGGCGGCGGTAGCGTTCGGCGATGTCTATTGCTTGCTTGATAATGTTAAAATCGCGCATGATTTCCCCGATCAATCGAATGAGGCAAAGCCGTAATAGACACCCGCGCCCCCATAGGTGGCGGTCACAACGGCTGAGAGGACGCCTGACACCGAATCACCGTAATAGGTGCTGTCCACCATTGATTCGACCGTGAGCTGTACCACGGTGCTGCCAGAGCCGCTGCCGGTGCCTTGCAGCGCCTTATAGGTGTTTCTGGAAGAATCGGTCATAGATGGCCGGTACTGACCAGCGGTGTAACTGTAGACCACCACTCCGCCGCCCATTGATTTGGTGTCCACTTGCTGCACGATAAACGCCTGCGCGGCGAAATTGTCCAGTGCACTTGTCACCAGCACCGCCAGCCCGCGTGCGATATACACATTCAGGTCGAAGGTGAGGATAATCAGCGGCTGCGCAAACGCCCCGACCTCAGAGACGCCGCGCATCTGCGCTGTTGGGCTGTCGGCGATAGTCGTATCGGTGACTTTGCTATAAAAGTGGCGCTGGTACTGGCCGATGCTGTTGTTGTCTTCGATTTGAACGGCAACATTTCTGTACGTCGTATAAGTAACCAGTACATTGTTCGTGCCAGATGCAGGAGCGGTGTTAAACGTCACCACGCTGCTGTTGTGGTCGTACAGCACCACCACACCGTTCACGCCGAGCTTGTCCTGCCCGACAATGCCGACTTTGTTGGAAGATGTTGGTGCGTAGAGCGTGCCGCCTATGGTGACGTTCTGAAAGTTTTGCGGTGGACTGGTTAGTGTGAAGCTCTTTGTTGAACCATTGCCGTTAAATGCGTCGGTTGAAGACGTGTAGTACTGCCCACCCAGCACTTTCACACTGTTACGCAACTGCGAGCCGTCGTACTCCACCTGGTAGTTTTGCGGCGGATAGCTGGTCACGTAATCCGGGCTATCCACATTGACCTGAATCAATGAGTAATCGAACGGCGTGTCGCTGTAATGCAGGTAATTGTACTCATCTACATAGTAAATAAAGCCAGTTGAGTCGGCGAGGCTATTGAGCACATCGCGCAAACTGCTATCGCTGTAACTCACATTACTGATGTTTTGCCCCAGGTTCACCGTTGCCGGCGGCAGGTTGAAGTTCGGCTGCCCCGTGGAAAGCGTCGTGCTAAAGTAGGTGCTGACCAGATTATTGATAATGGCCTGGTCGGTGGTGCTTTCATAGGCCGCGTTGATGATGGCCCCGTTGTCTATCACGTCGCCCATCGGCATACAATCAAGCACGTACGTTCGATTGGTGCCTTCATACGTCACTTTAATATCTTTGATGTAGCCATTAAAAATCCACCTCATGCGCGTCGTGGTGCCGTCCGGCAGAATAGCTGCATCAATAGAGGTGGTCGTGCAGTCCGGCGTCGGGTAGAGAATGGGTGTGCCGTCTTCCAGGTGCCCGTTTGGGAACAGCACCGGCTCAAGTGTGACGCAGCCCAGAATGCCACTGCCGCTATGGATAAATTGAATAACGCCGCTGTTGGTGCCTGAGACTGTTGCCTTGCCTCCTACCAGCATCTGTGCATAAACAGCGCCAGCAGGTGCTACGCCGGATGTCGAAAACTTAAAAGAGGACAGCGTAGGCACAACTTCCGTCGTAAATGGGCTGCCAATTGGTGTTTGTGTCCCGTCAAGGTACTGAATCGTCAGGAACGCTTTGATATTGCTGATGGTGCCGCTGCCTTGAATGGTGACGCTCGCCATATAGGTTTGCCCAGGTACGATAGCGGCAAAGAACGAATAACCCACATTTTGCGTGATGTAGGCCGTGTTGTTGCCGCCACTATAGGTGTTGTTTGCAAACGTCGCGCTCATCGCATAAACAGGTGCCACTATCTGGAATGAGAGTACACTGGATAATGCACCGCCTGTAACCCACGGCCCGTATGGCGTGGTCGGACTTGACCCGGCAATCAGCTGATTCACGAGGTAGTTGCGCGTCGGTACCTGCACGACGGTTGAAGGTGTCGTATCATCCCAGACCGTGATGTGCTGCCCAAAAGTCGGGTACAGTTGTGAGCCGATGTCCACAAACTCGAAGGTCATGGACTCAAGCGGGTCGCTCGTGCTCTTACTACCAGCCAGCGACGGGTGGTCTATGAGGTTTGTAAGATCGAATCCTGCAAGCTCCACCAACATCTAGTACCGCCTTCCACTAGATGTTGCCGGTTGCAGCCCACTCATTCTCTGCATGTGCTGCAAGATATTTGATAAGTCTATGGCGTCCTGTTTCGTCCATTTCCCGTTACCGACATAGTTAATGGTGAAGTTGTTGACCACAGCGCCCGTGCTGTCGCCAGATGCCGATGGCGATGCAGTGGATGGTGCGCCAGAGAGTCCTGCACCCACACCGCCAGCCGCGCCACTCGCCATCGCACTCGCTGCCGCTTGCAGTTTGCCAACTTGATTTTGCAATCCACTTGCCAGCAAATCGCCGAAGTGCGGCATCCACTGGTCGGCGCTCGCAAGCGGGCCGAGTTCCGGTTTTGAGAAGTGCAGGAAACCAGCTATTTTCCCAGCAATGTTGCCTACTGCGCTCGTGACGCCACCCACCATTGATGTGATGCCATTGATGAGGTTTTGGATCATATCTTTGCCCCATTTCAGAGCTTTTCCTGGCAATTGCTGGAAGAAATTTTCGATATTAGTGATGAGTTGTTGAACTTTTTTGACTACTCGTGTATGCAGGTTGGTAAACCAGGTAATAATGCCGTTGACAAAATCGATCACTTTTTGGACAGCCTGATTTTTGAGGTTGATAAACCAATTGACGACTTTTGCAACGGTTGTTTGAATCCAGTTGACGCAAGTTGTGTACAGGTTAGCGAACCAGTCGCCGACTTTCTGTACGAGTCCTTTACTTTGCTCTTCTGCCTCTTCTTTGAGCTTTGCCATTTTTGCGGCATTTTGTATACGAAGCTCTTCGGTATGTTTTAATGCCGCGACTTTCATCTTCAGATGGTTGTCTACCACTTTGAGCTGCATTTCCAGCGTATTGCGTTCCGCCTGTGTTTTGCAGTCTTTGAGTTTCGCAATAATGTTCACTCGCATATTTTCCAGATGATGCACTGACCCAACATCCATCGCTTCGGTATGCGCCAGAGTTTTGTCTCTCATCTGTGCGGTATGCAGCGCAATTTCGGTGCTGGTTTGCCCAACGTGGATTCCTAGCATGTTGAGCATATCAATGATGCCTTGAATCGCTTTATGCCACACGCCGCTCAGCCAGTTGGTGATTGCACCCCAGTGCGTGATTGCAAGCACGACTAATACAATCACGGCAATAATCAGATAGATCGGCCAGTTTGCAGCCATCTCAGCGATGGCTTCTGCCACTAATGCTGCGACTTGCGCCCAGGTCTCGGCGATCCACGCGCCCAGGCTCGCGAGCATTTCCGGGATAGCTGCAATAAAATTGCCTATTTTGATGATGGCAAGCGCCGCCCCAACAGCGATTAAGGCTACTTTGAGCGCGTTCGCTGGCCCACTGCCCGCGTTCAACCAGCTGACAAAAGATGCTATTTTTCCGATGATGTTGCCCAGCGCGTCGGCCCCATTTTCAATCACCGGTATCAAACCTTGCCCAAGCCGTATCATAAAGGTCTTCACCATTTCTTTGGCCTGTGCGACCTTGAAATTGAAATTTTTTTGTACGTCTGCCCAGCCTTGCACGCTGCCTTTCCCCGTATTCATGGACTTCGAGATAGCGGTCACATTCCCGTTGTAATCCTTCATGTTCTTGCCGCCGAGCATGAGGCTGACATTTAATCCCGTTGCACCACCCATAATCGCTTTCATCGCCTGCGTGTACTGCACACTATTTTTCGGGAATGTTTCACCCACGTGCTGCTCGATAAGTTGTAGAGCGGCTGGCAGTCCTTTATTGGTGAGTGTGTCGTGGAGTTCCTGCGCCGAGATGCCGACCGACTTCATGGCCTTCTGTGCGGTCGTACCAGGTGCCGCCAGCGAGCGAATGGCGTTGGCGAGGTTCATTGAGGCACGTTGGGCAGTCATGCCGCTATTTGTCATCTCTGCGATGGCACCAGCCACCTGCGGAAACGAGATGTGCAGAGAAGAAGCAAGCGGTAAAACATTGCCCATGCTGTTGGCGAGGTCTTGCAGATGGGTTTTGCCGTTGGCGACCGTGGCCGTAAGCCCGTTCATAGCGGCTGCTGCATCTGATGCTTTCATATGATAATCGTGCAGTATAGTGGTTAAAGTGTTGCTTACTGCACCGAGATCGGCATTTCCAACTTTTGCGCCTTCAGCGGCCACTTGCAATATTTGCAGACCTTGTGCCCCATGGTAGCCCGCACTCTCAATCATAAACATGCCTTTTGAGAGTTGGTCGGTTGAAGTGCCAGTCGTAACTGCCATGTTGAGGATACCGTCAGAGACCAGCTTGAGGTTGGATTGCGACTCACCAGCACCCGTTACCAGCTGCGTCATAGACTCTTGAAAGTTGCCTGCCATTTGTACGCTGGCTATACCAACGCCGACCAGCGCTGCTCCGGCCACGGCGATGCCGCCACCAAGCGGGCCGAGCTTGCTGAGAAGCCCGGATATGGCGTTGCTGGCGTTATCTTGCGCTTGCATGACGAGTGAGAGGACGTATTCTCCAGCCATTAATTATTCCCCAAACTTTGCTTTACTTTTGTCGAGTTCTTTCTGGTTTTCCTCTTGCTGCTCGGCTTCAACCGACCATTTAGCGAGCAACACAAGACGCGCTTTTTGGGCAATCGTGAATGGTGCTTTCCGATATTCGCTGCGTGAGCCGAACAGGTGCCAGAGTTCCTGCTCGATAATTTCGTTGGGTGCTACTTCACCACGGACAAGTTTTCCGGCATATGCCCGTTTACACCACTGGAAAAATTTTCGCTGTCAGGCACCTGCGCACTTTCGATAATCTCGCCAATCGCTTGCATCACCGGAAGCATATAGGCCATCGGCAGTTTCGCAATCACGTCGAGACGCTTGTGGCGTCTGCCTTTGAACGTCTCGTACAGCGCCACCGGTTGATCGTTGTCGCCAAACAGGCACCAGTCCTCGATCATGCGTTGCAGCGCCGCCACCATCGAAACCGTGCTTTTCTGCTGTTGTTTGCCATCCGCACCTGCGCTAGTGGACTGCTGCGACATCTCTTCCATGTCCTCCGCAGTCACCACGCCTTTAATCGCGATGAACTCGCCAGTGTCCCAGCCAGCCACCGCCTCAATTTTGACGGTGGCCTTACTCTTGAATGCGCCCATATGGTGCTCCTAAAGTGTGTAGTTTGGAGCAGTGTGCGTGTTGCCCCAGATGATTTTGTAGCTGCCGCCAATGCCGCCGTCGTACTCACCAACACCCGCGAAATCCACTTCTGGCGCGCTCATTTCAGGCGTTGAGGTGACATCAAATTTATTAAATTTGAACGGGATGATAATCGTGATGGTCTGGTAGTTGCCGCCGCCAGCAAAACGTCCTTGCAGTGAGAGTGCGATGTACTGTTTGTAATCCTGCCGGAACTGCTCGGCTTGCAGCAGATTGGTGTAATCGCATTTGCCTTCAAATTCGATGCTGATTTGTTTGCGATAGGCTACCGTATACGTCTGGCGAGCATTCAATTTGTGTTTCGCGTCCACCGGTGCCTTAAATGTCACTTTGCCGGTAAGCAGGTCGCCAAAAATGGTTGTACCCGGACTGTTAGAGAGCGGGTCTATGTACACAGTCCCATTCCAGACAGGCAGTGGGTAGTCCACTGGTTGCGCCAGTGCGCTGGTCTGCTGTCCTGACATCGGATTGGTGCCGCGATTGCCGAGGTAGATGTAGTCCTGCCCAAAGCCTTTCATGCTCATTTTGAATTCTTTGGTGACATCGAAGTCCAGCGACCATTCCTCAAAGACACAGCCGGGAACAGCCACGCTGTCGGTGCCGGTGTACCATTCAGTCGTGAGCGAGAACGGGTTGAGGCTTGGCAGGAAGGTTGGCGACCAGGAAAAGACGCCTGCGACAGCCAGCGTACCAGTAGTAAAGCCAGCGATAACAAGCCCCGAAGCGTTGACGCTTTTGTACATGAGCGTCGAGTAGTACACACCGTTCCCAGCACCCGCAATCACTTCACTCACTGCCTCACCGTCAACATTGATACCAGAAATCGTCACCGTTCCTGGAACGGTTGCCAATGCAATGGTCAGAATGAGTTTCATACCCGGTGTCGTCGGTTGTGTTGTAAGCGACAAAGGCGAGCCTGAGACGGCCAGTGCAGCCAACAGCACAGTCGGTGAGGACGGATTGCTTACCCAGGTGGACGGTGAGGTAATGCTATTGGCAATGGCAAACGGTGCAAAGAGACTCGTATCGGGATAGAGCGCGGTGTCAAACTGCACATCTACATCTTTTACCGTCTGGATTTTGTGCGTAATCAGGTCAGGAAGCCCACGGTGTTCTTTCGGGCTAAACTCACCGTATTTGGGCGTAATCTTCGCCGTCGCGGGCATCAACCAGCGTGCACCGGGAACGCCGTTAATCTGGATTTGTCCACCGATCAGGCCGGTAGTAGCAATACTCGCCGCAGTGATCGAACCGAACACACCCACCGTCAGGTAATCGAAGCGGCCTTGCTCATCGGTGACTGAAGCAGCGTTGAAGATCGGGATGCTCGGCGTGGTCTCAGCCAGCGCGTTGCCGTTGATGTCCTTGCCGGTAATCGTCACGGTGCCTACGGCGGTGTTGTTATACACCAGAATGTGGCAGCGCATGCCGGTAGAACCGGTTGGCTGATTGGTGGCAGATGCGGTTGTTGCCACGTTGCTATAGGCCAGAATAAACCCGATACGCTCACCGGGTGTTGCAGTCGGCTCAAACGCAAATCCGATGCTTCCGTTAGCAGCTGAAGCCATTATGCAGCCTCACTTTCTTTTGTCGCGGCTTTCACCGATGCGGTCGCTTTGATTACCGCCACGTGTACGACAGTCGGCGGCGCGTCCATTGGTAGCTGGAGAATAGGCGACTGGCTCACTATTTCCATCGTGTCGAGGTCCACATAGACCGTCTGCCCCCCGGCAAACGTGCCTGCCAGTCCTGATATTGGCCCCGCTTGATGCAGGACGTATGGTCGAATATTCATGCGTTTGCGCCTCCAATCGGCATGTTATAGGTCTGATGAACCTCAACAATAAATTCATGTACCAGATAGTCATTGCCTTGAATCATCATGAAACTGACTTTCACCGAGTGCGGTTTGACGCGGCTGTCCTGAACGCCCGCCACACCGGTAAGCAGTGCTCGCTGCTGAAAAATCGGGATGATAGCGTCGCGAATACCAATGAACTGCGTCACCGCGTCGGCTGGTGATTGCTCGGTGAACAGCACGCCGCTGGTGACGCGAAAGCCTTGAATGTCGCGTATCTTGCCGCTATGCGCGAAATGGTCGCTATCGTCCTCGACAATCATGACTTCACACACCGGCCATAAATCAGTCCAGTCTTTGATGGCCCCCATTTCAACCGTTTTGTAGATGCTGGCGGCGTTGATAAGTGCAACTATTTCATTGATGATGACCTGCGTGTGCGGCATGCGTGCTCCTTATCAGCCGAAATACTCGGTTGCTGCGGCGGTATAGGCACCGTCAATCACATCGTCAAGCGATGCCAACGTGTCGCGCATATAGAAGCCGCCTGGGTCATTGGTATACGTGCGGCCAAGACTGTCGGTGCGCCCAGAGAAGCCAAACTCACGTCTGCGTGCATATGGCAGGCTCGAACCAATCTCACTATGGCCGTCATAACTAAAGCTTCCAGCGAGCGCACCGGTTGGATTTTGCCAGTGCATGTTCGTCGGAATACGCTCAATGACCGCCGTCGCAATACGCTGCTTGAGCGCGTCGTCGAACTGCGGCATGCCCGTGACCTTGCTCATCAGCTTTGCGATAAGCTGCTCAACATTGGATGTAAAGCTAAATCCGCTCATGCTGGCCCCGTAAACTGGTCAACTATGCATTCGATATGCCCATCTGGATAGCGTTGTGGGCGTCCAATCGTGCGGTACAACGTATTTGCTCCAGTGAGCGCATCAAGGTTCTTCTCGTCGGTAAACTCGTCATCACGCAGCACCACGAGCGATGCGGGCGCGTATTTGATGTACAAATCAAAGGTGTCGTATGGGTGCGCGGCACCGTAATACGCCATCATGATTGGGTTTTTGGCATCTATCTGCACCGCGATACCCGACTGGATAGTGGCTCCTTTGCGCGTGATTGTGACGGTTGTTTCAATCATCAGCTCACCCGCTTATATTTGTTCAGCAGCGTGTAGGCGCGTTTTTCAAAGGTCGTCTCGCCTGTCGCATCGCCACGCAGAAACATGGTGAGTTGCTTTTGTCCAAGCCTGAAATCAGCCGCGCCTGATTCATTCTGGCGGTCAGCCAGTGCATTACTGGTGAGAATAATCGCCGCCCGTTTGATATCCCACGGTAAGCTTGTGTAGGCATAACCCGCGCTGTACGTCACCTGAAGCCATGCCTGTTCGAGTGCGGTCAGCGGCGGCAGTGCGGCCAATAAAGATATCCCAGAAGACGTGCTGTTGATGACTGGTACATCCACCGAGCGGGCGCGGCTGCTGATGACACATTGCGTCGGGTCAAGCGTGAGCGTACTGCCGGAGAACAGCAGAATGGATAGCCCAGTAACCGCCGCGACGGGCCACTGGCGCGGACGGAAGTACAGCGTGCCATCGCTGGTAATCGCTGCTTCCATGCTGCGCAATCTGAGCGTTTCATCGGTATAGGTGGTCGTGAGCAGTGGCTGCTCGGTATGGCGTTCCACGTGTGCAGAACCTTCGATGATGGCCTGTGCGAGACTGCCATCGGTGCCATCGGTGCAGATGACCGTGCCAGTGGCGTGCGCGAACAATGATGCAAACACTGGTATGGCTGTCGCGTTGATGTTGGTATACGCGCTGCACTGCACGACTTCACTGGAAGAACCGTCGAAAATGGTCACGTTGTCGTACGCCGCTATTGGTTCGGTGAGCGGCGCGGACAGCGGCACCGATATCGCCCCCACAATCATCGGTGCTGACAGGTAGCCGAGCAGCCCAATCAGACTGGTCGTTTCCTGTCCTGTTGCGGCTTTGACGTATTCTTTTGCAGTGATATACAGGTTCATCTACTCGCCCCCAAGCAAACCGTCCGGTAACTCTTTGTCGAACAGCACCTCACGAATTTGTGAAGTGTGCAAAAACCGTATTTTGCCGCCACCAGGCATCTGAATAGAGGTGGAAGACGGTTTGATGCGAATAAATCCATCACCGACCGTTGGATCGAGCAAGGCCACCAGCACGCTTTGCGGCAAGTCAACGTGGTAAATCACCATCTCGTTGCCGTTGTTCACCACCAGGCGACTTGGGAAGATTTCTTCCTGTGGATTCGGCGCGGCCATCGTGCGGTTTTGTAACTCGACAATGGACTTTGGCGCAATTGGTGCCACAAACGCGGTTTCCTGCACCGGTGCGCTCTCACTCTTTTTTGTCTCTGATTTCGCCATATCGCCCCCACGGGTGCGGGTGGGCCGGAGAAAACCCACCCGCACCAACTATTCGACTATTTTTATAGCGAGCTATCGCCAAGCGTTCCAGCGTCAATGCCAGTTAAACTGGCTTGCTAGTACACACTAGGAGGTACTATTCCATTCAACAACCCCCATCCACCTTGGTACTGATTTATTAAAACCTCATCAACAAGGTACGCCCAACCCCATTGCTGTGGGTTGGCGATTGTGGGTGGATACTCCACATAGGTGTAATCCTGGTTGACGCTCACGCGGAAAGGCGGATCAGACACCCCAGAAGGCAGTGGGAATGGCACATTGAAACTTCCAGCGAGAATCTGGCCTTGTGGCATGTATGGCAGCGTCACCACCTCAACATAGGTCTGCGTGACCGGATTGAGAATAGAGCCAACGGACTGTCCGTAGACCAGTTTGTCCACGTTGCCTTTTGTTGGTGAGGTCATCACACGGAAGTTGGATGCAGTGCCGATTAGCGCGGCGAGCGTCTCACCTTCAATGGGACTGACAAACAGGTGACTTGGATTGGCGCGAGCTTGACCATACATCAGACGGAAGAGTCTGAACAGGTCGGTCAGCACCATCAGTCCAGTAGACGCAGCGGGCTGGATGACAATGCTGGTCATTCCTTGCTCACCAACGCTTGGGGCTGAGAGCGGATTTGGGTTGGCATAGCAGAGTGCAATCGCCCCGTTAAACAGATTGGTGCCAACGGTGGCCGTATTGCTCGCCGGTGGATTTGCACCAGTCGTTGGTTTGACTGCAATGACTGCGGTCACGCTCATGTTGCCGACGTAATCGGTCGGTTGTCCGGGCAGCGCGGCGGGCAGGTAATCACCAGCAACCGCGATGAACATGTTGGCGTTCGTTGGTTGCGTCACACCAGAACCGATATACACGTTGTAGGACGTTGCGAATGGTTGGCCTTGGAACGTGAGCGCAATCGAACCAGTCGCGCCAGTCACGGATACGGATGCAATCGCTGATGGTGTGGTTTCGCCACTACCATTGACCGCTGTCACCTGTACCCAATACGTGGCCGTTGCGAGCGAACCGCCAGTGGCAGAAGCAACGAGCAATGGCTGCGGCGGCACGTGCAGGCTGGATGTACCGTTGATGAGCCAGTTTTCTTCCTGCAATTTCAGCGCGTAGAGCGTGTCCAGCTTGGCGCGAGCCATCAGGTCGCCTTCTAACGCACGTGACCTCCACTGAGACTGGAAGGTCTGCGTTTGTGGCTGGAAAATGGTTTGATAGGTCGCCTGGAACGGCTGCACGTTGTAGATGAACGGGTTCATTGTCGTACCGCCGTCAGTCGTGCCACCAAGTCCAACCTGACCGAATGGGCCAGTGTTGATGCCGCCGTTCAAGAACAGCGAAAGCACACTTTTCCAGTGCTCGACGTCCGTGCCACGGCCAACGACACGCGGTATCATCTGGGCAAAAGGCGCTTCAGTCGGATAGATGCGGATAGATGGCGTTTCCAGCACGTATGGTGTGAAACCAGTCGATGTGCTGATGGCACGTTCGATATCCGCGTTGGTCTGGGCGAGCGTATCAGCGGTCATCTTGCTCATGAAACTAGAAAGCTGGTCGCGGCTGACAATGCCACCGGAACTGCGCACGGTGTCGGGCGTGTCCAGCATCTCGCCGGGTTTATACCGGTTCAGCGTGCGCTCGCTTTCAGGCACGCCATACTTGTTGCGCATAATCGCTTCCGGCTTATTTTTGCTTGCCATCTCTTTTTCGAGAACGGCAAGACGACGTTCGTATTCTTGTTCTTCCACTCGTTATTTTCCTCCGTTGGCGAGCCGCTCAATGAGCACGTTCGCCTGGATTTGCTTGTCACGGTCGCTGATGATGCCTTGTTTGATAAGCAGTTCAGTGAACGCGCCAAATTGTGCCGCAAGTTGCTGCGGCTGGACGGGTTGGGGTTGTGCTTGTTGCCGGGCAAATCCCGTATTGACTACTGGACCACCAGTGGAAGCTCGGCCTGCATAGCTCTCGGACAACGCTTTTACCTCACTCAGAAGCGAGCGTACTGTCGTCATCTCGGTGCGCATAGCCGCAACGTCATCAAGGCGTCGGGTGATGTCGGTTTGGTCTGCCGGTTCATGTATTTGCGCTAAATGCGCGGAAACACTGCGTAGTTGCGTCGTGGCTGCTTTGAGTTCGCTGCCAATCGCTTCTGCGACAGTGCGAAGTATTTCTGCTTGAATAGTTTTGAGAATGACAGCGGATGTGCCATCAGCAAGCATTTGTTTGTTGACGCTGCCGTCATCGTGGTCGGTGTCGAGTGATGGTTCGCCGATATCAATGTCACCATCTTGATCTGGGTCAAGCGCGAGGCTAATTTCCTGACAGGCTGGGCAGCCACACAGGTCAGCCGATGCTTTGGCGGCCTGTAATGAGTGCATCGCGGATTGATGCATCTGCTGTGCATTGGCAGTACTGATGGATTTGCCAGCACGTGTGTCTTCTGGTTCTGTGTCGTCGAGTACTTCGGTCGGTGAACCATCGGCACGCACAATCTGAATGCGACAATCAGGATTAGATGGTGAATCCACGAGGCTCACTTCCACGAGGTCATAGCGCGTCAGTACAGGCACTTCTTTGTCGTCAATTTTGCGTTTTTCCCATACGCCATTGCGGGCACCAACAGAAGCACCAATTAACGTCGGCGGGTCTTCGATGAGTTTTTGCCAGGTATCTTCCGCACCACGGCTGACATGCAGCGTAATGTCGATGGCTTTCTCTTCTTCATTCGGTTCCCACTTGAGTGCAGCGCCCACAGCTTTCTTACTGTCGTGCATCTCGCGGATATTGCCGTTCCAGCGCGTAAAGGCGTCTTTACTGGCCTGAAAGTCAAAGATGGTGCCGTAACTGTCCAGCGTCTCTGAGGTAGCACGCACAATAACATGCCGCTTGCTTTTATCAATGCGTACGATTGGCGCATACAACGAGAGGTCGGAAGGCAGCGAGCGCAAGATATCGGGTACGTCGCTTGCTTCAACGGCATGACTGTGGTCATGGTTGCTGTCGTTGTCGTGGCTGTGACTGTGGCTGTGACTGTTGTCGCCGCCTTGACTGCCGAACGCGCTGTGGCTGTGTTCATGGCTACCACTAAAAGCATCGTGATTGCCATCGGCGCGTATAATAACTGGCTCGTCCATACGTTTCTCCTTAGCGGGCGTTTCCCCGAAGGACTTCTGGCGGGCCGCAATACGGTCGCCGATAATTTTCTGCTCGGCACTTGAGTACTGAGCGCGGTTGCTTGCATCACCCCAACGGCTTGCAGCGTTGTCGGCGTGATTTTTATCTTTCATGGGGTACCTGAAGTTAACCGGGTCGCCATAGGCACTCTCAGGAATCCCCGCATCGCCGCTCGGTTGGCTAACACTGCCGCCTTCCTTGATGCCAATGCCGTACTTTTTTGACCGCGCTTGCTGTGCGGCTTTATCGCTATCGCTCATGACGCTTTTCCTTCAATAACTGAACAGTTGCAGTTTTTATGATTTGGCACGGTTAATGCGCCGGTCGGAAATGGCTCGCCGATATTCACCGTGGCGTCGGCGTTGCGACTGCACTGGTCGCATGGATTGACCAATGTTTTCCAGGTCAGCGTTTTGGTGCCATTGGCCCGCATGCCATCAAGCGAGCGTTGAATATCGGGGTCGCCAATTTGCCAACTGCCGGTGTCGGGTGCCAATTCAGCAGCACGAGAGAAGACAGCGCGTACATCGTCAGGCGTCTGACAGCGATTCAGTTCCCAGGTGATGTGGCTGTGAACGGCTGGCGGAATAAATTGCGTGGTAAAGCCGCGTTGCTGGCGGTGCGCCTTTGTGTCGGCGATAGCACGCTCACGCCAACGTCGGTAATCAATGCTCGCCTCGGAACGCGCTGAGACGCCTTTTTTTGCGGGTGGTTGCGATGCATCAGGCGTATCAGTTTTCGCGGCCTGTTGGTCATCTGGCGGCGTCGTAGTTTGCGTCTCGTCATCCTCTTCAGCGGATGTCATGCTGCCCGCTGGAGCGGGTTTTGGCGGCGCAACGGCTGCCAGCTGTGCGGCCGTCATCGCGGCGCGTACATCATCATTGGCAAGGTCAGAAACAACAAATGGACCAGTTTTGGTCATCACGAACGGTGGCACGTTTTGATCGTCGTACACTGGCAGATGTAATGCCTGCGCCGCCTGAGTTGGGCTTTGGATGCCCGCTGTCACCAGACTGAGGTAGGTGCTCGCCTTCGCCTGTAAATCCTCAACTTCTTCAAAACCTTTGAACTTCACCACGAAGCGCGTCTCGTTGAAGTACTTGCGCAAGATGTAGGTGAACAAATCTTCATAGCGACTGATAAGCGGTACCATCGTGCGCCGGTAGACGACGTTTTCCTGACTGTCGCCACTGGATTTATTCACATTCTCAGTAAAACCGAGTTCGGCCATCGTCAGGCCAAAAGCGGACGTGGTAATATTGAGCAGGAACGTATCAAAAAGCGTCTGAATGGCCGGATCGTCGGTCGGCAGATAGATGAAACCTTTGGGCAGCACCTTCAGGCGAGCGCGTGCCATATCGTTGCCCGCCATCAGCGCGTTCAGGTTGATTTCAAATTCTTCCAACTGGTCTTGCGTCCACGGCGAGTCGCTCGGCACCTGTATCACGCCAGCGGGCACCGTTCCTTCGGTATAGCGCAACAGGTCCTTGCTTTGCTTGCGTAATGCCTGATTGGCCCGCATGAGGATTTTCTCGACGCGAGACGTGCCGTACATACTGTTGGTGCGCTCAGTTTCCACCATATAGATGAGTTCGTCGGTATTCAGCCAGGCGGCAGGTATGCCGCCATAGAGGTATTGCTCGTACGCCGGAAACGGCACTTCAGGTCGGCGACCACGGTCATCGAAGAGCGGCTTGATCGTGCTGCCATCGAGTATCTCCAGCGCGAACAGGTGCCCGTCGTTGGTGAGGTGCGGATAGATAGCCAGCGCGTCCACTTCCAGCTGCTCTTTGACGGCCAGCCGTAACCACGATTTGATGTCGCGCTGTTTGTCGGGATAGGCAAAGAAATCGGTGTAAGACTGGATGTCTTTGGCGTATTTCGTCATGTCCAGGTCTTCGGTCTGCAACTCGTCGCGCAGTTCGATGCTGATGTTGAGTTTGCTCACGTAATCCAGCCAGACCTGCTCGCAGATTTGAATGCCGTCGTAGATACGGGCAATGGCGCGTAAATCGTCAAAGCCATACTGCTCGCCACTGCGCGGCACCATACTGATATTGCCGCCAACAGTAAACGACCATTGGCGCGGCCCAGCAGGCGGTGTGACACCGGGAATAGGCATCAGCGGCACGCCCGGCGTATAGAGCGGCGTGGCGGTCTGCGGGTCCTGTGGCGAGAGTGCCTGATACATCAAATCCATAATGGATTGGTCAGCAGAGATGAAGTTCTGTGACGGTGAACCGGGCATACGTCCTTGCGTGAGCAGCGTGTTCAGGATTTGCGCCTGTCGCGAATCGCTGCCGCCCAAATGTGACGGGTCAAAGCGCGATGGTTTGAGCAGTTGTTGGTTTTGCTCAACCTGTGCCATGAGCGGCGGTGTACCGGCAACTGGCGCGACGCCCATGAATGCACGGGCACCGGCACGAATGCGGGCGGAAAGCGACGGTTTGCTAGAAGGCTGTTGCATTCCGCATCTCCTCTCGCTGCTTGTCGCGCAGTGCCAGGCGGTTGCGCAAGTCTTGCAGATGATCGTCGGTCTGTGGCCCAAAGAACTGTGCCATACACAAATCGAAAGCGTCAGGAAAGTCGTCATGCACACGCGGATTAGGAAATGACTCAAGGTCAGCGAGAAAGTCATCGGTCTGTGGGCCGCGCACAATCAGCACATTGCCAGCTTCACACTGTGCGCTGACTGGCCGTGCTCGCTCAATCTTGCTGCGGCTGGTCTTGTTGACTTTGACCACATAGCCCGCCAGCAAACGTGTGTAGTACTGCATAACAGCGACAGCGGCAGCACCTGGCTCTTGTTCAAGCGCGATCATGCACTGTGGGCCGTCTGCTTCAGCCAAATTCTTCAACGCCAGCTCGCAAATCATGGGTTTCTCACGCATCTTGCGGGCGTCCAGCACACAGAAACGGCCATCTTTCAGGCGAGCAACTTTCACCGATGCTGTCCAGTCAGGCCCAGCTTTCTTGCTATTATCCTTCTCTTCTGTGGCGGCGAAATCCCATGCACGCGCCACACTTGACCACTGGTCTTGCGCTGGTGCAGCGTCAATGATTTTGAACCACTCGCGACGAAAGAGCGTGCCACCTTCAGGTCGAATCGTCCAGTCGCCATTCAAGAGGCGCAGTCTATCCACTAAAGGCAGTGATTTGAGACGTTTAATATAGTTGGGGTCTTTTTCCATCAAGATGGGGTTGTCGTAAATGTTTGAGGCGATGAACGTCACGCTGGTGGCATCTTTGGTTTTCTTGCCTTTGGGCAGCCACACAATGGTATTGCCTTCACGGATAAAGTAACGTCGCTCGCCACTGATGCAGCGGTCAGTGACCGGCCATTCTTCGCTTACCCACGGCGCAAAGAACTTCTTGACCCATGAATCAGCATCAGCATTAAAAGTCGCCAGCGTGCGCGGCTTATACCCGCACATAGAGCGATTACGAGATTGGATATAGAAGAATTGCCGCTCAGTGAACTCAGTCAACTCTTCAAACGCGAACAGCGGTACCTGCGCACCTTTCCAGTTTTCGCAGGTGGATTCGTGCTGGAGGTGATGGAAATGCACCGATGTTTCAACACCTTTACGGCGATAGTGGTATTCCAGATTACCTTCGGTCGCTTTTGCGCCGAGTACCGGAAATATTTCTTTGCTGGTGTCCCAGATGCCACCCGATTGCGTAATGCGTGGATATTCGCGCCGAAAGACGACAGCCTGAAAGCCATTCACTGGATGAACAGCGAGCGGTTCGGCGATATATAAGAGGACGCCAAAACTTTTTCCACCGCCAGCAGCGCCACCAAAACCTGTAATATCGGCCATACTGGCGAGAAATCTTGACTGTGGACCAGGTTGCGGCTGAAAGACGACTTTTTCTGCGGCAATCATTGTTCACCGCCTTCGTCCATGTCCTCAAAATCATCGTCGTCTTCTTTGACAATCGTGTGATAGACCACCTCAATCGGATTGCCATCGGTGCCAGTCACTTCAGTGCGCTTCGTGCGCTGACCCAATTCTTTCGCCAGGTCATCCAGTGTGCCGCGTAATTCTTTGACCAAAGGCGCGTTGAAGGTGACATTCTCAATCATCTGCGCATCTTTGCCAAAACCGATTTGTTTGGTTTCGGTAATCCAGAGGCGGTCCTCTATCTGGCGATAGGCATCCAGCTGCGCGGCGAGGTCATCAAGCAGCGCGACACGTTCGTGTTCTAAGGCGAATCCAGTCGAGAGGATGGCAAGACGGCGAGCTTCATAGGCTTTACGTGCCTGTGCTTCACCAGATTTATCGTAGGCGACAGCGCGAGCTTTCCAGTCGTAACGGCGTGCAGCGGCATCCCAGCCATCTGGAACGAAATTTATGAGCTTTTTTGAACCTTTTTGGGTGATGTATTTTTTGTAGGCACCAAGCATTGAGCGGCCCACACCCATGAGCAAATAGAACTGGAATTTGCTGTACCAGCTATCGGGTTCATCGTCGCGTTGTTCCCAAATGGCGTCAATCTCGCTCAATGGTTGTGCCTCATGTGCAATAAAAAAGGCGCAACCACTCAAGAAAGTGATCGCGCCCGGAAGTTCGTTGCCTTCTCTGACAGCGTTTCGTTTTATGTTGTTCTTACTGGTATCAGCTACTTGTCGCGTGCTGAACGCACTTTTTTGCTAATAGTTTGTTTGATAAAAGTTTCGGATCGGTTTTCTATGATGAGCGTGACTTTGCCAAAGCCATCTGGCGATAATTTAACAGCCAATACGGCCAAATCTAAATCACGCAGCGCTTCGATGGAGATGTGTTCCGGTGTGTACGACCCGTATGGCATAAGTCTCACTGCCTTGAGCGCAAAGCGCGTTTCAACTCCACGTTCATCTCCCATGAATGCCTCCAAAAAACACAAAAAAAGTCCAGCGGAAAAAGATGGAGTTTTTCGTTGCTGAACTTTTATGTTTCGTTGTGAAAATTGTACGACGTTTGATAAAAAAAGTCAAGAACGCTATGAACGCTGTTCAAACGCCTGTTCATGGCGTTCATAGCGTTCTCTAAAAACAAAGAAAAATGCCCAAATTCGGCTTGTTTTGCTGTATCGGTGAACGCTCAGAACGCCGTGAACAGTGTTCAAACGCCTGTTCACGGCACTTTATCCGCTTAACGCAATAGGTGGGCTATTGCGTCGGTAGCTTCATCCTGTGGCAATTTTTGCAGTTATCACGCCAGTAATTCATCACATGGCAAAATCTGCATTTCCAACTATGGCTTTTCATGGTTGTTTTCCTTCCTTGCATTTGGCACGAGCAGTTCGATTTTTCTGACTCATAGTGCTTCCTGCACTACAACGGCCTGTGAAACCGTTTCATTACTATTTCCACCGGAAGCTTTTTCTTCCGAAAGGTCTTCCGGTTCGGAAGCTTTTTCTTCTACAATTAGGCTCCCATCTGGACGCGCTACAAGTACAAGAAGCTGCCCATCAATACAGGCATTGGTAATCCCCCACCGGTGAAAAATCTCCCAGGTAGACCTGTCTACTCCATTGATGGTATCGACGTACTGTGCTATCCAGTCGTCAAACACCTCAGCCGGAGCGTCCTTGACGTTCTGCTCGTTTCCGAGCCAGCGAAACCACGTTCTTGGCGTGTCCATTAGATTTAGAACGCCCGTTTGCCTTTTTCTTTTGCTCAAGTAGGACTCTCCTTTCCGGTAATCGCTTGTGATGTCGGTATGAATAACGCTGCCGGTCGGACACGTACGTCGGAAGACTTTTGTGCTCAAGATACCAGTCCAAAATCTGGTCAATCTCTTCTTCTGTATGTATCCGACCTATTCCGTTATATTCTGCAAGTTTTCGACTTTTCGTGCGTAATTCGGAAGAAAAATCTTCCGATTTCGTTTGGCCCAACTCTTCCGAATTACGCTCCGTCAGTGGCTCCCGTTGCTGTTGTTGGTCGTCCCCAACTGCGGAGCCGTTGTTGGCAGTTGGGGCGACGTTAAAGGTGTACTCTGTGCGATGATCGACTTCGCCAACTTGTCATAATCCAACGGTTCGGTAGTAGGAGCCGCAGGAGCAGGACTTATTTTGTTCAGCACAGCATCTTTTGCTTTTGTAAACATATTACCGGAGGCTGCGTTTTGCGGCGCTGGTAATGACTCTACGACAGGCGCGGTGGGTAGCTGTAGTGCGCCACCAATGCCGTGCATCATCTGCGCTTGCTGTAGCCACTGTGCGACCTTGACCTGCGCGAATTGCGGCGCGTACATTTCTGCATTTGTCTCAATCAATGCCGACGCCATGTCGTTTATTTTGTCGTGACTAATCTGGTCGCGAATCTCCTGTTTCTTTTTTGGATCGCCGAGAACATAGAGCCAGCCAATACCGACGTTGATGACAACGACAACCGAAATCAGGATGATGGCAGCGAGAAACAGGTTGGCAGGCGCACCCACGAGTCCACGTTTCACGCCAGAAAGCATTAAATCAATAAATGTCACCAGACCAGTGCCAGCAAAGTCAATGAAGGCACCGATGCCAGACGCTCTGCGCTGATCGCTGCTCTTTGACTTCATGTAAGCAAAAATCCATGCCACCATACCGCCGTCAAGTGCGGCAATACCAAAAACAGCAGCCAGCGCCTGGTCGGCTGGCAGGATAGTCGTCATCAAGTCCCATGCTCGCCAGATGGTAAAAGCCGAGAGCGGCAGACTTACCGCCAATGCAATCCACTTTCCAGTTTTGTTTTCCTGTTGTAACATGTATCTGTACTCCTTTGGGTGTACTTTCGGGCGACCTTACTGCATAACCACACCCGTGAGGTCGCCCACATTTATTCTCCTGTTCAACGCACTACTGAACGCACTCGCAATTTCTACCACAACGCGGCTGGTAACAGGCTCGTTGTGGTACGCCTTTTTCGCCGTGTTGTAGCTGATCCGTGCCTGTCTGGACAGTTCCGAGACTGTCCAGCCGAGATAGTCGCAATGTTCCCGAATTGTCATGATTTTGATGCACCTTTCACAGAGGTTTAATGAGAGAGTACCATATAAATTTGATAAATACAAGTGCTAAATAACAAAAATAATATCAGTGTTTTTTACTGATATTATCGTATTTTACGTAATAAATTCTTTTTTTATTGCACCGTTTGTGCGCCAGCTCTTTCTGTTTTTTCGCCCAGGCCGACTCAAAATCCTTGAGATATCTTGCTCACTGATACGGATAGAAATTGCGCAGACGATGTTGCATAAAATCATCCAGCAGCATCTTACTTTTCGGTCCGCGATACTGCTGCCACGTTTCCAAAAACACTGCTGTATCTTCGAGCTCAATCCGGCGCAGGTAATCTTCCAGCGTTCCATTGCGCGGCATATCTTTGCGAAAAGCATAGCGTAAAGCGCAATGGAACGCTGGGCTGCCCTGGTACCAGGTCTGCTGGCGGAGCCAGACGATAAATTCTTTTTGCTTCTTCATATATTTCCTTATTTCATCTTGTGCCATCCTTCACTCTCTATATATATATAGCATATGAAGAAGCAAAACCGGTTTTTTACTCTGCGCAAAACGCATTGAACTGTCGCCGCGTTTTGCGCAGAATCGCCCCAACCGTATCCGCATCAAAAGATGCCTTTTTACCGTATTCTTTGCGCATGAGTGCAGCAATCTCATGATTGTCATACCCTTCGTAGCGCATCAGGAGAATTTTTCGATGCCGCGGCTTGAGCGTGTTGAGAAAACGGCCAAACGAATCTGCAAATTCGACCAGGCCAAAATGCTCATCGCGGCAAGAGAGCGCTGAGGCCATCTCTTCTGAGCATTCGATTGAGCATTCGATCTCTTCCTCTGGAAACGCTACTTCGTTAAGCTCGCGTGCTGCGCTCATTGCATTTGAGAATGTATGCGAGAGCGCAACGTTCAAATACGCAAGAAATGGAACGCTCATGGAAGCGTCATATACTTTGGCGCATGAGACCAGCGTGCTATAAGCCGCTTCCACGAGTGTTTCGAGCGCGACGGCACGCCGGAGCTTATAGAAATACTGCGCAGCCCTTTGCTCGGCGTAGCGAACATATTCCGCTGCAAATTCACTTTGCTCACTGGTGAGCCGCTTTTCGGCAATTGTTTTCGCTTTCATGATGACAGCCCTTCGTTTTTGTTTGATGTAAATTTTCGTTTGATGTGCGTTTAATTTGACTCAACGCCGTAATCCAGGTAGCCACGTTTTTTCCACTGGAAAAACCAGACGTTTGCCCATTCGATATGTTCAAATGGCTCGATATGCTCGTCCAGCTCTGTCTCATACAGTGGAGGTTCGCCCAGCAGACGTATCACTCTGCCTCGATACGCCTTGTTTAGCTTCTCTTCCAGCTTCTTCTCGGTGTAGCGAACCGTCCACCAGTACTTTTTTCGATACACGAACACCATTTTCATACGCGGCTGCGCTTTCTTGCTCTCGCAAGATGGGTAGGATTGCTCCTACCGCATCAGCGAGAAACCTTTGTTTGTGTAGAGCGATGCGTTTTTGCGCTGCTCTTCAGTGCTGAACGTACTACGAGGCTGCGCTACGGTGACGGCATTTTTATCTATGTTGTGTGGTTGTGCCTGCGTTGGCTTTGCTGTTTCCTGAATGGTTGCTGTGGTGGTACTCATGTTTTTTGTCCTTTCGTATTTCCTTGTTGTTGTTCCTTAACTGTCTATATTATATCCGATGTTGGATAATCTGTCAAGCCATTTTGGCACCAATTTTGTGGTTTCGTGAAAACTCGTTTCCTTCCTTATAGTATCCGAAGTCGGGTAATACGCATTCTTGACAAATTATCCGATGTGGTGTAAAATTAAAGAAACGCAGAGGAGATAAAATTTTGTCACCTAAGAAAGTATGGCTTACTCCCAGCGAGGCGGCAGAAGTCATGAGCAAAAAGGCAGGTTATCGCGTAACTCCTGACGATATCAAGCAAATGAGACGCCGCCATATCATCAGACGTGTGCAAAAACTGAATGAACGAATCACGCTTTACCATATTGACGAAATCCAAACGGTTCCTCCTCCAAAGAAGCATCATCCAGAACTCATTTCTCAAGATGGCGCAGCAACCTTATTGCTTGAAGAAGCAAACGCTTCTGACACAGAAAGCCCTTCAGAGAATAATACTGTCTAGTAAATATCATTGAAAAACATTGATATGCTCAATTATCTGGCATCAAGTTCGTCGCATACCTGTTTCACGAGCCAATAGATGACATACACGCTCGGCTCCATAGACCGCGAAGAGTCTTTTTCTGAAGACGACGCGCTACAAAGCGATTTTTTAGACCCAGGTCTAATTATACCGTCTCAACCCTATCAGGCCATCTGACGGTCTTGTCAGAGCCTCTGAGGTGGTCGTCAGGAGAACAGGTTGAACGTATGAACAGCCTACGCTATGTCGTCAAGTGCTTCATCTTCCACTGGCGGCAGCGAGCGGTTCAGTCTGGCTGCAACATCATCCGGCAGCGGAAGACCGCGCAAAGAATAAAGCGCTTTTACAAAAGAATACTCGCTGCATCTGTGTTCGCCTTCAGGCATCATCTTCCTGGCAATATCGTTCGCTGGTTGGACAATAAACGAGAAATTATCGAAATGATAGGCGACAAGCAGCGGAATTTTGCTGGCCGAAGCCAGACGCGCCAGCGCACGAATGTTCGCGTTGTGGATGTTGAATTTTCCGTAGGCCAGGTAATATTTGTACTCGACGATGGCAGCAAGCTTGTCGAAGTGCCATTCCAGTAAGATGAAATCCAGGTTGGTAGCCGCGCAGGATGCTCCCCAGCGACGATGCCGCAAAGACAACCTGACTTCTTCTTTTCTCATGCCGGTGATTTCAGGCTTGACTCGGTACATCGCATTACTCCTTTTTTGCGAACAAAACT
>Ga0307372_10003015_pt1 | contig 27348 bp, 16 predicted proteins | sample OX1MG_FD_202533 | JGI IMG/M metagenome (GOLD analysis project Ga0307372, IMG submission 202533) | Soil microbial communities from Risofladan, Vaasa, Finland - OX-1 | ecosystem: Environmental > Terrestrial > Soil > Coastal area > Acid sulfate soil | place: Finland: Risofladan, Vaasa | collected... | reverse complement strand
CAACAACAATGACAGCCGGAACGCGAAGCTACGGGTTAATCTTCTGCGAGCCCTAACGGCTGGGTTCGCCGTTGTCTTAGTGGGTGAACCCATAAGTTCGTGAGGGGCCTCAGGCCGCCTCCGCGAGGTCGGTTTGTCGCCCGGTGTCTTGTTTCTCGTGTTCGCGGATGCGGTGGAGCAGGTTCTTGAGGTCGTCGGCGGTGTATTTCCAGTTGAACGGCTCCGCGGTCCGGTTGTAGCGGTCAATGAAGGCGAGCAGGGTTTCGGATAGCTTCTCCAGGCTGGGAAAATCGTTCGGGGAGACGACTTTCTTCTGGATGACAGAGAAGAAGATCTCGATCTGGTTCAGCCAGGACGCGTGGACCGGGGTGTGGACCATGACCGCGTTGGGGTGCGCTTCACGGAGCCGGGCGGCCGCGGCCTTCCCGCGGTGGTCCGACCCGTTGTCCACGATGACGAGCACGCGCGGGGCATTCTTGTACTCCGGGCGCTCCATGACCTCGCCGACGAGGTCCATGAACGGGACGATTCCCGTGGTCCCCGGGGTTGAGGCGAACACTTCGCCGGTATGCACGTCCAGGCCGGCGAGCAGCGCGAGCGCGCCGTGCCGGACGTACTCGTGCTCCACGCGGGCGGGCCCGCCGGGCGCGGCGGGCAGCGTGGCGTGGATACGGCCGCGGGCCTGTATCGACGGCTTGGCGTCAAAGGACAGGATCCGGTCACCCGGGCCGAGCGGCTCGCCCTGATAGAACCCCTGATAGAGGTCCAGGATCACCCTGGCCTTCGCCTCGAAGTCCGGGTCGCGGGGGAAGATCCAGGACTGGTACTGCCACGGCTTGACCGGGTTCTCCGCCAGGATCCGCAGCAGCGACGACACCGACACCGGCCCGCTGACCAGGCCCTGCGCCAGCAGTTCGGCGGCCAGTTCCGGGCCGGTCCAGCGGGACAGCGGCACGCCCGTGGCGGCCGGCAGCTGGCAGGCCAGCGCGACGACGGCCGCCCGGTCCGCCTCGCTGATCACCCGCGGCCGCCCGGACCGGGGCAGGTCCTTCAGCCCGGCCAGCCTTCTCTCCGCGAACCGGCCCCGCCACTTGCGCACCGTATTCACGCTGGCCCCCAGGCCAGCGGCGATCCGCTCATTATCCCGGCCGCGGGCGGCAGCCAGCACGATCTGGGCCCGCAGCCGGTCACGGTACGGCGTCTTCGCGCCGCGGACCCGCTTCTTCAGGATCTTGCGCTCCGATGCGGTCAGCGTGACCGGGACCGCGGCAGGCGGCATGCCATCTCCCCAGGAAAATTACACCGATGTAATTCATTCCAGGGCACATGATCATAACCAGGGCGGGCGCTCCCGGACGGCATGATGGGACACGTGCCCGCCATCCCGGAATCAACCCGCGACTCGATCACCTGGCGGCTGATCCTGCACGCGGAAAAGAACTGGCCGCAGCTGGACAAGGTCCAGGTCGCCTGCCGCGGCGCCTTCGCCTACGCCGCAGGCGTCCTGCCAGGCGGCCAGGTCATCCCGCTGTTCCGGCTCCGCTACGGCGGCTCGGCCCACTCCTTCGGCTTCGCCATCTACACCGCCGCCCGCGAACGCTACGAAGACGCCCTCCTGCTCACCGGCTACCCCACCGGAACCCCGCAGGAAGCACTCGACACCGCCTGCACCGTTCACCTCGCCGGCCTCGGGCACGAACCCGACTCCGAACCCGCAACGAACTTACGGAGCCACCCACTAAGCAACGCTGCTGCCGCCCCGGGGAGCGCTGTGATGATCACCGCTTCGCCGGGCTGGTACTTGCCGCTCTCGTCCGCGACGCAGCGCCCGGCCGGGCGGCCCGCGCGGTGCATCCGTTAGCCTCGATTCCCGGTGCGGTAATCCAGTTGAGGTTTGGATACCGGGGGCGGCGACCAGGGCGAACGTCACCTGATCATGACCGGATCACAAGCCAACCGTAGCGCCGTAGCATGCAGTCCGCAGATGATCTTCCAGATATCGGGAGGTCACCGCTGCGTGCCGGTCGGCACCGACCTATCCAGCAACAGCAATCGTGGTTAGCCCGTTCAGCGAGACTAATTGAGATCAGGTCATCTGCCCTGGTCAGCGATGTCGCATAGAGGGGACACCAGTCAAACTGCCTCACCGGGAATCGAGGTTAGCCGCCGCGCCGCGGTGTCTGCGTGGACCTTTGACGGACCTGCCGTCGACCTGCGGTGGACCTGGTGGCATGTACCCGGCAACCTGGCACCGATGCTGGCGTGAGGTCAGATATCGAGGTCACTTGCGCATTACGGCCGAAGACTGGCGCTGCCGAGAGCCCGGCGTCCAGGGCTGGGTTCTCGGGCGGCGGCCGCTTTGCCTGGAGCGAAGAGGCGGGATCACTCAACCGGCTGGCAGCGTAGATGGGGGTTCATGTCGGCGATCGACCCCGTATCCCCACATTGCTCTATAAGCTACGGCGCCGATATTGATCTCCAGGAGACGGACGGGCCGTCTGCTCTCTGACGTGCAGAAACGCTGCCTGCCGTCTAGGGCGGCTGCTGGTCCGGAGTCACTCAGGGGCCAGAGCCAGGCTGGACGGCCAGCGGAGCCGACTCGAAACCCCCGTGAAAACCGACTTGAACCCCCATGTCGCAGTGAACGGCCGCGGTGCGGCGTACTGCAAGCGAATCGCCAGCCTGTGCACTGGACCGGGCGTGCGAAGGTCCCAGGAGCTTCGATCAAGCGAAGTGATCGATCACATGGTCGTTAACCGGACTAGTGCGCGCCGTCGATTAGGAATGCCGTGCGAACAAGTTGGCCGCGCATGATCTACGCTACCCAACCAGAGATCATCAACCAGCCGGCCATCGCGCCGAACGGCGGGAGTGCGCGCCACGCCGGGTTTCTGGGGGCCTGTCAGGATTTTTGCCTGAGGTCTCCGGCTAGCTGAGCTTGAGTCGGTCGCCGTAGGTGATGGCGAGCGTGCGCTGGGCGCAGGCCGCCGACCGTTCCGTGCCACTGCCGCCCCGGTCAGCGGCGCCGCACGCGCCGACCGCCTCCCTGGGCCGGCTAAGTCGGCTTGCGCGCCGTGCCGGGCTTGTTCATCTTCCCCAGCGCCTGGACAGCAGCCTCCTGCACCTCTTGATGACGATCATTCGCGGCGCATGCGCGGAGCAGGGCTGCGACGTCCGGGTCCTGCGGCCAGGCGAACGCCAGCGCCTCCAGCGCCGAGAGGCGGACATACCAGCAATCATCAGCGGCGACCCGGTCGGACAGCAGGCTGACTACCTGGCGATCCTCCCGCCAGCCCAGCGCCAGTACATCCACTGCCGTCTGCCGGACAGCAGGATCGGGATCGGTAGCGGCCCGCCCGCGGATGACGGATACCGCTTGAGGATCACTCCTCCAGCCGGATCCCAGTGCCTACAGAGCGGTCCGCCGGACATGTCTGCTGACGTCGCCAGATGCGCACTTTCGCAGCACGGTGCCGGCCTCGATGTCGCCCCGCCAGCCGAGGCCGAGCATTTCCGCTGCCCGCCGCCTGACATAGGCCACCGGGTCGTCCGCTGCGCGCTCCCGCAGGACTGATGAGGTTCCTACGACACCCCGCCACTTGCTGGCCAGTGCTTCGATTGCCGTCAGCCGCAGCCCGCTGCGCTGCTCGTCGGCCGCCCGGATACGAACCTAAGCACTCGTTTCCGGCCCCTTCTGCCCGGACGCTGCAAGGACCGCGTTGGCAGCCTCCCGCACTCCCTCGTACTTGCTCCTGATTGCACGGGTTTTCAGCCAGTCGATCGTATCCGGATCAGTCCGCCATCCCATCGCTAGCGCAGTACTGCCAGCTCCTCGACGCATCCTGCCGCACGTTTCCGTGGATGTCTGCGGTCGCCCGGGCGCGCAGCCATGCCGCGATCTCCGGATCGTCACGCCAGCCGGCGGCCAGCACCTGAACTGCGGCTCTCCGCACCTCCCAGTCAATGTCGGCGGCGGCGCAGTCCCGCAGCAGACGTGCCGTGTCCGGGTCATCGGGCCAGCCCGCCGTCACCGACTGCACCGCCGTCAGCCGGACCGGACCGCCAGGGTCGCCCGCGGCACATTCACGCAGCCATGGTGCTGTGGCCGGATCGTCCAGCCAGCCCGCTGCCAGCGCCTGCACCGCCACTTGGCGGATGTTCCGATGCGGGCCGCTGACGCCTTGCTGCCGCAGCCACGGCACCGTGCCTGGGTCGTCCGCCCAGCCCGCTGCCACAGCCTCGACCACGGCCCGGCGGACGTCTTCGTGCGGATCGGTGATGGCATGCTCGCGGAGGAACCTGCCGACACCGGGATGCCTGGCCAGCTCGCTGCCAGCACCTGCACCGCGGCCAGCCGGATGCTCCAGGAACTGGCCAGCGCGGCCCAGTTCTCGATCAACTGGCAGCTCTGCTGGTCGACAGGAAGCAGGGCCATTGTCATGCGCGCGGCCAGGGTCGGCCACCACCAGTGAGCTGGCCTGGCGAACTGGAACTGCCCCTGAGCCAGATACCAGTCCTCATACCGGTGCCGCCCTTGTGCCGTGCCACAACTCGCACACTGGCTCGACGCCCTCCGCCTCCGCGCCGCCCGAGGCACCGCATGACCCGCCGCCACGACCTGGTCCTCGCCCGGGCTTTCGCCCGCGACCGCGCCCGCGACCTCGCCCTGTTCGCCTGGGCGTTCAACCCCGGCACCCGCAACCTCACGCCCCCCGCCGACATCACCGCCGCCCTCGGCTGGATCGCCGCGGCCTCCGTGAACGTCGCCGCCCTCGATGACCCGGCCGTTATCCGGGCCGCGCTCGGCGCCTGCGCGGTCACCCTGAGCGGGACCCCGTCCGCCGCGACGACCCAGCGCCGCAAGCGGTCCGTGCTGTACAACGCGCTCGGCTACGCCGTCGAGATCGGCCTGCTGGCCGCCAACCCCGTCGATCGGATCCAGTGGAAATCCCCCGGCGTCGCCGAGACGGTCGACCGCCGCGTCGTCGCCGGCCGGCCCTGGCCCGCGCCCTGCTCGCCGGGGTCCGCGCCCAGGGCACCCGAGGCGAGCACCTGGAGGCGTTCTACGCCTGCATCTACACGCCGCGACCCGCCCCTCCGAAGCCGTCCCGCTGACCGAGCCCGACCTCACCCTGCCGTCGCGGGGCTGGGGCCGGATCGACCTGGCCGCCCTCGCATCCGGCGACACCCGCGCCGCCGCCCTGCTCCACTCACACGCCCGAGAGCACGAGATCCCTGACCGGGAACCGTGACCGGGGTCATGCCCGCACGTCGAACAGGAGACCAGGCCATGCCACCGCCGGGTATGCAGCCAAGGCTGCAGCAAGCCGCCGGCCAGGCCGCCCCGCCGGGCGCCGGGCCATCTGCCGCGGGCACGCAGCGTCGGCTGCGAGCCCTGGCCGCCCGTTCCTGGTCGCCGCAGGCCATCCAGCGGGAAACCCGCATCCCGGCCTCGCTGGTTAGCAGCGCGCTCTACAGCCGCGACGACATCACCCCGCACCTCGCCCATAGCGTCGCCGACGCCTACGATCAGCTATGGAACCGTGACCCGCCGAGCGCGACCCCCGAGGACCGCGAAGCCGCCCAGGTCATCGCGTTACGCGCGGCGCGCAGCGGGTGGGCGCCACCGCTGGCCTGGGACGACGACCACATCGACCTGCCCGGGGCACGGCCAGAACGGGGCTGGAAGCCCGGCAAGCGGATCAGCCGGCGGGCAGTCGACCTTGTCGAGGACGCGGAGTTCGTGCGGGAGTACGACGGCTACCAGGACGCAACCATGTCCCAGGTCGCCATGCGCCTGGGCATCAAACGCGACCGTCTCCAACAGGCTTACGTCCGCGCTCGCCGCTACTCCGCTCGCAGCGCCGATACCGAGGCAGAAGCGAGTTAACTGGCGACGGCTGTGACGGTAGGCGGCTCGCCCATTGGCACGGCTTGCTACCATCCCGCCGCACCGGGGTCAGTATTCACGTACCGCCGACAACTGGTGTGGATTGCTGATCATCCTCGATGATCTACTGTGATCGACTCCCAGCCGTCGAGATGCAGACTGAAGTCACACATTGGGCAAGGAAATCCTGGGCAGTGGCCGCCGTGGAGGTCTCGTTCTCGTCAGCGACGGCGTAGCCGATGAACCAGTTCGCCTGTGCGGATCCTGGCAGCGACTTGAGGTCGCCGACGTCAGCCAACGTGGTCAGAGCGTGCGGCGCGTTCAGCCAGACGCTGAGTTGGACTGGCGGTTCGTCCGGGGTGCTGAGCCCAAGGTCGCGTGTAAGGAATTGCGCAAGGGCTCCTGGAATCATGAGTGCTTGCGTGAACCTCACGCCGTGCCGCGCAGCTGCTCCTCGGCCGCCGGGGCGCGCCACGGCCCCTGGGCCACGCCGCCCAGCGTGATGGCCACGTTGGTGATCACATCGTCGTCGACCCGCGGCGCGGCCGCGACCGAGACCAAACGCGTACGCGGGTCGCGAACCTTTCGATACGCGGAGTTCGCAGTCAGCGTCAAAACTCAGTTACAGAGCCACAGCGGCGAGGCCGCCGGGAGATCCGCGGCGACGAACAGCTCGCCATGCTCCAGTACGTTGTCGCGTTCCGGCTCGCGGCCGGGCAGCCGGTGAAAGTCCGCCGCCGGAACGGTGCGCTCCCCCGCCGGCCCGAGGATCACGACCGAGGCGACTAGGGCCGCCAGGGCCACCGCCATGTCCGTTCCGGCAGGGCCAGCGCGCAGTTCGATGCGGAGGGGCCTACTTACGCGAGGTTTGACGTGCAGATTTGCCTGTATCCGCGGGCTGACGGGGAAGAGCGCGTCTTGCGAGCTGGCTGGGCCTGGACACGATGATGACGTCGCTGATGCGGTCGATACTGCGTAGCGCGCTGGCCGTGGTGTCGTGCTCTTGGACTGAGGCGGACTCGTCGTAGATGAAGACGACGATCGCTCTGTAGGCAGTGACGCCGTTGAGGTAGGCGACGGAGTCCTCGAGTACCTGTTTCTCGATCTCCTTGAAGTCGCTGCTCTTGCGTACGTACTTGACCTCGATGAGTATGCCAAGGCTCGGGATGCCGAAGTCTGCGCGGTAGGTGCTGTGCCCGAGTTTGGGAAGGGTCTCCTCGTCCACGAGGTCGTCGAAGACCGGGCGGAGCATGAGCCAGAGGATGTCCTGAACTTCGCGTTCGGCGATGACGGGCCACCGGATCGGCTGTTTCATGCTGCTTTCGTCGTAACGCCAGCGGCGCATCGCGGTCTCGAACCGGCTGAGAACGGTCACGAGATGAGACCGGCTGAGGATCGTCTGCTCGATGCTCGCGTCGAGGATCGCGGTAACCGCGCGGTAGATGAGCGAGATCCGGGAGACGGGCAGCTGGGCAGGGTCGGTGCGCAGGGCTTCGCTGGCGATGCGCTTCTGCAGTTCCCGGTGTTCAGCGGGGTCGGGCGGCTGCGCGGTTCCGGTGCTGGCCATCCAGTAGCGCAGGGCGAAGACGGATACGTCGTCACCCTGCTGCGGATGCATGGCTGCCGGCTGGCCGCTGAGCAGGGCGCGGACGTGCGCGCGAAGAAGTGCTTGGAAGCGGTCTGACGGCTGGAGGCGATCATCCTGCAGGATGTCCGAGAGCCACTCGCTGAACGCGGGAAGGTCAGCGGCGACCGCCTGAGCGGCGAGACCGATGCCGACTAGCTGGGGGAGATCGTAGACGAAGGTGAGCCGGTCGGCGAAGGGGTTGCGGCTCATAAGCCGCGCCAGGCTGGGGACGAGCATGCTGCGGGCACTGGCCTGCACGCCGGGAAGGGCGCCAGCGAGACCGTAGCCGATAGCGGCGACGACCGGGGTCTGCCAGAGACGGTCGTGGTGCTCCTCCAGCCAGGAAGCGGACAGTCGGCTGCTGTCCTGGCCCAGGCCGGGCACCGGCGTGCTGCCGAGGAAGTAGCGGGCGAGCAGTGCGTCGATACTGCCGGAGGTGGCGTCCGCGGCGATCCGCTGGGCCGCCATCGTGAGCCACGAGTTCGCGTAGGCCGTGGCCGGGGAGGTGCCGTCGGGCGGCGCGGTCACAGGAACCACCTCTTGTCGCGGAGAGCGGGCGAAGAGACGATGTCGGAGTTCCAGTTCTTGACATGCCGTAGGTGGCCGAGCAGTCCGGCGATGAGATCGGAGTACAGGATCGTCACGGGTTTCCGCGAGGGGTAGGGGCGCCGCCAGGATATGGCGGTGAAGCGGAAGGCCTGCCCGGCCAGGTACTCCATATCGGTGAAGGTCGACTCGCGGTGGAGCTTGAGCAGAAGCGGCTTGGGCAGGCCCTGCAGGCGGAGCTTCATGTCCCGTGGTCCGGTCACCGAGACCAGCATCTCGCTGCGGCTGACCCCGATGGCGTGGCCCCGGCCGGGGACACCCTTGCCGCGGCCGTTGTAGCCGCTGCTGTGCTGGTCGAAGAGCAGCCAGTCGTGGTCGTCGCTCACGGTGAGGAAGGCGAACTCAACCTTCGCGTACTGGCCGGCGAGCTTCTGGACGAGGTCTTTCACGGCCCTGGCCTCGATGTCCTTCAGCGGCTTGAAGACATGGAAAATGAGCCGGAGCGCGTCCTCCGACTGCCAGCCGTTGCGTTCCCTGACATGCCCGATGCATGACTCCAGCGACCGGAGGAGCTCGGCCGGGTAGTCCGCGTAGTCGGCTTCCCGGGACTGGTTGGAGAGCAGGTAGCTGCCGTCGGCGCTGAACACGGTCGTGATCCCCACGACCCGTTCGGGGTCGGTGAGCCTGGCCTGCCGGACGTGGGCGCTGCCGATACCGATGACCAGTTCCTGCGTCATCGCTGCCGCTGCGGCGATGACGTAGGGAGTGCCGCCGAGCTTCGCGTACGAGGCGAGGGCGATGCTGTCGAGCGGGTACGCGAGGCCGTCCCCGCGGACCGTCTCGATCTGGATGTTCTGGACCGGGACGCCCTGCCCCATGAACACGGACTTGCAGACCAGGTACGGGCTGTCGTTCCCGCGGAGTGCTTCCTGCTTCTCGCTGGTTATGACGAACGCCAGGTCCGGCTTCCTCGGCTTCTGCAGCGCGGAAAGGCAGGCGTTCCTGTACGCGGCCACGTCGTCGGGACTGGAGCCGAACGCCTCGAATGCTACCTCGCATGAGCCCAGGTGGTACCTCCGCGTGAACCCCTTAGTGAAGGAGGAACGCGGGACGCCGTCGAGGAAGCTGCGGATGAAAACCTCGGCAGTTCCCTTGAACGCTGCCGGGGCTACCACGGCGATCACTGGGTTCTTCGGGGTGAAGCTCTCCGAGTCGTACGGCCCGTATTCGTCGAGCCCGCGCGTGGCGCTCTGGGCTGTCTTCCCGCCGCCGGGAGCGAACTCGAACGTTGGCTCGGCGAGCCGCCGGCTCTTCAGCGGAGTGCGCTTCGGCCCTTCGGCCCCCACGGGCAGGCCTACAGTGGCGGCCAGGCCGGACGCTAGGTTCAGGCGGCGGCGGCCAAACCAGTCAGCGAGCTCGCAGGTCTTGGCGAGCCGTCCCTCTGCGCTCGTCACGGCGAAGGCGGCCTTGTCCAGGCGATTCAGGATCTCTTCGGCAGCCGTCCCGGCGAGGGCGTGAATGACGTCATGCACGACTTCCCTGCGGCCCTCCAGCCAGGCGGCGTCGGCTGGCACTTCCCTGCTGCGGGGAGCGTCCCCCAGGAGCAGCAGGCCTTCAGCGATCGCCTCGATGACTCCGGCGAGGCGGCGGGCAGCCACTGGGTCAAGGCGCGGGTCAAGCTCGTCGGGTTCAACAAGAATGTAGCGCCCCGTGACGGGAACGCCGCGGCGGATCAGCTCGCTAACCGGGAGGCTGATCTCGTAGCGGGTCTTGATTCCGAGGAGGATTCCTGGCCCGCCGGTCGGGCCCGTTGCTCGGGCGCTGAGAGAGTACTGCGGACACACGTGGACCCCGTCGAGTTCGTTTCCTAGGGCCTGCACGGTCTCCTGGAAGAGGTCGTGGGAGCGCTGCACGAATTTCGGGGGGTTGAGGCTCCGGAACTTGTACCAGCGGGCGAGCACGTCGCGGACTAGGGCTTCCTCAACGAGATGAGCGGTAATCCTACGGTCTTCCCGGACATCCAGCTCTGACCGCCTGCCGATGGAAGGGGCGTCCGCCGACAAGGGCACGCACACGATCCGGTCGCCCGCGCGGATCACCGCGTGCGTTCCGGCCAGCTTCGCCCTCAGCTCCCTGAACTGCTCCGGGGACTCGAACGGGATCATGTCGGCGGGGAACTTGTCGGCCGTGTAGGTGACCGGGAGGAAGTTGACGGCGAGCAGCGGCGATCCGCTGCTGCGGCCCGGCGCGGTCTGCCGGGGCTGCCATGAGTTCATTCGGGGTTCCTATGCGGACGCGGCAGCGGGCGCGGAAGCAGTTGTTGGCTCTCGTGCCTGGCTGCCAGACGAAACACTTGTGCCTGCGGTCCCTGGAACTGACGCGTAGTCAGCAGAGGTTCAGGGTAAGAGTCCACTAACTGAAAGCATTGTCAAACGGCATCACGATGATGGTAGTGTTCACACATGTCGCCGTTCACATGACGGCAACCTGCCGGAGGAGCGTCATGCCTGAACTTGCCAGCCTGACCGCCGCGGACATCGCCCGCCTCGCGGGCGTCACCCGTGCGACCGTCAGCAACTGGCGCCGTCGTCATCCCGACTTCCCTGCGCCATCCGGCGGGACGGATGCCAGTCCCGCCTACGACAGGGCCGAGGTGGAAACGTGGCTGGCCAGCAGGGGAGCGCTGCCCGAGCTTCCGTCGGAGGAGCGCCTGTGGGAGGCGGTCCTCGAAGCGGCAACCGAGACGGAGCTGGGCAGCGCGGTTGCCGGGATGGCTATCGCCCTGTCCGGTAGTACCCCGCAGCCGCAGTCGGCGGGTGACTTTGGACTGCACGCGCGCGTTGGCACGGCAGCAGCTGGGGCGATCGCCGAGATCGGCCCGGAGCGGGCCATCGAGTCGCTGACTGGCAAGTACGCCGAGGCGATGGGCGTGATAGCGACGCCGGCGCCGCTTGCCGCGCTGATGGCGGATCTCGCCGACCCTGGCAAGGGGGTTGTGCTGGACCCGGCCTGCGGCACCGGAGAGACCCTGGCCGCAGTCCTCGAACGCGGGACGGCCACGGTCTGCGGCCAGGAACTTGACGACGCGATGGCCGCCCTAGCCGAGCTCCGCCTCCGTTCCAGGCGTTGGCAGGCCGAGGTGGCCGTGTGCGGGGGAGACTCGCTGACCGAGGACTCTTACGGCGGGCTGCAAGCCGACGCGGTGGTCTGCCACCCGCCGTTCGCCAGCCGTGACTGGCCCCAGGAGGCGCTGGCCGGTGACGCGCGCTGGGAGTACGGCATCCCGCCGAAGGCTGAGTCGGAACTGGCCTGGGTTCAGCACGCGCTCGCTCACCTGCGGCCCGGCGGCCGGGCCGTCATGCTGATGCCGCCAGCCGTGGCATCCAGGCCGTCCGGCCGGCGGATCAGGACGGAGTTCCTGCGCCGCGGCGCGCTCCGCGCCGTGGTGTCCCTGCCGCCCGGCGTGGCTAGGCCGAGCCACATCCCGCTTCAGCTGTGGATCCTGGAACGACCGCAGGGGCCGGGGCCGTCGGACCCGCTTGTCCTGCTTGCCGATCTCGCGGAAGCGCCAGGCGCGGCAGTGGCCGGGACGAAAGCCGATTGGCAGCAGGTCCAGGACACCCTGCTCGGAGCCTGGCGCGCTTTCAGCGGCGGAACGGCAGAGCCGCGCAGCGGCGGGGCTGGCGGTGACCGGTCTGGCACGTGGCGGGTCATGCGGGCCATTGACCTGCTCGACGAGGCTGTCGACCTGACTCCCGCCCGGCACGTCGGCGCGGCAGGGCCGGGGAAGACGCCGTCGCAGACCTCCGCAACGCTCAGCCACCTGCGCGTCCGGCTGCACGAGGCGGCAGCCGCCCTCGAAAAGCTCGAACCTGGCAGCGGCTGGCGGACTCGCGGCCAGGGGGAGCGCTGGAGAACTCTGACCGTGGCTGAACTGGCGCGCAGCGGACTGGTCGCGCTCCACCGGGCTCAGGGACCCGGGCCGGCAAGCGGAGAACAGGGGCCGGCGGGCGCGCTCGCGGTGCTCACGAGCGCCGACGTCAGGGCCGGAAGGGCGCCCTCGGGAGTCGTTGCCGCGGAGGCACTGCAGGATGCCTGGGTCACGGTCTCCGCGGGAGATGTCATCATCCCTGCAGGCCTGGACCAGTTGACCCAGGCGCTGGTCGCCACGGGAGAGCACGACGGGGCGGTCCTGGGCGAAGGGCTCCACCTGATCCGCCCTGACCTGGCTCGCATGGATCCGTGGTTCCTTGGCGGAGTGCTTTCTGCCAGGCCGAATGCGCGGCAGGCCAGCTACGGGACGGCCAGCATCAGGATCGACGCCCGCCGCTTGGCGGTCCCGCACCTGCCGCTGGAGGAGCAGCGCCTATACGGCGAGGCGTTCAGGGACGTCAGCGGCTTCCGCGCGGCACTTCGCGATCTCGCTGACCTAGGCGGGGAACTCGCGGAACTGCTCCACGCGAGCCTGGCGGACGGTGCGCTAATGCCACCTAAGCGGCACTAACAGTCCATTGATTCTCAATGTATTCATTAGACTACGCTGAGCTAGCGGCGCCAGGAAGCGAGATGAGCGGGCAATGGACAGCTCGGAAGTGATCGCGGGCCGGTTCGAGCTTCTCGGGGTGCTCGGGCGCGGCGCCATGGGCGAGGTTCGCAGGGCGCGGGACCTGGAGACCGGCGACACCGTGGCCGTCAAGAGGCTCCTGCGCCGGCGGGACGGCACGCCGGTGTCGCTGACGGAGGCAGACGCCAACGCCGCGCGGTTCATGCGCGAGGTCCGCATTATGGCGCGGCTGTCGAGCCCCAACCTGCCGCAGACGGTCACCGGCGGCCTCGACGGGGACCAGCCCTACCTGGCGATGGAATACATCGACGGGGTTCCGCTGTCGTCGCTGCTCGCCGAGGCCGACGCTGGCCGGTTCCCAGTGGCCTGGGCTGCGGCGATCGCCGCCCAGATCGCCACCGGGCTCGACGCGGCGCACCGGGCCGGCGTAGTTCACCGGGACCTTAAGCCGTCCAACCTTATGCTCGCCAGGAGCGGGCTGGTGAAGGTACTCGACTTCGGCGTGGGACTCATCCTCGACGACGTCGACGGCGGACCGCTGACGAACTCGAACGAGACGGTCGGCACGGCCAGGTACATGGCCCCCGAGCAGGCGACGCAGCGTAATATCACCGCCGCCGTCGACCTGTACGCCCTGGGGTGCGTGCTGTTCGAGATGCTCGTCGGCGCGCCGCCGTTCGACGGCGAGCTGCCGTACGAGATCCTGAACAAGCACATCCGGCAGCAGCCGACCCCGGTTAGCATGCTGCGCGGCGAGGTACCCGCCGGCCTGGAGGCGGTGGTCGCGCGACTGCTGGAGAAGGATCCCGCGAACCGTCCCGGCACCGCCGCCGAGGTGGCCGAGCTGCTGCTGCCGTTCGCGCAGCCGGCGGAACCCGGCGTGATCGGCGCCCCTGGGAACCCGGTGCTCGCGCTCCGCCAGCAGGCAGCGGCCAGCCGGCGCTACGACCAGGACACCGTGAGCATCGGCGAGGCACTGCCCTGGCCCGGCCCGGAATCCCAGCCGGCCTCCGCGGCTGGCTTTGACATCTTCGACGTCCATCAGCGGCTGATCGGCGAGTACCGCGACTACAACAAGGGCGCCGCGGTGATCCGCGATGACCGGATCGCGAAGTTCTTCGACGCCGACCTGGACGCCAAGTCCCAGTGGCCGGACCCGTGGCTGTCGCTCAACCCGTTCTTTGCCGACGGAGGCTCGGTCACCGACCTGGTCACCGAGGGACTGCTGCTCCCCGAGTGCGCCAGCATCTTCCAGACCGGCAAGAGCGACACCGCGACCACATGCGACGGGAAGTCGATCCGCTTTTACCGGCACCAGCGGGACGCGATCGAGGCTGCCAGTCGCAAGGCCAGCTACGTGCTCACCACCGGCACCGGCTCCGGCAAGTCGCTGTCCTACATCGTGCCGATCGTGGACCGGGTACTACGCGCCCGCCAGGTCGGCGACCGGCAGGCTCGGGTCCGGGCGATCATCGTCTACCCGATGAACGCCCTAGCCAACAGCCAGCTCTGGGAACTGGAGAAGTACCTGCGCAACGGGTACGGTCCCGGTCGCGAGCCGGTCACCTTCGCCCGCTACACCGGCCAGGAGTCCCAGGACGACCGGGACAGGATCCGTGCCAACCCGCCGGACATCTTGCTTACCAACTACGTGATGCTCGAGCTGATGCTCACCCGTCCCGACGACCGCAGGTCACTGATAAGGATGGCCCGCGGCCTTGAGTTCCTCGTCTTCGACGAGATGCACACCTACCGGGGGCGTCAGGGCGCGGACGTGGCGCTTCTCATTAGGAGAGTCAAGGACGCCTGTGAGGCCGGGAACGTGCAGTGCGTCGGCACCTCGGCCACCATGGCGAGCGAGGGGACGAGCCGGCAGCGGCGCAGGACCGTCGCCGATGTCGCGTTCCAGATCTTCGACACCCCTGTCGCCGCGGAGAACGTCATCGGCGAGACCATCATCCGCGCGACCGCTGAGGACGTCGGCCCGGTCACGCCTGCGCGGATCGCCGCGCCTGCTGCGCCCGCCGACTATGCCGACCTGGTCCGCGACCCGCTGGCAAGCTGGGTCGAGACCGCGTTCGGCCTCGACCGAGACGACGAGGGCAAGCTCGGCCGCCGCGTCCCGACCACCGTCCAGCGGGCTGCCCGCGACCTGGCAGCCCAGGTAGGCGCGGACGAAGACGAGTGCGAGAAGGCGCTCCAGCGCACTCTGCAGGCCGGTTCCCGGGCCAGGGACCCGCGCAGCGGCAGGCCGTTGTTCGCGTTCCGGCTGCACCAGTTCCTGTCCAAGGGTGACACCGTCTACGTGACGCTTGAAGGCGAGAACACGCGGCACATCACCCGGAACTACCAGGTCGAGCAGCCTGGCTCGGGCGGCAAGGTGCTGCTGCCGCTGGCGTTCTGTCGCGAGTGCGGCCAGGAGTACCTGGTTACCTGGCGGCGGGACCGTTCCGGCATGGTTAGCTACTTGGCGCGGCGCGACGCCACCGTCGCCGCAGAGGACGGCGGGGGACGCGCCGCCTACTCCGACGGCTACCTGTACGTGTCGGCTGACCTTCCGTGGCCGCGCGACACCGAGACGGTGGTCGCCGACCGCCGCGTTCCGGAGTCCTGGCTTGAGGTTAACGACCGTACGCAGGCCGACCAGATCCGGCCGACAGCCCGCCAGTACCTCCCGGTCCCGGTCACCGTGGACGCCTACGGTCAGGAAGGATCAGGAGAGGGCGGCATCGAGGCGGCGTTCATCCCGGGCGCGTTCCGATTCTGCCTGCGCTGCGGCGTCTCCTACGAGCAGCAGCGCGGCAACGACTTCGCCAAGCTCGCCACCCTCGACCAGGAGGGCCGGTCGTCGGCCACGACACTGATCTCCATGTCGATCGTCCGGTCGCTGCGGGCCATTCCCGAGGGGGCACTCGACGCCAACGCGCGCAAGCTCCTGACCTTTGTCGACAACCGGCAGGACGCCGCGCTGCAGGCCGGGCACTTCAACGACTTCACCGAGGTCACGATGGTCCGCGGCGCGCTCTACCGCGCGGCGGTCCAGGCGGTGACCGACGGCGAGGAGGGTCTGTTCTACGACGACATCCCGGCCAAGGTCACCCGCGCGCTCGGCCTCGCCCTGGACGACTACGCCACGCACCCCGGGGAAGACCCGGTGCTGCGCAGGCGCACGGAAGCCGCACTGCGCGACGTGGTGAACCTGCGGGTGTTCCTCGACCTGGAGCGCGGCTGGCGGGTCACCATGCCCAACCTGGAGCAGGTCGGACTGATCCAGGTCGGCTATCTGGGCCTGGAAGGCGTGGCAGCCAGGGGCGAGCTATGGCGGGACTGCTTCCCCGCCCTGCGGGACGCCGCGCCGGAAGTCCGGGAGCGGGTCTGCCGGGTGCTGCTCGACGAGATGCGCAGGTCCCTGGCGATCGATGCCGAATGCTTCGAGCCCGACGAGTTCGACCGCATGAAGCGGCGCGGCCAGGAGGCGCTGCGCCCGGAGTGGGCCGTCGGTGACGGCGACCAGCGAGACGCGGCGATCGTCTACTCCGGCACCGGGCGGCCCGGCACCGCCCGGGACCTGGTCTTCATGTCCGGGCGGGGCAAGTTCGGCCGCTACCTCAAGCGGGCCGGCCGTTTCCCTGGCTACCTGCGGGCGATCAGCGGCGATGACGCCCAGCAGATCATCAGTGACCTGCTGAGAGTGCTGTCCGGCGACGGGGCCAGCCTGCTCACCGAGGCCCAGCACCTTCGGCGGCGCGGTGCCCGTGGCTACCGGGTCCGCGCGGCCACGTTGGTATGGCGCGCCGGCGACGGTGCGCGCGGCGGCGATGACCCACTTGCCCGTACGTTCAGCGGTGCCGCAGCTCCCCGGGCCAACCCGTACTTCGTTCGGCTGTACCGGGAGATCGCGCAGACGCTGTCCGGGCTGGTGGCCCGTGAGCACACCGCCCAGGTCCACCCCGAAATGCGCCGCAAGCGCGAGGACGAGTTCCGCGACGGAGAGCTGAAGCTGCTGTACTGCTCGCCGACGATGGAGCTTGGCGTCGATATCGCCGGCCTCAACGCTGTTGCCATGCGCAACGTGCCGCCGACACCCGCGAACTACGCCCAGCGCTCGGGGCGAGCAGGACGGTCCGGCCAGCCTGCTCTGGTCACCACGTACTGCGCCACCGGCAACAGCCATGACCAGTACTACTTCCGAAACTCCGACAAGATGGTCTCGGGAGTCGTCACCCCGCCGCGCCTCGACCTGCTCAACGAGGACCTGCTCCGCTCCCACATTCACGCAATCTGGCTGGCCGAGGTCGGCGTCCGCCTGGGCCGGGCGATCCCCGGGTCCGTCGACATGGACGGCACCGAGCCGGAAGGCAGGCGGCGGCCTGACCCGCGCCTCGCGCTCACCACCGAAGTAGCCAGTCAGGTCAACGACACCAATGCCGTCGTCCACGCCGTCACGCGCGCCACGGCAGTGCTCGAAGAGCTCACCGACGGCCTGGCGACCCGGACCTCGTGGTGGGACCCGGACTGGGTCGAGCGCGTGGTCCGCGCCGCGCCCGTCTCGTTCGACCTGGCCTTCGACCGGTGGCGCACCCTGTTCCGCGCCGCGCTGGTCGACCAGTGGGAGCAGAACCGCCGCCGCCTCGACTACTCGCTGTCCCAGCGGGATCGCGACATCGCCGGCCGCCGCCGCAACGAGGCCGAGACCCAGCTGCGCCTGCTGCGCAACGAGGACAGCGGCGACCGCAACCTCACCGCCGACTTCAACCCCTACCGCTACCTCGCCTCCGAAGGGTTCCTGCCTGGCTACTCGTTCCCCCGGCTGCCGATCGCCGCCTACATCCCGCCCGACCGGCGGCTGCGCGCCGACGGCGACTTCGTGCAGCGGGCCCGGTTCCTGGCGATCAGGGAGTTCGGCCCGCGCGCGCTGATTTACCACGAGGGCAACCGGTACGAGGTCAACCGCGTCCAGCTCCCGCCGGACGCCTCGGGCGAGCTCATCACCCACCAGGCGCACCGCTGCCCCGGCTGCGGCTACTACTACGAGGTCGGGCCGGGCAACGACCGCTGCCAACCCTGCAACATCTCGCTCACCGAGGCGATGTCAGGCCTATTCCCCCTGCACACCGTCTTCACCCGACCGCTGCAGCGGATCACCTCCGACGAAGAAGAACGCCGCCGCGCCGGCTTCCGGATCGTCACCTCCTACCGCTTCCAGGACCACGGCGACCGGCCCGGCCGCATCGACGCCATCGTCTCCGACACGGGCGGAACGCGTGTCGCACGCCTGGCCTACGGCGACTCCGCGGAAATTCACCGAATCAACCTTGGCCCCATCCGCCGGCCCGTCGGCGAGGCCGACGGCTTCTGGCTGGACCCGGTCACCGGCGCCTGGCTCACCGCGCGGCAGGCCGCTCAGCAAGATGGCCAGCAGGGCGGTGACGGCGACGACGGCGATGCCCCGGCCCGGCAGCGCACCCGAGTCATCCCGTACGTGCGGGACCGCCGCAACATCCTCGTCTTCCAGCTCGCCGATCCCGTCCTGGTCGACACCGCGCTGTCCGTCATGTACGCGCTTGAGCGAGGCATCGAGGCGGCCTTCCAACTGGAGGACTCCGAGCTCGACGGCGAGCTGCTGCCGCCGGACGAGGGACCGCGCGACCGCATCCTGTTCACCGAGTCCGCTGAGGGCGGCGCGGGCGTGCTCCGCCGGCTGCAGGCCGAGCGCAGCGCGCTCGCGAAGGCGGCCAGGGAAGCCCTGCGCATCGCCCACTTCACCCCAGATACCGGCGACGATCTGGGCGGAGTGCTCAACGCCGACGGCCTCCTCACCCAGCCGTGCGGCAAGGGCTGCTATAACTGCCTGCTCAGCTACGGCAACCAGCCGTACCACGAGCAGCTCGACCGCCACCGGGCCCGCGACCTGCTGCTCGCCATCGCCGGCGGCATGACACTTACCACGGGCCGGGGCGAGTCACGCACCGAGCAGACAATCCGGCTGATCGGCCAGGCCGACTCGTCCCTTGAGGAGGAGTTCCTGCAGTGGCTCAAAAACCACGGTCACCGGCTTCCCGACGCCGCGCAGGTGACCGTTCCCGAGGCGTACGCCAGGCCGGACTTCACCTACCGGCTTCCCGGCGGCCCGGTGGCGGTCTTCGTCGACGGCCCGGTCCACGATGGCCCGGCAGCCGGTGAACGCGACGCCAGCGCGACCGAACGACTTGAAGACCTCGGCTGGTACGTCATCAGGTTCCGGTACGACGACGACTGGCCGTCGACCGCCGCCGCGAACCGATCGGTCTTCGGCGAAAGCCGGTAGCGAAGGGGACGCGCGGGCCGAGGCCGTCGGCCACGCGCGCCGACAGGTGGCATAGCTGAAGGACTGAACGGAAGGTGGTTTCACCCGTGACCGAAGTCGCGCACGCGGTTGCGGCGCAACGGTTTGCGCCCGGGTCACTCGTCACCGCACGCGGCCGGGAGTGGGTCGTGCTGCCGGACAGCGAGCCTGACATGCTGGTCCTCCGCCCGCTCGGCGGTGCCGACGGCGATATCGCCGCGGTCTTCCCCGACCTGGAATCGGTCGCCCAGGCTTCGTTCCCGCCGCCAGACGCCGACGACCTTGGGGACGCCCAGGCCGCCGGCCTGCTGCGGACAGCATTGCGCATCGGGTTCCGGAGCAGCGCGGGACCTTTCCGGTCCCTGGCCTCCATCGCCGTGGAACCCCGGCCCTACCAGCTGGTGCCACTGCTGATGGCCATGCGCCAGGAAACAGTCCGGCTGGCGATCTGCGACGACGTGGGCATCGGCAAGACCGTCGAGGCCGGGCTCATCGCCGCTGAACTGCGCGCGCAGGGCGAGGCAAAGGGACTCGCCGTGCTCTGCCCGCCGGCCCTGGCCGAGCAGTGGCAGGACGAGCTGCGCACCAAGTTCGGCATCAACGCCGAGCTCATCCTCGCCTCGACCGTCCCGCGCCTTGAGCGTGCCCTCGCCTACGGCGAGTCACTGTTCAGCACGCACCAGACCGTGGTGGTCTCCACGGACTTCATCAAGTCCCCCCGGCACCGTGACGACTTCGTCGATCACTGCCCGGACCTGGTCATCGTCGACGAGGCACACACCTGCGTGCCCGCCGACGGGGCCGGCACCTCCTCCCGCTCGGCGCAGCTCCGCTACGAGCTGCTGATCCGCATTGCCAGGGACACCAGCAGGCACTTGCTGCTTGTCACCGCTACCCCGCACTCGGGCAAGGAAGAGTCGTTCCGCTCCCTGATCGGACTGCTTGACCCGGCCCTTGCCGCCGCCGACCTCACCTCCGACGCCGGCCGTACCCGGCTCGCCAGCTACTACGTGCAACGTCGCCGCCTCGACATCCGCCGCCAGTATCCCGACGAGGCAGGCGCGTTCCCCGGCGACCGGATCTTCGCCGACATCCCCTACACGCTCTCGCCCGGATATCGCGCGCTCCTCGACGACGCGATCGCCTACGCCAGCGAACGGGTCACCGTGGCGGGCACGGTCGGCCGCCGTGAGCAGCGGGTGGCCTGGTGGTCGGCGATCGCGCTGCTCCGCTCCCTGGTCTCCTCCCCGCGAGCCGCCGCCCAGACATTGCTCACCCGCTCCCAGACCGCGGCCGCTGCCACGGCCGACGAGGCGGACGCCCTCGGCCGCCCGGTCACCGCCGACATGGCCGATGACAGCTTCGACGGCATCGACGCCTCACCCGGCGCCGACGATGGCGGCGCGGCATCGGTCGCGAGCGCCCCCGCAGCCATGCCCCGCGACGCGCGCCTGGCCGCGCTCGCCGAGCGTGCCGCCACCCTGGAGAGCCCCGAGCAGGACAACAAGCTCGCCCTGCTCGTCAAGACCGTCAAGCAGCTGCTCGCCGACGGCTACCGCCCGATCGTCTTCTGCCGCTATATCCCCACCAGCGAGTACCTCGCCGGGCAACTGGACGGCAAGCTCGGCCGGAAGGCTGTCGTCGCCTGCGTCAACGGCACGCTCTCCCCGGCCCAGCGGCTCGACCGCATCGAGCGGCTCGCCGAGGCAGCCGGGCAGGAAGACGGCACCCGCCGCGTCCTGGTCGCCACCGATTGCCTGTCAGAGGGCGTCAACCTGCAGCACCACTTCAACGCCGTTATCCACTACGACCTCGCCTGGAACCCCACCAGGCACGAGCAGCGCGAAGGGCGCGTCGACCGCTTCGGCCAGCGCTCAGCCGACGTCCGCGTCGTCACCATCTACGGCGGCGACAACGGTATCGACGGCAAGGTCCTGGAAGTCCTCATCCGCAAGCACCGCGAGATCCGCAAGCTCACCGGCATCTCCGTGCCCATCCCCGATGAGACCTCCAGCCAGGTCACCGACGCGATCATGGAATGGCTGCTCCTGCGCGGCCAGGCCAGCACCGACCAGCAGGCGCTCTTCGAGCTCGACGAGGTCATCGGCAAGACAGGAGGGGAACTCGACGTCCAGTGGCGCTCGATGGCCGACCGCGAGGACCGGTCCAGGTCGCGGTTCGCCCAGGGCTCCATCCACCCCGACGAGGTCGCGGCCGAGACCGCCGCGATCCGCTCCGCCCTCGGCCCCGACGACGAGGTCCGCACCTTCGCCAGAACAGCGCTGAGAGCCCTGAACGCCGACATCGTCACCGGGCCAGACTGCGACGGGTTCACTGTCACCGCCAGTACCCTCCCGCCCGGACTGCGGGACGCGATCGGCGCGCTGATCGGCGAGCGCCGCCGCATCCCCTTCTCGGTCACCCCTGCCGTGCCGCGCGGCGAGGCATCGCTCACCCGCACCGATCCGGTGGTTGGCGCGGTCGCCGCCTACGTCCTGGCCAACGCCCTCGACCGGCACGCGCCGGACGGCCTCAAACCCGCTCGCCGCTGCGGCGTCATCCGCACCACCGCGGTCACGACCAGGACCACCCTGCTACTCGTCCGCTACCGCTACCAGCTCACCCTCCCCGGCCGCTACGGCAACGCGGCACTCATCGCCGAGGACGCCCGCGTCCTCGGCTTCGAAGGCGCGCCGGCGAGAGCCCGCTGGCTCCCCGACGACGCGGCGACCGCCCTGCTCACCGCCACGCCCGATCAGAACACGCTCCCCGAGTTCACCGGCAGCGCTATCACCACGATCCTCAGCGGCCTCGGCGAGGTGCGGCCCGAGACAAACCGCCGCGCCGGAGAGTTCGCCGCCGAGCTCCGCGACGCCCACCGCCGCGTCCGCCGCACCGTCGACCAGGCGGTCCGCGGCCTGACCGTGACCCCGGCCGGCGACGCCGACATCCTCGGCGTCTACGTCTACCTGCCCGCCCAGACCCAGGGAGCCGGCCAGTAATGTCCGCCGCCACCACAACCCAGATCACCGCGTCGATCCGCGTCGTCGGCGGCCTGCTCCCCGCCGACATGATCAACCGCATCATGACCGGCAAGGACGTCTCCGGCTCCACGCCCGCCGACTACCACGTCGTCGGCGTCCGCTCCGTCAAGGACGCCGCCGAACGGCACTGGGACTATCTCAAGGGCGCCTGGCGGGTGCTGCGCGACGCGATTGGACACGGCAGCGACTCGCGCGGCCTCGCCACCGAGAACTGGCTGCTCCCGCTTTTCGACGAGCACGGCTACGGCCGCCTCACCCGCCTCCACGACGGCATCACCGCCGACGACGCCAACCGGGTCTTCCCGGTCAGTCACGCCTGGCAGCACATGCCCGTCCACCTCGCCCCCTGGGGCCAGGACCTCGACAAGCGCCCCGCCGGCGGGGAACTGCCCCCGCAGTCGATGGTGCAGGACTGCCTGAACCGGACCGCCGGCCACCTGTGGGGGATCGTCTCGAACGGTTCCGTGCTCCGCCTGCTCCGCGACACCACCTCGCTCACCGGTGCGGCGTACCTGGAAGTCGACCTCGCGGCCATGTTCGACGGGGAGCTGTTCGAGGACTTCGTCCTGCTCTACCGCCTCCTGCACGTCTCCCGCTTCGAGGTCGCCGACGGCGCGCCCGTCTCCTCCTGCCGCATGGAACGCTGGCGCACCGAGGCCATCGAGGCCGGCACCCGCGCCCTCGACCAGCTCCGCGACGGCGTCAAAGACGCGATCATCGCGCTTGGCACCGGCTTCCTCAAGCATCCGGCCAACGCCGCCTTCCGCGAGGACTTCGACAAAGACCAGGCCAAGCGCGCCCTGCTCCGCCAGGTCTACCGCCTGCTCTTCTGGTTCGTCGCCGAAGACCGCGACGCCCTGCACGCCCCGCGCACCGACGAGAAGACCAGGCGCCGGTACATGGCGTACTTCTCGGCCCGCCGCCTCCGCGACACCTCCATGCGCGGGGTCGGCACCGCCCACGGCGACCTGTGGCAGGCAGTCCGCCTGGTCCTCAGCGGCCTTGGCGCGGAAGGCGGCCTGCCGCACCTCGGCCTGCCAGGGCTCGGCGGCATCTACGACGACACCCCCACCGACGAAGTACTCGCCGGCCTTGAGCTGTCCAACGAGCAGCTGCTCGCCGCGGTCAAGTCGCTGTCCCGGGTCCGCGACAAGTCGGCCAACCGCTGGCGGCGCATCGACTACCGCAACCTCGGTGCCGAAGAACTCGGCGCGATCTACGAGTCCCTCCTGGAACTCGTCCCCGACCGCGACGGCCAGTACACGTTCGTGCTTCGCGACGCGGCGGGCAACGACCGCAAGTCGACAGGCTCCTACTACACCCCTACGTCTCTCATCGACTGCCTCCTGGATTCAACCCTGGACCCAGTCCTCGACGACGCCACCAAGCAGGCCGACATTGCCGCTACCGCTGCGGGCACCGACGTTTCGGCGGCGATCGCCGAGGCCCTGCTATCCGTGACGGTCTGCGACCCGGCCTGCGGCTCCGGCCACTTCCTCGTCGCAGCCGCCAGACGCATCGCCAAGCGCGTCGCCGCCGTCCGCGAGCACAACCCGGAACCAACCCTGGAATCGCTCCGTACCGCACTCCGCGACGTCATCACCCGCTGCATCTACGGCGTCGACCTCAACCCGATGGCCGTCGAACTCGCGAAGGTCTCCCTCTGGCTAGAGGCCCTGGACCCCGGCAAGCCGCTCTCCTTCCTCGACGCCCACGTCAAGCAAGGCAACGCCCTCATCGGCGCGACCCCGAAGCTGATCGACGACGGTATCCCTGATGCCGCCTTCAAGCCGGTCGAGGGCGACGACGAGAAGTGGGCGCGGTTCCTCGCCAAGACCAACGAGAAGCAGCGCACCGGCCAGGGCTCCCTGTTCGAGGTCGAGGACATCGCCGGGTACGCCAACACCGGGCTCGCCGCCGAACTCCGCCGGATCACCGCTCGCCCGGTCGGCGCGCTGCGCGACGTTCATCGTCAGGCCGCCGAGTACCAGGAGTGGGCTGAATCGGTGCAGCGGCAACGCCAGTTGGAGATCGCCAACGCCTGGTGCGCCACGTTCATGTGGCACAAGACCAAGGACGCGCCCCCAGCCATCACCTACGACGTCTTCCAGGCGCTGAAGCGGGACGAGCCCACCCTGCTCGCTGCCGCGGTCAGCACCGAGGTCGACCGCCTCCGCGACGAATACGACTTCTTCCACTGGCAGCTGGAATTCCCCGACATCTTCCGCGTGCCGGACGACGGGGAAGCGGGGATCGACCCGGACACAGGCTGGGTCGGCGGGTTCGCGGTGCTCCTCGGTAACCCGCCGTGGGACAAGCTCGATTTTGAGGATAAGAAGTACTTCAGCGCTGTAGACCAGACGATCGCCGAACTTGCCGGGCAGAAGCGACGTGACCGTATCAAGGAGTGGGAACGCGAGCACCCGGAGGAGGGCTGGCGGTATCGCACCGCGCGGCACAAGGTGAAATCGACGTTCTTGTTCGCAAGCTCATCGGACTCGTACCCGAACTGTGCGTTGGGTCTGAAGGAACCGGGCGTGAACTCGATCCAGACAGACATGCTGTTCGCTGAGTTGTTCAGCACGCTAGCCGCGCCGGTCGGCCGTGTCGGCTGCATCGTTCCGACCGCGATCGCCACAGGTGCTGGCGGCCAGCACCTTTTCCGTTCATTCACCCGTCGGGGCGGCGTCGCGTCACTGTATGACTTCGACAACCGCAAGCCGCTCTTCCCTGCAGTAGATTCTCGCTATAAGTTCTGCCTGCTTTCCCTGACCGGGAAGGCAGTGCGCGAGCCCGCCGCCCGGTACGCGTTCTTCCTTAACGAGGTAACCGACCTTGACGACCCTGGCCGGGTGTTCGCGCTCAGCCCCGAGGAACTCGCGCTCATCAACCCGAACACGGGGACACTGCCGATCTTCCGCTCTGGCCGGGATGCCGCTCTCACCGCCAAGGTCTACGGGCACGTCCCAGTTCTATGGGACGAGGCGAAGACGGACGGCAATAGGTGGGGCATCCGGTTCAAGAACCTTTTCAATATGACCGACGACTCCGACCTGTTCCGCACCCGTGAGCAGTTGGAGCGTGAGGGCTGGCGACTTTACGGCAATGTATTCACCCGCGACGGCAAGCACATTCTCCCGCTGTATGAGTCGAAGATGGCACACCACTTCGATCACCGATGGAACTCCTTCTACGGCACAGGCAATGATGACCGCAACCGCCTCTCCCTCTCCGAGAAACAGGATCCAACGACGGAGGCTCTACCCAGGTACTGGATTGCCGAGGACGGGTTGATCCAGACCCGCAGGAACGGAAAGGACGTCAAGGTTCCAGGCGTATCAGAGCGCCTTGGTGAGCTGAAGTGGGACCGGGGTTGGCTGTGTGGCTGGCGCGACGTCTGCCGAGCGACGGACGAGCGCACCGCGATCCCGGCCCTCATTCCCCGAGCCGCCGTGGGGCATAAGTTCCCGCTGATGTTCCCGCAGGTCTCGCCTCTCCTTACCGCTGCGCTGATCGCCGCGCAGTCGTCGCTGGTCTTCGACTTCGTCGCGAGACAGAAGATCGGAGGCATCAGCATGGCCCTGTTCATGTGGAAGCAGCTCCCCGTCCCCCCGCCCAGCATGCTCGAACCGCACCTCTCGTTGATCGGCCCGCGGGTCATCGAGCTCGTCTACACCGCCTACGACATGACCCCCCTCGCCCGCGACCTGGGCGACGAGGGCGAGCCGTTCCGCTGGGACGAGGACCGCCGTGCCCAGCTCCGCGCCGAGCTCGATGCGTTCTTCTTCCGCGTGTACGGCATCGACGACCGGGACGATGTGGACTACATCCTGGAGACGTTCCAGTCCGAGACCGGCGGCCTGAAGCACAATGAGATCAGAGACCACGGCGAGTACCGCACCAAGCGCTTGGTCGTAGCCGAATACGACCGCATGGCCGCCGCTGATGCCGCAGGCGTCTCGTATGAGTCTCCGCTCGAACTGCCGCCGGGCCAGGGGCCGCGCCACCCGGCGAGCCGCCGGCCTGCTGGTCTTGACGCTGTCGGCGGGAACGGCTGATCCGGAACCAAGGCGGGCTGTCCCGCTCCAAGCGGGCGGCCCACCTTTGCGTCCGCCGGGCTGAAGGGACTGGCCCGTCCCGTTAGTGGCCAAGATAACCGCGTGAAGAAGCCGGGGCTGATGTGGTAGCCCTTGAAAGCCGGAGCGCCATGTATAGCCTTCGCGGGCAAAGCATGGCAGAGAGGGCATCCGCATTGCGAGTAAGGGGGACGAGCACTTGACCGAGCCTGAGGGCGACGAGTCACTGGACGACCAAACGCCAGCCGAAGGACGCGACCCTGATGAGGCGTACCGGCATGACCCAGCCGTCGCGGTGATGGCGGCACGCCTTGCAGACTCCGCCTTTGAGGCGGCGGCGCGGTCATGGGATGTGAGCGAGTACATGCGTGCCCTGGCTGCGCAAGAGGGCCTGGACCCCGACCGGCCACTCGGCCGTGAGCTGTTCCAGGCAGCGTCGTACCGGCTCCGGCTTGACCACGGGGGCAAGGCCGGCTGCGCCCTGCGATCGAGCCCCGATACTGAGCATTACGCATGGCCGCCGCGGATCGGCGAGGTGGAGCCTGACGTCGTAGCGTTGTGGCGGGACGTAGCCGGGCTCGTGGAGCACGCGGCGGCGATCGCGCGCTTCCACGACCTGCTGTTCGAGCGGCGCGATGGCCGTCGGGACGAGCGCGCCGCGGCTGCGGTGCAGGCGTACCTGGCGGCGGCGCGGTCACGGTCGCGTGCGGACCTCGACGTTGCCGCGTTCCTTGTCCGGGCCTGGGACCTCGCGCGCGGCGTCGGGCTCTGGGGCCTTCTCGCGGATGTCCGGTCGGAACTTCACAGCAGGGCAGAGAATGCGATTTCTTCCGGCGGCGCGGCCCTCCCAGGCGTAGTCCTGCCTATGATCGCGGCCCTAGCCGCCCCGTGCCCGGCGTCAGCCCCCGGCGAGCATTCCCGACCCTGTCGCTGTCGACCTGCTGCTGGAGACGGCGTTCACCACGTTCAGGGCGGGCTTCCTGGCGAGCCAGGTAGCGGGCATGATGCGCTCACGCGCCAGCGATGAGCCGGCGATGGAGCAGATTAACCGGCGGGAGGTTGCCGCTCACCGCGCGGAGGCCGCGGCATCGGTGGGCCTCGCCCGGCAGGCGCACCTGGCCGACGCGATTGAGATCGCCAGGGCGAGGGGACTGTTGGTCCACCCCAACTTTCGGTCAGAATTTCCGGGTGGCGCGCGTCGGCGTGAGCGGGTCCGAGGGGCGGAGCCGGCCGAGCCGTCCATCAGCAAGTGAGCAAGGAGCGTACGGCACCGCAT
>Ga0307372_10003014_pt1 | contig 27348 bp, 29 predicted proteins | sample OX1MG_FD_202533 | JGI IMG/M metagenome (GOLD analysis project Ga0307372, IMG submission 202533) | Soil microbial communities from Risofladan, Vaasa, Finland - OX-1 | ecosystem: Environmental > Terrestrial > Soil > Coastal area > Acid sulfate soil | place: Finland: Risofladan, Vaasa | collected... | reverse complement strand
TCGTCAGTGAGGGTTGTGATCGAGGAGGCTCCGGTGATAACTTCCGCGATCGGGATCGCGCCCACTGAGAAACCCGCGGTGCTAACCGCAGGCGCACAACTCGCGGCGGGATCGAGATAAACGTAATTCGTCGTGCTGGGGCTCAGGGTCAGGGTGCCGCCCGCATAGGGCGCCGGACTCGGAGGATTGCCGCAATAAGCCGTACCGGAGCTGAGGTTCAGTGCGAGACCGTTTCCGGCAGTCGGCCCGTAGCCGGGCGCCATGCCGTTCACATACTTGGCATTCACCGAGTAAAGGGGCGTACCGGCCGGCGCCTGCGGTTGCTGCGCAAAAAGAAATGACGAATCACAAATGACCCATAACAAGACGCAGATCGCAAGAAGGACTCGCGCCGCTGCCCAGTTCGCAATTCGCAATTCATAATTCATAATTTTCACCATATCTGTACCTTTGCGGTCACCCCGGGATCGGAAGCGACCAGATAGAGATTCGTATTGTCATACATCGCGAGCGACTGGAACCAGATCGCGCCGCTCGCCGTCATCTGAACCCGTGCGCCGACGGGCGTGCGCCCCAGCAGGTGGGGGACGCTGAAGTTGCCCGCCACACCCGGGGCGACCAGCAGTTGTCCCCAGATCTTGGTGGCCTGAGCGACCGACGTCACGGCCGTGGCGTTCGTTACTACCACTCCGATAAAAGCGTCGCCCGCCGTCCCCGCCACGCCGGTCAGGTTGTAATAGAAACCCCCTGTGGCGTTATAAAAGAGGTAGCTTGTCGAGCTTGCGGGGGCCGCAGCAAGCGCAAGCGACGAAGTCGGCGCAAAGCGGGCGCCCTGGGCGTAAAGAACGCCCGCCACCAGCCCCGGCACCAGGGTTGCAGAGGTCGCGAGGGTGAACCCCGAAACCACGCCGGAGATCCCGCGGTCCGACACCCAAGCCGAAACCGTTGGAGCCGCCGAAATCGCCGCCTGGACGTCATTGGCGTCCTGCAACAGGCTGTCGATAATCTGTCAATTCGTATCAAGATCGGTTTCGTAATTCGCGCCGTGCTGCGGTTCGATGATTCCCTTGCGCGGAAGAACTGTTCTGACGACTGCCATATGAACCTCAATGCGTTTAGGTTAGATGCAAAGTCATTCCCGGATGATGAATTGTATTTGCCGGCCACGTTAACCGGATAGCCGGGCCGCTATCGTTCGCACTTTTACAAACCCGCCGTTCGTGTAAACTTCCGTTCCGTTGTTCCAATAGTGGACCTCGCAGTGAACCAGGCCGGGATTGGCCTCGTTTTTCTCTTCAACCCAGAAGTCCATCAGAAACAGGGTGCCGGGGCCGTCGTTCACATCCGCCAGCGCGGGTTTCGAGAGGGCCCCATTCGTCGCGGCCCCTCCGGCAGGCGAGCGCGAGCACCACGCGGCCACCTCGTATCCAAGTTCCGCCCGAGCGTACACGTAGCCATCGACGGGGCTGACGGGGATTAGGACCGTTTCGCCGTTCTTGTACCAGCCGTAAAACGTTTCCGGGCGCACGGCGGCAAATTTGGCATTATTCGAGATCTTGGTCAGGTCGTAATCGGTCAGTGGCTGGTCGGCCGCCAGATTCCCATCGGGGATATCGACGAAGCCGGGCATCGTCGCAAAGGTCATTTGAGCCATCGTAAACTCCTCAATCGCTAATGAGTCGAAAACATGAATAAACCTGAGCCGAACTATTGACTCCCTCTCACCAGACCGTCTTGCCTGAAGTCCCGTCCGAATACGCCCCGGTTGCCGAGCTGGAAAGAAACATGTAACGGTTCCGTTCGGCGCTCGTGGCGGCGGTCCAGGGCGGCGTGCCCGCGGGAGCGATGAGCGAGAGAATTTTGGAACTGAGCCAGCTCGTATCCAACAGCTTGTAAGTCATCGTGCCTTTTGAATAGTCGGGCTGCTTGTCGATGACTTCAAAAATCTCGTTAAAGATTCCCCGGCGCCCGGTACGAAGGTTGGGCACGAGGGGATGCGAAAAGTACACCAAGTCCCCCACCTCGACGGTCAGCGTCATATATTGCGCGGTGACCGTCAGAACCATCGCGCCTCCTGTGGGCCGGTCCGTCACGGGATCGATTCCGGAAAAACGGCTGAAAATGCGCCGGGCGGTGATCCCCGCGAGCGCAGCGCCGCCGCGCGCCGTCCGAATGCCTTTTGATTCGATAATGTCTTCACCCGCCAGAGTAAAGCGCTGGAGCGAAGGAGCGTTTTCGTAATCCATCTCCGTTAGGAACTTGGAGCCGTCGTAGTCCATGCGGAAGGTGACTTGGTTCGTAATCGGCTGGCGGTCCACCTTGGGCAGCGCGGTGACGTTCCGGTCGTTAAATGCGAAGAGGTTTGAAAAGTCGTACGGCGGCGTAAAAAAGCGCAGCGAAAGGCGGCCATCGGAAAGCACGATCAGATAGCCGCCCAGCGTTTTGAAAACTTCGTAATCCAGGAACTGTTTGGCCTCCACAGCCTGCTCCAGGGTGAACTCAAAAATGTAGCCCGCGAAAAAGCCCTTGCGATAGAACAGAAACTGATCGAGGTCAAGGAAGGGATTCGGCGTGATCAGTGTCGGGTTTGTATCGCCGGACCATTGCGCGGGATCGTAAATCTTCCATGCCGAATCGGGCAACTCCGGCGCCTGGCCCAGGCCCAGCTCGTTCTGATAAACCATCAGGCAGATATCCATCGGGTTGGCTGAAAGCTGCCTGGGGTGGTCCTTCGAAATGGGGGATCCATCATCGCCCGTAAGGAAGATCTGCGACTTCGCCGTGCGCTTTAAGTCCGTGCAGTTAATTTGGAAACCCGTCGCGTCATTCAAGATTTGGATGTTGTCGATCTGCTGGGTCGCCACCGTCACGAAATCCGCTGACCCCATTCCGGGGTAGCCGATTTCGAGGCTCACAATGCGCCCTTCCAGTTTCGCGCCGCTCGCAAGCGCCGTCATAGAACCGCGGCCGTCAATGACCTCAAGTTGGAGCGAGCCGATGGACGTTGTGCCGCCCAGCAGGCTGATGTTCTGCTGCACGCCCTGCGGCACCTTCAGATAGGGCATCCGGCCAAAGTCTGTGGTGAGCGTTGTGAACAGGATGTCATTGCGGCTTGCCGTGATCCATAGCCAGGCCGTGGAGGCTACGGTCTTGCGCACCGAAACTTCCCAGGGCAACGCGCGCGAAGCAAGCGAGAATGAAAGGACGCCGCTGGAGCTGGTTGTGCCGGCCATCGTCGCCATGCTTGCGACCAGGTCTGTCAGGAATGACGCCAGCCCCCCGGGATAAGCCGAGCTGAAGTAGGTTTCGAGATCGCTGTTGTCGCTGAGCCGGAGATACGCGGCGATCGCGCCCCAGCTTCCTTCCGCCCAGATCGCTTTCGGCGAGCCGGCATAGCCGCTCGCCGAGTCCGCATACGGCTTGAAGCCGTCAAAGGGCGTGAGCTGTTGGTAGGTTTCGTTATAGCCGTTGGCAGTCGAATTCGGCAAAATCTGCTGGCCGGCCAGGAAGAAGTTCTCGTAGGCGAATTCCAGCGAGGAGACTGCTTTCACGTCGTCGCCGGTTTCGTGACAGAAAAGCGCCGCCCACGAGCCGGAAGGCTCCAAGCCGTAAGAGTCCGTCAGGTCCGAAGCCGACGCTCCTTCGGCGAAGTGCCCTTTAACACTTCCCGCGGCCGGAATCCAAAGCTGGTTAAGGATGGCATTCTTCACCTCTTGGGCCTTGGTGGAAGCGTTGCTCGCCGTATTGACCAGAGCATCGTACTGGGCCTGCGTAATCAGCTCGCTCGTCAGGAGCGCTTGCGCCGCGGCCGGCAAGACGCGGGCTGCCTTATCGAATGCGAAGTAGCAGCCGAGGTTGTCTTCGGTGGAAACGCTTGCAATCCGCCCCGGCACGTACTGGTAACCTGGGTCCTGATAGAGTCCCCAGCCGAGCGTCATCAGATTTTGAGTCAGATCGGAGGCCGTCGACTGGAGCGAGAAAAGGAAATTGAGCAGGTCCTGAAGTCCGGCGGCAGCGCCGCTGAAGTCGCCGGTACGCTCCATGTAAATACCATAGGCGTAAGCAAGCCAGGCTACCGGCCCGGAACGGATGGTAATCTGGTCGGCTTGGCCGTTGTACACGTCGTAGGAGAAACTGAGGGAGCCGGCGGGCTTGGGCGCGCCCACGGAGAGATCATCCAAGCTCAGGGCGCCGGCAGCCGCGAGAGTGACAGAAAAAGAAGTGATGGACGTCAACGTTTCTCCGGCGACATAACCTGCCGCGAGAGCGTCAAGGTTCGGGGTCAATATCTGCCAGGTATTTTGCGCCAACGATAAGACCTGCGTGGCCGTTTTAGAGGCTGCGTCGTAACCCGAAGTTCCGCTCGAGGCAAAGCGCAAAGTTGTAATCTTGCCGGTAGACGTTGTGACGCCAACAACAAAGTCGAAGTCCACCGCGCTCTTGAATCGCCATTCGAGAATCGAATCGACGCCGTCGGGCAGCTCGATGCCGGCAAAGTTCCACGTAGCAGCGACGGCAGGGTTCGCGTTGGTCGTGTTGGTGAACGTGATAACGTTCGAACCCCCGGATTGGGCGGGCGGCTCTGTTGGGTCAAAGACGTTGGTAACGGACCCGCTGCCTGAAGCGAGCGACCATCGCGCCGTTGAACCGTCTTGCGCGTCTTCGAGCATCGCCGAGGGAAGGTAACCAGGGCTCAGCCGCAGATCGTTGAGCCGTGTGACAATGTTTCCCGCCAAATCCCACAGTCCCGCGAGAGAAAAGGCGATGATCGCGAGCGCGGCATCATAGATCGAGCAACGGTTTTGAAGGGCGGGCATCGTTGTGCTGGTCAATTCACCGCCGCTCACAAAATCCGGATCACCGGGCGAAACCTCCATCGATCTCGGCAGGCCGGAATAGACTGCGGCGTGCTGGAGGGTCGAGTAGAGATCCACGGGCCCGAGCGTGGGGTCGTTGTAGATCACGTGAGCAACCGGCGTGCCCGAGGCGACGGCGATACTCGAGCCAAACCGCGCATGTTCGCTGTCTTGGACCATGATCGGAATATTGTCTTCCTGGAGAGCTTCGGCATCCGTCATTACATAGACCCGGACAAAGTAATCCTGAAGCTGTGCCCCCACACCCATATTCGAGTGTGCAACCCACCCCGTCACGCTTGCAGCCTGCGAGCCCGCTGCCGGCTGCGACGACGTGGTGGGCATCAGGAAGGCGATCACCGAACCCGCGGCAACGATCGAGACCGACCACGTGCCGTCCGCGGCGGGCGTGGCTGAACCCTGGTAATAGAACGCGCCGGTCTTGCTATAGACATCGACCCGATAGTTTGAAGCGGGCAATGTAAGGTTCAAAACTCGTCCGCTAACGGTCGCTGCGGCGGTGATCTCAAGGACGTTGACGAACAAGGTTCCCGAAAGCAGCGGCGTTGGACTGTAATTGACCGGGAAACCGTCAGGCCCGCTCGCGTTATCGATGGGAGCCGTCGCCAGCGGGTAGAGGACAATGTTGGGCGCCTGAACCTGTGCCAGGTTAGCGTAGGAAACACTAAGTGCGTCGATTGCGCCTTCGATGAAGGTTGCCGAGGTCGGGGTCTGGACGGCGTTTCCTGCGAACGGCGACACGTTGGCATTCATCCGCTCCACCAGCCAACCAAGCGTGCCGTCGAGTGTAGCGTCAAGGTTTCCGGGAAAATAATCGTTGACTTCCGACATGATCGCAAAATTACGAATTATGAATTACGCATTTCCGTTCTTAGATGTTGCCTTTTGTAATTTGTAATTCGTCATTCGTAATTGGATTTCTCCTCTCTTTGCAGGCCTCTGCCTTTAGTAGCCGTATCCCGTCGTCCCATATCCGCTCATTCCGTAACCGGAGACCGCAACCTGCATGTCTTGGGGACGGAACGTTGTAAGGGGTGACGCGATGCCTTCGATCATCAGGACGTAAAGCGGACGTTTGACCAGCGCCGCGTTGTTCGTGTCAAAGCTGGGGTTCGTTTGAATCGCCATAGAATCTCTCGTGCGTACAATAATTCTTTCGAGCGCCGGGCGCGCGCAAGCCCGGCAGTCGCGCCTTGCCCTATGTAACTTGCTGCCGGAGTTTCAGCGTGAGCGAATACAATCCCGGCGCCTTGTAGGCAATTTGCGCGTCCGTATTTTCGAGCATGCAGTTGACGTACCCCATCTGGGACGCATCGGGATAAAACGCAAACGGACCTCCGGTGAGCGCATAGTCGAGAAACGCCGCCCAGTTCGCCAAGTCTGTTCCCGCCTGGAGGTAATCCATCGTAAATTCCAGGAAGGCGTCGATCCGCTCCAGGACCGACTCACGGACGCCGGCCGTTGAAATGTTGTCATGCCGGATGGCGGTCTTCAGGTATCCGGGCTGTTGCCTGGGAGGAGAAGAGAAGTTCAAAGTCTGCTCCGTTCCGCCCGCCGGTGTGTAAACGATTTTAGGGTTTGCCATAAGCTCATTCAGCGATGGAGTGATTGCATGATTGAATCATTTTTTCAATCGAACAATCGCTCAATCAAACAATCCTTCAATTTCCTTCATGCTCGCGTTGCCGGTTGCCGCACGGTGGTGTAGGCAACAAGATTTACATCACGTTCTTGGACGGCTCTCGAAATCTCCTGGGTAAGCTGATCGATGCCCGCTTGACCTCCGTAAATCGGGCCCTGGAAAATGATCTGGACCGTCTGTTGCTGAGAAGAAGAGGTTTTGGAACTGGTCGATTGCGCACTGGTTGAAGACTTGCTGGTCTTGGACGTACTGCCCGATGAGCTCTTGCTTGATGAGGAACTTCCCCCTCCGAGCGCACTGCTCGCGAGCCCCGCGGCGCCACCCACGGCCCCGAATACCGCTGCTGCCTCAAACGCCTGGCCCGCGCCCGCGAAGTCGCCTACAGCAAGCATGTAGAAACCCAGCGCGGTCGAAAAGAGAGCTCGGACAATCGCTTCTTTGGCGATGGCGCTGATGGAGGTCAAAGCAGCCTTCTCGAAAGCCTGGCCCACGCTCTTCTGCCAAACGCTCGCATTGCCGATGTTTCGGACCAGGGCGGAGTCAAATAACTGGAAGCTTCCCAGAAGGCTCGTTTGCAAAGCCCCGGATGCACTCATGGCCGTCGTAAAAGCGCTCGAGATATCCGACCTCCACAGCGTGGCGGTTTGCCGGCTCTGATTAAAGGAAGTATTCAGACTGCCCAGGCTGCTGCCGAAGCTGGTGGTCAGTCCTCCGAGGGATTGCTGCACGCCCCCGAAATTCTTCGTCCCCTGGCTCGACCATTGCGAGATATCCGAGGTCATACCGCTCAAGTTCGACCCGAACTTCGAGCGGAATTCCTGGATGCTCGATTCCGCCTGGGAAGGATCGGCGGCGATACGAATTAGAAGCTCAGCAGCGTTATTTCCAGCCATAATTTATTCCTGGGGCTCGGGAGAGCCATGGGTCGTTTTGAGGTGCATCACCATCGAACATTCCGTGTCTGCCGGCGCGCGAACGCTTCCTCCGCCGGATCTTCCATCAAGGCATTGGCCCGCTCTGCCTCCAGCAATTTTGCCGCTGCCGCCAGGTCAAAATCGAGCGCCAGCACGGGATCGCGGAGGCCCGCCATGCGGCTTGGACGGCAACCGAATTTTTCTGCGGCCACGGCCAGCAGGATAAAATTGTCACTTCTGACGAAACCCCTCCAGCTTGTCGCTGGAGAGGTCCTCCTCGGTTGAATTGTTCGCCGGACTTTCCGATTTCGCGCCGTTGCCGTTTGTTCCGCTCAAGCCGCGACACGCCCACTCAAAGATATAAGCACGATCGCGGAGCGGAATCTCGTCGAGCGGAAGCTCGTCCGGCCCGTCTCCGATGGGCGGATCGACAACGCTCGCGATGACCAGCCGGGCCGCAAATTTTGCCAGGTCGATAATTTCCTCCCGGGTCAGTTCCCGGTCCCGCCGCGCGAGCGACGAGTGCGGATCGTCGAGCGCCACTCCCAGCAACCCTTGGGGTATGCGGCCGGAAATGATCCATTCGAGCGGGTCCGGCCGCGCAGCCAGAATCGTGGCGCCGCTTGGCAGCACCAGGGGTTCGGCGCGAGCCTCGCGCTCAGCCTGCGTTGCCGCTCGCCAGTCCATCGCCGTCGCGATGTGGTTTCCTTTGGACATCAGCACACCCTCAACCTGCGTTTTTGGCCAGCCGGTAATCCCGGATTATGTCTGGCGATAAATCTTGCCGACTTGGTCGCCGATGGGGCGAGTGGGATCGGCAAGTCCTGCAAACTTCACCTTGTAAGTGGTCACCTTGGCCCGCTGGAAGGGCACTTGCACGGCCTCAGCCTGGTACGCCTGGTAGAGTTGCGCCACGACGAACTTCCCCGAGGCGTCACGCCGCGCGGAAATCACCGCCACGGAGGTCTTGGGAATCGCGATCAAGCCTCCGAACGAAATCTCTTCATAGGTTTGCGAGCCTGCGGGCAGCGTGCTGTCCGTCCCGGTAGTGAAAGACCCGTTGACAATGTAGCTCTTCAGCTTGGCCAGGTCGGACTCCATCAACGTGACCTCGATATCTGCGGCCTCAGCCGTCATCACCACGTCCACCGGCCCGGCCACCTGATCGGCGTTGATCTCCGCCAGCTTAGGTGTCAGAACAATCGTCGCCGCCCCGTCGGTTGCTCCCGCAAAGAGCGGGGTACCGACCGTGGGTGTTCCGCTGGAATCGATCACCAAGCGGTTGCCGCTGGTCGGGACGGTGACGTCAAGCCACAGTTTCCCAGGCCCCTGATGAATTTTTGTTACATCCACATTAGCCATAAATTCCTCCCTTTTGCAGAGCTCATTCGTAATTCATAATTGCCTTACTTCGCCGCCCACGCACCAGCCTCGCAGCCGTAGAACGTAGTTCCCGAGCCGCCTGCTGTATTAACGTAGCGGCTGCCGTTCGCGCACGATCCGCTGGGCGCGGCGGAGCCAACCTGTGCAGACACTACCGCTGCCGGAATGGCATAATAAGGCTTGGTGACGGAAGAAAAGCTGTTGTTGCCGATGATCCCGGAATCGCCCGTGGTGTTAAAAATAATGCCGTAATACGAACTGTCGATCGTATTCCCTGAAACCGAAAGGTTGGCGAAGGGCTGCGTGGAATTGACGAAGTAAATTCCGTAGCCGCTCGCGTGCCCGTGGATCGTGTTTCCGGTCACCGAATTGCTGAGGCATGCGGACGCCTGAAGGCAGCGCATCTCAATGGGATAGCCGGTTGCAGAGCTTTCTGTGATCGTGTTGCCGCTGACGGGCACCCCGCCGTTGTTGACGATGATGCCATGCTGACCGGCAATGATCTGATTGCCGGAGACGGCTCCTTGCCCCGCCTGGCTGATGGCCGCGCCAGCAGTTCCCGACTGAACATAATTCCCGACTGCCGAATATAAGCAGTAGCCCCTGATGTCAATGGCGTTGGTCGCTCCGGTCAGCGCGTCGCTCACATAATTGCCGGTGATGCTGCCATGAATCGCATCGTTGGCCGTGTCCGGCTCTACCAAAATACCGTGCTGCCCGTTTATAAGGACGTTGCTGGAGATCGTCACCGCATCGGCGTTTCCCACTTCCAAACCATTGGAGTAATAGGCGGGATTCGTGCCCGGCGTTCCTTCAATGAGATTCGAACTTACGGTGACGTTGGAAAGTGTTCCAACGCTCGTCAGCCCTGCCGCGACGACGATGCCGTCTGACTCTTGCGCGGCCAGGATCGGGAAGTAGACTTGGTTGTTGGCAATGGTTACCCCGGAAAGTGCCGCTCCCGATGCTGTGGTGACGTAAAGAGAAACGTGCGCTTGGCCCGCATCGAGATTCGACGGCGCTGCGGTGCTCCCAAACGTGCTGTTGACGATGCGGACGTTCGACGCCGAATAACTTCCCGACATCCCAAAATAGAAATCCCCAGGGCCTCCGCCCACAAAAGTGGAATCCGTTACAAGAAGATTGGAGATACCCGGACCCGATGCAGAAAAATTAAATCCTTGCGAGTTTTCCGCCGTCGCTTGCTCCAGCGTAACGTTCGACGCAGCTACGGCAACAGCAATGGCGTGGGAAGCGTGTTGCGCGGCGTCGATAGTGATGTGGCGGAACGTGACGCCGGAAGCTGCCACGGAGATTTCGTCGCCCGTAAGCGCCGCAGTCGCCTGGATAGTCGAGCAGGATTGCCCGCTGCCTTCAAAGCTGAGCGAGCCGGAAATCGTCAGTCCCGAGGCTACTTCGTAAGTTCCGCAAGGGAAAAAGACCACACCGTGCGAAGCCGCAGCAGCCGTCTCCGCCGCCGCAATCGCTGTTGAGTCGTTCGTTGTCCCATCGCCTGCGGCTCCATAGGATTTAACATTGAAGACTTGTCCGCCCTTGTCTTCAATGGCCGATCCGTTAATTGTCGCCGGCAATTGCGATGCCGCAATCAGCACATTAAGGGATGGTGGAGGGCTAGTCCGCACGGCAGCCAGACCCACTGGACCGGAAGACGGCACAACCCAAGTCTCGTTAAGGTAGACGCTACCTAAGCTGTAGATGACGTTGTAGCTTGAGCCAGACGGCGTGGAGCCTGTGTTTGGCACGAGCGCCACGGAGAAAGTTCCATTGGCGACTGTGGCAGTGGCGATAGTCCCCTTGGGCACAATCGTGCCATCCGCAGCCGTAAAGGTGGCGTTGTTGGCGATGGTAATCGTGCCGGAGAGTGTGTTTCCGGCAGGAGAGTAGAGAGTGTCGGTAACCGTGGTCTTGGTCTGCGCCAGTGCGTTGCCGGCCAGCGCCAGGAAAAGCGAGGCGAGAAGCAGGGATTTACCGATTGCCAGATTTGCTGATTTCATGATTTCCAATCCTTCAGTCATCCACCTTTCAATCGCCAATTCCTTCAATCGCCCAATCTCCAATCCTTCAATCCCACGTCGCCAGTCGCCAAGCCTTTGAAAGCGCGTTCTCATCATCGTTCCTCCAAATCAATTACGAATTCGATTTGCGGGCCGCGCGCCAGCGCCCCCCCCCGCCGCGCAACCAGGGCGCCCAGGTCGTGCCGGATGATTTGGAGATCCAGGATTTTGGAAACCGCCGGATCAAGCCCCGGTGTCAGGCCGCCAGGGACGGTCGTGTGGCTGATGGCCAGCGGCGTGTAAAAGTCCGAAAGCGGCACGGAAGTTAGAACGATATCGACAACCCGCAGCGTGTCCATGGCGTCCTCAGCCATCCATTCAGGGTCTGTGCCCACCAGGGCCGCGGCGCAAAAGAAATGCAGGGCCTCGCTCCGCACATCGAGGTCGCTCGCAAGATCGAAGGTCACCTGCTGAGCGACCAGAACCAGGGCCGGCCAGTTCTGAATCGGCGCTGCTTCTTTTAAGAATGCGGCAAAGGCGCCGAGCGGGCGTCCCGCCGGCCGCGCGGCGTTGACAATATCGAGCGCCGCCTGCTGGTCGCGTTGGAAGATGGCAATCAGTTGATCGACTAACGGCTTTGCGAATTGGGCTTGATATTTTTGAATCATTTGCTCTTCCAAATACCGAGGTAAGAATTACGAATTACCAATTACGAGTTACTAAATCCTGCTTTGATCTGGTTTTGTAATTTGTAATTCCCAATTTCTTTTCCTCTCATCCCAACGCCGGTTTGAAATTACGAATAACGAGTTGCCACGGCCACCCTTGAACTGGTTTCGTAATTCGTAATTTCTTCCCTTTCATCCTTCATCCTTCAGAATTGCGATCCCAATTCCCCCACACTAAGTAAAGACGATTGCGATTGGATTTGCTGGGCGACAAAACCCACCCAGCGGTCCTGGGCATCCGCGGTCAGCACCAGCAGCGGGCGCATCGGAACGCCGGGACCGTGCCGGGGAGCGGGCGGCAGTGACGTTTCACCAAGGCCCCAGCCTGCGCCCTTCTGCTGAAACACTGCGTAGGGAAGGTCGGTGCCCATCGTGAGCGAAAGGTTGTCGCCGGCCTGCACGTGGTCCGGCGATCCGGCGTCGGTAAGCGACTGAAGCAGCGCGCCCGTGTTCTGGAGGATGCTTCCGCCGCCCTTCTTGCGCCGCTGCGTGGAAGGAGCAAGGTCCGCCCACGGAGTGCCGCCGGATTCCCCCTGGGTCGCAAATTGCTCGGCAACCATCTGACGGAAGTCCTCCGCGATCGAGGCAAGCGCCCCGGAATAATCGCCGAGGGATGCCTCGAAGCTTGCGAGTCCATTTTGGACATCCTGCGAATTGGTTGAACCGTCAAGTTGCAGCATGGTGTTCTTCCCGGGCAGTTGTAGGGGCGGGTTTAAAACCCGCCCCTACGTGGTTCAATAAACGTCGTTCTTTCGGAACGACAGATTGCTGTCCGTCTCCGGGTCGGTTGGGTCGGTTTCCTGTCCCGCGACGCCGCCAAACAAAGGAGAGACGTCTCCCGTCCGCGCCGTCTCGACAAACAGCTTGTCGTAGGTGCCCTGGCCGAACTCAGTCATCATGCTTTCGTAGGTCTTGCGCAGGGTATTGGGGTTGGCCCATCCTTGAGCCGAGCTGCCGGGCCCCAGCAGCGAGAACAACGCGTCCCCCAGGTCCGCCGCGGCCCCTGTTTCGTTAATGAGCGCCAGCAGCGCGTATGCCTGCGGATTCACCGTGTCGAGGTTTGTAAGATCGTAGCCCCGGCCTACGGCAATCGCCGTGATCCGGGCGCTCTGGTTGTCCGTCCACGCCTGGATCTGGGCGTCCGAGGGATTCTGGTTGGTCACGCCGCGCTGAAAACCCGGATAGTGCGCGGCAACGGCGTCAAGGGTTGTGAAACTCATGAAGACTCCTCCATCTGCGGTTTCAGGGTTTGGGGATTAGGGGTTAGGGATTGGGGGTTAGGGATTGCGCCTGGCCCCCTGCCCCCTACTCCCGGTTTTCTAGTCCCTGTTTCCTAATCCCCAATCCCTGTTCTTTACGCGACCGCCGACTGCCAAAGATAGGCGGCGTTTGCCGCGACCACTTTGGAGTCGTAATAGAGCTGGACTTCCACCACGTCCGCCGTGCGCGCCTCGTCGCGATAGCGTTTGACCAGGAAGCCGTCCGTGTTGGCGCCAAACAGCCACGTGAACTGGTAGCCCAGCGAGACGGTTCGCCGCCCCGGAGTTGGGGGCTTGTAGAACAACACCGCATTCTTGCCCCAGATGTAGTCGAAGTTGTCCGGGTCGCCTTCTTTCGCCAGGTTCTCGATGGCCCCGCCGATCAGGAAGTAATCCACGTTGAACACTGACTTCAGATGGTCGGGTTGCAAGATCCCGACCTGCGTGTACTTGAACCGGTCGATGATCTTGGGGTGCTGGCGGAGTTGCAGAAACACCGGATAGCCCACCAGCAGCGCGTTGGGAGGCTGCCCGATCTGCTTTTGAATGGTCGCCTTCTGCGTCTCGATCGCGGCAATGGGATCGGAATTTACAAAGTCCGACCACTGGCTGGTTCCCGAGAGTGCGGCGGTTTGCGTCACCAACGCGGGATTGGTCACCACCGAGGCCACCTGTATCTCACGCTGAAGATAGATGAGGTCGGTAAGCGTTTCGGTCGTGTCCACGTCCACGTCGATGGCCTGGTCGGCGTTGGCGCGAAGTTCGTCAGGAATGGCTTGCGCCAGCGCGTGGCCTTCGGCAAAGTAGGTGTCGGTCGAAAGCGTCCAATTGATTTCATTGGCGCGCGCTCCCGGCCGCCGGGCGTCATCCATAATGCGGAATCGGTCCTTCGAGTAAATGAAGTACTTGTTGGACTGTTTGCTCACCGGGATCGGCTGGAAGACCTGGTCCGCGATGAACTGGGCGTTGTGGTATGCGATGGAAACATTGGTCAGAGCTTGATCAACATGAACCATCGAAATATCGGGCATGTCAATTCTCCAAATCCACTTCGAGTTTGCGCTCCGCGCGCGGGTAGCAAGGGCGCGTTTCACGCCTCCCTTGCAGGGAACGCGGAGACCCGTCAGCGGGTCGCTCCACTCAAAGTGGGTCGTCGTACCCCGGCGGCTGACCCCCGGGGCCTAACCCGCAAGAACATTGACCCATTGGCTGATTGCTTGATGGGTTCATTGATTCATTGCTTCAATGAGTCAATGGGTCAATGGATCAATTAACTGACCGGCACCACAACCGGACCGGGCGAGAGGAAAACAAAAAACACCTCTCCGGCGGTAGCGGAACTCTCCGCAACGCCCACGATGTTGTGGAGCGTTGCGGTGGCCGGCACCGTCGCGAGGTCGGATGCCTTGAGCGCCCCGGTCGAGTCCGCGATTTCAACGTACTCGCCCTTGGTGATCGTGCCAGCGGCGTAAGCGCGGGAGATGCCGTACTTGCGCACGCTGACGTTTTCGTTCTGGGTGGGCTGGTCTTCCTGAGTGATTCCCCACGAGAGCTGGTTGGCCGCTGTGGGCAACTGGCACTCGCCGTCGTTCGTTGCGGGCACGACTGCGCGGTACTCGGTGACGCCGCTCGCGTTCGTCACCTTATAGGTTTTGTCCAAAACATAGGTTGCTCCTGCCACGAATTTCCTCCTGTAGGGACCGACCGTGTCGGCCCGGTGGTTTGGGCACGGCATGCCGTGCCCCTACAACAACTAGCATTTCATCCTGATCGAACTTTCGAGCCTGCTACTCGCCCCCGCTCACGGCGCGGCGATAGTGATGGATCAAGTCGGGCTGTTCCCGGCCGATTTCGCTGAGCGCCTGGCCGTAGCTGATGCTGCGTTCGCGCATGCGCTGTTCCGCCAGGAACTTCACCTGCGCCTGAACGTTCTCCGGGATACCTCCGGAGAAGCCCGTCGGCCGCAGCGGGATGCGGGCCGTCTGCTCGGACATCAGTCTTGTAAAGGTGTTGAAATCCGCGAGTGCGATGCGGCGCCAGTCCTCGCGGCGGCGCGGCAGAACTTTGCCGCATCGGACCGCGTCGTCGAGCGCCTGTTCGACGCGTGCGCGGAAGAACTCGACGGCGGCGATGGATTTGCCCTGGGCCTCGGCTTCGGACAGCACCGATGCCGCCTGGGCCAGCGGAACTTCACGGGTGTCTGCGGCGGGTGTCGCGTCGGGCGAGTTGCCGAGCGCCGTCAGGGCGTTTGCAACGTCGTCCGGATCGGCGTAGTACTCGTCCGTAAGGTCGGGATGGTTGATTTTGATTTTTCCGTCGGCGACGGAAAGCTGAACTTTTTTCATAGAACCTCCTGTAGGTTGGGCGTCCTCGGGGACGCCGGCATCCGATACTCCGGCCGTGCTGTCGACCAGGCGGTACGCCGGGTCGGCCAGCCGGATTTGCGGCATTTCTTCGAGAAACGGGCGATTGGTGAGCGCCACGGAAGTGAGCGTGGCGCCTTGCGCTTTGCCGGTCCGTTTGTTTTGGGCTCCCCAGTCGATCGCGGGAGAGATGTACCGGTACTCGCGGTTCTGGATCAGCGCGCGGGCGCGCTCGGTGGGTTCAAACCACCCCCAAAGGATGGTGCGGCGGCCCGAGGTTTCCGGCGGATCGATGCTCACGATCCGTCCGGCAGAGGGGATCGGGCCGCCGGCGGCGACTTCCGGCATTTCGCTGGCGTGGTCATAGTCCACGTTGATTTCGCCGTTCTGTCGCTCGCGAAAGTTGCGCCCAATCGATTCGAGATCCTGCGGCGTGATGGAAAACTTATGGGTTCCGCGCGCCCAGGTTCCGGCGATGGCCAGCGGAATGCGAACTCGTCCCGCGCTCTTGCCCGCCTGGGGTTCGAGCGTGGCCATAAATCGAGGTGTTGTCTCTAGCTCCAAGGTGCTCAGCATTTCGTTCTCCTCTCGAAACCGGGGATTAGGGCTTGGGGATTAGGAATTTGTCATTTGAAATTTGAGATTTCAGATTCGAGAATCTCAAACACCAATCACAGATCCCAATCCTCCGATCGCAAATCACCAATCCTTCCATCTCCAATCACTCAATCGCAAATCATCAATCCCTCCATCTCCAATTACTCAATCCCCAATCCCTGATCCCCATTCCCTGTCTGTGGCGGCTGCGGCAGTCCCAGCTCGCGCGCGATGTGTTGCGCGAGTTCCGGGTAGGGCGCGACGACGTTGGCCTGCGCAAGCTGGCTCAAGGCGGTCAGCGTCTGATCCAGGTTCCGCGAGCGCAGGTTTGAAACCGTCAGCGTCGGATACCGCTCCACGCCGTCCCAGTTGTAGTCCACCAGCCGCCTCACCGACGTTGCCGAAATCGTTCGCGCGATCTGGTCGGCGGTGGCCTGCACGGCCAGGAAGAAGAAGTCGGTCAATTCCTGCCCCAGCGCCCGGTTGCCGCTCGAGTGGCCCTGTCCCAGGTTCATAAAAAAGGCGAGAGCCGTTCTGGATATTTCCACATTGTGGTGTTCTATAGAATTGAACAGGTCGCGCACCTGGCCTTGCACGCCCTGCAAGGTAAACTTCCACCCGGCAGGGAGCGCCAGGCCGGTCTTCTCATGCGCGGCGAGTTGTGTCACCCAGGCTTGGGCGGCCAGGCGGTCTTCTTTGGAGGCGTTCGGTCCCTGCTCGATGGTGGGCACGCCCAGGCCGTTCCGCTCGCCGGCGATGGCGTCGATCCGGTAGAGCTGGTGTTTGATGTACCAGTGCATGTAGGCGGGACGCAGCATGGAGCGCCCAAAGAAGTTCGCGCCTTCCTGGTTGAAGGTAAAAACCGTCAGGCGGTCCACCGGAATCTCGACGCTCTCAAAGTTTGAATTGCGGTAGCCGTACTGGTTGAGGGCCACCAGGGTTTCGCCGTCCACGTCCGTGATCCAGCGGTAAAAGGTGATGGGCAGCCGGGGCGAGAGGCGCGCCAGACGCACCCGGTCGCCATCCACGGCGTAGATATCTTCGTGCGCTGCGGCGCCAAACGCCAGCATCAGCAGCGCGTTCCGCAGCACGTCGTCCCAGCACTGGGTAGACTTCACGCCGCCGGGCGATACGTATTCGAGGCCGCCAAAAAGGTTGTTTTTAACAAACTGCGCAATTTCCTGGTCAAGCGGATTGCTCGTGGCCGGCAGCACGTCCCAGTTGGCGGCGCGGATGGGCAGTTCGCAAGCGAGCAGTGTGGCCGCCACCTGCGCGTCCGAGCGCCGCATCTTTTCATAGGTCCGAATGGCAGTGAGCCCTTCAAGCTGCGGATTGTACTCGCCGAAATCTTCCAGAAAACCGTGGAAGATGGGCGTCCCCGGCAGTCCCGCGGGCAGCGTCTCCGCGCTTGCACGGGTCCGCTCCAGCGGAACGTTCACCTGCGATTCAGCTAGCATTCCCGGGTTCCAGGCGATTTCAATCGGTCCAAGTTTCATCATTTGTCCTGCATTCCGTAGGGGCGGGTTTGAAACCCGCCCCTACTGTTCTTTTCGGTCCGCTTCTGTAGGGGCGGGTCTGTGACCCGCCCTTTCGTCAGGGTTCGTGCCGGGGCGGGTTTGAAACCCGCCCCTACAAAAGTTTGGCCCATCCCGCTTCCAACTCCGTAAACGCCCGCGGGTTGACGATGGGCGTGCCCGCCGCGAGATAAGCGTCGGCGGCGCTCGATTTAGGCTCTTCTTCGGCAGCCGCCAGGTCCGCCAGGGTCTTGGCCCAGAATTCGTCCGCGTGGCCCGAGGCGGTGCGCACCGCGTCAAAGCGCAGGTTGCCGCTCGGCGTAACAAGTTTCTTGACGGCGCTGAAGGCGCGCCGGATTTCCCGCGTGTCGGGCAGCAGCGATAGCTGATTTTCCAGCCGGCGTTTGGTTCGGAAAGCCAGTTCTTCTTTCCGGGCCGCCGTAAACGTCACCGGCTCAACCCGCGGATTGAATTCCGCCGCCAAAGTTTCCGCCAGCATGGCGCCGATTCCCGTCGAATCGATGGCCGCGCGGCGCACCAGCAGCGTGCCATCGTCCCGGCGCAGGGAAAGCAGCTCGCGGGCAAACGCCAGTTGTTCGGCAAAGGGCGCGCGGTCAAGCGTGCGCACCATGCGAGTGATCGAGAGCCGATTCTCTGTAGGGGCGGGGCTCTGACCCGCCCTCTCATCAGGGTTCGTGCCGGGGGCGGGTTGGAAACCCGACCCTACAATCTGCACCTCATCCAGCCAGAACACCGTCCGGTCGTGCTGCCGCCCGATATCGATGCCCAGGAAGAACTCGGACAAATCCGCATTGCCGTCGGATTCGCTGTAGGGGCGGGTTTGAAACCCGCCCCTACCAAACCGGGTGCCGGAATCACCTGTGCCGCGCGCCGAGGCCAGCAGGAAGGGCGGAGTGTCAGCTCTGGCCTCGGCGCTTAGGCAGGCGGCTAGGAGTTCGGGAGGAAAGAAGTTTTCCGCAGTCGAAACAAACTGGCAGCAAAATTCCTGTTGCCAGGTAGGTTCATCGTCGCAGCCGGAACGCAGCAGTTCGAGATTGATCTTCAGCCCCTGGCGGATCGCTTCGTAGATGTCGCACCAATGGGCCGACCAGGAATTAGGGGCTAAGAGATAGGGATTAGGGGTTGGGGATTGGGGATTAGCCGAGGGATTCGGAGATCGCTGATTGGTAATTGATGGTGGATGATTCATCAATTTCAAATCTGAAATCTCAGATTTGAGATCCCTCCCTAATCCCTAATCCCCAATCCCTGTTCTCTGTCTCTTTTCCCTAATCCCCAACCCCCAATCCCTAACCCCTGCTCCACCAACCCCGCCGCTTTCGCCAATTCATAAAACTTGCCCTGCTGCCCGTTGGGCGTGGAAATCACTTCCAGGCTGAAGCCTCGCGTGATGGTGGGGAAAAGCGCCGCGTAAATCTTGTCGGCGTCGGCGTGGAAGGCGAACTCATCGAGCGTGACGTTGCCGGAATAGCCGCGCGCCGTGTCCGGATTCGAGGGTAAGCCGTAAATGACGGAGCCGTTCGGGAAACGAACCTCGAGTTGCTTCAAACTGGTCCCTTCGAAAAACGTAGACTCAAAAACGTCGGCCACAATCCCGCAGGAGTGGATGTGCTCGTGCACTTTTTCCATCAGCAGCCGCGATTGCCGCTCGCCTTTGGAGAGGAAGATCCAGGTGGTTTTCCGGTCGAGGCAGCGGAGCATGGCGCGCAAAGTTGCCGAGAACGAATAGCCGATCTGCCGCGCTTTCGCCACAATCTTGAGCGGAGAATCGTCTTCCACCCAGCGGCGCTGGTATTCGAGCAGGCGCACCGTGCCGGCCTGGATTCCGGCCGCCGCCTCCAATCGCGCTTTCCGGCGCTTCGAGGGCCGCAGATCTTCGTTTGCATTGCCGGGCTGTAATTTCTTTCGCGCCATCACAAATCCGTTTCTGTAGGGGCGGGTCTCGGACCCGCCCTTTCGTCAGGGTTCGTGCCAGGGCGGGTTCGAAACCCGCCCCTACAATTCAGGGGGCTCGTCTCTTTGCGCCTTGACGACTTTGCGCGAGGCTGCTCTTCTTTTTGCAATTCGTCCTTCGTAATTCGTAATTCATCCAAATGCCCACGGCACAAAACCCGTGCCGCCGCTACAGTTACCCTTGCCCGCCGGGCGGCTGTTCCTTTCGGTCCGGGTCGCGCGCCACCACCGGAATGCGCAGCAGGCCGTAAATCTCCTGGATTTTCTCCATCGCTTCCGGGCCCAGCACTTTGCTTTTGCCTTCCTGCATCAATTGCCGGCGCAATTGCTGGAGCTTGATCTTTGCGGCCTGCCACTTGATCAGTTCCGCGTACATTTTGGTGCGCCGCAAGCGCTGGTCTTCCGCTTCGCGCGCCACTTTCAGCCGCAGCAAATCCTGTTTCAGAAGCAGGTTTTCCCGCTCGAGCCTTGCCCGCATGGAATCGCGCAGGGTCAGTTCCGCGCCCTTGCGCGTCAGGCTCTGAAGCCCCGTCAGGATGGCGGCGCTCGCAAGCTGCGCCTCCGCCGATTCCGGATGCGCAAAAGATTCTTTCAATTGCCGGGCGCGTTCGAGCTGGAACTGGATGCGCTGCTTCTGCAGCTCCAGGTTTCCACGGTAAAAATTCTGGATCGCCTGGAGGGTCACGGTGGGGCCGCCGCGCTCGTTCACCGCTTCATACACATCTTCAAAAGTTGCGCCCTCGGTCAGCATGCGCTCCACCAGCTCCATGAGATCGGCGGGAAGTTGCGCCACATCGCTCGCGGGTTTGTTCTCCGGGTTGGCCGGCTCGTCAATCCGGCGATCAAGTAAGCAGGGCTTGCCGTCGACGACGGCCGCGGACGGCCGCCGGTCGCAGACCGCCGCTACAGTAAGGTCCGCAATGGGTGCGTTTGCAGCCTTGGCCTCTTGCGCCTTTTCCGTCTTCCCGATTTGTCGTTTCTTCTGCTCCATGTTCGATACCCGTAGGGGCGGGTCTGTGACCCGCCCAGATCCCATCCGTGCCATCGACAGGGGCGGGTCGGAGAGACCCGCCCCTACAAGTTCATTGCCCCGGCTCCAGATAAACCCCTTCGTCCGCGGGCAAGCGCCCGTCAAAGTAATCAATGCCCTTGGCGGTAATCTTGACCAGGGTGACGTAGCGGCGAGCCTGGGGTCCGCGGACGTTTTCGAGATTGACCAAACCCTTTTCGGACAGGTAGGCAACATGGAAATCCAGATCCTCCATGGGCACCGGATAGCCGAAGATGTCCAGCTCGCCTTGCAGCAACGGAAGGGTTGCCGACTGCGGATAGATCAATTTCAGGTAATACAGAATCTTGCCTCGTATGATTTCCATCTGCCTCAAGGTGCTCGTCATGGGGTGTTCACTCCTGGTGGTTTGGCTCAAGCCTTCAGCTTGGTCCTCTTGAACCGTCTTGCCCTGCATCGGCTCTTCTCCTCCAATCGACTATCCGAGCGGTTCCACCGGCTGGCGAATCAGGCGCTCGATGTCCTGGTGCATCGCCCGGAGCGCAATCAGGATCTGCTGGTGCTCAAGGCTGTCGCGCGAATCGCTCCGCTCAACCGAAGTGGCAAGCCGCGAAAGCGCGTCGGCCTGCGACCTCTGCGCGTTCAAGAACTGCTTGACGTACTGTTCCGCCATTCCGAACGCGCTTTCCATCTGCTGGCGCTTGGTGTCCATGCTTCGCTCAATCCAAACCCGCGCCAGATGCAAAAACCCGTAGGCAAACGTCAGAAGCAACAGCACCCCGGGCCCCCACCACAACGCCATTTGCGTCAAGTCTTCCGGCATCATCGGACGGCCACCCCGATGGCCACGCCCACCATCACGCCGATTGCGACGTGCTTCGACGTGCGCGCCAGGCGGCCCCAAAAGGTTCCGCGCGCCGCTTGCAACTCAGCCTTGTACAAGGTTTCCTGCCGCGCGAGAATCCGGTCCTTGGCCGCAAGCGCCTGGTTCAGCTTGCCGATCGAGTCTCCCTGCTGCTCGATCGTGGCAGCGTCTGTCGCCGCGCGTTCGCGGCAGTTCGAGATCTGCTGCTCTTCAACCTGGCTCTCGCTCCGGCAGGCATCGAGCTCCACCAGCGCCGTCTCAACCTTGCGGGCGCCGGACGCGCTTAAGGGAAGCACGGAAATCTCCGAGGTTGTAGGGGCGGGTCTGTGACCCGCCCTTTCGTCAGGGTTCGTACCGGGGCGGGTTTCGAACCCGCCCCTACTGTTCCTTTCGGTCCGCTTCCGTAGGGGCGGGGCCTGTGACCCGCCCTTTCGTCAGGGTCCGTGTCAGGGCGGGTTTCGAACCCGCTCCTACCGCGCACCGACAGCGGGCGCGAGGTCTTCCGAACCCAGCCCAAGCTGGGCGGCCACCCGTGTCACCACTTCCGATGTGGGAAGGGTGGCCACCCGCTGGGCTTGCTCCTGCTCTGCTTTGCCGAGTGATGCAAGCCGCGCCGTAAGTTTCTGGTCTTGTTGCTCAAGCTCCTGGCGGCGCGCCTCGAGCTTCTGGATCGTCCGGGCGTTCTCGACGTTCGCCGCTTCAACGTTTGCCGTGGCTTGCTTTTTGAGGTTTGCAACCTCGGCGGCCGTTGCGCTTTGCGCCTGGGCCAGCACGGCGTTTTGGCGAATCCGCGCGTCATGCTGGTGCAACCAAAGGACGGCGAGTCCGAGACATGCCGCCCCAACCCACACGGAAATCCGCCGGGCCAGGCCCAGGAACGGATTCAGCCATACGACAATCGGATTGACCCAAGACTTCAAATTCACTGTTTTTTCCCCATCACGCGTTGTACGGTCTCTCCGGTCTTGCTGAGGCCGTAAAGCATGGAAATGAATGCCGTGACGCCCTCAAGGTGCGGAAGCTCATGAGTCTTCCAGACAAGGTAAGAAATCCAGCCCATCGCCACCAAGAGCGTTATAAATGACGCCGTACGCCCGTAACTTGCCTCTCCGGATTCCGAAAAAAGCTGGCTGATAAATCGCATCGCTTTCCTATGCCTGCGGCATCCCCGCCGCGCGTTGGTAGGGGCGGGTCTCCGACCCGCCCTTTCGTCAGGGTTCGTGCCGGGGCGGGTTTGAAACCCGCCCCTACGGATGCAGGGCTCTACAGCTTGGCGGCAAGCTTCTGAAGCTCTGCCGCTACAAAAACGTGCAGCTTCTGGATTTCACCAACGGCCCGCTTCTCAAGCAGTGCGTTCAGCACAACTCCCGCCGCAAGTCCGCAAACAAAGGTCAGCAAATAGGGCATCGATCTTCTCCTCTCCGGTTACCGGGCCGCAACCGCCTGAAGCTCGCGGTAAATCCGCATGCGTCGCAGCCCGTTTTCAACATAGTTCGGGTCAAAAGTCTTGCCGTAAGGCCGGCCGGTGTTCCAGCAGCGGAACATCTCAGAAATTTCATGGCCGAGATCGAGCCGGTAGTCGGCCGCAAATTCGGATAAGAGCTCGATCGCCACGCGGAAGTGAAAGGGCGGCTCCACAAGATCGCGCACCGTGCCCGCGCGCCCCACCATGTGGTAGCCCATGATCTGCGTGTATCCCCAGGAGGTCGCCAGCTCGCGCAAAACTTCATCGGGACAACTTTGAATCTGCTCTTTGTGGTTCGCCCCAAAAGCCGGGGTCAGATAGCGTGCGTGGAGCGCAGCGTCGCTCGGCGGCAGAAGCTCGGCCGCTTCGGCGTCCAGGGCGGGGAGCGTCAGGCTTCCGAAGGCCGGCGATTTGCCGCTCGCCACCGCCTGAAGATGCCGGTAAACCGCAGGCTCAAAACGCGTCGCGTCCGCCCGGCCGCCCGATTCGTTTGCCGCGAGCGCCCCGAGGAATTCGGGCGGCACCGAAGATGACTGGCACGCTCCCCGAATCACCGCGTCACATTGTTCAAAAACCCGCTCGACCATCCGCTGCTCGGAAAGCGTCTGCGCGGCAGCCTGAGCCGGCGGCAACAAGCCCGCTACGGGCCGCGAGGGAACTTGGACTGGACTCGAATGCGTCTGCAAAAACACCCTCCCCTGGGATCGGACGGACGTGTCCTCAAGCAGCCACCCTCGGTGGCCCTGCCCTCGTCCCATCCACAACTCTAGCCTACCGCCTGGAAATGGGACGATGGGGATTTCTGGGACGTTTTTGAAGGAAATTTATAGGCGCTTTATTATCAAGCAGTTAAGATTATAATGCGCAAGATCCAACTTATCGAAATGTGCAATATTGTTCATATCCGCAACACCGGGTAAAGTTTACATGGGAGTTGGAGAGGAGCGAAAACTTATGCGAGCCGTGGTCCAGCGCGTGAAGCGCGCAGAGGTACGGGTGGAAGGGCAAACGATTGGCCGAATAGGGCCGGGAGTGCTGGTGCTGGTCGCGATCGCCAAGGACGATACGCGGGAGACTGGAAAGCTCTTGGCGGAGAGGATCGTGCGCTTACGGATATTCAATGACGATCGGGGCCGGATGAACCGCGACCTCCGCGAAGCTGGCGGCGCAGCGCTGGTGGTGTCGGAGTTCACCCTCTACGGCGATTGCCGCAAGGGCCGCCGGCCAAGTTACCTTCAGGCTGCACCGCCCGACGAAGCCCGGCCGCTCTATCACGCCTTTGCGCAATCCATCGCAGCAATGGGGGTGAAAGTTGAAACAGGTGAGTTCCAGGCCACGATGGACGTTGAACTCACGAACGACGGGCCGGTAACCTTGCTGCTCGATTCCGACCGAGCCTTTTGAAGTGAACGCCCAAACGATAACTCACCCTTGCTCCTTGGTATTCACTTCGGGGCGAGGCGCGCCTCGCATCAGGAGGCCTTGCGCCCTTCGCGCCTGAAGAGGATCTTGATGCCCCGCCGCCACTGAACGTTGATTCCCACCTGGATCACGGCAATCGAGGGATCAAGGTAACGAAGCAGGCGAGCGGTCGTGGAATGGAACCGGAAGGCGGGCGCGACCAGATACAGCAAGGCCGGTGCGCCCGTGAGTGACAAGCCGGAAAAGTATCCGAAGTCCTGAAACTTCGCCTGTTGGCGGAGCGTCTCCACGCGCTGCCAATAATCGAGCGCCTGGAAAGGCAGATTGATTTCTTCCTGAAGCTTCAGTTCAATCACCGCCAGCCTGCCGCCCCGCGTGACGCTCAGGATGTCAATCACGCCGCGATCCGTTCGGGAGAATGCCGGCACTTGCGGATATACGAAGTCCGGGGAAAGGCTGGGATCAATTTTGGTAATGTCCCTCACCAGCAAGCTTTCAAGCCAACGCTCGGATTGCAGACGGTAGAATTGATCGGAAGTATCGGCACCGGCGGCGTTACGGCGGCTGAGCACCAGGGAAATGAAGTTCTGAAATTCCTCCTGGCCGGCCTCGTCCAATCTCCGAACGCTTCCCTCCAGGCCGAAATAAACCCGCGGCGAAAGGTCTCCTTCCACGCGCGCCACCTCAAGGCCCTCGACGCGCACGGAAACAAAACCTCCGGCAGCATCGGCCACGATCACGAGCCGGTCCACTTTGTCTCCTAGAAAATTGCGCAGCATATCGCGGTGCCTATTGACCAGCGATTCGCTGGACCGGCGGGGCACAAGCCGCGTTTCGACGCTGCGATACTTTTCGAGATCAAGCAATCGGGGATGCGGGTCGCCGCGGTTCCATTCGAACAGTTCCAACTGCACCGCCCGATGGTTGAGGCACTTCGCTCGCTGCGCATTGAGTTCAACGGCCTCGCGCGGCATGTAAACCCGGAGCTTAGAAACCACGGTCTTGTCTGACCGGCTTCGCAGCCAGTCGAGCCAGATCAAGCCGAACGCCAACGCAGCGTCAGCGGCTGCAACGGCCTCGTCCTCGCTGAGTCCGATAAAAGCCCAGGCAGTCCGTCCCTGCCGCGCCAAACCTCGGGTGTACCAGGTGGAGAAAGAATGCTCGCGGTCGGAGCGATTGCTGACGTATTCACGCCGCCAGCCGGGATACTCTCGTTCGAGCATGGCCACGAACTCCCTGCGGAAAACAGACCTGCCCTCTTCCCTGCCCCGGCGCTCGGCGAGATGGAGTTCACGAAATTCCAGAACGCTCGATGCCTTGGCATGAGGACGCCGCACAAAAAGGCCGAGCTTCCCGCCGTCGCGATAAGCCAGTTCTTCCACCCGCCGCGCCACAGAACGGCTTGGATTCCAGGCTTCAAAAAGCAGCTTGTCGAATTCGAGCGTCAGCCGCCACTCGGTCGAGGTGAGATCGAACAGATCGACTTCATCCTCGACTACGATGGGGTGCGCTAGCGAGCGGACGAAGCTCTCGACTTCATTCAGGAGGTTGCGAACGGTTTCGGGATCATGTCCGTGCACCATGGCAGTTCGGTGCCCATTATAGCGAGGCGCAAGTTGCAATGAAAGCTGTGTCCTTCCTGGGTGCTGTCCTAATTTGATTTTTTTGTTGGAGGTTTTCATGAGCACGAGCGTGGCGACTGCGAATGCATTGCATGGAAAAATCACCTGCGCACGCTTCAGGGGGGCAGGGGGCTGCGTTCACTCCCTACAAGAAGGAAGGAAAATGGTGTTACTATTACTCCCGTCATCATGAGGACACGCGACCCGATCACTCCTTCAAGCCGCGCAATTCGCAAGTACTACGAGAACGTCCAGGCCTTCGAGCGCCAGCATGTTTTCAATGAAATGAACGTCCGCTCGGCCTTCGAATCCCTTCTCGCGGACACAGTGAAGCTCAGGGGCTGGACCCTGATCCCGGAACTCTCCGGAAAGTCGGGCGACAGCCTTGTCCGGCCGGACGACACGGTTCGCGATGCCAACAGCCTGCCCCGTGGCTATTGGGAAGCCAAGGACACCCAGGACGACCTCGATGCCGAAATCAAGAAAAAGGTCGCGCGCGGCTATCCCCTCTCCAACATTATTTTCGAGGACACCGAAACCGGTGTCCTCTTCCAGAACAAGGAGAAAATTAACGGGCCGTTCACCCTCGGAAACCCCAAAGAACTGGCCGCGCTGCTTAACCAGTTCCTCTCCCACACCGAGCCGGACATCGAGGGCTTCGAGGAAGCCGTCGAGGAGTTCAAAGAGCGCGTTCCCGACCTCGCGCGCGGGTTGGTGGCAAAAATCCAGGAGGCCCACAAGGACAACCCCCGCTTCCAGAGCGCGTTTGAAAATTTCTTCAAGCTTTGCCGCACCGCGCTCAATCCCAACATTCGCGTTGAGGCAGTAGATGAGATGCTCGTCCAGCACCTCCTCACGGAGCGACTGTTCCGCACCATCTTCAATAACCCGGAGTTCGTAAAGCGCAACGCCATCGCCGCGGAAGTGGAACGGGTGATCGACGCCCTCCTTAGCCGGAGCTTCGACCGCAATGAATACCTGAAAGGTCTGAACCGCTTCTACCTCGCTATTGAAAGCGCCGCCCGCACCCTCCCGGACTTCAGCGAGAAGCAGCATTTCTTGAACACCGTCTACGAACGCTTTTTTCAGGGCTACTCGGTCAAGCTCGCCGATACGCACGGTATCGTCTATACCCCGCAGCCGATTGTGGACTTCATGTGCGCGAGCGTGGCCGAAGTGCTGGAAAAGGAGTTCGGAAAGTCGCTCTCCAGCCCCGACGTTTATGTCATTGATCCTTGCACCGGCACAGGCAATTTCGTCGTCAACCTGCTCCGCCGCATGTCCCGCCGCGACCTGCCGCGCGTTTATCGCGAGCAGCTTTTCGCTAACGAAGTGATGCTCCTGCCGTATTACATCGCCGCCCTCAACATCGAGCATGCCTATTACGAGCTGACCGGGACGTATGAACCTTTCGAGGGCCTGTGCTTTGTGGATACGCTCGACCTCGCCGAAGGCAGCCAGCACCAGCTTGGCTTTATGACGGAAACGAACGCGGAGCGGGTGGAACGCCAGCGCAGAGCGCCGATTACGGTGGTGATTGGCAACCCACCATATAACATGAACCAGCAGAATGAGAACGACAACAACAAGAACCGGAAGTACGAGGTCATTGATCGACGGGTGGGGGAAACCTACGCGAGGGATTCCAAGGCCAGCAGCAAGACTGCACTCTCCGATCCCTATGTGAAGTTCTTCCGCT
>Ga0307372_10003012_pt1 | contig 27366 bp, 18 predicted proteins | sample OX1MG_FD_202533 | JGI IMG/M metagenome (GOLD analysis project Ga0307372, IMG submission 202533) | Soil microbial communities from Risofladan, Vaasa, Finland - OX-1 | ecosystem: Environmental > Terrestrial > Soil > Coastal area > Acid sulfate soil | place: Finland: Risofladan, Vaasa | collected... | reverse complement strand
GTCTGCATCATCTCCGTCGAGTGGCTGATCCTTTCCGGATCGCGCGGAAGCTGGCTTGTCGCGGCCACGTGTCTGGCTCTTGTCTTTTTGCTTTCCAAATGGAGCCGCAAGACGATGCTGCTGGCCATCGGGGTCGGATGCCTGGTGACACTGGTGGTGCTGGCGACCGGACGAGGATCAAAGGTTACGCACGTTTTCGACAAGACCGTCGACTCGGACCGCACGCTGAACAGCCGCACCAGCGGGCGTTACGTGCAATGGGAAGTTCTGCCGGCCATCTTTGCGGCTTCGCCGGTCTGGGGCTGGGGACCTGGATCGGCTCCCTATGTTGACAGCCTTTATCTGCACAGACATCTCGTATTCCATTCTCTTTATTTGCAGGTCCTGGTTGAAACCGGATTGGTGGGATTCATCCCTCTGCTGTGCATTCTCGGCGCCGCACTGCATCGCGCCACAGTCCACTGGAGGCGGTTTGGAGAAGTGACGCCGCTCGTGGGGATCGTCGGCTTCCTCATGGTGGGCGTGTCGGTGACGGCCTTCGACTTCATTTCCGGGGTTTTTCTCGGATTAGCGCTCATGGCTCGCGAGGCTCATCCGAGGTTCGTGGCTCGAGAGATTGTGGTTCACCCTGTCGAAGACGAGGGCGACGTAATCACAATTTGAGTGGCCTGTCCTAAATGAGAAAAGCCGGCCTTAACAAGCCGAACGCACGACCAGCAGCGAAGAATTCAAGCTCAAACGCAAAACCCAAATCATATGAACCAAGCCCTGCTCCGCTTTTATCACGCGCTTCCGCCAGAAGCCCGCTCACTCATCGCTACCGGGCGCGGCGCGTACCTGCGAATGTGGAGATACGACCGGCGCACCGAGAAACAGGCGCAGGAGATTCTCGAAAGAGAACATTGGAGCGCGGCGCGCTGGAAAAGCTGGCAGGAAGAGCGCCTGGCATACGTGCTGCATCGCGCCGCCACGCGGGTTCCCTATTATCGCGCCGCCTGGGAAAAGCGGCGGAGGAATGGGAGCCAGGCCTCGTGGGAATACCTGGAAAATTGGGAGATCCTGGGCAAGGAGACCTTGCGAGAAAATCCCGAAGCCTTTGTGGCGGACGATTGCCGAACCTGGCAAATGTGTCCGGAGCACACGAGCGGCACGACCGGCAAGCCCATCGTATTGTGGCGGACTCGCCAGGTGCAGCGCGAATGGTACGCCTTGCTGGAGGCGCGCACCCGCTATTGGTATGGGATTACCCGGAAAGACCGCTGGGCGATTTTCGGAGGCCAACTGATCGTCCCGGTAAAGCAGCGCACTCCTCCTTTCTGGATCTGGAACGCGGCGCTCCACCAGCTTTATTTGTCGTCGTACCACTTGGCCCCGGACCTGATGCCGGCATATCTGGAGGCCATCCGAAAATACGATGTGAAGTACCTGCTGGGTTATTCCTCGGCTCTTTGCTTTGTGGCGCAACAGGCGCTGCGGCTCGGCGTGCGCGACCTGAAAATGGCGGTCGTGGTGACCAACGCGGAACCGCTTTCCGATCTTCAGCGCCGCGTGATTTCCGAAGCGTTCCAGTGCCCGGTGCGGGAGACCTATGGATCGTCCGAAATCGTGGGAGCGGCCAGCGAATGCGAGCACGGCACGATGCACCTTTGGCCGGAGGTGGGTTATCTGGAGCAGCTCGATGGGCGGAGTCCTGTCGAAAACGGCGTGGCGGGCGAGCTGCTTTGCACGGGACTTCTCAATGCCGACATGCCCTTGATCCGCTACCGCATTGGAGACTGGGCGAAGATCGATGACGGCGCCAGGAGTATGCCCTGCGCATGCGGGCGCACTTTGCCGCGAATGGAGTCCCTGGAAGGCCGCGTCGACGACGTCTTGCTTAGCCGCGACGGCCGGCGAATCGGCCGCATGGACCCGGCCTTCAAAGGCAGCATGCCGATTCACGAAGCACAAATTATTCAGGAAAGCCTGGAGCGCATCCGCGTACGGTACGTTCCGGCCAGCGGATTTGCGAAGAAATCGGGCGATGAAATTGTCCAAGCCATCCGCGAGCGCCTGGGACCCGTCGAGGTCGCCCTGGAGGAAGTTTCGGAGATCCCGCGCGAGCGGAATGGTAAATTCCGGGCGGTCATCTGCAGGCTTCCGCGAAGCGCGACTCAGTCGTTGCACGAAAACCCCGCAAGAGAAGCGAACCTGAGGGCTGGATAGAGCATTTTTGACCTCTTCAACAGGATCGACATCTTCATGAACGCAACGAATCGAATCCGCGTGGTATTGACCGTGCCGCATCTGAACCGTACGGCGAGCCCGTACCGCGAAATGATGGCGATTGCCAAGCACCTGAGCCGGAAAGATTTCGATTTGTCGATCTGCGCGCTGCGGGATGGAGGCCATCGGGAAACGGGGCCGCTTCTCGACCGCCTCGGGGTGCCCTGGTTCGTGGCCGCTTTCCGGCCGCGCAATCGCTCGGCGCGCGAAATTTGGCGCAGCATTCAGGCGCAGAGAGAAATCAAGCGCCACGGCCCGTTTGACATCCAGCACTCGCTGGATTTCACGTCCTCTCCGGCCGAAGCCCTGGGAGCGAGAGCCGGAGGCCGGCGCTACGTCTACAACCAGCGCAACATGAACGAGAATGGGCACCCATCCGTTTTGCGCATCAAATTCCGGCTTTCGAACCGGATCGTATCCATCGCCGACCACGTGCGGCGGTTTCTGGTGGAGCAAGGCGCGGCCGCCTCGAAGATCGTGAACATTCGGAACGGGATCGACCTGGAAGAAACGGATCGCGAGCTGGCAGTCGCAAATGCCGAGCCGCAAAACTGCATTCTGGTGCTGGGGCAGATCGAGCCTCGCAAGCGTCATCAGGACATCATCCGGGCTTTGCCATTTGTTTTGACGGATTATCCGGATATGCGTGTGGCGATTGCCGGGAACGTGTATCACAAGCAGTATTTCGAGGAGCTGAAGCGCCTCGCCCGCGAACTGGGAGTGGAGAGCAAGATCGATTTCCTGGGCGCGCGCGACGATGTGCCGCGATTGCTGCGGCAGTCGAGGGCGCTGGTGTTATGCTCGGAGAGCGAGGGCTTGCCCTGGGTGATTCTGGAGGCCATGGCCGCGCGACTGCCGTTTGTGGGCTCCGATATTGGTGCGCATCGGGAAGTGGTGAAGCACGGGCAAACCGGGCTTCTGGCGCCGCTGGACGATCCGGCGGGTTATGCCGCCGCAATCAAGCGCGTACTGAGCGACCGCGAATTCGCGGGCCGTTTGACGGCGCAGGCAAGAACCGCCGTGGAACGCGAATTCTCCGCCGTTACGATGGTGCGCCAACTGGAATTGACCTACCTGGAAATGATGCACAGCGAGACCAATCCCCATCCGGTGAACGCGGTCCCCCTGGCGCGCACCGCGGAACGCGCGAGAGAGGCGCGGCTTGAGGCAGAGTGAATTTGGCTAGAGTTAACGCGATGAGACCCACCGGAGCGATGCACGTGATCGATACGCTCAGCGCGGCGGGAGCCGAGCGCGTAGCGGTGAATATTGTGAATCACCTGCCGCGCGACAAATATGCACCGTACCTGTGCACCACGCGCAGCGACGGCCCGCTGGACGCGCTGGTGGCTCCCGACGTGGTTCGCGTGCGGTTGCGGCGCACAGCGCGCTTCAATGCGGGGGCAGTCCTTCGCTTGCGGCGCGTCATCCGGTCGAATGGCATCCGGCTGTTGCACGCGCACAGCTCCGCCCTGTTTATCGCGCGCATGGCCGCCGCGGGCACGAACACGCGGATCGTCTGGCACGCGCATTTCGGACGCTATGCGACGGAAGACCGGCGTGCGTATCACTACCGCATGGCAACCGCGGGTATCGGGGGAGTGATTACGGTGAACAGGGAAATGAAGGAGTGGTGCACGCGAAGGCTCAAGCTGCCGTCGAAATTGGTTTGGTATTTGCCGAATCCGGTGTCGCTCAACGACGGCAGCCCGGAAATTCCAGCCGAATCCCTGCCAGGCGGCCTAGGGCAACGGATCATTTGCCTAGCGAACTTCCGGCCTGAAAAAGATCATTTCACGCTCATTCGAGCAATGGCAAGGGTGGCGCGCGAGGCGCCGTCTGCCCACCTGCTTCTCGCGGGTAAAACCAACCATGCGGCATACAAAAAGGCCGTGGAAGAAGAGATCGCAGCGCTGGGATTGACCGCAAGAGTGTCCATTCTGGGGGAACGGCATGACGTTTCCGCAATTCTCCGTGGCTGCGATATCGGCGTGCTGAGTTCGGTTTCCGAAGGGCTGCCAATGTCGTTGCTGGAATACGGTGCGGCCAGGCTTCCGGCGGTGGCGACCGACGTGGGGCAATGCCCGGACGTGCTCGATCATGGCCGCGCAGGCATTCTGGTGCCCAAGGAATCGCCGGAGAAACTTGCATCGGCGCTGCTCTCGCTCTTGCGTTCGACTGAAGAGCGAAAAAAGTTAGGCGATCGTTCTTACGAGTGGGTGAGCAAGACGTTCGGTGCGGAAACGGTGATGCGCCAGCTTTGCGGGATTTACGAAACGGTGCTCGGCGGCGCGATGGATTGCGGAGAACGCACACAAACGGAGCGGGATATTTTAACGAGCCAAACGTGGTCGTGAACTTGTCTTTCGAGCAGCATCTCCCAGGATGGAGAACATCATGAGCAACGGAATGTCGCATTTGCGATCAGCCAGGAAAATGTCCGCCGTGATTCTGGCGGGCGGCAAAGGCACGCGGCTGAAGCCCTTTACCATGACGATTCCCAAGCCGCTGCTCCCGCTGGGAGATACGGCGATACTGGAGATCGTGATCGAGCAGCTCGTGGCCGCTGGCGTGTCGCGCATCGTGCTGACGCTGGGCCACATGGCGCCGCTCATGATGGCGTGCATCGGTGATGGAGCGCGCTGGGGAATCGAGATCGAAACGGTTCTGGAACGGGAACCATTGGGCACGGCGGGCTCGCTGCGAGCGGTGAAAAACCTGGAAGACAACTTCCTGGTGATGAACGCGGATTTGCTGACCACGCTCGATTACGAAGACATGTTCGACTACCACATCCGGAATAAATCGATCGGCACGATCGGACTTTCCAAGAGGGAAGTGCTGATCGACTATGGCGTGGTTCGGATGAGCCCCAGCGGCGTTCTCGATAACTATATTGAAAAGCCGACGATTCCCTACTCCGTCAGCATGGGGATCAACATCCTGTCGAAAAGATGCCTGGAGTTCATTCCGCCAACCGGGAAATTCGACATGCCCGATCTGATGCTGGCCATGCATCGAGCGGGCCACGCAGTTCACTGCTACGAAACCGACTGCTATTGGAAAGATATTGGCCGCTTCGACGACTACCAGCAAGCCAGCGAGGATTTTGTGAAGAACCCGTCGCGGTTTCTCGCCAAGAGGGTGGCTGCCAGGCAATGAAAGCGCTGATCACCGGAGTGGGCGGCTTCTGCGGCGCACACCTCGTATCGAGACTGCGGCAGGAAGCGAATGTCGAAATCGCGGGCGTGGACCGGATGGCTGCGTCGCCCGCGCAGGCGAAGCTCGACCGCTATTTTCAGGCTGATATCACGGATGGAGAGGCGATCGAGAGCGCCATCAGAATATTCGCGCCCAACTGGCTATTCCATCTTGCAGGCGTCTCTGGAAGCTTCGTACCTCCAGCTTGCATCTACGCAGTCAATGTAAGCGGAACCGTGAATGTACTCGAAGCAATTCGCCGGAGCAGCCCGAATTGCAGGGTGCTGCTGGCGGGATCGTCCGCAGAGTATGGGGCCGTGGATGCGGCGGCGTTGCCGGCGACAGAGGAAACGGTATGCAAGCCCGTTGGAGCGTACGGTATCAGCAAATACGCAGCCACGCTGACGGGTATCGATTACGCGCGGAGGTTTGGCCTGAATGTGATCGTTGCACGCCCATCCAATGTGATTGGCCCAGGGGTGCCCGCCAGCCTGGTGGTAGGCGCGATCCTGGCGCGCGCCAAGCAGGCGCTCGGCTCCTTGCGCCCCTTGGTGAAGGTCGGGGATTTCGAAAGCGAGCGGGATTTCATCGACGTGGCCGATGTGGTCGATGCGTATGTGAGGCTCGTTCAATCGGACGTCTGCGGCGAAATTTTCAACCTATCTTCGGGACGCGCGCACTCGATCCGTCACGTGGCCGAGACTTTGGTAGCAAATTCTTCTCGCCCAATTGAACTGGAATTTGACCCGAATCTGGTATCGCCGTCGATCGTTCGAACGCTCTACTGCAGCTACCAAAAAGCGGAACGCGCGATCGGATTTCGGCCGTCCACTTCCCTGGAAGAGACCTTGAAGGCTTGCTGGCGCGCGGAAATGCGGGTGGACGTGGCATGCGCATAGCGATGCTGCTAAGCCTGGGCGTGTCGTGGTCGCGAGAAGCGGCCCTGAGGCTCACGGAGCTGGGTCATGAGGTGCACGCCATCGATTTCGAATCGGAACTGAATGGAAATTATCTGCAGGGGCGCGACGATCTTCATGCGATGGCTGTCGCCAAGCTCACCCGGGCGGTGGCCGGAGTTCATATGATTCCCGGCAAGGATATTTCGCAATGGCGTTATCTGCGCTACGCGCCGCGGTTGCGGAAGATCTGCAAGGATATCCATGCGGACGTTCTGCTGAGCCTCTGGGGCGGCGGGTTTGCGATGATCTCCTGCGCCAGCGGGATACGGCCCTACGCGGTTTTTCTGGGCGGCGGCGACATTCTGCGCGTTTCGGGCATGCAAAAAATGCTGAGCCGATACGCCTTGAATCAAGCCGCCGTGTCGTTCGCCAACGGGCAGTACTTCGGCGAAAGGGCCAAGGCGTTTGCGCCGAATGCCCTGATTCATCCGATCTACCTGGGAGTCGATACGAATAAGTTCGTTCCTGGCGCGCCACCTGCTTCTCCCGTGGTGATCATCTGCACGCGCGGCTTTTTGCCCGTGTACAACAACAGATACCTCATTGAAGCCTTAGCCCAGTTGCCTGAGTCCCTGCCGGATTTCCGTGTGATTTTTACGTCTGCTGGGCAGTCGTTGAACGAGACGCGCGACCTATCCGACCGGATCCTGACGCCGGCGATGCGGCAGCGAGTGCAATTCCTCAACGGCGTCACCGATGAAGGCATGCTCGCAAACTTGCGCGGCGCGCACATCTATACTTCCTTGTCCAGATACGATGGCACTTCCATTTCCTTGTTGGAAGCGCTCTCCTGCGGCTTGTTCCCGATCTTATCCGACATCCCGCAAAACCGGGAGTGGATCGACCCGCAAATCCGCAATGGAATGCTAGTGCCGCTCGACCAGCCTGCGCGCTACGCCGAGCAGCTTGCGCAAGCGATTCGCAACGAGACTCACCGCAAATCCGTGGCGGCATTCAATCGCGAATTCATTCTTCAGCGGGCGGACGGGCGGAAAACCATGGCGCAAGTGGCAAAACTATTGAAGGAAGCGATTGGCTCGCGAAGCAACAACTAACCCGGCGCAGGAGATGGACGAACTGGCGGCGCTCGCAACGGGCCGGTCGTCCGATTTCTTCGCGGAAGACCTGCGGCGCCACGCACCTGAAATCCGCGAGCGATTTGAAGGCCGCCGGGTGCTTGTTCTGGGCGGGGCCGGCAGCATCGGGGCATCCACGGTCGGTTTGCTATCGGTATTCGGCCCTGGTTCTCTTCACGTTGCCGATCAGAACGAGAATGCGCTGGCCGAACTGGTCCGCGATTTGCGAAGCAGGCCCGCGGGACTGGCCGTTCGAGATTTTCGGGCGCTGCCTATCGATATCGGTTCGCCGGTGATGCGGCGCTTCCTGAAAATGGAACGCTCCTACGATTGGGTGCTCAATTTCGCGGCGCTGAAGCACGTGAGATCCGAGAAAGATGTTTGTTCGATCCTGCAGATGCTCGATACGAACCTGCTGAAGCCGCTCGATTTCTGGGCATGGATGCAAGAGTCGGGAGCGGCGGCCCCTGCCTACTTCAGCGTTTCGACGGACAAAGCCGCCGATCCCGCCAATCTGATGGGCGCCAGCAAGCGAATCATGGAACATCTGATGTTCCGCGAAAAAGGACCGATGGCTTCGGCCCAGCGCTCCACTTCATCCCGGTTTGCGAATGTGGCCTTCTCGAACGGCAGCCTGCTGGAAAGCTTCCTCCGGCGCTTCGAAAAAGGACAGCCGCTCGCGTGCCCGTGCGAGACAAAGCGGTTTTTCATTTCCCTGCGCGAGGCAGGAGAAATCTGCCTCCTGGCCGCGGCGTGCGGCCCGGATCGCCACATTGTGATTCCGAGTCTCGATCCGCAAAAAGATACGCGCCAGCTCGACGAGATTGCCGTCGCCTTCCTGCGCCGGAAAGGGCTTGAGCCCGAAATCTACCGGGATGAAGAACCGGCAAGAGTGAACGTTTCCCGGGATCTTCTTCGGAACCGATACCCGCTGCTGCTCACCGACCTGGATACCCAGGGCGAAAAGGATTCGGAAATTTTCGCCGGAAAAGAGGAAGAAGTGGTGGAATTCGGCATGTCCAGCGTTCGGGCTGTCCGCTGCCGCGCCATTTCTCATGAAGCGCTCGAAGAATTCGTGCAGCAGGTCCGAAGCTTCGTCTCGTCTCCCGGTCAGCCCGTGGAGAAGCGCGAGATCGTCGACGCGGTTTCCCTAATCGTTCCGGATTTTCATCATCTCGAGCGGCATCACACGCTCGATCAGCGCGTATAAGGGCGCCCCTGGAGGCGCGTGATCCCGCCTCAAACCATGAAGCCCGAGGCTCTCGAAACATGAACCCCACTCATACATTGAGCGTCACCGCGAAGATGATGGACAGGTTCTCTCCACCGCTGTGCGTGGACTTGGACGGAACCCTGATCCGCACGGATTTGCTCCACGAAGCCGTACTGCTTCTGCTGCGCCGCAACTTTCTGTATCTTTTCTGCCTTCCCTTCTGGCTGCTGGCGGGCAAGGCAGCCCTGAAGCATCGCGTGGCGCAACTTGTGGCGATCGATCCCGCCGGGCTTCCCTACAACAGGCAAGCGCTCGCGTGGATCCACGAACAGAAAGAACGAGGCCGGTACATCGTTCTCGCCACCGCGAGCAACCGCCAATTCGCCGACAAGATTGCCGCTCATTTAGGCTGTTTCGATGAGGTGCTTGCCAGCGACAGCAGCCACAATCTGAGCGCCGAAGCCAAGCGAGCGGCTTTGGTCAAACGGTTTGGCGACAAGGGTTTCGACTACGCGGGAAACTCGCGGGAAGACCTTGCCGTATGGAAACACTGCCATCGCGCGATCGTGGTTCACGCCTCCCCGAGAATATCCGATGCGGCCCAGGAAATGGCTCTCGTAACGAAGGAGTTTCCGAAGCCGGCCACGAAGCTGAAGACCTGGTTCCGCGCGGCGCGAGCGCACCAATGGGTGAAGAATCTGCTGGTCTTCGTCCCGCTGATCACAGCCCATCGTTACCTGGACATTGCCGCGGTGAAGAGCGCATCTTTGCTTTTCTTGGCGTTCAGCGCGGCTGCGTCGACAACGTATGTGATCAACGATTTGCTGGACCTGACCGCCGACCGCCGCCACCCCATCAAGTCCTCTCGACCCTTCGCGTGCGGCGATTTATACCTCTGGCAGGGGCTGATATTGGCTCTCTTCTGTTTGGCCGCCACGGCGGTATTTGCCGCATTCCTGCCGTTGTCCGCTTGCGTGATCCTGGGCTGCTATCTTATTTTGACCCTCGCCTATTCGATTTGGCTCAAGCAGGCGCTGATTCTGGACGTGCTTGTCCTGGCCACCCTTTACACGATTCGGATCATCGCGGGCGGGGCGGCGACGAATATCAAGCTTTCCGAATGGCTGATTTCGTTCTCGCTGTTTCTCTTCTTGAGCCTGGCAATTTGCAAGCGAAGCTCCGAACTGATGGCCTTGTTGACGGCCAATAAGACCCGCTCAGCCGGAAGGTCCTATAAGACGAAAGACCTGGAACCGCTCAATATTTGCGGCATTTCCAGCGGGATGGTGGCATGTCTGCTCATCCTGTTGTACGGCAGCAGCCAGCAAGCAACGTCGCTCTATGCGAGCCCGCGGGTGCTCTATTTGCTATGCCCCATACTCTTTTACTGGATTTCGCGGCTGTGGATTTTGACATTTCGTGGCGTCCTTAAAGAAGACCCCATCCTTTTTGCCGTGCGCGATAGAACGAGCTACATGGTTGTGATCGCCGTCATCGTCGTGGTTATGTTCGCGGCGTTCGTTCAGACCCCGTTGAACCGATTCCTGCAATGAATCAGGATTTCTTCCGCATACGCATGCAACTCCGTACAGATGGAAGCAGAACCGGACGTTGCAATCCTCGCAATTCTCTTCTCTACCAGGAGCACGACATACAATGAATTCTCAAACCCAAGAGATCGCCTTGCTCGGCTCAAGCAAAGCCTGCCGCCTAAATCTGGACAAATTCGACTGGATTTGCATCCTGGCGCTCCTGGTTTCTTTTATCGTGGTCGGGCATCTTCCCGCCGCTCCCTCGAAGTACGGGGACCTGTATTTCCACGAGGAAGCAAAAACACTCGCGAGCGTGCTGCAAGGAAACGCTTCGTGGAAGGAAATTGCGATTGCAAGGGCTCCGGGCCCCGTTTTGTACTACGCCTTGCCATATACCTTGGTCCCGCACGATGCTCCCGATGCGGTGTTTTGGGATGCAGCGCTGGCCTGGAACATTTTGTGGATGGCCATCGCTATCCTGCTGATCCGGCGAACGGGAGTCCTGCTAGGTGGTGCGGCCGCGGGAAAGGCCGCGGCGGCTTTATCTCTGGTTATGCCCTTCGCGGTCTACTACAGCTTTGGCATCGCGGCCGAGACGCCCGCTTACATCGCCGCGGTCTTTTTCGGCTACGGATGGGCTCTGTGGCGCAACGACAGAACGCAGACCTTCTTTTCGAGCGGCGTTCTCCTTGCTCTGCTTGGCCTGGGCGCTCTGATCCTGTGCCGCCCAAACGCTCTCGTGATTGTCGGCGTAGCCGCCGCCTGCGGCATGGCCGCGTGGTTGCACCGCTCGGAGCGAGGCACCGCGGACGCGGCATTCGCCATGCTATGCATCGCGGCCAGCCTGGCAACCGTGGCGATCGAATCCGTCTCGTTGAAGCATCTGCCGCAGAATGGAGGCGTGGAGATGCAGTCTTCAAATTTTTCGGATGTTGTATTCGAAGGTAGCTTCCAATTCCGCTCGGAGCCCTGGGATTGGCGTTTCTGGGGCAAGGCCACGCGATCGGGCAGCGTCGATTATCGGAACTGGGTGGAAGCGCGACGGGAACTGCTTGAACAATCCGCGTCGACCGGGAAAAGCATGGCCGAATTGGAAATGCAGTGGACTCTTCGGGATATCGTGCAGCATCCCCTGGAGCGGCTGAAGATGTTTGCGGTCCGCGCCCTGCAACTCAATATCTGGATTGAAAACTCGAAGAACCCAAGCGCTTTTCAGATAGGCCCCTTCCGGGGATGGTCCGTTTATCTTGTCTTCCACGTTCTCTTGAACGCGATTGCCGTGCTGTCGGTGTTCGCTTCGATCTGGTTCCTCGCGTTCCACCGGGACCAATTCCTCGCCTACTGGCCGGTTTGGGGACTCTGGGCGGGGCTTCTGCTGTTCCACGCCTTCACGTATGCCGAACCGAGATACATGCTTCCTGGAGAGCCAGGCATGGCAATCCTAGCGGGGTGCGCGCTGGGCGGAAGAATCAAGAGCAAGAATGGAAGAATCCCACAGAAGTGAGGCTGGCACGAGTGAAGGCTCTCGCTCTCCTCCCGTTGCCCGCCGCCACTCCCGGCTACTTTCCGACCTGCGTCGTCGAGCCGAAGTAAGAACTTCTCGAGGTAACCCGAAATGAGCAACTGCCGTATTGCACTGGACGAAAATGCCGACTAGGCTCCGCCGGAAGCCTTCCCTGCGATGACATCCATTCGACTTTTTCTGCTTGCACTGGCTTTCCTCTCATTTGCCATCCTCACCGGTGCCGCCGATCACTATGTTGCGACCAGCGGCAGCGCCCAAGGGAACGGTAGCCTGGAACATCCCTGGGATCTGCAGACGGCCTTGGATCAACCCGCGTCGGTGAAGCCCGGAGATACGATCTGGGTTCGCGGCGGGACGTATCACACTTCGACAATCGCAGGCTTTGTCAACAAGCTGAACGGAACCGCAAGCAAGCCGATTATCGTTCGCAACTACAATGGAGAACGAGCCAGCATCGACGGCCACGGAACCGATTTTGGATTGGCGATTTACGGCTCCTACACCTGGTTCTGGGGACTCGAGGTGCTCGATTCCACGACTCTGCGCATCAGCACAGGCACGGCGCGAACCAATGCGGTGGGCGTCGGCGTATACGGGCCGGGGATCAAGTGCATCAACATGGTCGTACACGACACGACCCAGGGCTTCAGCGGCTATAACGCCTCACCCGACTCGGAATATTACGGGAACCTGAGCTACTACAATGGCTTCGTGGGAACCGACCGGAATCATGGGCATGGAATGTACTTCCAGAACAATACGGGCACGAAGGTCGTTGCCGACAATTTCGTGGGAGATAACGCGGACGAAGGGATTCAAATCTACGGAAGCGGCAACGCCAATCTGAACGGGTTCCGCATCACGGGAAATACCGTGTACAACAACGACTCCTGGCCGACGCCGCACTACCAGTACAACGTGGTGATCGGCGGCGGGCGGACGCGCCGGGATATCGAGTACATGGAGAATTACAGCTACTTGCCTCCGGCGGCCGCCAGCGGACTTGTGATGCTGGGCGCCTATAGTCCCGGGGAAGATATAAAGATACAAGACAACGTGTTTGTCGGAGGCGAACAGCCGGTCGTCGTTTCGGAACAGGCCGGCCCGGTCTCGTTTACCGGGAATACCGTCTATGGCGGAAAAACGGCATTGCGGCTCTTAAGCTTGATTCTCGACACAGGGGAAAGCTTGTCGAGCTACGCATGGGATAACAACACGTACTACGATTTGAGTTCGTATCATTTTTACGAGGGCACGTTGAAAAATGGCAGCCCAAGCGGAATCAACCAGCCCTTTGCCGACTGGCAGGCATCGACGCACTTCGATGCGCATAGCAAGTACAATGCGACCGCTCCGAAAGGAACCTGGGTTTACGTGCGGCGGAATCGCTACGAAGCGAAGCGAGCGAATATCACAATCTATAACTGGAGCCTCAGTGCGAAGGTGCCTGTGGACCTCTCTAGCGTGCTGCGCGCCGGAGATAATTTCGTCATTCAGGATGCGCAGAACTTTTATGGTCCTCCCGTGGCAAGAGGCACCTACACCGGCACACCAGTGATCGTGCCGATGATCGGCCTTGTGAAGGCTACTCCCGTGGGGTTTGCGGCGCCGGCCCACACGGCGCCGGAGTTCGGTACGTTCGTCGTGCTTCCAGCAGGCCCGCCTCGCACTTCCCCCCGCAAATCTCCCCAGTAATCTCCGCAACAGCTATTTCGCGCTTCTATATTTCCACGGCTCCTCCTTGTAGGGTCGCAGTCCGCGAATAACCTGCTTAACCAATCCAGGCCAAGCCGCCAGATACTCAAGTGCTTTTGTTAAGGCGCGCTGCCGCGCCTGGAATTCCGCAATGTATTTCTCTGTAGCACACGAACGGCGAGGATCGGAGTTACGGTTGCATCCGGCACGGCCGAACGGCAGGCGGCCTTGTATGTTAACAGGGAGAGAACTCATGCAAGGATGGCTAAGCGCGCGGCAGAGGAGATAAAACTAACCGAAGGGATTCAGAACAAAAAGGGGAAGACCGAGATGGCGCGAGAGAGGGCCGCCTTCTGGCCGTCGGCCCCGCGATTTACAAACGGCTTCGTGAATTATTTGAAGAATGCGCCGCTAATCGCGGAGTTCGCACCGCTGTTGACGGTGACGTTGATGGTAACGTGCCCGGAAAGAGTCCAAATGACGTAGATACCGTTCGTGAAATTGGAAATGGCTTCCGTATCCAGCACAGCCCCGGTTCTCGCATCCAGAATTTGGATGGTTTCCGAACGTCCCTGGCTATCCCAGTCCAAGGCGTACAGCGCAAATTGATGCGCTTGGCCATCGGTGAAATTCACGTCAAAGTAGAAACTCTCGTGGTTCTTGTACCAGCATGCCGCAATGCCGCCTGAATCGTTGCCGGTCTGCAAAGCGCGCGGATCTGAGGTGCTGCCAGCCCAAATCCAAGTTCCATTGGGAATCTGAACGGAGAACGTGGCGTAGCTGGGGAGACTCTGCGAATCGCCGGCAATGGAATATCCCTGGCTTCCGTAATGCCCGTGCCAGGCTCCTTGAGTGCTGGAATCGAAGGTCGCGCGGGTAGCCGTGGCATTCGGAAGCAAGGTAATGGTAGCCGTACCGGTGGCTCCATTGCTCAAGCTTGTGGCTGCAATGGTAACCGTAGTGGCGGTCGTGATCGTCACTGGGGCGCTATAAAGACCAGGTGTCGATGCCGAGAAGCCTCCCGCACTTGCACCCGAGGGACTCACCGACGTCACCGACCACGTGACACCTTGAATGGTTCCGCTCCCCGACGCCGTAAACAGCTGTGTTTCTCCGGCCGCGAGGCCTGCCGTGGGAGGCGCCACGCTGACGTTGGCGGAGGTGCCTCCTCCAAAAAAGATCCCACTGATTACGGCATTGGGACCGGCCGTGGCGGTGACATGAATCGTGATGTGGCCGGCAATTTTCCAGACGAGGTACATTCCCTGGCTGAAATTAGAAATACTTCTCGTGTCCACAACATTCCCGGTTGTAGCGTCGAGGACCTGGATAGTTTCAGCCCTCCCCTGTCCATCCCAGTCCAAGGCGTAGAGGGCAAATTGATGCAGCTTCCCGTCTGTTACATTGACGTCGACGCTGAATGTGGGACTGTTGTACCAAGTGGCGGCAATCCTTCCGCCGCTGCTTGCCTGAAGAGCCCTTGAATCCGGCGTATTTGAATTCCACGTGTAGAGAAAATCATTCAGAACGTCCTGTGTGCCATACGCCGGGGGAGCCGTTTGGGGGTCGCCCGCGACCGAGTGTCCATCGGCTCCATAAACGCCTTGCCAACTTCCCTGGGTCACCGTATCGGTGACGAGGAAATTGGCAATCCCACCCGTAGTTACAGTCACCATGGCATTGCCGGTCTTGCTCGAATCGGCGGCGCTGGCGGCCGTGACAGTCAGGGTTTGAGGGCTGGTGATTTGCGCGGGGGCGGTGTAGTTACCAGTCGTGGCGCCGATGGAGCCCACATTGCTTGGGGTGGTGGTCCAGCTGACTCCAGTATTGGAAGTACCCGTGACCGTGGCCGTGAATTGCTGCGATTGTCCTGGAGGCAGGCCGACAGTTGGCGGCGCAACACTGACATTGATCGCGCTTGAGGCGCTACCCCCGAAAAATGCACCGCTGATCACGCAATTGGTGCCGACGGTCTCGGTGACGTTGATCGTGACGTGCCCGGAAATCGTCCAAACGATATACGTTCCGCCGACGAAATTGGAAATATTTCGGGTGTCCAGCAGAGCACCCGAATTTGCGTCGTAGACCTGAATCGTTTCGGCGCGTCCTTGGGCGTCCCAATCCAGGGCATAGAGCGCGAACAGGTGGGTCTGATTGTCGGTGAGATTCACATCGAAAGTGAACGTGGGCGGAATGGAGACATGGTTGCTGTACCATGCCGAGGCGATCCTGCCGCCCGCTGGCAATGTCAGGGCTCTCGGGTCGGTGGTGCCGGTGGCCCAGGTGATATTTTCCTGATTTTCAACAACAAACGCAGGGTCATACGTTGGGAGTTGCTCGACCGAATTCGCCAGAGCATATCCATCGATTCCGTACTTACCTTGCCAGTTCCCTTGCGTGGCGGTGTCTAACGCAACGAAGGTGACGTTGGCGCTTCCGACGGACACATTCGGATTCAGAGTGATGGTTGCATTCCCCGCCACTCCGTCCTGATCCGTCGCAACGATCATTACCGTCTCGGCTACCGTGACCGTCGACGGCGCCGTATAGAGGCCCGCCGTAGAGCCTGAAAAGCTGCCGGTCGGCTGATTGGAAGGAGTCACGGAACCGATCGACCATGTGACGGTCTGACTCGGATTTGTGGCATTCGTAATGGTGGCCTGGAATAGCTGCTGGCCGCCGGCGTTTAATGCAATCGTTTGAGGTGATACACTGACCGCTTCTGAAGCGCCGCTCGTGCTCTTGCCGAAAAATGCGCCACTGACGACTCCGTTCGGGCCGCTGGTTCCCATCACGTTGACGATGACGTTTCCGGAAATGTTCCAGGTGACATAAATGCCGTTCGTGAAGCCTGAGATGGATTTCTGAGATAACACAGTGCTCGGGTTATTGGCGTCCAGGATTTGAATCGTTTCCGATCGTCCCTGGCTGTCCCAGTCCACCGCGTAGACGCTAAACGGATGCGTCTGCCCGTCCGTGATATTGACATTGAGACTGAATGGACCGGTGCTGTACCACGCTGCCGCAATCCTTCCCCCGCCATTCGGTAAAGCCAACGCTCGCGGATCGGTCGTAGTCAAACTCCACGTATAGTTCACCTGGTTCTGGGGCGTTAATGCGGCATAACTCGGGGAACTCTGAATGCTGTTCGCCAGATAATATCCGTCACTGCCGTAGAGTGGCTGCCAGTTCCCACGGGTCGTGGTATCCGTGCCGACGAAGCTGGCCGTCGCTCCGGCGTGAGCCGAACCAACCAAGAGTGTGAACTGCAAGCAGCAAGCCAAGGTCAATACGGCTGCAATGTAAACGCGACGGACCATGCGATTTCCTTCTGCCCTGGGCGAGAGGTCAAACTGGCTCTTACAGTCCCAGCGGCTTTTAGAGGGCCAGCATTTGGAATCGTGCGAATACTTTAAAGAAAGGCTAATCGCTCGGTGCAGTTGGAAGAGAGTATGGATCGGGTGCGGGCGTCACTTGACGGATTCGGTTGAACAGAGCCCGCAAACGATGTCACGGCGAACTCACAATCGTCGTAACGCGGCAAGCTCCCGCTCCTTGGCCCCCGAGAAACTTCTCCCCAACTGACACAGATTGATAGCGCGACACTACGCCACTGCACGTTCTTCGCCTAGGATAACCACTGTATTTACAATGACCTGTCAGCGGTCATGGATAAGTCGCTGCACAAAAATCCCCAATGCCTACCGTCGGCACGACAAAAGTTCAGGCAGACAGCCGACAACTGAGACTTAATCTATGTTCAGCGGCCGCTACAAACGACTGGGCGCGAACCCTGGCAAATCCCCCCCTCGTATAAAAAACGAAGGCCGGAACGTCATCCGGCCTTCGAGAAGGAGCGACTGAAATCAGCGTCAGGTTGACGCTTCTTAAATGACAGCTTTATGGCGCAATCCAAAGCCCAACAATGCCAGCGAACCAGCCCCTAACAGAAGCAGAGTCGATGGCTCAGGGGTGCTCACCGGGGAACCAGACGGCAGTGTGAACGTCATGGTAATCGATGCCGAATCGATTTCGAAACTGTCTGGCGACGTCAGGGTGATGGAAAAGTTGTCCAGTGGGTCGTGCGTGGTATTGCAGGCGCCGCCTTCACAGATTGAATCGCTATCCGAATTGAAGACAAAAGGGGTGGAGGTGTTACTCACAAAAGGAGCGGTCGTAGACCCGGTGAACACCTGGGCGCCAAACAAAGAGGCAGTATTGCCTCCATCGACGCAGTTACTTGTGCAAACTAAGCTGACGCTTTCCTGCGTGCCGTCGGTCACCAAAAAGTTGACGGTGTCCGTCGTAGTGAGCGGATTGGTGGAGCTGATTTTGAACCCGTTGTCGAAGCTAGTTACTGAGACGCCTTCAAAGCAGGAAACGGTTGAGCTGGTACAAGTAGTGGTCGGAGACAGGGTGTCCGCCTTCGCGGTCTGCGCGATTCCCAGCCAGAGCAAGCCTACCAAGACCAACGATTTAAATAAAAACCTCTCTTTTGTCATGCGACACCCCTCCTAGAGTTTTGATAACGAGGTTGAGCAGCCCACACCAAACGAATCCATCCCCGAAAAAATAATGGCAACTCAAATGCCAGATTGCCGAGGGTTGCAATATAAGGACTTACAGGCAAGCCTCTTTCGCGATTGTGCAATTGTGTTCACATTTGTGCGACTCACTGTTACTGATTATTGTTGAAACCTAGGACGAGAAACTCTTCGGTTCTCTCGCGGGGACCGTGGATTATCTCAAAGAGGATTTCTGTGCTTGAGGGCGTGCCGGGGAATTCCGGTGCACAAAAGTTGCCAGGCGTTTTCCGTTGGAACAAGATGGCGGAGAAGAAGAACATGCAAGCTACTGATTCCTTTAGGCTTGATATGATGGAATGTGAATTGCTCTAGCAAAGGCAGAAGTAGTGCATCCATCAGAATCGAAAGGGAGTTTTCGTGTATGGGCCATCAGAAAACATGCCTAGTGGGTTCTTTGGTGAGCGGAGAATCTTCTGATGACTAATGCGGTAGCGGATCCAAGGATCACGGCGATGCCCCCGAAAAATGAGCCGACCCGCCTTGCTCTCTCCGTTGTCATGCCTTGTCTGAATGAGAGCCTGACGCTCGGCTCCTGCGTCAAGAAGGCCATGGCCACCATGGGGCGCCTTGGTATCCCGGGAGAAGTGATCGTTGCCGATAATGGCAGCACGGACGGATCGCAGGAGATTGCGGTCGGCCTCGGCGCCCGCGTCGTGCCCGTTTCGACCCGAGGATATGGCAGCGCGCTTCGCGGAGGAATCGCAGCGGCACGCGGCCAGTTTGTCATCATGGGCGACGCCGACGAGAGTTACGACTTTACGCAACTGGAACCATTCCTCAAGAAATTAAACGAAGGCTACGACCTGGTCATGGGGAACCGTTTCCAGGGCGGCATTGCGCCGGGCGCGATGCCCTTCCTGCATCGGTTTTTGGGGAACCCCGGCCTGAGCTGGCTGGGCCGCCTCTTTTTTAAGTGTCCGGTGGGTGATTTTCAGTGTGGCCTGCGCGGGTTTCGCAAGGACGCGATTGATAAGCTGGAACTGCAGACGACCGGCATGGAGTTTTCCACCGAAATGGTGGTAAAGGCTACGCTTCACAAGCTTCGGATCGCCGAAATCCCGACCACGCTTTCGCCAGACGGTCGCGACCGCCCCCCACATTTGCGAACGTGGCGGGATGGATGGCGGTATCTGCGTTTTCTCCTGCTCTACAGCCCGCGCTGGCTCTTCCTGTACCCGGGCATGGTCTTGTTTGCGATCGGCCTGGCGATCAGCGCCTGGCTGCTTCCGGGTCCGCGGACCGTGGCGGGAGCTACGTTCGATTACCACACGCTCCTTTTCGGCGCCATGGCGATCTTGATCGGCTTTCAGTCGATTAATTTTGCCGTGTTCAGCAAGATGTTCGCCACCACGGAACGATTGCTGCCCGAGGATCCGCGATTAACCAGCTGGTACAAATACATAACGCTCGAGGTCGGCTTGATCGTCGGCGCGGTTCTGATCCTGGCCGGTGGGGGTCTGTGGATTTTCGGCCTCAGCTATTGGCGAAGCCACAATTTCGGGCCATTGGACCCGGAGAAAACACTGCGCATCGTGATTCCGGGATTTGTGTCGCTGACTTTGGGAATCCAAATTGTCCTTTCCAGTTTCTTCATGAGCGTTCTTGGCCTGGCGCGAAAATGAGGAGCGAAGCGGCCAACGGTTCCTTGGGATAAGGTGGGATAAGGGAGGTTCTTGGCGTGGCAACGCTGGTCGGAACTCTGCACGGCACTCTCGTGCATACGCGCAGGGTGAGGATATTGGCGGACCGTTTAGCCGCCATGGTCCCTCCCGGAGCCCGAGTCTTGGACGTCGGATGCGGCGATGGAGCTTTGGACCGGCTTATTATGGAACTGCGGCCCGATGTGAACATCGAAGGCATCGACGTCCTTGTGCGGCCGAATCCCAAAATTCACGTCAAGCACTTCGACGGCACGGAAATCCCCTATCCGGACGCGAGCTTCGACGCCGTGATGTTCGTCGATGTCCTGCATCACACGGCAAACCCCGCGGTGCTGCTGCGCGAAGCGAAGCGGGTGGGCAGAATCGTTCTGATCAAAGACCATTGCAAAGAGGGTTTCCTGGCTCACCCGACGCTGCAGATAATGGATTGGGTGGGAAATGCGCATCACGGCGTGTCGCTTCCATACAATTACTGGTCAAGAGCGCAGTGGACCGCAGCCTTCAAGAAGCTGGACTTAAAGGTGACCGCAATCAACGAAAGGCTGGGACTCTATCCGGCGCCGGTATCCTGGGTGCTCGAGCGTGGTCTTCACTTCGCCGCCCGGATCGATCGCGCCGATGCCGCCTAAGAGCGGCCATCACAAGCGCCCGGATCGCAACGCGCATTCCCAGAGCAACGTTTTCGTGCCCACCACGCGACAAGCAGACAGCGCCCGCGCTTCGGCCAACGGTACCTGGTTCGCCCTTACGCTCAGTTCCGCCTTCTTTTTGCTGGAACTCGTCAACATCCTGCACCATGCCATGTGGCGGGACGAAATCCAGGTGTGGAGCTTGTCCCAGCGCTGCCATTCGCTGCTGCAATTTCTGACTCTCAAGAGATACGAGGATCTAGGGCATCCCGACGCATGGCATCTGGTTGTTTATCCGGTTTCGCGGTTTACGTCGAATCCCCTGGCGATGCAGTTGCTGCATCTTGCCATTGCGACGCTGACCGCATTCGTGGTGGCCCGCTATTCGCCTTTCACCAGACTCCAAAAAATCCTGATCGTCTTCGGATATTTTCTGTTCTATGAATACGCGACGATCAGCCGGGGATACGCCCTGGGAGTGCTGGGAATCTTCATCTTTTGCGCTCTCTTCCGGCCGGGCCCCAGGAAAAACTATCTCCTCTTAGCCGTGGTGCTGGGCTTGGCGGCGCAAGCGGATATATACGCCGTGATTCTCGGGATCGCGCTGGTGCTGGCCATGCTGCTGGAAGCCATCCAGGCAGCGGAACCACGGCAGTATCTCTACCCAAGCGCGGCGCGCGTTGGCTTCGCCGCGGCGCTCTTCGTGGCCGCGATTCTCACCTCGGTGTTCCGCATGCGCCCTCCTGCCGACTCGGCTTTTTATCCATCCTGGCATTTCCCTGTAAATCCCACCGGGATAGGGCGAACGCTGGCAATGATGTGGAAGGCTTTCGTTCCGATACCGGAGCTTTCGCGGCATTTCTGGAACACCAATATCGTGGCGAATCAGCCGGCCATTGCGGTGCTGTCGATTGGCGTGCTGTGCGTCTCGGTCCTCTTTTTTGTCCGCAAGCCAATCGCGCTGTGCGCGTACGCGAGCGGCATTGGAGCCATGCTCCTCTTCCGGCATGTGAAGTATGCCGGCGACCTGCGGCACGACGGCCACGCATGGATTCTCTTCCTGGCGTGCCTTTGGCTGGCTCATGCGTACCCGCAAGAGTCTTTTCCGTTACCGGCGCTTGACCGGATGGCGGGATGGTTTGCGCGGTACGAAAAGCGCACTTTCCTCGGGTTGCTTGTGGTACAGGTTGTCGCCGCCGTTATCGCCAGCGCCATCGCTTTCGAGGTGCCTTTTTCGCAAGCCAGGGCCACCGCGAATTTCCTCCGCTCAAGTCATATGGACCGGATGTTCATCGTAGGCGATCCGGATGCTCCCCTGGCTACGCTGGCGGGATATCTGAACCGGGAGATTTATTATCCGCGAGGCGACCGAATGGGAACCTACATTGTCTGGGATACCAAGCGGCTTGCCGCACCGCAAAAACCAATTCTCGATCTGGGCGAGCAAAAGGCGGAGCAGCTGCACCAGAACGTCCTCGTCATCCTGAATCATCCCGCCAAGCCCGCGGACGTCGTTCACAGCGAAATTGCATCGTTTCGAGGCAGCGTGGTCGGGAGCGAAGACTACTACATCTATCTCGTCCCGTATGAGGCCGGCGCGACAAACACACCGGCACGGAACTAACCCGCTTTACGCCGCCCGGCCACAAAATTCCACGCAAAAATCCGCCTTGACACCAGTGAATGCCGTGGACTAAGTTTGCGGCCATAGTTTCCATCTTCTCCGCAGCTATTTCCTACAGTGGGCCGTTGGGTCTGAGAAGGAGCAAGCTTGGTTCAACCGTGGTAATGCCCTGCTGCGCGCCCACCTGGGTATCGATCGAGATCGCTGAAATAAACGGCAGTCTTGAGCAGTTCACAAGGGGAATCCCTCATGCGCTTTATCCGTCTGGCTCTGCTGGCCGCAGCTTCGCTTATTTACTTAGGCTTTGCATCGGGAGCGAGCGCGCAACTGATCGAAAGCGTTGCGAGCGGGCTCGCCAACCCATTTGGCGTGGCCGTGGATGGCAGCGGCAACGTATATATCGCCGACACGGACAACCAGCGCATCCAGGTTGTCAATAGGGGGACCAGCCCGATCACAGCGGCGAACGTAACGATTCCACCGGGAAATATAGCGACCGTCGCTGGCAACGGCACCGCCGGCTATACCGGAGACGGCGGCCCAGCAACGAACGCGGAGCTTTATGACCCTTTTGGCGTGGCGGTCGATGCCGCCGGAAACATCTATATTGCCGACCTATATAACTTCCGCGTCCGCAAAGTGAACGCGAGCGGGATCATCAGCACGATCGCAGGCAATGGCATCGAGACCTACAGCGGCGACAATGGCCCGGCGACAAGCGCCGGTGTCCAACCTTACGCCTTGGCCGTGGATGCCAAAGGCATCCTCTACATCGCGGACGCCACGAATGCGCGGATACGCGCGGTGAATACCGGCTCAAGCGCGGTTACGGTGGCGAACGTCACAATTCAGCCGGGCAATATCGCCACGATCGCGGGCGATGGTAATTACGGTGTGAGCACCAACGGGATCGCAGCCGGCGCGGAATTTGCCGATCCCTACGGGATTGCCGTGGACAGCAATGGGAACGTCTACGTCTGCGATACATACAACCGGAGTATCCGCGTCGTGAATACCGGCACGAGCCCGATTACCGTGGCTGATGTAACGATTCAGCCCGGCAATATCGCTACGGTGGCGGGGAATGGCAATTACGGTTTCCGGGGCGATGGAAACCCGGCTACCAGCGCCGAATTTGCCGATCCCGACGGAGTGGCGGTGGATAGAGCGGGGAATATTTATGTTTCCGATACTGAAAACGAGCGCATCCGCATGGTGAACAACGCCACGGGACTGATCCATACGCTCGCGGGCACCGGCGTCTACGGCTATAACGGCGACGGCATTCTCGCTGCGTCCGCCCAGATCTCCTATCCTCGCGCAATCGCGGCAGACAAGCTGGGCAACGTGTTCTTCGCCGATGAGCCGAACCTGCGGGTTCGCGAAATTGCGGTGAACCCCGGCGTGCCGGCGATTACCAGCAGGAATAACACCACATTCATGGTGGGCGTCCCGGGAACATTCACGGTAACGACAGCGGATTCGCCGCTGTCGTCGCTCTCCGAATCGGGAGCCCTGCCGGACGGGGTTACGTTTACCGACAACGGAAACGGCACCGGCACGCTCAGCGGCACACCGACAACAGCCACCGGCAGCCCCTTCGCCATTGCATTCACGGCGAGCAACGGCGTTTTGCCCAACGCGACGCAAAATTTCACCCTCACAATCTATCCCCCGGGTGCGGCGCCCTCCGCCACATTCGTTGCCGAAGACGCGACAACGCAGGGGAGCTGGCAAGGAAAGTACGGCACGGATGGCTATGTGCTGGCGAACGTCACAGCACAGAGCATACCCGCATACGCCTCCTTCTCCGTTCAGAACCAGATCAATTACACCTGGGACGGAGAGCCGAGCAGTCCACGCGCGCTCCGGATTCCCGGCAGCGCCGGTGCGATCGCCGCCGCGTGGTACAGCAATTCAAGTTTCTATTTTGATTTGAACGAGGGCGCCGCCCCGCGCCAATTCGCGATGTATGCCGTCGATTGGGATTACGAAGAAAGAGCGGAAACCATTCAGATTTTCGATGCAAACAGCGGCGTCCTGCTGGACTCCGAAGCCATCTCCAACTTCAGCGGCGGAGTTTACCTGGTCTGGAATATTGCCGGGCACGTTCAGATCGTCGTCACTCCCACCACCGCTGCGAATGCCGTGATCAGCGGTGTGTTTTTTGGCGGAGAAGGAACTTTATCCACGCCAGATTTGGGCATCACGAAGTCGCACACGGGGAACTTCAGTCAGGGGCAGCTCAATGCGATGTACACGGTGAGGGTGTCGAACTTGGCGAATGCGGCTCCGACGAATGGGCCTGTGACGGTCACCGAAACGCTTCCTTCGGGGCTGGCTCTCGTGTCGATGACCGGAACGGGATGGAACTGCGCGGCGAACAGTTGTACTCGCAGCGACGCGCTGCAAGGCGGAGCAAGTTATCCGGCGATTACGGTGAATGTCAACGTGGCGGTCAACGCTATCTCGCCGCAAGTAAACCAGGTAAGCGTGTCGACCAACGGATCGGCAACGGCCAACGCGGTCGACTCCACCATAATCACGGCCGTTTCAGGCCCGGCGGCTGCTACGTTCCTCGCTGAAGACACAGCAACGGGAGGCAGCTGGGAAGCTGCGTATGGAGCGGATGGCTACGCCCTGGCCAACGTGGCCACGCAAGCGATTCCGTCCTATGCGTCGTTTGCCGTCCAGAATCAAATGAACTATACCTGGGCTGCCAGCACCGCCGATCCTCGTGCGCTGCAAGTACCGGGTAACTCGGGAGGGTTCGCGGCCGCCTGGTACAGTCATTCCAGCTTCAGTTTCGCTCTCAATGTGGGCGCGAGCTCACATCAATTCGCGATGTATGCCGTGGATTGGGACAACCAGGGAAGAGCGGAAACGATTCAGATCAGGGATGCGGCTTCCGGTTCCCTGCTGAGCAGTCGAGCCATTTCAAATTTCCATGGCGGAGCATACCTCGTCTGGACAATTTCAGGAGACGTCATCATCAGCGTGACCGCGAATAGCGGTCCGAACGCAGTGGTCAGCGGAGTGTTCTTCGGAGGCGGCTCGTCAAGCGTGGCCGCAATCGCTGCAACAGCGGGAACGCCCCAGAGCGCCAATATAGGAACTCCATTTGCGACGCCCTTGCAGGCGACGATTTTGAACAATGGAAATCCGGTGAGTGGCGTGACGGTGACGTTCACGGCTCCCGGCAGCGGGCCGAGCGGGACGTTCACCGGTGGCACAGCCACGGCAACCGCTACAACCAACTCCTCCGGCGTGGCAATGGCGCCGGCCTTCACTGCGAACAGCACGGTGGGAGGACCCTACGCGGTGACTGCCACCGCCTCGGACGTCTCGGGAACAGCGGCTTTTGCACTCACGAACATCCAGCCGAATGGCGCCGGCGCTTGCAGCAGTTCACCCTGCGCCAGCTTTGTGGCCTACGATTCGGTAACGCAGGGGAATTGGCAAGGAGTCTATGGCGCCGAAGGGTATTCTCTGGCCAATGCCGCGGCTCAAAAAATCTCCGCCTATGCGACATTCGCCGTTCAGAATCAGCTGAACTATACATGGGCTCCCAGCACGACCGATCCAAGAGCGCTGCAAATACCGGGAACCTCCAGCGGCATCGCCTCCGCGTGGTACAGCCCCGGTGCGTTTATCCTTGACGTCGATTTCACGGACGGCAACTCGCATCTGTTTTCGCTGTATGCCTTGGATTGGGACAACCAGGGAAGAGTAGAAACCGTTCAGGTTTTGGATCCAAGCACAGGCGCGGTGCTGGACGTCCGAAGCATTTCCAACTTTGGCAATGGTATGTATCTGACTTGGAATATTTCGGGACACGTGAAAATCAGCATCGCCTCCGTCATCGGCCCCAATGGCGTGGTCAACGGCGTGTTTTTCGGAGGCGGCGGCAGTTCGATCAGCGTTCTCGTAAACCCTCGGAGCATCAACTTGAGTTCAACCGGAACGCAACAATTCACGGCCACGGTGAACGGGACTGCCAACCAGGACGTGACGTGGACAATTAGCCCAGCGGTGGGCGGCATCTCGCCAACCGGCCTTTATACGCCGCCCGCGACGATTGCTGCCTCCCGGGTCGTGGGCATAATCGCGACAAGCAAAGCAAATGGAAGCTCCTATGGCACGGCCGTCGTCAACCTTACGGCCGGGGCGGTTGCAAACTTTGTTGCTTACGATTCGGTGACGGAGGGAAGCTGGCAGGGAGTTTACGGTGCCGACGGATATTCTCTGGCCAATGTTAGCGCCCAGAAAATCCCGTCCTATGCAACAGTCGTCGTTCAAGGGCAAGTTAACTACACATGGAATCCAAGCACCGGCGATCCGAGGGCGCTGCAACTGCCGGGAGAGACAGGCGGGATCGCTGCCGCCTGGTTTAGCCCCGGCTCATTCAGTTTCGATCTCAACTTCACGGATGGGAATTCACATCCGGTTGCGCTCTATGCTTTGGATTGGGACAACCAGGGGAGAGCCGAGACGATTCAGATTCAGGATGCGAATACAAACGCGGTGCTGGACATCCGAAACGTTTCCGCTTCGCCAACGGGATTTATCTGATCTGGAACGTCTCCGCGCACGTGAAGGTCAGCGTCACCTCCACTGCCGGCCCCAACGCCGTGATCAGCGGGCTGTTCTTCAAATAATGGTGGCCTTTAAAAAACGAAGACGATTGAGCTACAGGCGGGATGCAGCGGGTCTAGCAGGCGATTGCGGAAATCCAAGATGGGAATTCCGTGGTGGAAGCTCATGCCGAACGACCTACGAAGTGAATGCGGATATGCCGAAGGATGGATACTACGAGTACAACACTCTTATCGTAACTTCCGGTTGCAATTAATAACTCTACCCTCCTCCAAGCATGGACTCGCCAGTGCTGAAAAGGTGGCTTTCCTTATTTGAAAAATACTCCGTTGATTAGCGCATTGCTGCTCCCGGTCTTGGTGACGTTGATCTTCACGTGCCCCGAGATCTTCCACACCAGGTACACCCCATTCGTGAAGTTCGATAACGTCTCCACGTCCAGCTGATTGTTCGTCGCCGCATCCACCACCTGGATCGTCTCCGTCCGGTTGCTGCTGTCCCAATCCACCGCATACAGCGCGAACTGGTGCGTCCCTCCGTCCGTGAAGTTTACATCCAGGCTGAACGTCGCCGGGTTGTACCATGCCGCTGCGATCCTTCCCGTCCCTACTCCCGTCTGCAGCGCCCGCGGGTCCGTCGTTGTCGATGCCCACGTGTAGGTGATTTGATTCTGTAGTGCAAACGTCGCATAGCTCGGCACGTTCTGTGGCGTCACTCCCGCCAGCGCTGTCCCGTCGCTCCCATATACGCCCTCCCAGCTTCCTCCCGTCGTCGTGTCTGGCGGTGGCACAAACGTCGCCGTCG
>Ga0307372_10003009_pt1 | contig 27381 bp, 27 predicted proteins | sample OX1MG_FD_202533 | JGI IMG/M metagenome (GOLD analysis project Ga0307372, IMG submission 202533) | Soil microbial communities from Risofladan, Vaasa, Finland - OX-1 | ecosystem: Environmental > Terrestrial > Soil > Coastal area > Acid sulfate soil | place: Finland: Risofladan, Vaasa | collected... | reverse complement strand
GTCATCCGTCAAGATCCGGTCAACGCGCAGCTGCTCTACGCGGGCACGCAGCGCGGCATTTGGGCCTCATGGGACGGCGGCCGCCACTGGCAATCGCTGCGCCTGAACATGCCGGCCACGGCAATTTACGACCTTCACGTACAACCGACGGCAAACGATCTCGTCGTGGCTGCGCACGGACGCGGCGTGTGGATACTCGACGATATCGCCCCGCTCCAGCATCCCGCGAATCCGCAGCGTTTTACGCTCTTCCCGATTCGTACCACCTACCGCTGGTCCCCAATGCCGCCGATCAACGCGTTTCACGGGCAGCCGAGCAGTCAGTTCGTCGGGCCGAACGCAGAGTACGGCGCGCTCATCACCTACTCGCTTGCGCGCAAGACACGCCACGCGACGATCGAGATTCTCGATGCGAGCGGACGCGTCGTGCGGCACCTGAGCGGCAAGGACGCGCCGGGGAATCGCGGTCTCAATCGGGTTGCTTGGGACCTCGCGGAGGACGGACCGGTGAAGTGGCACGGAACCTTCAAGGATAACCAGGGGCCGGACGAAGGAGCCGACGTCGTGCCGGGAACCTTCATCGTGCGCGTGCGCGCGAACGGCACGACGCGCGAGCAGCAGGTCACCGTAAAGGAAGATCCGCGAGATGACCTGACAATCGCGCAGATTCAAGCGCATCACGACGTGCTTCGGCAGATCCTCGACGAGATCGGCGGCGTCGACACGATGCTCAACGGCATCGACCAGCGCTTGAAGCATGCGCCGCCCGCGCAGCGCGCGCGCCTGCTCGCGTTTCGCGCACGGCTCACGTACGATCCGCGCAATGTCGAAGATCTCAGCGGTCCGGCCGGACTGCGCGAGAAGCTCATGGATCTCTACGGGCGCATCGGGCAGTCGTACCAGCCGGCAACGCAACCCGAGATGGATCAGGCAACCGCGTACCACGCGCAATACGACGCCCTCGCCACGCGATGGAGAGCACTGAGGTAACGAGTTCGGGCGGGGATGCAGTGTATCTCAGGCTACGAGGAGGCTTGTTTGCGCGCGTACTTGCGCTTTGCGTTCGGGTCCTCGGGTCTGTAGCCGAGCTCCCGGCGAAGCTCTTGGAGGCGCTTGCGCAGATGGATGACGGCTTGCGCGTGAATCTGGGAGACGCGTGATTCCGAGACGCCGAGCACGCCCTTGATGTCCTTGAGCGTCTTGCCCTCAAAGTAGTAGAGACGGATCACGCGCCGCTCTTGCGACGGCAGGTCGTCGACGGCGGCGCTCAACTCCTCGCGGACCTCACGTTGCTCGATCTCGCCGACGATGTCTCCCGTATCGTCTCGCAGCGTATCTGCGAGCGGAATTTCGCGGCCCTTCTCTGTCGGTAGAAACTCCTCGAGCGACAACACCGAGCCGCCGCGCACGCGCTGGACGATGCGCGCAAGCTCCTTAACGTCGATCCCCATACGCTCGGCAAGCTCGTCGTCGGTCGGCGCACGGCCGAGGGCGGCTTCGAGCTCCTGGTGCGCGCGCTCGAGTTCCCGCGAGCGCTGGCGGACGGCGCGAGGGACCCAGTCGAGCGAGCGCAAGGCGTCGAGTATGGCGCCGTTGATGCGCGTGATCGCGTAGGTTTCGAACTTCACGCCACGGTCGTCGTCGTACTTTTCGATCGCGTCGAGCAAGCCGAGCACACCGTCGTTGATGAGGTCGTTCAGCTCGACGTTCGGCGGCAAGCTGACGGAGATACGCCCCGCGACATACTTCACGAGATGCAGATACTTATGGACGATCTCTTCTCGAGTGAGCTCGACGCCGCCGATTACGTAATGCACAGTCCGCAGAGTATCTCCGGTATCTCCGATAGCGGGGCGACGCGGTCGACAACGCCGGCAAGCGCCGCCGCTCGAGGCATACCGTAGACGACGCAGGTCGCTTCATCCTGCCCGATGACGTAGCCGCCGCTCTCTTTGAGATGCCGCAAGCCGTCCGCCCCGTCGCGCCCCATGCCGGTGAGCACGACGCCGATTCCCGCCGCGCCGTACGCCTGCGCGACCTCGGATGCGAGCGCGTCGACGCTGGGAACGTGCAACGAGCCTTCGTCGTCGTGCAGCCGAAGGCTGACGCGGCCGCCGCTATTCTGCAGGGCGAGCTGCCTGCCCGCCGGTACGATCGTGACACCACCTGGCTCGAGCACCGTGCCCTCCCGCCCCTCGCGCACGCGCAGCTTCGAAAGGCCGTCCAAACGCTTGGCGAGCGCAGGCGTGAAGCCGGCCGGCATGTGCTGGACCACGAGCACCGCCGCAGGAAAATCTCCGGGGAGCGCGGGGATGAGATGCGAGAGCGCTACGGGGCCTCCCGTCGAGGCGCCGATCGCCACACAGTGGAATGCGCTGCGCTTTCCTTCGACGCTCGAGCGCGTAACGCGTTTGATCGGCGGAGGAACCAGCACCTGGGCGCGGCCCGCACAACCCCGAACCTTCTCGACGAGGTCCAGAGCCACGTTCTCGATGTTTGCGTATGCAGCGTCGGGTTTCGCGACAAAATCGACCGCTCCGAGCTCGAGCGCCTTGAACGTGGTTTCGGCACCTGCACGCGTATGCGCGCTCACCATGATAATCGGCACGTGCGCTTGAGCGACGATGCGGCGCACCGCCTCAAGGCCGTCTACCTCCGGCATCGCAACGTCCATCGTCACGACGTCGGGGCGCAACGCGAACGTTTTTTCTACCGCCTCCTCGCCGTTACGTGCCGTGGCCACGACATGGATGTCGGCGTGCGCCTCCAGCATGGCCACGATCGCGCGCCGCATGAACGCCGAATCATCGGCAACGAGGACCTTAATGCGGTGCAGCATGCGTGCGACGATAGTAGACGGTTTCGCTCGTAACCACCGGCTCGTAGAGGTCGGTCGCGTGCATCAGCGACTCCGCGTGTCCCAAGAAGAGAAAGCCCCCTGGACGAAGCAGCGTCGCGAAAGCTCGCGCGACGTCGAGCTGCGTCGTGCGATCGAAGTAGATCAGTACGTTGCGGCAGAAAATCGCGTCCTGCGGGCCGACGCGAGCCATCGCCTGCGGATCCAGCAAGTTCACCCGGGAGAAGCGCACCATGGACTTCACCGGCTCCTCGATAAAGAACCCGTTTTCAAACGGGCGAAAGTACTTTTCGATCAACGCGGGAGGCGTCGCCCGAAAGGAGAGCTCTCGATAGAACCCGGCTCGGGCCCGCTCCAAGGCACGAGGCGACAAGTCCGATGCGAATATCGAGCACTCGACTGGCCCAATTCGGCCGGACTCGAGCAAACTCATTGCAAGCGAATACGGTTCCTCACCGGTCGAGCAGGCCGCCGACCAGATACGGAGCCGAGTGCCAGTCCGCCGGCATTGGTCGAGGACCGTGCCCGCCAGGACGCCGAGCTGCGCGCGTTCGCGCAGGAAGTACGTCTCATTGTTCGAGAGCAGCGATGCGAGCTCGTCCCATTCCGCTTCGCCCGCCGGCCCTTCGTCCAGATAGGCCCGATACTGCGCGAAGGTTTCGGCGCGGCACGTCACCATGCGCGCCTGCAGACGGCTGCGCAGCAGATACTCTTTGGAGTCGTCGAAGTAGAGGCCGAAGCGGGAACGGATGCGATTGCGAAGCGTTCGAAAATCGTCGCTCGCGACCTCGATCATCGCGCCGCGCGCAACAGAAAGCGCGTCATCTGCACGGAGAGGAAGATGCGATCGCGCAGCGTACGCCCATGCGCTTCGCCGTGGAGGATCTGCGGTAGCCGCGGTGTGGTCGAGAGCTGCTCGAAGAGCATGCCGAAGCGCTCCGGCCGGCGCTCGAGGAAGTGCATCAGTTTCAGGCGCCGCTGCAGCCGCCCTACGAAGCGTTCTTTCACCGCGCGCTCGTACCGGATCGCAGCGCGATGCGGCTCGTTACGATGCGCGAGAACCGATTCCGCTGCAAACCGCCCGCTGGCCGCAGCTTCGTAGATGCCTTCGCCGTTCGTCGCATCGACGAGGCCGGCAGCAGTGCCGCCCACCATCGCGATCCCGGCCGCGAGCACCGGTCGCGGTACACCCATGTAGAGGAGATGCCCTTCGACTTTCACGCACCGCACGCGCGCGTTGGGATAGAGGCGCTCGCGCACGCGCTGCGTAAACGCATCAAGCTCGGCGCGTAGCTTCCTACCATCCATCTTTCCGATGACGCCCAGTCCGATTGCCAGGTGATCGCGTTTCGGAAACATCCAACCGACGATCTGGCGCCCTTCGAGTCCGAAATAGTAATGCATCTCGAGGGTCTGATACGCGATTGCGATCGCGGGCGTATCGAGATAGACGCGGTACTGCAGCGTCGTCATCAGCCCGTCGCGCCAGCGTTCGTAGGCGAGCGGCGTGCGTTCCAGCACCGCCGTCGCACCCTGCGCGAGGAAGACGTTGCGCGCGGCAATATACTTGCGCGCGCCATCACGTGCATCGGCGTACTCGACGACGACGCCGCCCGCATCGGGTCGAAGCTCGCGAAAGAGCGATTGCGTTCGGATCTCGGCGCCCTCGTGCTGCGCGAGAGAAGCGATCGTGCCGTCGAGCTCTTCGCGCGTCGTCGTGTGACCGGGTCCAAAGTACAATGCGTGCTCGTTGCCATGGATGTCGAAAAGCGCCAGACGCGGCGTGTCGTAGTGCACGATCTCGCGCGGCAGATCGAACTCGGCACAGAAACCCGGGCGCAGCCCGGCGGCGCAGACGCGCTTCTCCCCGACGGTCGAGTCCTTTTCCAGCACCACAGCATGCAGACCGGCCCGTGCGGCTTCGCGCGCCGCGGTCGCGCCTGCCGGCCCGCAGCCGACGATCACTAACTCCGCCGTCTCCATTCGCACGGTTCTTCTGCGAAAGGACTCGCTCTCCGGCTCATCGTAGGCACCGCCGGGTGACTCCTGAACAAGCAATCATTGCAGGGCTGGCCGGCGGTGTTCTGGCTCTGGTCTACGGCGTTGCGCTCATCTATTGGGTCATCGCCCAACCGACGGGCAACGAACGGATGCGCGAGATCGCATCGGCGATTCAGGAAGGCGCGATGGCCTTCTTGCAGCGGCAGTACCGAACCGTGGCAATCGTCGCGGTCATACTCGCGGTCATCATCTTCTTCGTCCCAACGCTCGGATGGGAAGCCGCGGTCGGCTTCTTGGTCGGCGCCGTCCTCTCGGGTGCGGCCGGTTTCGTCGGGATGCTCGTTTCAGTACGCGCGAACGTACGCACGGCCGAAGCGGCCCGCACCGGCCTGAAGCAGGCTCTGCACGTCGCGTTTCGCGGCGGGGCCGTCACCGGCATGCTCGTCGTCGGCCTCGGCCTGCTCGCCGTCTCCGGCTACTACGCGATATTACTCGACGTCAACCACGGCGATACGTCGACATCGCTTGCGGCCATGGTCGGCCTCGCCTTCGGCTGTTCGCTGATATCGGTCTTCGCACGCTTGGGCGGCGGAATATATACGAAGGCCGCTGATATCGGCGCCGATCTCGTCGGCAAGCTCGAGGCCGGGATTCCCGAGGACGATCCGCGCAATCCGGCGGTCATCGCGGACAACGTCGGCGACAACGTCGGCGATTGCGCGGGCATGGCAGCCGATCTGTTCGAGACGTATTGCGTGACGACCGTCGCCGCGATGTTGCTCGGGCACCTCATCTTCGGCAACACGCTGCCGGCCGCGACGACGTTCCCGCTGCTGCTCGGCGCGATCTCGATCGTCGCCTCGATCGTCGGGTCGCTGTTCGTGGGCGCGGGGAGAGTCGAGAAGTCGCGCATCATGGGCAGCTTGTACGGCGGTATGATCGTCGCGGGCGTTCTCGCGCTGATCGGATTCTACTTCATCACGCGCGTCGTGTTCGGCGCCGGGACGATCTCGCCGTTCGCAGTCTTCCTCTGCGCGCTCGTCGGCGTCCTCGTGACGGGGGCGCTCACCTTCGTGACCGAGTACTTTACGGGAACGCAGTTCAATCCGGTTCGCCGCATCGCGCAAGCATCCACCACTGGACACGCGACGAATATCATTGCCGGCCTCGCAGTGTCGATGCAGGGCACGGCGATTCCGGCGCTCGTCATCGTCGTCGGCATTCTCGTCAGTTACGGCCTCGCCGGGGTGTACGGCGTCGCCATCGCGGTGATGGCAATGCTCTCGCTGGCCGGTATCGTCGTTGCAATAGACTCTTTCGGCCCGATCACCGACAACGCGGGCGGCATTGCGGAGATGGCCGATATGCCGGAGGAAGTTCGCAGCCGCACCGATCCACTCGACGCGGTCGGCAACACGACCAAGGCCGTGACCAAGGGGTACGCGATCGGCTCCGCAGCGCTCGCAGCGATCGTGCTCTTCAACTCATTCATTCAGGAGCTGGTGCAGCACAGCTGCCACGGCGCGGGAACGCTGGCGGCGTGCTCGAGTGCGATTTCCGGAACGTTCGTCATCAGCTATCCGTACGTTTTGACCGGGCTCTTCATCGGCGGCTTGCTGCCGTATCTCTTCGCCTCGCTTGCATTGGAGGCGGTCGGCCGCGCCGGCGGCTACGTCGTCGAAGAAGTGCGCCGCCAGTTTCGCGAGATTCCCGGCATCATGGAAGGGACGGCGAAGCCCGATTACGGCACCACGGTCGACATCGTCACGCGCGCAGCTCTGCGCGAGATGATCGTACCGGCGCTCATTCCGGTCGGCGTTCCGGTGCTCGTCGTCGCGCTCACGGTTTTGCACGTGCTGCCCGGCAACTCGGGCGCGCAGATGATGGGCGGCATTCTCATCGGCTCGATCGTCACGGGGCTCTTCGTCGCGATCTCGATGACGACCGGCGGCGGCGCGTGGGACAACGCGAAGAAGTACATCGAGGACGGGCACTTCGGAGGGAAGGGCTCAGTAGCGCACCAAGCGGCGGTGACCGGCGACACCGTCGGCGATCCGTATAAAGACACTGCCGGACCAGCCATCAATCCGATGATCAAGGTCCTCAACATCGTCGCTTTGCTCCTGGTCGGGTTTCTCGCGCACTAAGCCGCCTTTCATGTCACCGGTTCGACGGTAAACGATCACGGCATCCGGGGGAAGGCGCAAATCGCGATCGCGAGCCAATCGCAGTAGGCTCACCAGCCGCCGGAGGCGCCGCCCCCACCGAAGCCGCCGCCTCCGCCGGAGAATCCGCCGCCGAATCCCCCTCCGCCGCCACCGAAGCCGCCGATGAACGGACCGCCCCAGTACAACATGCTTCCGTGTGAGGTTCGCGAGGAAATCCACGTGTCGTGCCACGCTTTAGCAGCTGCAGCCGGGCCGTGCGTGACGAACGTCACGAGGTAGCGAATGCCGGCGACAAACACCATCAGCAGCACGATCCAGAAGAAGCCGAGGAAGATGATGAGCGGAAGCCACGGACCGGTGAGTCCGCCGCTCGCACCGTTCGCGCTCGCTTCCGGAGCCGAGACCGCGTGCCCGATCCGCGCCGCGAACGACGGCGTGATCGTGGTCAGCATGTGGTCGACGCCGTTTTGCACGGCTCCGTCGACGTCTCCGGCGCGCAACCTCGGTGTGATGACGTTCTCGACGATCCAAAAGGACTGCGCGTCGGTGAGGTAAGGCTCCAAGCCGTATCCGACCTCGATGCGAACCTTGTGGTCCTGCATCAAGATGAAGAGCACCGCTCCATCGTCGTGATGCCTTCGTCCGATTCCCCAGCGCTCGGCCGCGTGCACCGTCCATTGCTCGAGCGGCACGTCCCCGGTCGTGCCGCCGATATAGACGACGACTTGGTGGCCCGTCGCGCGTTCGTAATCGCGAAGCTCCGCGTCGACGCGCGAGATGGTCTGGGCAGAGAGCACGCTTTGCGTATCGGTGACGTATGCTGTCGGCGTCGGCGGTGCAGCCATCGCGGCAGCAAAAAGCAATGCGGCGAACATCAGGCGGCCGCCGGAAAGTGTGCCTGCAACTCTTTACCTATGCGCTCGACCGCGTGCACGATGGCAGCGGCGATGTTTTTGCTCGCGAAGTAGGGGCGCATCTCCTCGACGACGTCGCGCCAAAACGTCTCGCCAACGCGCTCGTGTAAGTCGCGATCGCCCAAAACCGCATACTTTCGCGCAACCGGCGCGACGAGCACGAGCGCCGCGTTGCGCTCGTGCGCCCCGTGGAGGCCCGCGTGCTCGAACTCCGCCTTCGCACGAGCGAACGCGTCAACGTCCTTGTCCGGTACGATTCGGACGGCGATCCGCCCCGTCGTTCCGGCTTCGGCGGCCCGGATCGCACGCTCGATGCGCGCGTGCTCGGGCCGCGTCACGGGAAGTTGACTTGGGGCGCGCTCTGCGCGGCCGGGTTCGCCGCGAAGTACGGCTTCGGGGCGAACTGCGACCCGAAGAGGCCGACGATGAAGACCGTCGGTGCGGTGTTGCGGCGCGTGTTGAATGCCTGCGCGTCCTCGTTGTAGCGACGCCGCTCCACGGCGATGCGGTTCTCCGTTCCTTCGAGCTGCGCTTGCAGCGTCAAGAAGTTCTGGCTTGCCTGCAGCTGCGGATAGTTCTCACTGACCGCCAGCAGATGCGTCAGTGCCGTGCCGAGCGTGTCCTGCGCTCGCTGATACTGGGCGAAGGCCTGCGGGTTGCGCAGCGCGTTCTGCACCACCTGCGGGGAGATCTGCCCGACCTGCGCGCGCGCTTGCGCGACCGCTACGTACGTCGACTTCTCGAAGTTCGCCGCACCGCGAACCGTGGCGACCAAGTTCGGGATGAGATCGGCGCGCCGCTGGTAGACCGTTTGCACCTGTCCCCATTGCGCCTGCACGGTCTGGTCGAGCGAGACCAGCGAGTTGTAGGTTGCAAAGCCCCAGAGGACGATGACGACGAGAATGCCGAGAACAATCCAGAGTGCATAGGCCGGGCGTCGCTGTTCCATATCAGTTCCCTCTTATATCTGCCCGGCTTCGTGCTCGAGCGCCCGATACTTCTTGTAGATGACGTAGTACGACGTCACCAGCATCGCGATCGCCAGCGCAAGCAGTCCGTCGCCAAGCGGTGCCGCGTATAGCGTACCCATGAAGGCGATGCGCAAGCCCGCACGAATTGCAAACGCGCCGAGCCAGATCACCGCGACGATCCACGAGGGCCCCAGGTACATCACGTCGGGGCGCTCGGTAGCGCGAACCGTCGTGTGCTTTCCGCGCAGCATGCCCAGCGGAATGCCCAGCACCGCTCCTGCCACGAGCGCGAGACTGATCAACGGCGCCGGCGTCGGCGCCTGCTGCTGCTCGCCCCAAATCGCCAGCGCCGTCATCGCAAGAAAGATGACGGGCCCGATCCACATCCGCGCGATGCTGATGCGCATGGGACGCGAGTAGCGCCGGATGAGCAATACGGCAACGACGGCGTAGATCGCCAGCGTTATCGGCAGTGTCTGTTGCGCAGCATGCTCGTTCATGCCGAGACTCTATTTTATCTCGACCTTGGCGCCGGCTTCCTCGAGCTTCTTCTTTGTGCTCTCGGCTTCGTCTTTCGTGACGCCTTCCTTCACGGCTTTGGGAGCGCTCTCGACGAACGCCTTCGCTTCCGTGAGGCCGAGATTCGTAATCTCGCGCACCGCTTTGATGACCTTGATCTTCTCCGGACCCGCTTCGGCGAGCACGACGTCGAACTCGGTCTGCTCGGCCGCCGGAGCCGCTACGGCTGCCGCACCGCCGGCCGCGACCATCGCAACCGGGGCAGCGGCTGAGACGCCGTATTTGTCCTCGAGCTGCTTGACGAGATCCGCAAGCTCGAGCACCGTGAGTTTGTCGATTTGTTCGATGAGATCTGAGAGTGCCATGACCTTCCTCGTTGTCGAAGTTTGAGTTACGATGCCGCCGCGAGCTTCTGCTCGCGAACGGCGTTGAGCACGCGGACGAGTCCGCTTTGGTTGCCCGAGAGAACGGTGACGAGTCCGCGCATCGGGCTCGCCAACGATCCGACGAGTTTTGCGAGGAGCTCGTGTTTCGACGGCAGCGACGCGAGAATCGCGATTTGCTTCGCATCCACCAACCGTCCGTCGATGAAGGCTGCTTTCACGTTGATTCTCTTGACGGTGTCGGCGAAGGCTTTCAGCGCTTTTGCGGGTGCGACGGGATCGTCGCTCGCAAAAACGACGCCTGTCGGCCCTGCCAGAAACGACTCGAATGCCGCCGCCATCTCGTCGCCCGCCGCGATGCGAAAGAGCGTGTTCTTGACCACTGCGTACGCGTTGCCGTCCTTGCGCAGCTCGCCGCGCAGCCGCGTGATCTCCGCGACCGTGAGCCCGGTGTAATCCGTGAGAATGAGATGTTTGGCCCCCGCGAGCTTCTCGCGCAGGTCGGTGATCGCAGCCTCTTTTCGTGCGGTTGGCATCGCCAGCGACTCCTCGTACGAATGAAAAGCGCCCCTCCGATGCGAGGGGCGCATGCATCGAAGGGCCGCAACGGGGCCTCCTGCTCTTGCGCATCCTCGGCAGGTCCCGGTTCGAGTTTACGGCCTCACGGCCACCTGCGGTCTTCGGAGCCTGGGCTAGAGTAGCACACTTGGCCTCGAGGAGGCAACGGCGTGGAACGCTCGAACCGCGAGGCGCGATGCAAACGCTCCCGCCCGCCGCAGCAGCCGCGCTCGAGCGCCTTCTCGCTGGGAATACCCGCATGCTCGCCGGCCAGCCGCTTTTGCCGCCGGATTCGGCGCGGCGCTCGGAGCTCGCCGAGGTACAGACGCCCTTCGCCGCGATTCTCGCCTGCGTCGACTCGCGCGTGATTCCGGAACTCGTCTTCCACCAGGATATCGGCAACCTCATCGTGGCACGCGTTCCCGGCAATGCGCTCGACGACGACGCCGTCGCGGCGCTCGAGTTCGCCGTCGTGATGCTGGGCGCGCCGCTCGCCTTCGTGCTCGGTCACACCGGCTGCGGCGCGATGCGGATCGCGATCGACTCCGTGCACGACCGCCGGCGCCCTCCCGGGCACCTCGCGCCGGCGCTTGCGCCGCTGCTGCCGGCGGTGAAGCAGGCTCGGGGCGGCGAGGGCGATTGGCTCGACAACGCCGTCGCAGAGAACGTACGTCTCGTCGTACAGACGTTGCCACGCCGTTCGCCGCTCCTGCGCGCCGCAGTAGAGAAAGACGCCGCCGGAATCGCCGGCGGCGTCTACGATCTTCGTACCGGGGCCGTTACGCGGTTGCTTTGATGCGATTCGGATCCACTTTGACGCCCGGGCCCATCGTCGAGGCCAGGGTGACGCTGCGCAGGTACGTTCCTTTTGCCGAAGGAGGCTTGGCGCGCAAGATTGCGTCGAGCAACGTGCCGACGTTGTCCAGCAGCTGCTCCTCCTCGAAGCTCGCCTTGCCGACGATGGTGTGAATGATGCCGGCTTTGTCGACGCGGAACTCGACTTTGCCGGCCTTGATGTCACGAATCGCAGCACCGATATTCGGCGACACGGTTCCCGCCTTGGGGTTGGGCATCTTCGTCGCGAGCGTGCGGCCGAGCTCTTTGCCGACCTGCGCCATCATATCCGGCGTTGCCACCGCGACGTCGAATGCGTCAAACCCGCCCTTCACTTTGTCGATCAGGTCCTGATCGCCGATTTCGTCGGCACCGGCCTCGCGCGCTTCCTTGGCTTTGTCACCCTTCGCGAACGCGATGACGCGTACGGTCTGCCCCGTACCATGCGGCAAGAGCACCGTGCCGCGAACCGTCTGATCGCTTTTTTTCGGATCGATACCGAGGCGGATGTGCGCTTCGACGGTCTCGTTGAACTTCGCATTCGCGTGCTTCTTCACGAGAGCGACCGCTTCGCTCGGCGCAAACTGCCGTTCGCGATCGAAGTCCGTCAGGAGCGCGCGCATGCGCTTGCCGTGCTGCCGCATCTAGCCCTCCACCTCGACGCCCATCGAGCGCGCCGTCCCCGCGATGATCTTCTTTGCAGCTTCGATTTCGTTCGCGTTGAGATCGGGCATCTTGATCTTCGCGATCTCTTCGAGCTGCGCGTGCGTTAGCTTGCCGACCTTGTTACGATTGGGCTCCTTGCTCCCCGACTCGATCTTTGCCGCCTGCTTGATCAGGAACGACGCCGGCGGCGTCTTCGTAATGAAGGTGAACGTCCGGTCCTCAAAGACCGTGATCTCGACGGGGATGATCATCCCCGCCTGCGCTGCGGTACGTTCGTTGTACTGCTTGCAGAAATCCATGATGTTCAAGCTATACGGGCCAAGCGCTGGACCGATCGGCGGCGCGGGCGTCGCCTTGCCGGCCGGAATCTGTAAGCCGATTTTTCCTACGACCTTTTTTGCCATGCTTTTAGACTTTCTCTACCTGGAAGAACTCTAACTCGACGGGCGTTTCGCGGCCGAAGATCGAGATCAGCGCGCGCAGGCGCTCCTTCTCCGGCTGGATGTCGTCGACGATGCCCGTGAAATCGAAGAATGGACCGGACGTCACCTTCACGCGATCGCCCTTCTTGAAGTCGATCTTGAGCTTCGGAGCTTCGATGCCCATCTGCTTCAGAATCGTTTTGACTTCTTTCTCTTGCAGCGCAACCGGCTTCTCGCCGGGTCCGGGGCTGCCCACGAAGCCCGTCACGCCTTGCGTGTTGCGTACGACGAACCACGATTGATCGTCCATGACCATCTCGACCAAGACGTAGCCAGGGAAGACTTTCTTGGGCGTGATCTTGCGCTTGCCGTCTTTGAACTCGACTTCGTCTTCCATCGGAACGAGCACGCGGAAGATCTTGTCTTGCATGCCCATCGAGTGGATACGGCGCTCGAGATTCGCCTTGACTTTGTTTTCGTAACCGGAGTACGTGTGCACGACGAACCAGTTACGCCCGTCCTTCGGGGCAGCTTGCGCCGGCGATTCGGCTTCCTGCTCCTGCTCGACTTCCGGCTCGTGCACGGGCCCCAGTTCGTGCTCGGGCTCTGCCGTCGGCGCGAAGACGTCGCCGAACGGATTTTGCTCGGGCAACAGGTGTTCCACTTACACTCCCCCTCCCAGGCTCGGATGAATCCAGGAGAAGATGTATCCAAATGCCTGGTCGAGCGCCCAGGTGAACAGGCCGATCCCGATTACCAGCGCAAGGGTCAACACCGTTGCGGAGATCCACTCTTCGCTCGTCGGCCATGTGACGCGACGCAACTCGGCGATGACGCCGCGAAAGAAGTCCGCACCGCCGAGTGCTGCGGCTCGGCGATTGGCAGTCGCAAGACTGCGTCCCATCGCGCTCTTCTTCTGTTCGCTCATGTGTTCCCCAAGTCTCACGCGTGTTTCTGGCAGGGCGGGCAGGACTCGAACCCGCAACCCGTCGCTTTGGAGGCGACCGCTCTACCAATTGAGCTACCGCCCTACGCTACTCCCGAACGGCTTTGCCGCTACCTCGTCTCACGATGGGGGCGGTGGCAACGGCAGAAACGACAGTATTTGCTCAGCTCGAGCCGCTCCGTCGTCTTTTGCTTGTTCTTCTGCGTGTTGTAGTTCCGGCGCTTGCACTCCGTGCATGCCAGCACTACGATCACGCGGTTTTCCTTTTTTGCCACTTCCCTCGGCCCCGTCGCAGGACATTAAAAACGGACCCCTCGGTCCGCTCAACGCCCTATGCTACCACGGCGGCTCCGAGCACGCAAGACGCCGAATCGCGCCCTGTCGCTGGCAAGGAAGTAGGACCGGGTAAGCGAGGCCCCTACCCGCGTGTGGAGGCCCGCGATTTTCGTGCGCCCGGGCGGAATCGAACCGCCAGCCTTGGGCTTAGGAGTCCCCTGCTCTATCCAGTTTGAGCTACGGGCGCGCGCTGACCTTGCCTCATTTTATGCGGGTTTGCGGCGCAACCGCCCTTCGGCCGGGGCATGGAAACCTGCGGCGCTTACTAGCGGCCGCCCACCCGCAGGGCGCAGGCCCTCGACTTTTCGCAAAACCCGGGATCTGGCCCACGATCGGACGCTATCTCATGCCTTCTTGCTGTGGTGCTGATCGCGCCACTCGGTCTCATTTGGTATCGCGTTCTTCTCCACGATCGTTGGACGAAGACGCGCGTGCCGAAAGTCGAGCGCGTCGTCGCGCGTGCGGCCACCTTCGCGTCGTCATCCGTGAATGTCGCCGCACGAGACATACGCTCCGAGATCGTCGGCGCTCTTGTGCACGTTGATTGCCAGCGGACGGGAGAGCAGATCGGAAATCGTGACGCCTGGAAGAGTGGTCGTCGATGACCCGTTGACGACGTTCGCGAGCGGATGTTGGACGCCGCCTAGGTCGGAGCACACGCCGAAATGGACGTGCGCTGGTTCGGGCGTCGACGTCGCGTTCTGGAGCGAGATCACGATCTGGACGCCGTTGCTGGTCTGTGTGATCGTCGCGGTACCGTCTTCGCCGGACCCGCTTTGCGCATTCATGGTAACGTCGAGCGTCGCCGGGGTGTCTGCCGATACGCACGCGATCGCGGATACCGACAGCAAAGCCGCAGCGGCAAGTGCAAAACGGGGAAGGCTCATGGTTGCGTTTCCTTTTTCTGCAGCGAGGGTAACCGAGCACTGATTCGGGGGCTCGAGACGCCACCCCCGCCGTACGGCGAGGCGGGTCGGTTCGCCCCGCAAGGCTGTCGCCCAGCTCCTGCGAAATCGTTTGAGTCGTGACGGACTACAGGCTGCTCGAGGAACAAGTCAGAGGCTTGCTGAGCGACGAGAGCGATCCCATCGCCAACGCCGCAAACTTCGCCGCTCTGGTCTACGGCGAGATACCCGACGTCAGCTGGGCCGGCTTCTACTACGCAGACCCCGAGGGCGAGTTGGTGCTCGGTCCGTTCCAGGGGCGACCCGCTTGCGCGCGTCTACCGAAAGGAAGGGGCGTCTGCGGCGCGGCGTTCTTGCGTCGCGAGATCCTCGTCGTCGACGACGTTTCGCAGTTCGCCGATCACATCGCGTGCGATTCGGCCGCTCGCTCGGAGATCGTGGTACCGCTGGTTGTGGATAACTCTGCCTACGGCGTCTTCGACCTCGACAGCGCTCTCCTGCGCAGATTCATCCCTGACGATCAGCGGGGCATCGAGAGTCTCGTGAAAACGTTCGTCTCGTTGACTCCGCGACCGAAGCGCAATGAGAAGGAATCTCTTCCGTTTGGTAAAAATCCCGTGAGGAAAACTCCCCGATGAGCGTTGAACCGCGCGCTCGCAGATGGCGAGTAGTGCGCTCTTCGGATCGGAAAGCAGGTCGCGATGCTCCAAACTCTGGACGAAGAGGGCACGCGCCTCGAGCTTTCGCTCGAGATCGCAGGTGACGCTCAGCGCGCGTCGATCATTTTTTGGAAGACGTGGCTCTGGCACTCGCGCGAAACCGTCGGGCGACCTACGAGGACCTTCTGCACGGAAGTCGCGCAGCGTTTCGACGTCGCGCCCGACGACGTGTACCGTCAGTGGATCGAATGGTACGAGCTGCTAACGAGTTGGGACCTCGCCGCCGCTATGCTCGGCCGCGACATCCGCGCGACGGCCATCCCCTACGGCACGTCGCACCGTCGCGCCTAACGCGGCAAAGCCCACCGCCGTCGCGCCGATCCCAAACCATATCGGCGCTTTCGCGAGCCACACGCCCCACGAGGACAGGACGTAATGCGTCGCTACGAAGGCGGCCCATGGCGTCTGCGCGATGGTTACCGGGAGCCCCACGACGGACGTCGTGGAGAAGCCGAAGCCGGTAACGAGGAATGCGACGGCGGCAATCGCGGTTACGGCGATTGCCCCCAGTGCCGTGACGAGCCCGTGGAAAAGCGAACGCCCGTACACCGTTCCCAACCATAACGCGACGATCGGCACGAGCACGAGCGTTCCCCGCGCCAAGAACACCGCAAAGAGCGGCAGCGCGAGCGCCACGATGGCGGCAGTGCGCACCCACGATGGGCGTTGCCATCCAAGCCATAGCGCTCCGGGAACGGCGAGCGCGACGTGATCCAGGTGGAGAAACGGGCTACTCACAAGAGCGAAGACCGGCGCTGCAAGCAATGCTGCTTCCGGTCTCTCCCGCGACAGTGCCGTGCGCGAGAACCAGAACGTCACGCCGAGCATCGCGAGCCAAAACACGCGGCCGGCGAAGAGCGATGACCCCGCGGAGACGCCGAGCCGATCGAGCACCCACGGAAGGCCGTACTGGAAATACGCCGGCAACTCTGAGAGCATGTGTGCCGGAAGAACGTCGCGTACGTAGGCCACGTTCTCGGAGATGCCGAGCGCCGAGAACGACACGATCGCAAGAACGGCAAGCGTCACACCAACCGCAATCGCGTATCGCATTGAGAGCGCCGCAGCGGCAACGGCCATCGCGACGCCGACCTGCGGCTCGAGCATCGCGAATACGATGCCGACGCCGACCAAGCCGGGGCGGCGTTCGCGTGTGCCAGTCGCTGCAAGAGCAATGCCGAGCAAGGCGAACGGCAGCAGCTCGCCGACCGACCACGAGATCGTCACGAGCACGACGCCGAGCGCAACGAGAATGCTCCACCGATCCCCAGTGCGCAGACGCTCCAACAACAGAATCGCCGCAGCCGTAGAGGCGAACATAGCGACGATCCAGAGCGCCGCGGCAACGCCGAACGGAAGCCAGGCGATCGCAGCAAAACCAGCGATCGCGTAGCCTGGGAGCGGAGCCGGCAGTACGAAGCCCGGTCGCGCAACGAAGAGCGGTGCCGGCGCCGGCGATGCTTCGCAGCGCGCCATCGGTAGCGCGTCGTACGGATCCGCGTGCGCCAGCAGAACGCGACCCGCACAATAGAACGCTTTGAAATCGTCCAGCGCAAAACGGCCGTGCACGACGGTCGGAACCCAGCAGCAGAGCGCAGCAATGACGATCGCCATCGCCGCCGCGGCGCGCGCACTCATGCGGCGGCCCCCTTCGGCGCGCGCGCGAGCGAGACGAGTCCGGCGGCGGTCGCGGCAATCGCAAGCCAGATCGGGGCTTTCACGAGCCAGAGACTCCACGACGTCATGATGAAGTGCTTGCCGATGTATTGCGCCCATGCCGCCTGCGGCAGCGTTGCCGGCAACGTTTGAACGGGCGGCGCGTGCATGCTTCCCGTGCCGGTGAGAATCGCGACGCCGCCGATCAGCGACAGCACGACGATCGTCAGCAACGCCGTCCGGATACCGACAATCGCCGACGCGTATGACGTCGCTGCGAGCCACGCGCCTACGAACGGTGCGAGCGCGACCAGTCGGATGACTGAAAAGACATAGAGCACCGGCACCGCAAGCGCGACGAGTGCCGCCGTGCGCAGCCAGGAGGGGCGCAGAGCGTTCGTCGCCAGCCACGCGGCGGCCGGAACGGCAAGCGCGATCTGATCGAGGTGGAGAAACGGGCCGCCGACGACGGCAAACGCCGGCGCTGCGAGGAACGCGATCTCGGGGCGAGCGCGCGCGGCGTCGCTGCGCGCGAACCACACCGTGACGCCGAGCATCACGATCCAGCAGAGTCTTCCCGCGAAGATCGCCGCGCCGGCCGCAACGCCGATCCTATAGAGCATCCATGACAGGCTGTACTGCAGGACGCTCGGGAGTTCGGAGAGCAGATGCGCGGGGAGAACGACGCGAAAGTAGGCGACGTTTCCCGCAACGCCGAGTAGCGTCAGCGAGACGAGGCCGAGAATCGCGGCAACCGCGATTGCGGGGATCGCAAAGCGCCGGCCGAGCGCAACCGCCGCGAGCAGTACTGCCGCACCGATTTGCGGCTCGACGAGGGCGAATGCCACGCCGAGCGCAAGCGCCCACGGGCGGCCGTATCGCGCGCTCCACGCGGCAAGAGCAATCCCCAGAAGCGCGATCGGAGGAAGCTCGCCCACGGGAAAGCAGACGGCAACCATCGGCAGGGCGAGCGCGACCGCGATCGCCCACCCGTCTCCGGCACCGGTCTTGGCGAAGAGCGCGACAGCGACTGCGAACGCCGCCGCGAGAAGCACGATCCAGACGAAGGCGGCGATGTCGAACGGCAGCAGTGCGAAGGGCACGAACAGCGCGATCGCATATCCGGGCAGCGGGGCCGGTACGACTTCTCCGGGCTGCGTCACGTACAATGGGTACCGTGCCGGCTGCCGCTCGCAGCGCGCCATCGGTGCCGCCGCGTACAGGTCGCCATGCTGCAGCACGACGCGCGCCGAACAGTAAAACGCCTTGAAATCGCCCATCGCGTAGCGGCCCCGAGCGACGTTGGCTCCTGAGATTCCAAGTGCCGCCGCGACGAGCAGAATCGCGGCGACTTGCCGCATCACGCCGCGGTGATGGAAAGCGGCGACCCGATCGCGACCGGGAGCAGCACCGAGACGCGGTTACCGGCGCTCGTGTGTACCACGTCGAGCCGTTCTGCCAGCGCCCGAACCAGGAAGAGACCGCGGCCGCCCTCGGCCAGCACGTCGGGAACGTGCTCGCCCGTGCTACGAAACGCCTTGCCCCGATCGCTCACGTGCAGCGCGACGGAGCGATCGTCGCACTCCAGCGTCACCTCGGCATCGCCCGGCGTATGCCGCGCCACGTTCGACACGAGCTCGCCGACGATCGCTTCGACGGCAGCGAAATCCGACGCTGGCGCGGCGATCTCGCCCAGATGCCAGAGTACCGCACGTTTGACGCGGTGCGCCGCGCTCTCGTCCTTCGCGTCGAGCTTCCAGGTTTGGCGAAGCGCCGACGCCGGCGCGCACTGCAGATCGGTAATGCCGACGAACAGCACGGCCGAGTCATCGCGCGGCTGCACCCCCGCGAAAATGCGCCGCTGGATTTGCTCGGCGATATTGCCCCCAGGGCTGAATGCTTCGACGCGGATCGCGGCTTCGAGGGCCGCCATGCCTTTATCGTAGTCGCGCTCGGCCTCGACCATACCGTCCGTGTAGAGCACCAGGGCGTTCCCGAGCCCGAGGCACAGCTCGTACGTTGTGAAATCGGAGCGCCGATTGACGCCCAGCGCGATGCCGCTGCCTTCGAGCGTGCTCGTCTCCCGCTCCGGCGTTACGAGGAAGGGCGGCGGATGCCCGGCGACCGCGTAGCGCAGCTTGCCGTCCGCGAGATCCAGCACGCCGAAGAACGCCGTCACCATGCGCTGCTGATCGTCGGCGCAGATTGCGTGATTGACGCGACGAAGGACGCTCGCGGGGTCCGGATCCTCGCGTGCAGCGATGCGAATCGCCTGACGCGCGGATCCCATGACCGTCGCTGCCTGAAGGTCGTGTCCGGCGACGTCGCCGACGCCGATGCCGAGCGACCGCTCGGAAATCGAAAACACGTCGTACCAATCGCCGCCGATCTCGGCACTCTTTGCGGCAGGAACGTATGCGGCGTCGATGCGCACGCCGGGGACAACCGGCAGGTTCTGCGGGAGCAGCGCCTGCTGCAGCGTCGACGCGACGTGGTGCTCGCGTTCGTATGCGAAGAGCAGCTCATCCTTTTGCCGCAACGCCTCGCGCAGACGGCGCGTGATCTCTTGGTAGAGCCGATCGAGCGTTGCGATCTCGTCGTTTCCGTCGATCGCCTGCACGCTCTCGCCCGAGCCGAGTCGGCGTACGTTGCTCGCCAAGAGCTCGAGACGGCGCACGATGCGCAAGCCGAAGTGCGTCATCGCTAAAAGCGTTGCGGCGATTCCGCAGAGACAGACGAGGAGAATGACGGCAAGCGCAAAACGCAAACGCCGCGAAAAGGCGTCGAAGCCTGACATCGTCAGAGAGCGCTCTTGCTTGTCGAGGCCGCTCTTCGTGCTGTTGAGCGTAAGGGAGAGCCGGCGGACGGGCGGCGACGCGGCATACGCGCGTGCTTGCGACGCGTGCCCGGCTTGCATCAGCGCAAGGTAGCGTGCGATCACGATCATGCCTTCATGCGTTGCCGCGACGTAGCGCCGCGCGCTCGCGCGTACCGCCGGCTGCTCCGTGGTGAGGGCGAGCAGGCTTTTCGCTTGCCCCGGAAATGCTGCGGCCCAGCGCCGGTAATTGCGCAGGTCCGCAGGGCGGTGCGACGACGTATAGTCCGTAACGCTGCGGGCCGCCGCCGTGACGATCGCGCTGAGGGCATCGCTCTCGCCGAGAACCCTGGTCGCTTGCTGCGACGAAGCGGAGATCGACTGCGCGTTGGAGACGAGCAGCGCCGCAAAGACGGCGAGCAGGACGAGAAAAAGCAGGGGCGCGGCACTCAGGAGCAGCGCCTGCATACGAATTTTGCCGACTCGCGTATGCATCGGAGGATCGTTTTTCGGCGCGCAGGGAGGACCGCCTCCGAAGAACCATCTTAGAAGAACGATGGAGCCCGCACGCATCGTCCAGGAGACTCTCGTCGCGCTCTTCGGTGACACCTACGGCACCGCGATGGGCGTACGGCTCTGGGACGGAACCCGCGTCGAGGGCAGCCGCCAGCGCTTCACGCTCGTCGTCGCGCATCCCGGAGCGCTGCGTACGGCGCTACGCGCACCGTTCGACCTTTCGGCGGGAAGGGCGTTCGCGGCCGGCCTCCTCGACTGCGAAGGTGACATCGAAGCCGCCGTCGACGCGCTGTTGAATGCCGTCGCCGGCCTTACGCCTCGGCGCGCCGCACACATCTGGCTGATGCTGCGCCGTCTCCCGCGAGCCCGGCTTGCGCGACTGCGCGAAGCGCGCTTGCGCGGCGGGCTCCATTCACGAGCGCGCGATTTGGCCGCGATCGGATTTCACTACGATCTCCCGCTGCCGTTCTACGCCACCTTTCTCGACTCGCATCTCATCTATTCGTGCGCCTATTACGACGACGGCCTTTCGAACCTCGAGACGGCACAGCTCGCGAAGCTCGATCACACCCTACGCAAGCTTCGTCTCGCCCCCGGCGAGCGTTTGCTGGATATCGGATGCGGCTGGGGCGCGCTCGTCATCCGCGCTGCGCAAGCGTTCGGCGCGCGCGCGCTCGGCATAACGCTCAGCCGATCGCAGTACGAGGAAGGCAACCGGCGCATCGACGCTGCCGGATTACGCCGGAGCGCGAGCATCGAGCTACGGGATTATCGCGACCTCGGCGACGAGCGCTTCGACAAGGTCGCGAGCATCGGCATGTTCGAGCACGTGGGCCGCGCAAAACTGCCGGAATATTTTCGCGCCGCATATCGCGCGCTTCGCCCCGGCGGCCTCTTTCTCAATCACGGAATCGCCGCCGAAGGCCCCGCAGTGGGTAGACGTGCGACGAGCTTCATGGAGCGCTTCGTCTTTCCGGACGGCGAACTCGTGCGTATCGCCGAGGCGCTGGCCGTCGCGCAGGACGCCGGCTTCGAGGTGCGCGACGTCGAGAACCTGCGCGAGCATTACGCACGGACGCTGCGCGCGTGGGTTGCAAATCTCGAACGGCACCGCACCGAAGCGGTCGACGCGGCCGGTGAGCAGAGCTACCGCATCTGGCGGCTCTACCTGGCCGGCAGCGCACAGGGCTTCCGCAGCGCGCGCATCGCGATCTATCAATCACTGCTCGCACGTCCGCGCGGCGACGGCACGGTCGATCTGCCGCCGACGCGACGAGATCTGTATGCCTGAGCTCTTCTCGCCCATCGGTTTGCGCTCGCTGACGCTCGAGAACCGCATCGTCGTCTCGCCGATGTGCCAGTACTCCAGCGTGGATGGAAGCCCGAACGACTGGCATCTCGTCAACCTCGGACACTTCGCGCTGTGCGGCCCCGCCCTGGCCTTCTTCGAAGCCACGCACGTCAGCCCCGAGGCTCGCATCACCGATTGCGACCTCGGCCTCTACAGCGACGAGAACGAGCAAGGGATGGAACGCGTCGTGCGATTCTTGCGGCGCTACACCCGCAGCAAGATCGGCGTGCAACTGGCGCACGCCGGCCGAAAGGGAGCGACGCTTCCTCCGTGGGAGGGCGGTGGCCCCGCACCGCCGGGTCGCTCGTACGAGATCGTTGCTCCTTGCGCGGTCCCATACGACGTCGGGTGGCACGTCCCGCACGAGCTCGACGATGCGGGAATGCAGAAGGTCCTCAGCGACTTCGTTGTGGCGGCGCTGCGCGCCGAGCGGCTCGGCATCGATGTCGTCGAGCTCCATTTCGCGCACGGCTACCTCGCGCACGAGTTCCTCTCGCCGCTCTCGAATCGGCGATCCGATCGATACGGAGGATCGCTCGAAAACCGCATGCGCTTTCCGCTCGCGCTCTTCGCCGCCGTGCGCGATGCTTGGCCGGAAAGAAAACCTCTCGGCGTGCGCATCTCCGCCACGGATTGGGTCGAGGGCGGCTGGGACGTCGAGCAATCGGCTGCATTCGTCGAACGCCTCAAGAAGCTCGGCTGCGACTTCGTCGACGTCTCGAGCGGAGGGCTCTCACCACAGCAACGGGTCGCGGTTGGCCCCGGCTATCAGGTTCCGTTCGCCGCGCGCATCAAACGCGCTACGGGAATGGCAACGATCGCGGTGGGCATGATTACCGACCCAAAGCAGGCCGAGCAGATCGTTGCCGGCGGGGATGCGGACATGGTTTCTCTCGCGCGTGGGTTCCTACGTCACCCACGCTGGGCATGGGATGCAGCCGACGCGCTGGGCGGCGGCGAACCGTTCGTGCCCGACCAATACCGTAGAGGGCGCACGATCACCTGACGTACCAGACGCTCCACGTCGACTGAACTGCAGAGGTTGCGTTCCGGCGTCGACGCCGTTGCCGTCCCGGCGGCCGCGCCTAATCGAAGCGCGTCAGGAAAGGTCGCGCCGCGTTCGAGCGCCAGTGCCATTGCGCCGACCATCGAGTCGCCCGAGCCGATCGTGCTGCTCACCGTCACGCTCGGCACTTCGATCTTCCACGCGCCCTCGGCGTCCACGCCGAGCGCGCCGCGCTCCCCTTGCGAGATGACGACGCACGCCGCGCCGCGTGCGCGCAACTCGATCGCAGCCTCGAGCATTTCATCGTCGCCATGCAGCGCGCGCCCGACGACCTCCGCTGCTTCTTCTTCGTTGGGCTTGATCAGCGCCGGATGCGCTTGCAGAACGCTCGCCAAGGCTTCGCCCGACACGTCGACGATGCAGCGCACGCCTCGCGCGTTCAACCACGTGACCAAATCTCGATAGATGGTGGGAGCGATCCCCGGAGGGGCGCTGCCGCCGAGCGTCACGATGCGGCCGGCGCCGATGGCGCAGAGCCTTGCTTGCAACGCTGCAACGTGCTGCGGCGCAACGATGGGGCCCTCCGCCAGCAGACGGGTTCTGCGACCGACGGCGCGCTCGTAGATCATGACGTCGAAGCGCGTGAGCCCCTCGACGTCGTCGAAGTCGTGGGTGACGCGCTCCTCGTCCAGCCGCGCGCGCAGCAGCGCACCCGTGAGACCGCCGACGAACCCGTACGCGACGGTCTCGCCGCCGAGCCGATGAATGACGCGACTCGCGTTGATTCCTTTTCCTCCAGGATCGATCGTGCTCGAGCGGCAACGATTCGTCTCGCCCAGGCGCAGGCCGGGAAGATCCACGGGAACGTCGAGCGACGGATTGAGCGTGACCGTCGCGATCGCGTTCACGCGACCGTTCGTTCTTCTGCCGCTTCTCGTTTCGGCGGGACGACGACTACCGGGACCGACGCGGCGCGCATCACGCCTTCTGCAACGCTTCCCATCAGCAGGTGTAGGAGGCCCGTTCGGCCGTGCGTTCCCATCACGATCATCGTCGCGTTCTTCTGCGCCGCAATCGTTTGAATTTCCTGAGACGGATCGCCGTACGCAAGGATCGTCGTCGCCTTTCCGTCAGCGGCCTCGACGCGCGCCACAGCATCGGCGAGATACCGCTCCCCGTCGGCACGCAGCGCGTCGTAGCATCCGTCGAGCAATGCAGGATCCCCGAAGCTGAGCCGCGCCGCTCGACCGCTATCGATCACGTGGCAGAGCAGCAACTCCGCCGACAACCCGCGGACGAGCTCAACCGCGACGTCCACCGCGCCCAGGGCGAACGCAGAGCCGTCCACGGGCACGAGAATCCGCTGCCGGTTCATTTTGCGTCCTCCGCAGTCATCTGACGAATGGTTTTCAGCACGCTGTCCGGGTTGAGGCTGATCGAGTCGATTCCGAGCTTCGCCAGATAGGTCGCAAGCTCGGGGTAATCCGACGGCGCTTGTCCGCATATGCCGACGGCGCGACCGTTTCGCTTGGCCCCCACGATCGTCTGACGCAACATCTCGAGCACGCCTGGATCCCGCTCATCGAACTCGGCTGCGACAAGCTCCGAATCGCGATCGACGCCGAGCACGAGCTGCGTCAGATCGTTCGATCCAATCGAAAATCCGTCGAAATGGCGCGCAAAAGCGTCGATCTGAATGACATTGTTCGGGATCTCGCACATCACATAGATTTGTAAACCGTTCTGTCCACGCCGAAGGCCGAGCTCGGCCATGCGCGCGATGACGCGCTCGGCCTCGTCGACCCGGCGACAGAAAGGAATCATGAGAATGACGTTTTGAAGCCCCATGACATCGCGCACGCGCTTCATCGCAGCGCATTCGAGCGCGAACGCATCGGCATAGATCGGGTGCGTGTACCGTGACGCGCCGCGCAGGCCGAGCATGGGGTTGGCCTCCTGCGGTTCGAACGCGCTTCCACCGAAGAGCTGCGCGTACTCGTTGCTCTTGAAGTCCGACATGCGAACGACGACGGGCTTCGGATAGAACGCCGCCGCGATCGTCCCAACCCCTTCAGAAAGGGTGCGAATGAAGTACTCGGCGGGTGAGGCGTCGTTCTCTGCGAGCGTTTCGATCGTTCGCGCGATCGTCGGATCGGTAATGCGCTCCGGATGCGCGAGCGCCATCGGATGGACGCGCACTTCGTCGGAGACGATGAACTCGATACGAGCGAGCCCGACCCCGTCATTGGGCAGCATGCTGCGCGCAAACGCGGAGTCAGGATCCCCCAAGGTCAACATAATTTTGGTTTTCGGATGCGGCAGCTTGCCGACGTCCACGTGCTCGACGTCGAAGTGGAGGCGCCCCGCGTAGACGCGTCCTTCCTCACCGTGGGCGCACGATACCGTAACCTCCGCGCCCGTGTGAAGAACGGCGGTTGCCGTTCCCGTTCCAACGACCGCCGGAATCCCGAGCTCGCGCGCAACGATCGCCGCGTGACACGTGCGTCCTCCGCGATCGGTTACGATCGCGCTTGCAATCTTCATCACCGGCTCCCAGTCCGGCGTCGTCGTGTGCGATACGAGCACTTCGCCCGGACGGAAGGCGTCGAGGTCCGCGCTCCCCTCGACGACGCGCACGGGACCGAACGCAATGGTCGAGCCAACGGCGCGGCCGGTCGCGATCGGTTTGGCGTCCGTGGCGATGTGATACTCGTCGATCGTGCTCAGCTCGCGACGGGACGCTGCGGTCTCAGGGCGCGCCTGTACGAGATAGAGCTCCCCGTCGACGCCGTCTTTCGCCCATTCGACGTCCATCGGAAGCGGATGGCCTGCGAGCTCGCTATAGCGCCGCTCGACCGCAACGCACGACACGGCGAGAGCGACGATCTCGTCGTCCTCGAGGCAGAAGCGTCCTCGATCGATCTCCGGCGTCGCGAGCGTCTGCGTCGTCGACTGCAGCGTTGTACCGCCGCCGAAGACGAGCCTGCGCTCTTTGGCGCCGAGCCTGCGCCGAAGCACCCCGCGGTAGCCTTGCGCCAGCGTCGGTTTAAAGACGTAGAACTCGTCGGGGTCGACGGCGCCTTGAACGATCGTTTCGCCCAAACCGTAGGAGCCCGTGATGAAGACGACGTCGCGAAAGCCGCTCTCGGTATCGAGCGTGAAGGCGACGCCGCTCGAGGCAAGATCGGAACGAACCATCTTCATGATGCCCACCGAAAGCCCGACCTTGAAATGGTCGAATCCCTGGTCGATGCGATAGTGGACGGCACGCTCCAAAAAGAGGCTCGCGATACACGAACGGTAGGCCTCCAAAAGCATCGTCTCGCCGCGAACATTGAGATAACTCTCGTGCTGGCCCGCAAAGCTTGCCGTCGGCAGGTCTTCGGCGGTCGCCGAGCTACGGACGGCGACCGAAAGATCGGGGCCATACTGTCGTTGGAGGCCGCGGTATGCGCTGCAAATCTGCTCGGCGAGATCCTGCGGCAACGGCGCCGACACAACGGCATCGTACGCGCGCCGCGCGCGCACCGCAAGATCGGCGATCTTCGACGCGTCGAGTCCGTCGAGGGCCGCATGCAGCTTTGCCCAGACGCCGCCATGCTCCATCACGTAACGGTACGCGTCCGCCGTAACCGCGTAACCGTTCGGCGTACGGACGCCAAGCGGTGTCAGGGAGCAATACATCTCGCCGAGCGATGCGTTCTTGCCGCCCACGCTCGCCACGTCCGCGTTCGAGATACTGCGGAAAGGACGGACGTACTGCGATTCCAGGAGCGCGTCGGCTCCGGCCGCGCTCGCTTGCGCCATCATTATCGCCTCATCCTACGCGACGGGCGCGAAGCAGCCGCGAAGGGCATTCCGCACTTCTTCTCAGGCTTCCATATCTAGGCGCAGGCGGTTACCATCATGGAATGACGACCTGGACGTGTCCCATGCACCCCGAGGTCCGAGCCGCCGGACCCGGGGAATGCCCAACGTGCGGAATGGCGCTCGAACCGACTCAGCCAGGCGCGGACGTCGAGGAGGGCGGCGAGCTCGCCGACATGACGCGGCGCTTTTGGGTGGGCGCCGCGTTCACCGCGCCCGTCGTGGTGCTCGCGATGGCGAAGCCGATTCCTTGGCTCGAGGCGATCTTGACGACGCCGGTTGTCCTCTGGTGCGCCTTCCCGCTCTTCGCGCGTGCTTGGCGCTCGATCGTCGCTCGCAGCCTCAACATGTTCACGCTGATCGGTCTGGGCGTCGGCGTTGCATACCTCTACAGCCTCGCGGCGGCCGCGAGCGGCCGGGCGACCTACTTCGAGTCGGCGGCTGCGATCACGACGCTCGTTCTGCTCGGGCAGATGCTCGAGCTGCGCGCTCGCCGGAGTACCGGGGCCGCGATTCGCGCGCTGCTCGATCTCGCGCCGAAAACCGCGCACCGCATCGACGCCGGCGGCAACGAACTGGACGTCGCACTCGATGCGGTCGCGGTCGCCGACCGTCTTCGCGTTCGCCCCGGCGAAAAGATTCCGGTCGACGGAATCGTGCTCGACGGCGGCTCCTCCGTCGACGAATCGATGCTCACCGGCGAATCGATGCCGGTCGAAAAGCAGCCGGGCGACCGCGTTATCGGCGCGACGCTGAACCTCACCGGATCCTTCGTCATGCAAGCGCGGCGCGTCGGAAGCGAAACGGTGCTCGCGCAGATCGTGGCTATGGTCGGCGAAGCCGCGCGAAGCCGAGCGCCGATCCAGCGCGTTGCCGACGCCGTGGCCGCCGTCTTCGTTCCCGTCGTCGTCGCGACCGCGGTCGTGACCTTCGCGTGCTGGCTCGCCTTCGGCCCACATCCGGCGCTTTCG